>Ga0315277_10005325_pt1 | contig 16982 bp, 12 predicted proteins | sample YL17G05_15_MG_FD_203695 | JGI IMG/M metagenome (GOLD analysis project Ga0315277, IMG submission 203695) | Sediment microbial communities from Yellowstone Lake, YNP, Wyoming, USA - YL17G05_15 | ecosystem: Environmental > Aquatic > Freshwater > Lake > Sediment | place: USA: Wyoming | collected... | reverse complement strand
GTACATCGTCGAGGAGCGGCAACGAAGCAGATGCCCACCCGCCGCCGCGCCCTTTCAGGCTGCGGCCCGCAGGCCCGCTGGCTTTGTTGCTCGCTCCTCACATACCACCTCGGGTATAGCTCGTCGCTCGCGTCTCGCCAGCGGGCCTGGGGGCCAGCAGCAAAATGCCAAGTAATTCTTGCGCGAGCCCTAAGCTCCGACAAAGCAACGTCCTGGCGCTAAGGCTCGCCGCATAAGATTCTTTGTGTTAAAAAAACAAAGAAGATAGAGCGTAGTACTACGAATCGCGCGGGAGTTGCTCATGCAGGGTGCTGCGCCACTGCGCATGAAAATCACCAATGGATATTAAGACGGAGCGATAACCGCGACCTTGCTGCCCCATAAGCAGGCCTTCAGAGCCGCGACCGAAGGGAGCGGGATCACACAGCATTAGGGCCAGACTTTTCTCCTATCAAAGTTTTTCTGATCTGCATCTGAAAAGCCATCGAATCATGTCGTGGCGGTCCGCTCGCTACGCTCGCGGCTCTGACATTTATCTAAAGGGCCACAACCATCCAAAATGAGACATCCTCGGGGGATTTTCAGGGGAGATTTATATGTTTTATTTTGTGCAATTAGTGTAATTCGTGGCAGATTTTTTCGTGGCTAAGTCGTGGGGCTGAGGCATTCGAGGGCTTCCAAGAGAAGCGCGCGCGCCTCGGGTTCCGTCGGGGCTTCGGCGATCAGACGGATGATGGGCTCGGTGTTGGAGGGACGGGCATGAAGCCAGCGGTCAGGCCACAGCACCTTCACGCCATCCGTAAGATCCAGGCTCTGACCCCGGTAAAGACCTTGCAGGAGACGCAGCAGCGGGGCTATGTCTCGGGCTGGGCAAAGGAGCGTGTCCCGGACCATGGCATACCTTGGAATCCGTGCGCGCAGCTCGCTCACCCGTAACCCTTCCCCGGCCAGCGCCTCGAGAAGCAGCGCCATGCCGACGAAGCTGTCACGACAGGGATTGACTTCGCGCAGAATTACCCCGCCGCTGCCTTCGCCGCCGATATCCGCCCCGCACTCCAGCATCCGTTCCACGACGTGAATTTCTCCCACACGGGTCCGGTACACCGCCACACCGTGCCGCTCGGCAATGTCATCCACCATGCGGCTCGTCGAGGCGCTTACAACTACCGGCCCGGGCTTGCGGCGCAGCCAGTGGTCGACGGCCAGCGCAGCGGTGCAATCTTCACCCAGCGGCTCTCCATGCTCGTCTACCACTGCAAGACGGTCGGCGTCCGCATCCTGGGCAAATCCCAGGTCGGCACGCGACTGCTCCACCAGCCTGCACAGCTGCCCTATGTTTTCAGGCAGCGGCTCAGGATTGTGAGGGAAGGGCTGGTCGATCCGGGTGTTCAGCTCCAGGACTTCGCATCCGAGCGCCCTCAGAAACGCCGGGGTCGCGAGAGAGGCCGCCCCGTTGCAGCAGTCCACGGCGACCTTGAATCCGCGGGCGCGGATCACATCGCCATTGACTACGCGCAGAATGGCCTCCCTGTGCCTGATCACAGTCGAGTCGTCGACGCGCGCGTCGGCGATATCCTGGGCTCCGACGCGCGAATAAACCCCCTGGTGGTACAGGTCGGTCAGCTCCGCAGATTGGTTCGGGCGCAGGACGATGCCGTCGGAGCCTATGAACTTGAGCGCGTTCCACTCGATGGGATTGTGGCTCGCACTGATGTAGATGCCGCCGAAGGCGCCTGCCTGGCGGGTATGCAGCATCAGCGCGGGCAGCGGAACGATGCCGGTGTCCACCGGCGTGCAGCCCACGCTGAGAAGCCCGGCGATGGCAGCCTGCTTCACCATCTCTCGGGAAGGACGGCTGTCGGTGCCAATCATGATTGGGCCGGCGCCGCAATAGTTGCCGAAGGCGGCTGCGAAGGAAGTTACCAGTTGCGGTGTCAGCGACTCGCCGACAATCCCGCGGACGCCGGAGATGCCAATTTTGGGTGGCAGATGTCGTGGCATGTCATCTTCCTCCGTGGCCGTAAGTCATGCGATGCGCAAAGGTCAGCGCATCCTCGAGGATCAAATCGGCGCGGTCCGCGGTCTCGGCTTCGACGATGACGCGCAGGAGCGGTTCGGTGTTGGAAGCGCGCACGTGCAGCCAAGCGTCAGGCCAGGCCACTCGAACGCCGTCGGTGCAGTTCGGCATCTGGTCGGCATAGCGCACCCGGAAACGGTCCAGCACTCTGTAAACGAGATTGGGCGGGCAGGCCATCTGTCGTTTGCGCATTACATAGCGAGGCAACCGCCCAACCAGCGCGGCGAGGCTCTCGCCGCTGAAGGCCATCTGCTCCATTACGAAGCCGAGGGTCAGAAGCGCATCGAAAGTCATCGAGGAAGGAAGCGCCGCCACCCCGCCTGATCCCTCTCCCGCCAGGACGGCCCCCTCTGCGAGCCCCTGATCAATCACATGGCTCTCGCCCACAGGCGTCCGGATTACAGATTGCCCATGCTCTCGAGCCAGGACTTCGATCATCCGCGAGGTCGAGAGGTTGGTAGCCACCAGTCCCGGACGCCGCTTCAGGCGGATGCCGGCAGCCAGGGGAAGCGCATACTCCTCCGAGAGAGCGACTCCCTCGCCCGTAACGAAACCGATGCGATCTCCGTCGACATTGATCGCAGCACCAAGATCGGCCTGGAGCCAGCGCATGATAGCGGCGAGCTGCCGCATGTTGGTCACGCTGGGAGCAGGAGGGTGGGCGAATTCGCCGCTCGCGTCTTCATTGACAGGAAGGAGGGTGCAACCCAGCTCATTCAAAAAACGCAACGCAATCCCGGCACCGGCACCGTTGCAGAAATCGACTGCCACACGAAAATGGCACGGGCGAATCAGCTCTACGTCCAGGGCCGCCAGCAAGTGTTCCAGGTAACGCTCCACGACACGCTTGTCCGTTGCAAGCGGACGGATCTTGTCCCATGGCGCGAGAAGAAACGTGGATCCGTGGTATATGTCGATGACTTCTTCACTCTTGACTGCGTTGAGCAGTGCTCCGTCCGGCCCGATGAACTTAAGCGCGTTCCACCTGGCATCGTTGTGGCTGCCTGTGATCGATAGGCCTCCGTCAGCGCCGAGCTCCCGGACCGCAAAGGAGAGGACGGGGCTCGGGCAGACTCCCATGTCGATAACTTCGCAACCGGTGGAGAGGAGGCCAGCAATGACAGCGGCACGCAGCGTGGCCGAAGAACGGCGCGTGTCGCGGCCGATTACCACAACTCCGCCTTCGCACCACGTTCCGAAGGCGCAGGCGAAGTTGACGATCAGCTCGGGCGTAAGCGCATCCCCGACGACCCCGCGGACCCAGGAGGTCCCAATCTTCAGCTCTTTCACCAACTCCTCCAAAGGGATTGACGATTGTAGATTGACGATTGAAAAAAGCACCGGCGATATTTCAATCGTCAATCGTAAATCCTGCCAGTCCCCCATGATTTTGTTGCTAGCCGTTTTCCGCAAACTCCCGCCTTAGCAGCTCAACGCAGCGCCGGGCTTCGTCGGCCTTCTCGCGCAGTCTTTCGAAAAGCGTGAGCTGGACCATTGCGCGGGTCTTGTTTAGATCCGGCGGATCGGCCGGGCCCAGCTTGAAATAGCTGTCGCCCCGCAAATGGTCGGCAAGAAACCGGATGCCGAGCTCGAGCGCGATGATCTGAATCGCGTCCACCATCAACTCGACCTCCCGTGGGAGAAGTCCCCGGGCGGAACGAAGGAAACCTCGAGCTACCGCGCGGAAGATATCCATGTCGACGCGAACCTTGCTCAGATCCGGCTCCTTTTCCCCCGCCACATTCACCAGCGAGCGCACCATGTCACCCCAGTCCGCAAGCCAGGTGTGGGGCATAATGGTGTCGAGATCCACCAGCGCCTTCACGTGACCTGTGCGCGTGCTGAAAAGGAAGTTATCGAGCTTTGTGTCCCCATGAATGGCGACCCTGCGAATCCTGCCCGCCTCCATTTCCTTCAGCAAGGTCATGGCGAAAGGCTCTTGCTCGCGGGCCAACGCGATGAAGGGCCGCAGAGCCGGGTCTTGCGTCCGCCGGCGAAACTCCTCAGGGGGAACGTGAATCAGAAAATGATGCTCCGTGCTCTGCCGAACGGCCGGATCCGGCGGCAGGTACTTTTCCGCCTGCTCGAGCGTGCGGCACCCGGCCAAAACGGAAAGCAGCTGATTGTAGTAGAGCCGAGTGTCTCGATAACCAGGGAGGGGGCTGGCAAGCCCTGAGGTGTCCATTCCGGAAGTGAAGCTGCCGTAAAGCGCCAGGCCGCTTGCGGCCTCTTCGGCGATTCGCAGGCGCTCGTTCAAATCCACGATTTCGCCAAGGCTTTTGAAGGTACGCGATTCCGGGATTTTGACCATCAGCCGCCAGCAACTGTACCCGCGCCGGTCCGTCACTTCCAGGTATGGCTCGCCCTCGCGCGTCGGGATCAGGGTGATGGTTTCCCATTCTTCTCCCTCTCTCAGGTAGCCTTTGGCGACGCAGTCCCTTTGAGCCCGGATGCACGCAACCATGGCACTCATGACCGACCGGGGTTGCGTGAAAACCTGCTGGTTGATGCGCTGCAGCAAGTACTCACCCTGCACGGGAGTGCGCCCGGCATAGACGAGGTACGTGTGCTGGTTGATGTTTCCCTTGTCCGGGAAGTCGTAAGCCTCCAAGGGCGACGGCAGGCTGAAGCGCGAGGCAAGACGATCGGCTTGCGCCAGGGGATACTCCTCCGTGATGCTGAGGGAGCGCGCGATTTTCCTCGGTTGGCCGTTGGGCATAGTCAAATCCGTAGGAGATCATAACACAAGGTGTTTTCTCGAGGATAAGGGAGGGATTCGCGGAAGACTAAGCGGATACCACAGAGACACGGAGATCACCGAGAGTCTCTGTGAACCTCTGTGTCTTTGTGGTGGAATATTATCAGGCGGCTTTGAACGTCCCGTGCAGCCGGTAGGTGCCCCAGGCAACCGTCAACGACGCGCCCGCGGCGTTCTTTTCGAGAACAATCTTCAGCAGGTCCTGGGACTCGTCGGCCCTCATGAAATGAAGAGGAGTCTCGAGTACAACCGTCGATGGATCCAGCATCGTTTTCATCCCGCTGGAGATGAGAAGCGTCCAGTTCTTATTCTCATCGGAGCGCGCAAACAGGCTGTACTTCCCGGCGGGAAGCTTTCTGCCTCCGAATTCCAAATCAACCGTGGTCTCTATCGTCGTGGGATTGTTCATCCCCATACGCCAGGCGAGTCCCGGCTTGATCATGTCGCCAAGATTGCGATCCCCAAGCGTTGGGGTGCCATAGTGAATCGTCACCTTCCCCTTGCCGAGCTCCACGCTGGTCTCTTCTTCCCCCGGCTGATGTGCCATCGCAAGAACTGTTAGCAGAAAACAGGCCAGCAAACCCACCGACACTCGCTTCATATTGCCTCCCGATTTTGAGTGATTTGGTTCAAAAAGGTTAATCTACCCACCCTGACCCGTCAAGGCCACCTCTGCGACCTCCGTGTCTCCCCTGAAAATCCCCCGAGGGTGTCTCATTTTGGATGGTTGTGGCCCTTTAGATAAATGTCAGAGCGGCGAGCGTAGCGAGCGAACTGCCACGACATGATTCGATGGCTTTTCAAATGCAGATCAGAAAAACTTTGATAGGAGAGAAGTCTGGCCCTAATGCTGTGTGACCTCGCTCCCTTCGGTCGCGGCTCTGAAGGCCTGCTTATGGGGCAGCAAGGTCGCGGTCATCGCTCCGTCTTAATATCCATTGGTGATTTTCATGCCCAGCTGCGCAGCACCGCTGCATGTGCAACTCTCCCGAAAAAAATGGGGCAGGTACCTAACTGGGGTTAAAAATGACGAATGACGAATAAAAGGATCGTTCGAGTCGGTCCCATGCCCAAGATGGGCTATAATGGCGCCTACTTTGCTCGGGAGAGTCACATGAGAATCCTGTCACATGAGGAGATTCAGAAAAAGCTGACAGCGCTGGACGGGTGGGTTTGGACCCCGCAGGGGATTCAGAAACGCTACCAGTTGGCGGACTTCCTTTCGGTCATGAATTTCGTAAACCGCGTGGCGGACCTGGCCGAAGAAGCCAATCATCACCCGGATATTTTTATCAACTTTGACAAGGTGACATTCACATTGACGACTCACGATGCCGGCGGCATCACCGAGAAGGATTTCGATCTTGCAACACGGATTGAAGCTATCGCCCCCTAATCGCTTGGGATCGTATCTGCAGAATTCAAGACTCCTGAAAGAACTTGAATCTTGCGGCCACAACCCCCGGGCGAGAACAATCGCTATCCTGCTCCTCGCTTTGACTTTGGTCTGGCCCGCCGCGCTCAGCGCGCAGCAGCCTACTCCCGATGCTTCCACCCTTCGGACTCTCCTCCAAACTTCCATGGGCAACCTCCCGTGGGGCCCTTTCGCCGGATACCAGCTCACCGGCCAGTTCGTATTCAAGGGAGTCCCAGAGGAAACCCGCTACCAAGCCATCTATGCTTGCATTGGGGATCGACGGCTGGCCGATTTTTCCCAGGAGGACCGCACCCGCAACATGCGTTATGGAGCAGCCGGGCAGAACGCCTGGGCCTCGTCACCTGAAATTACAGCAGACATCGATCCAAGCCAGGTTCCATTTACAGTTCAGTTCGACTTTCCGCTGCTTTTCGCAGAACTCCTCCGCATCCTGGGGGAGGCGCAACGCGCCCCTTCGTTTCGGCTCGAACGCAACGGCAACGACATTTATGTCCGTGGAACACTGCGTGGCGGGCAGGTGGCTACCTTCTTTTTCAATACGGTCGAGTACTTTCCCAGGAAGGTGAGCATCACGAGCAGCACATCTCAGGTAAGCGCCTGGCTGTTCACAACGACGAAACCTGATGGATCCGTTTCCTTCATCCGGCTGCCCGAGCCGTCATCAAATTACGAAGTCTGGTTTTCGGATCCGGCGGACATGGGCAGTTACCGCTATCCTCTGCGAACGGATTACGCGCAGCATGGGGATGTGGTCGCAACCTTCATGCATGAGAAGGGTGAGACCATCAGCGAACTGCCGGCATTCTGGAACCGCCCCGCAAAGATGCCGTGGGCCGAAAGCTTGTCTTACTCTCCACCGTCAGCAGTGGCCAGACCTTCTCTCTACCTGAAGGAAGCCGAGATCCCCTCGTTTCGCTCGCGCCTCAGCCAACCGCCCTGGTCGGAATGGAAACGCACCAATTCGCTGGCAGCCGCGTGGGCATCGTGTGTGCTGTGGATCGGTCCCATTTTCCACAGTCCGCCCTCTCTGAAGCTTGTCGCAATCGGAATAGGCATTGCACTGTTGGGTTTCACCGTTCTAGTCGCCCGCAGGATCAGGCTCTATAAGCAGCGAGTCTCCTGGGTTTGGCTCGTCACTCTCGTCGCTGGCGGTCTCTTTGTTCTTGCTGCAGCAATAGCTTCCCGCCACTTGCATTCGGCGGAAAGCCGCGCTCTGTTGGGCCTCCACACGTCGATCCGATATGCGATAACTCAAAAACCGGCTACACTGAAGCGGGCCGAACGTTACCTCCGCAATCTCTCCGAGGACTCGCCGGCGTTTTCGCTTGAAGAGCTCGGCAAGGCTTGCCAGGCTCATGCTGTCGCGCTGGACCTCATCAAGCCGGGACTGGGCCCGGCAGAGCAAAAAGACCTTTATAGAACGCTGTTCGAGTACGCCCGGCCTCTGTACGGAGCGCTTCAAGGCTGGCGTTCCAACACTGAGGAGGGCATCGTCGCGGCCGCAGGTCTGGGAATGGCAGGCCTCGCCGTTGGCTGCGAGCCCTATGTCAAAACCGCTCGCGATACCCTGGAGAAATCGCTTAAAAGTCAGCTGGTCGCCGGGCTCCACCGCGCTGGTCCGGGGCCGGGAGTTCTCGCGCTCGATTCTGCGGCGAATCTTTTCGCCGCGCTAAAAAAAAACGGTGAGGCCGACTATTTCAAACATCCGGCTTTCCAGCAGTACGTGCGCACAACGCTGCAACTCTTGTCACCGCTCGGCACCCTTCCCCTCTTCGGAAACACCAGCCTGGATGATGCGGATCGCTGCATCGCATTGCTCTTGAAGGTTGCGAACCACATGCCGCAGGAAATCGGGCGGCAGTGCATATCGGCGGGCAATCATTACTGGACTGTCGGACGGTACACTGCGAAAGGAATGCGCAAGCTGGCCCTTCACTTTGCACAGCCCCACGCTTTTTTCATCTCCAATCCCTACGTCCTCTTCCTATACGAAAAGACCCTCCCGGAGGGCACAACTCCCGTTGGTAGCGCCGTGCTTGGAGACGGGCAGGCGGCGGTTCTGCGGTCCGGCTCCGACACGGACTCGATCTATCTGGCTTTGAATGCGGCGGGCTGGGGTTGGGATTCATCGCACCGCGACATCCTGACATTCGATCTATACGCCTACCGGGGCCTGCTGCTCCACGGCGCAGGCTATCCTGGCAAAGCCAGTCCGCTGTATCCCGCCTCCGTGGAAACCGCAGCCGGCAATTCCATAACCCTCAACCACGAGGGCCAGTCCGGAACGCGGTGCACAGGTATTTCCACTTCTCTGCTCAATCAACCGCTGTTTGATCTGGTCCGAGCGCTTGCCGACAAGACCTACGACTACGGGCAGGTGCAGAGAGATGTGGTGATGGTGCGTCCCGACAAAGATCACTCGGGATACTTCGTCATGATCGACGAGGTCCTCACTACGAGCAGCGACACCAAGGTGGAATGGTATTTGCATGGAAGGGGCAGTCTTTCGACCAGCGTCGACAGAATCTCCCGATGGCGCTGCCTTTCGTTCTTCCCTCCTCAATGGCGCACAAACGAGGTGACCCTTGCCGCATTTCCCCTGGGCTCCTACGAGAGGCTTCGATCCGCGCCGGGCATCCTCTATTCTCAGAGCTCGCTCCTGGATCAGCGTTCGGAGATGCTCGTGCTCGAGTGGACGGGCTCCAAGCGTCTGTGCACGATTCTGTTTCCCGCAAAATCCGGATTCCGGGAGCCGGCAATGCAAATCCTGGATCCCGAATACTCCGCCCGTATAGGAGATTCGGACTGGGTAAGCCTGAGCGAGCCGGAAACTCGGCGCACAGCAGGGCCGCTGACCCACATCAGCGAATATGCCATCATGCGGAAACGCGGGGAGAGCTTTCCGGCAATTCTGATGCTCTTCGGACTCGAGTTTCGATCCGGCTCGCATTCGGTCGTAAGCACCAAGCCGGTCACGATCTCACTGGACGGCTTGCGTGGCGGCATCCTGAACACTCGACCGGATACGCATTTGGAATTTCACTCGCCGCAGATCAAGTCGGGAGACCGCTTCCTGCTGGATGGAGAACGAGTATTCGCACGCGAGGACGGAATGCTGTCACTCGCTTTGAGTCGCACGGGGGAACACAACTTCGGGCGCGCCAACTAATGCCCCGCAAAAAGACAAAAATCCCAGGAATTGCGGATTGCCTATTGCGAAATTGAGCATATTCGTCAATCCGCAATCCACAATCCGCAATTCGAGGTGATCTTTGCGTCCCTGCGGCTGCGGGATCTCTCTGCTTGAAAGAGGTTGGGTTTCCGCCTGCAACCATCTTTCTGCGCACAACCATGTCAGGAAGACCCACACAGGTTCAACAACTCGGCTTTACGGAGGTGCCGTGGTGAGGCCCAGATACATGGAAACTCTGTGGCTTTAGTGCGATCAAAATGGTTTAATAGTGCTGATTGTCGGATGATCGGGTTCCCCTGTTGATTTGGAACTCGGGGAGTTGAGCCTTGAGTACATTCAGATTCGCGGCCCGCGCCGGAGCGGTCCTTGGCGCTCTCGCGGAGTTTAATCATACTTCCATCCAGTTCAGGGCTCGACGCCGCGCAGGCAAGGGCGCAGCGTTGCCGGAACGAGAATCCATTCCTGTGCTCCTTGTTCCCGGGATCCTCGGGACCACGATGGTTGATCCGGCGCATCAGAACTTTCCCGTTTGGGGGAACCTTCGGGGATCTTTCTTTTACCGCAGCAAATATGATGACCTGGACCTCTCTATTCTGCCGGGGGCAAAGAACCGGCTTCAGCCGGGCGGAATACTATGGAAGTACACGCTTGCTTCCTGGCTCATTTATGTGCCGGTCTACGAAGATTTCAAACAGAGCCTGCTTTATGCGGGGTACGAGTTGGGGAGCCTCGAGAACCCTCACTCCAGGCGCGCTCTGTACGGGCTTAAATACGACTGGCGTTGTGACATCGTGACCGGTGCGAGAGCCGTCGAGAAGGCCGTCGATATGCTGCGCAGCTCACTGGGCGTCAATAGGGTCCATCTTGTCGGGCATTCCTGGGGGTGCCTGATCAGCCGATATTATATCCGATACGGTGGCGCCGATGTGCTCTGCGACCAGCCGGAGGAGGCCCGCCCGGGCGCTTCGAATGTCGAAACCTTTCTTGCCGTTGGCCCCCCGTTCGGCGGGACACTGCGGGCTTTTCATAGCATCCAATATGGCTACGCGCCTGGCGTGTCCCTCGGCCGACCTGTAGCGCCGCACCATGTCGCCTCCTCTCCTGCCGCCTACCAACTCCTCCGATATGATCCGGATGCCGTGATCGACGCTGGGGGAGCGGACACGCGGCTGGACTTGTCCGATGTAGAAACCTGGAAAAAGCTGCGCTGGGGGCCCTATAGGAAAAACTCTTTTGAAGCGCTCTACGCGCGTGGCCGCGCGCACAACCCGGAACTGAACATGAAGGAGATGAGCACGGCAGTGGAGTCCTTCCTGAGCGCGGCCTTACAGCGTGGACGGCGTCTGGGGGAAGTTATGAATAAACCCGCGCCCCAGGACAAGAGCGTTCGCACGGTGACTTACACGAGCAACAACCGCCACACGTTGCACAAATTGGTTCTCAAGCGCAGCGAGGGATCCTTCCATGTCCTTTCCTCCGAGAAGGCGGTCCGGAAGCATTTTCCCGCCCTTGTCGACCAGACGATCGCCCCGGGCGACGAGCACGTAACTTTCAATGATGTCCTGAAGCACTCCGGGTCCCGAACCATTGCCACCGATGCCCACGAGATTCCGAAGGGGAGCTACGTTCTTGTCACCGATTCGCGAAGCCACAGAGGACTCTTCACGAGAGAGACAGTGCTCACGAATCTGCTGCTGAATGTCGACCGGCAAATCAAATCGTGATCTAACCACAACCCCCAAAATCTCCTCGCAGAGGCGCAGAGAACACAGCGCGACCGGCGGCCGCGCTGAGCGCTCAGCCTTCAGCTGTCAGCCCTCAGCTGGATGTATCTCCAACAATGTCTGACCGGCCCCGTCGTGGATCGTTCAGAGCCGCGCGCGAAGCAAGCGGGGATGATGAACAGTATTGTATGACATCCCCGCTCCCGGTCGCGGCTCTGAATACTTGTTGATGAGGCAACGGCCGCCTAAATGGCCGCACAAAAACTCTGTCAAAACAGCAGAGTTTTATCTGTTTGTTATACAGAGAATCACTATGCCCTTCTCAGCGTCTCTGCAGCTAGGTGGAACCAATCACATTTTGCGATTACAGACTTTTCAATTACAATGACCCATCTTTTTATGCTCTTAGTTTCGTGTTAATCCGCGCCCGCCCAGGATTGTGGCGCCGCGGGGAGGAGTTCTTCAATTGGATCCGGCGAAGTGCACGTCATTGGTTGAAATCCTCCGCTGGAGGGCACTCCACCAGCCGGACGCTGAAGCTTTGACGTTTCTTCGGGACGGATTGCAGGCGGCCGAATCTCTCACTTACGCGGGATTGCACCAACAGGCCTGCGCCATCGCCTGCGCGTTGCAGCGACAGGTAGCACGCGGTGAGCGCGCGCTGCTTCTTTACCCGCAAGGATTGGACTATGTCGCGGCCTTCTTCGGCTGTCTTTACGCTGGAGTCATAGCAATTCCCGCCTACCCGCCCCGGCCCAATCAGACGTTGAACAGGATTCTTTCCATTGTCGAGGATGCAAAGCCGTCCGTTGCGCTGACTACGCTCGCGGTCAAAGCCAAAGTGGAAGAGAAGCATGCGCAGAACTCCGGCCTTCGGTCATTCAATATGCTTCCCACCGACAATCTCCCTGGCGCAGGAGGATCAAGTTGGAACGAGCTTGCAGGCGAGTGGCTCGATCACAATTTAGCCGACACCGACTCCATCGCCTATCTTCAGTACACTTCGGGATCCACGGGCTCTCCCAAGGGTGTCATGGTCAGCCATGGGAACCTGCTTCGAAATCTGCAGGATATGGACCTTGGCTGGGTGCATGCCGGCGACAGCGTTTTGGTGACCTGGCTCCCCTTTTTCCACGACATGGGCCTGATTTACGGAATTCTTGAGCCCCTGTTCAAGGGCTTCCCCTGCTACTTCATGTCGCCGCTTTCGTTTCTGCAACGGCCCGTTCGTTGGCTTCAGGCTATCTCACGGTACAGAGCGACACACAGCGTCGCTCCCAACTTTGCCTACGAGCTTTGCGCTGCGAGGGTCAAATCCGAGGAGAAGGCTGCACTGGATCTCAGTTGCTGGGCTGTGGCCGTGAACGGTGCGGAGCCGGTGCGCAAAGAGACGCTGGACCGTTTCGCGGATGCCTTCGCGCCCTGTGGATTCCGTTACAGTTCGTTCTGTCCGGGGTACGGCCTTGCGGAAGCAACTTTGAAAGTGACGGCTGCAAGAAGGGGAGATGCGCCCGTCTTTTATAGCGTCCAGAAGGCCTGGCTCGAACGCGGCCGTGTCGTCCCCGCCGAACAGGATCAGGATTCGCAGACACTCGTCGGATGCGGCAGTACCATGATTGATACGAGAATTGAAATCGTTATTCCCGAGAATCTGACCCCTTGTGAGCCCGATCAGATAGGTGAAATATGGTTGTCCGGCTCGACGGTCGCGAAGGGGTACTGGGAGAGGGTGGACGAAACGAACTCGGTCTTTGGCGCCTGCCTCACGGTCGGCAAAGGCCGCTTCCTCAGGACCGGGGATCTGGGTTTCCTGAAAGACGGACAACTTTATATTACGGGGCGACTGAAGGATCTCATCATTATCCGGGGGCAGAACCACTATCCGCAGGATATAGAGAAGGCATCGGAGCAGAGCCATCCGGCTCTGAAAAAGCCCGGCTTTTGCGCCGCCTTCTCTATCGAGTCCTCCAACGAGGAGCGCCTCGTTGTGGTGCAGGAAGTGGAGCGCACTGGCACGGAGCGGGATTGGGAAGAGATGGTCGGCTCGATTCGGCAGGCCATCTCGGAGGAGCACGAATTGCAGGCCTACAAGGTGGTGCTGGTCAGGTCAGGGAGTATTCCAAGAACCTCAAGCGGAAAGATCCAGCGTAGGGCCTGTCGCGAGGAGTATCTTTCCGGAAGGCTTCCGGTGCTCCGGGAGTCTCCTTAGGGTCTGTCATGGAATAACCGGTACACTTTGCTGCTGGCCTCCAGGCCCGCTGGCTTTGGTTGCGGCAGCGAGGTTGCCCTGTGCTACTAACGCGCAGGTCTTTTCAATTCTGGAAAGAAATCTCTGTGAGTCTTGGCGTAATTGTGTCTTCGTGATGTCCTTTACAAGGACAACACGAAGCCACAAAGGACACGAAGGACATTCGATAGAGGAGGATTTATCCGGTGAGCCGACAAGAACCGCAAGATCCGACGAGTGTGATGGGACTCCTGGCATCCACGGACCTGTTTGATGTGCTCGACGAGTCCGCGCTGAAAGCAGTGGAATCGGCGCTTGAGCCGGTGGGAGTCGCCAGTGGCGAGGTCCTGTTTCGGCAGGGAGACATCGGAGATTCCCTGTATGTTCTCATCTACGGCCGTCTGGTGATTGTCGTCCAGGGTGAGAACGGTGAAGAGGAAATTATCGGAGAGATCGGCCGCGGCGAAGTCGTCGGGGAGATGGCAATCCTGACGGGCGAGCCCCGGTCGGCAACCGTACGCGCCATCAGGGATTCCGAGCTGGTGAAATTATCCCGGGAGGCCTTCGAGCGCGTCATTGCCTCAAATCCCCTGGCCATGACGCTCATTGCGCGGAGGCTTGTCATGCGTCTCAAAAGAGCCCGGCAGCCCTATCCGAAGATTAAGCTGAGCACGATCGCCGTCGTCTCCCTCGACAGAGATCTGCCCCTGTCCGATTTTTCCGGACGCCTCGCAGCCGCATTTGCAAAAGTCGGATCGACTCTTCACATGAACAGCCGCGCCCTCAAAAAAGAGTTCGGTGAAGGCGCGGTCCAATCCGAACCGGGCCGCAGCAAGCCGGAGATCAGAGTGTGGCTCGACAAGCAGGAAGTCAGCCATAAATACGTTGTCTATGAGGCGGACCAGGAACTCACTCCTTGGACAAGCCTTTGCATCCGACAGGCGGACCGCATCTTCCTGGTCGCGCGCGGTGATAAGCCGCCGGAATTGGGCAAAGAAGGGGAGGAACTCCAACGCCTTTGTTCCCGAAAGGGTAACGTTCGAAAAGATCTGGTTCTCGTACATCAGGATCAAGTACAGCGGCCGGCCGGCACAAAGAAGTGGATGGATGCGGTGAGCGCCGCTGAGACCCACTACAACTTCCGCATGGGCTCGCAGGCGGACTTTGAGCGCCTCGTGCGTTTGCTGACAGGCGATGCAATTGGCGTAGTTCTCGGCGGTGGCGGCGCCCGAGGGCTTGCTCACCTCGGCGTACTCCACGCGCTTGAGGAGTTGGGAGTCCCGATCGACATTATCGGTGGAACCAGCATGGGTTCTGTCATAGCGGCCCAGCATGCCCTCGGACTCAGCCACCAGGAGAAGCTCGATCTCAATAAGAGGGGCTGGGTTGACCTGGACCCGTTCAAAGACAAGACTGTACCGATACTATCTGTGCTGTCCTGCAAGAAGCTGGACGCAATGATTGCCATGATGTTCGGCGATGCGCAAATCGAAGACTTGTGGCTGAAGTTTTTCTGCGTGTCCGCCAATCTCACGCAAGCTGAAATGATCGTTCACTCCGAAGGGTCCCTGGCAAAGGCGGTCAGATCCAGCATGTCGATTCCAGGGGTGGCGGTGCCGATCTGCGCAAACGGGGATCTCATCGTTGACGGTGGCGTACTCAATAATCTTCCCGGCGATGTCATGAGGAAGATCTTCGGAGGAAACGTCATTGTTGTCGATGTGAGTTCTCAAAAGGATCTCTCTGTCGATCCCAAAATGCTGCGGCCGCCATCCCCGTGGAGGATCCTCTGGAGCCGGATCAATCCGTTCGCCCGGGCCATTGACGTCCCCAATATCATGGCCATCATGATGAGAACCATGATGATCGGCAGCCTGCATAATACCAAGGTAGCTGCGAGGAACGCGGATCTGTATATCCGCCCCCCGATTGAGGAATTCGGCTTGTTCGAATGGAAGTCGATGAATCAAATCGTCGATGCAGGTTATCAATTCGGACTCAAGAAGATTGATGAGTGGCGGAGCGGAAAACACACACCGGCTGTAGCATCGGAGTGAGAGATTGCTTCACTCAGCACGAGCGCGAACCGAACGGGAGATTCGTGACTGGCTGGCAACCCGGCTCGAGAGAGAGCTCGAACTGCCGGCCGGCTCGATCGATGTGCGGCGGCCGGTATCCCGGTACGGGCTTGACTCGCTGGCGGCTGTAAGCCTTTCGGCCGAGTTGGAGGACTGGCTCGGCCGGGAGCTTTCTCCAAATATACTCATCGAGCATCCCAGCATTGAAGTCCTGGCATACCAGCTTGCAAGCGAGCCCGTTGCCCTGGATACGCCGAAGCCTATCCGGACACCGGCAGTGACACCTCCGCCGGAATCATCGAACACGGAGGTTTGTTCTTCGTGGTCGCCTCTGCAGCGAACGACACAATGGATCCTGTCCTTTTTCATCCATCTGCTTTGTCGGCTCAAGCTTGATGGATCCGGAGGCTTTCCCGCCTCAGGACCCTACGTTTTGGCGACAAATCACCTGCACGTTCTGGACACGCCGATGGTTTTTGCTCTCTTGCCCAGCCCTGCTGTCTTCTTCGTGTCGGCCCACATGAAGGGGTTTCGCATTGCGAACTGGTTTCTTTCCCGCGTTGCGGACACGATCTGGGTCTCCAGGGGGGGAGGCGACGTCCAGGCGATCCAATCGGCGCTGGCCGTGCTGCGTTCGGGAGGGGTCGTGGCGGTAGCGCCGGAAGGGAAGATCAGCAAAAGTGGCGGATTGCTGAAAGGACAAACAGGGACCGCCTATCTTGCGACTCAAGCGGATGTTCCCATCCTTCCGATCGTGGCGTACGGCCAGGAGAAGTTTTTTCGCTACTGGCTGCGGTTGCGGCGCGTCCCGGTCACAGTTCGAATCGGGGCCCTGATTCGCTTGCCTGCGGGCAAGGCGACGGCGAAGCAACTCGAGACCTACACGGATTCGGTTATGGTCGCCCTGGCTCGCATGCTTCCCGAGGAGTATCGCGGTGTGTATCCGGAAGTCTTCCAGCATCCGCGCGCGACTACCAGGCAAGAGGCTGCGCCCGCTGAAATCCCGCCAGGATCTGAAAAGAAGTAGTTGCCTTCAGGCAAACCCGCGGCTTTGCCGGGGGACTCACAGACTTTCAGCTTAGGGCCTGTCAGGCCCGGGCAACGCGATCCTTGAAAGGGCTGCCGCAACCGGCACGATCCTCGATGACGACCTCCCAAGGAGAGCGCGGAGGTAGGCGTGCATGCCTTTCTGCGACCACCCGGCTACTTTTGATCCTGTCTGTCGCCAAAAGTCTATCGCCCCGGGATTCGTGCACTCGGAATCGCACAATTGCCGGGAAGTTGAAGTGCTGAAAAGTCCAGGACACCTGTCGGGAAGGAAGCAAGTTCGGGTGTCCGCCGCAGCATCAGACATCGATCCGTGCCGGCTCGAAAGGTTCTGCATCAACGATATATAGGAATTTGTTAACCGGCCAATCTGTCATTCCAAGAGAAAAGAGTGATTGATTTTCCTGCCTACTCCTTAACTAAAGGGTGAGGTCTTTTCT
>Ga0315277_10005319_pt1 | contig 16989 bp, 11 predicted proteins | sample YL17G05_15_MG_FD_203695 | JGI IMG/M metagenome (GOLD analysis project Ga0315277, IMG submission 203695) | Sediment microbial communities from Yellowstone Lake, YNP, Wyoming, USA - YL17G05_15 | ecosystem: Environmental > Aquatic > Freshwater > Lake > Sediment | place: USA: Wyoming | collected... | reverse complement strand
CTGATCGACCGCCACGATACGTTCCTGTTCGGTCGAGGGGGCGACTGCCACGCACGAATCAGCGACGACCCGCGCGTCTCGCGGCACCACTTCCTGCTCGAGGCAATTCCGCCCGGCGCCAGGATCGGCGATCTGGGCAGCCGCAACGGCACGATCGTCAACGGCGTGGAGTACGGCGGCCGCAGCAGCGCCCAACCGGAAAAGGTGGCAGGTCCAATTCGTGCGAAGCACCCTGCGGGCCGCTCCGGCAAATTGGACCTGTCCCCTTTTCCCCGCTACGGCGAAGTCGAGTTGCACGACGGCGACCAGATCGTAGTGGGGAGCACTACCATCCGGTTCCGGGTGGAGTGTCCCTCGACCGTGACCTTGCCCCAAGTCGGGGGGGGAGAGGGGACAGGTCCAACTGGTGCGAAGCCGGGCACTGGCCGAAGGCCGGTCGCGGGCCGTCCCGGCAAATCAGAGATGTCCCCTTTTTCGGTCGATATCGAGGATCTGGACGTAGTCCGCGAGATAGGCAAGGGACGGCTCGGCACGGTCTGCCTGGTCAGGCGGAAATCCGACGGGCGGCAACTGGTGCTGAAGGTCGCCTCGCCCAAGATCTCCACGGCCACGATCGACCGTGATGCGTTCCTCGGGGCGCTGGAAGAGCTTCAGAGGCTCCAGCACGCGAACATCGTCCGTTTGTTGGGTGTCGGGCAGATTCGCCGCGCGCATTGCTTCCTCATGGAATACTGCAACGGCGGCGGCATCGACCGGCGGATGGCGGAGCACGGCGACAGCCTCCCCGTCCCCGAGGCCGCGCTGCTCTTGCGACAGTGTCTGGCCGGGCTCGCCCATGCCCACGCCCAGGGCATCGTCCACCGCGACGTCAAGCCGCAAAACGTGCTGATCCACCGCGATGGCCAGCAGCTCGTGGCCAAGCTGGCCGACTTCGGCCTGTCGGCCCTGTTCGAATCGGCCGGACTGCTGGGAATGACCGCCACCTGCCAGGCGAAGATCGACTACCAGTTCATGCCGGCCGAACGCCTCACGCATTTCAAGCAGTCCGATCCGCGCAGCGACTTGTGGAGCCTGGCCGCCACGTTCTATTACGCCCTGACCGGCCGGCCTCCGCGCGACTTCACCGGGCGAGATCCGATCGCGGTGGTCCTGCACGCCCAGACCACTGCCCTGCGGGTCGCCAATCCCTTGGTCCCGGAGCCCTTGGCCGAGGTGATGGATCGTGCCCTGCGAAAAGCCGTCACCGAGCGTTTCCAGACGGCCCTGGAGATGCAAAGGGCCCTGGACGAGGCCTGCGGGCACCGAGCGCAGCTTGGTCCGGGCGGCTCGGGGCTGCGATAGTCCAAATCGACTTGCACGACTCCAGGAGGCAAGTGGCACCGGCGTCTCGCCGGTGGAAGACAACGGGGGGCACATAGTGGCCGGAAAACACCGGCGAGACGCCGGTGCCACTGCTTACTCTGCGTATAGTAGCCATCTCGCTCCGCGAGATGAGGCCCGTGCGACGAGCCTGTGTCCTCCCTGCTGCCGCTTCGTCTCGCGGAGCGAGACGGCTACTTTGGTCGCTGCCGCTTCGTCTCGCGGAGCGAGACGGCTACTTTGGCTGCGGCTTCGCCGCGATATGCTATATTTTCAATAGGGGGCCAAGAGCCCCCGGAAGTGGCCGGCGCACATGGTGTGCCCAAGGCTCGAGGGATACCCACTGGTGATCTGGGCAACGAAGCCGGGAGGTATGCCATGGGCGTGACATCCTTCATCAGCAAACTGGAAACCTCGTTCCTCAACCAACTGGACGACAGGCTCATCCCCCGGCACATCGACCCCGGCGACGCGGTGGCCGTGCGGGCCTGGTTTGCGGAGGCCTTCGGACGCTGGTTCCTGGAGCACCGCAACGACGTGCTGGCCAAGGAATGGGTGAAGCGGGGATGGGCCGAGCTGATCCTGAAGCCCAACGCCTCCGGCGAGTTGAAAGAGTCCTATCGGGTGAAGCCGGAGTACGTGGAGACGATCGACGAGTGGATGCAAGACAAGACAGCCTGACGCGACCTGGAAGTGACGACCACCCTACGGCACCATCACCGGCAGCCCGTCTTTCCTGTTCCCCAACCGCCGGTGGACCTCTTTGTCGATGGTGAAGGAGATCGCTCGCACCGAGCCGTCGCACAGCACGACCTGCCAGGTGGCGGCATGGTTGCTGCCGAAGCTGCAGCGATTCAGCACGCCCGGGGTATCGCGCATCGGGGGATAGATCAGGGGAGTCACGCGATATTGGTCGTCCTGATGGCCGCTGTACATGCTCCAGTCGTCGGAAGGATCCGCCCCTGTCGCGTAGTGATCGGGATTGAGGTACTTCTCGCCGACCATGTAGGTGTTGCTCGTCCCGTCGGATACCTCGGCAATGGTGACCTCGCTGCGTTCGAAAGAGACGCCGTTATACTCAGGGTGCGGCGTCCAGTGAAAACTGGGGCTGTCACCTTCCTCAATTGTGGTCGGCTCCGGGCTGTAAGGCTCGCTCCAATTGGCGTCACCCGCGCAGGCTGCGTAATCGGTGCGGGAGGCCACGCTGGTGTGGGTCGAGTTGTGGTGGGTAGGGTACATCGGGTAGGTGATTGCCGCTCGCCGCGAGGGGCAGTTCACAAACGACAGCGGAGTGGCGATCATCTGCGCTGCCAAAGCCCACTTCCTGCTGGTGGGTTCACCTTGGCCCAAATCGTGGAGTTGGCTTTGCTCCATGTAGGGAAGCGTCACATAGATCCATCCACCCGGCTGACGCTTGCCGGAGCCCCGATCGGGATCACCCACCCACTCTGCACCCCAGCCCCCACCCGGGAGGTAACCATAGGCGTCCACATGGTTGTACCAGGCGAGGCCCATCTGCTTCAGATGGTTGCTGCACTGCATGATTCTGGCTGCCTCGCGAGCAGCCTGCACAGCCGGCAACAAGAGCGCGATCAGGATGCCGATGATGGCGATCACCACCAGCAGCTCGATCAGCGTGAAACCGCGCCGGACTGACCGCGATACCCTCATGATGTCCCTCGACGGTAGGAGAAGTCTGAAACCCTCGTTTCATAGTATGTCTGGGTAAGACCGCCACTGCCCGACGTCTGCGACGTGGTCGCTCCTGGGGCCACAACCGGTGCATAGTCATGCCACCGGCTGTATGTCCCCGCGGAGGCTTCGTGCAGACCGGCCGTTCGGAGTACGGCGCGCACAGAAACACCTTCCCGGCTAAACCCCTATTGAGCTTAACCGTCCGTGCAGAAAAGTCAAGAGGTAACAGACGCGAGTCGCCGGTACGGCCACCTTCAGCGAACATCCGCTGCCCAGAGCCGCCGGAAATGGAGACATTCGCCCTGTCTGCGGGTTGTACAGAGAGAATGGGACCGGCCGTCTCCGGAATGCGGAGGGTGCTGTTGCGCCATTCGTCAGCCGCCCAGCAACCGCAGCACGTTTCGGCCGAGCACGAGCTCCTCCTTCTCTCGCGGCAACCTCAGCAGCCGAATCTTGTGCAGCTCGACCCGCGAGTCGATCAGCGGGCCGTCGGAGCCGAAGATCAGCTTCTCTGCGGGCAGCTCCCGTGCGGCTTGCTCAAGATACCGGCCGAAAACTACCGAGGAGGTGTCAAGATAAACCTTGGTTGCCCGGCAAAAACAGCCCCAGTCACGCCCAGCGAGCTGCCGGCCAGGACGAAACTGCCCTGAATGAAACTGCGTCGGTGTATGGCAGACTCCTTGCTCTGATCCTGTGTCCGAACACTCCCGAGCCAGCGTCGCCTTTCCGTCCTCCGTTGACGAGTCTGCAATAGCCGACACGCAACGCGTGCCGGAAGCTTACCCGCGGGACGTTGTCCCCCGGCTATTGGCGCGCTTCTGCAGGTACCGCCCGAACTTGATCATCGTCTCCGCCGTGTACGACATGCAGTTGGGCCAGAGGTCGCCGTAGTTGATCTGCCCGAGTTCGGCCGGCTGCGACGTGGGCTGCTGCGTCATCCAGGTGGGATAGTAGCCGGCGGCGTGCTGGACCGCGGTGAGCGTGTCGGCCAGCGCGCACGCCTTGCGGAGATACAGCTCGTCGCCCGTGGCCTGGTGCATGGCCTGGCAGAGGCGGATGAAGTGCGCCGCGTGCCAGTCGATCGGCTTGTAGCAGAGATACTGCTCGAGGACCCCGGGCGCGACGAAACTGCGGTCGAACGAATTCTCCCACAACACGAACTGGTCCTCGACGTACCGGAACAGCTCGCCGGCTATCCGCAGGTAGTCGTTCTGCTGGTCGGCGTGGCGGAGCAGATACAGGGCGAAGAAGACCGTGTCGTAGAACTCGAGGTTCCGGTAGGGCGGCTGCGCCGGCACGTCGTCCCACTGCTGTTGCCAATGGCCGGTCTTGACGGGGTTTTCCAGCATCCACCGCACGGCCCGGTCGCGCACGGCGGTCCACTGCCTCTGGCCGTGGCGGCGGATCAACTCGTCGAGGAAGAAGATCGCCTCGGCCTGGTCCGAGGTGTAATCCTCGAGCATCTTTCCCGACTGCGGATCGACGCGGAAGTGCCAGCGTCCCTCGGGCAATTGCGTCTTCCGGAGCGTTTCGGCGACGCGGGTGGCGGCCTCCAGGAAGGCCTCTTCGCCGGTGGCCGCCGCCAACTCCAGGTAGGCCAGGCCGACCATCGCGGTCCGGCAGACCTGCAACACCTTGCGGTCGTGCGAGAGCGGCATGTTGGCATAGGCCCAATCCTGCGGCGTGCCGGTCTCAATCAGGCGCCGCCCGATCCTTGCGGCGATCAAGAGTTCCTGCCGGGCCTTTTCGGTGCCGGGGCCCAACTCTGCATCCGTCAACAGCAGGCGGACGTAGGCCGCATAAAAGAGGGCTGGGTAGCGGACGTCCTTCGGCGCGGCGTCGCCCTGCCAATCTGCCAGCGTCGTCAGTACGTAATCGGCACACTTGCGGCCGGAAACGACGTAGTCACACTTGGCCGGGCGGTAGCCGCCGGCGAAGCAGGCCACCTTGAAGAACCCCAGGTCGGTGCGGCCGATCGGACTGCCGCGGGCATCGAGCGCCTCGATGCTACCGGCATACTTATTCCCGGCCGGCAAGGCTTCCCAGATCTCCGCCAGGCTCACACGCGGCCCAGCGGACTCGGCGCGGCGCTCTTCGCCCGCCGTGGAGATCGTACACACGAAAGCAGCGGCACCGCTCGGCGGCACTACCTCGAAGGTCGGCGAAAACATGAATCGCCGGGCGTACTGGTTCCAGCCCGTCCGCTGAAGGTTGCCCGTCGCCGTCCCCTTTTCGGCCGACCGTGCGCCCAGGCTCGGCAGCAACACCGCCAGGGCGGCGGGCGCAAACCGGATCGGCCAGCGCAACATCCCGCGAGAGACCATGATCTTCTCCGTTGCGCCGCCGGTGGTGCGGGAACGCTTGTCAGCTCACCTGCTGCCGAACGGTTGGCTACACTTCCCAGCCCCGCCGATACTCCCACCTAGGGCACTGCGCTCCAAGAACTTACGGCGGTTAGGGTTTCGGCTCATAACAGGTTCCTTTGCAGCTCAAAGCTGCATGATTCCGGGACTGAGTGGTTTAGCCGCCGGGGCTACGCGGCGGCAATCTCCGGTGTGGCCGCCGGGGCTTTAGACCGCGGATTCCCCGGAATCCCGCAAGGTCGTTGGAGGTCAGGTGTCAGTGTAAGACACCGGCTGCTCCTTCGCAAGCTCTCAGTCCATCCAAGCTGCCCTTAGGCCGCCAGCACCCCGCGGGCCCGCCTCCGCCATGCCGGCAGCAACAGCCCCAGGACGCCGCTGCCCAGCAACACCAGCGTGCCCGGCTCCGGCACGACCATCAGCGTCAGGCCGTTCGAGGCGAGCTGCCACCTCCATTCCAGACCCGGTCCCAGCTTGGCGCGGACGCGATCGCCTTCCACAATCCCGTAGGCCGCCGTCTTGCCGGTCTGGAAGCGGACGTACCGGACCACCTCCTTCTCCGCGGCAAGGCTGTGGACGCCGGCCAGCAGCAGCGCCAGCAGCATCGTCGAGGCAATCACCGCAGACTTCTGGTAGCGGATCATCTGGACCTCCTGGGAAAAAACGGTGTTCTACACGGCCCAGGAGCGTTTGGAGGCCAGGGTGACACACCTGCGGGAGATCGCGGCCTGGAGCGAGGCCCTCCTGGAGCGGCTGCCCACCGCCAACCCAGCCGAGGTCCCGGCGTGGCAACGCCTGAAAGAGACCTTGGCGTTGGCTCATAAGCTGCTGAAGGACCAGGATCATCCGGAGGCGGGCGATGCGCTGGTCAGCCTCCAGGATTCGGATGCCCGCTTCGGCAGGCATCACGGCTCCTACTGTGGCTATCTGCTGGACGTGGCCATGGACGCCGAGGCGAACTGATTACGTCGCTGAACGTCCTGCCAGCCGACGGAGACGACGACGCCGACGACGCCCTGCTGGTGCGACAGGAAGAGCAGGCCAATTGTCCGGGTCGATGCTTCGTCATAGCATCCGGCCTATGAACAACCATAACCACCGACTTTTTCAGCGGTCTCCGTTAGCCGCCGGGGTGGGGCGTTGGGCCGTGGTCCCGGGTTGGTTTGCCGACAACCCCTGCGACAGATCAAGGATAGCCGCGCCCAGTGCCGCGATCAACATCTGTGGCCTTGGGGAGAGTGATTCCCCGCGGTAGAATGCCGGGGTGCTACGGGCCTAACGAAGGGGAGATAGCCGGGCCACAACGCGGCCCGGGGGAAAACAGCCGAAAACAGGCCCCCGGCCTGCGTTGCAGCCCGGCTATTGTTGCCGCCGCGTGGCCGCCGTTCTTGGAACTACCCTCACTTGATTAGCGGGTTCACGATCCATGAGCAACGAGACGTCAACGAAACACCCGCCCGGTGACGTTGAGCCCTACGTCCCCGCATGGCAGACGCCTCCCGAGTTCACGGTGCAGGCCGTGGTCTTGGGAGTGCTGCTCAGCCTGATCATGTGCGCGGCAAACGTCTATGCCGGGCTGTATGCCGGCATGACGGTCAGCGCGGCCATCCCGGCCTCCGTGATCTCGATGGGCGTCCTGCGCGGCGTGCTGCGGCGCGGGACGATCCTGGAGAACAACGTCGTGCACACCATCGCCAGCGCGGGAGAGAGCCTGGCGGCGGGCATCATCTTCACCGTCCCGGCAATGGTCCTGCTGGGCCTCTGGGAAGGCTTCAACTACGTCGAAACGACGCTGATTGCCATGGCCGGCGGGGTAATGGGGGTGGTGATGATGATCCCGCTGCGCCGGTCCATGATCGTCGAGCAGAAAGAGCTTCGCTTCCCTGAAGGAGTGGCCTGCGCAGAGGTGCTCAAAGCGGGAGACCGCGGCGGGGCGGAGATGCTGGGCATCTTCGCCGCCTTGGGCGTCGGAGCCGCGCTGAAGGCGCTGGTGTCCCTCGTGGGGCTGTTCAAAGGCACCGTCGAAGGCGCGTGGCAGATCGGCAGGACCGCCTTCTACGTGGGAACCGACGTTTCGCCAATGCTGATGGCCGTCGGCTTCATCGTCGGCTGGGAGGTCTCCCTGTTGATCTTCCTCGGCGGGGCGATTTCCTTCCTGGGGGCCCTGCCCGTGCTGGCCTATAACGTGGACTTCAGCGGCCAGGACCTGGTCAAGGCCCTGGTGGATACGGGGGGCATCTGGGACGAAAAGATCCGTTTCTTCGGCATCGGCGCCATGCTCGCGGCAGGCGTCTACTCCATTCTGAAGATCTCCGGCAGCATGGGCGCCGCCCTACGGACGGCGGTCCGCGGGGTCCGAGGTCTGGAAGACGTGTCCGCCTTGCCCCGCACGGAACAAGGCATCACCGGCAGATGGCTGCTGGGCCTGATGGTGATGTGCCTCGTCCTGATCGCCGTCGTCTACACCCTGATGACCGGCAGCGCTCTGACCGTCGCGGTCACGACCGCCACGATGTTTGTGCTGGCCTTCTTCTTCGTGGCCGTGGCCAGCTACATCGTGGGTCTGGTCGGGGCGTCGAACAGCCCCGTCTCGGGCATGACGATCTGCACCGTGCTGATCACGGCCGGCCTGCTGCTCGTGTTAGGATACACGGGCGAGGCCGGGATGCTGGCCACCCTGGGCGTCGCCGGTGTGGTGTGCTGCGCGGCCTGCACGTCGGGGGACATCTGCCAGGATCTGAAGATCGGGCAGATCGTCGGCGCCACCCCGCGACGCCTGCAAACCGGCGAGATCATCGGCACGATGATCGCGGCGTCTATCATCGCCCCTACGATGCAGCTCCTGCAGAACGCCTACGGCATCGGCAAGCCGGTCCGAGAGGGAGTGGCCGCGCTAAGGGCGCCGCAGGCGGTGATGTTCGAGAAGCTCGTGAGCGGGATCTTCGGCGCAGAGCGAAATCTGCCCTGGGACCTGGTGGCCTACGGCGCGGCGGTGGGCCTGGCGGCCATCCTCATCGACCGCATCTTCTTGCAGCCCCGCGCAGCGAAGTTCCGCCTGCACGCCATGCCGCTGGCCGTGGGCATGTACCTGCCCTGGACGGTCACGTTTCCCATCCTCTTGGGCGGCCTGGTTTACCAATTCGTCCAGTGGAGGTCCCGCGCACGCGGCGACTCGCCCCGGACGCGGCAGGCCGGCATTCACCGCGGCCTTTTGTTCTCCTCCGGGCTGGTGGCAGGCGAGGCGATCATGGGCATCCTGATCGCCCTGCTGATGATGACGCCGCTGGAGATGCCCTTGTTGGAGGACTGGCCGAAGGGGGGCCTGCCCGTGGACCTGGTCTCCTTGGCTGCCGTGGCTGCCGTGATGGGATTGCTCGTGCTGAAGTCGCTGCGGAAGGGGGCCGACAGCACGGACTGATCTCTAAGATGGTCTCTCGACGATAAACAAACCTACCCTCCCGGCGAGGTCCGCCAGTCCCTCACTGCTGGCGTGGAGTCTGCCGCACGATTACCATCAACGCAGTGTCCAACAGACCAGAATGGGAGACAGTCACCTTTTCGGCCTCGCCGGCGTGAGCGTCCGCGGACCACGTCAACAAAGCGGCGGCCAACAGAGAGACAACCTTCAGGGGCATCACGACCCTCCTGGCGCTGGCGTCGCCGGACCACGAACTAACAAACCTTCTCCCCTCGCCCCGCGTGCGGGGAGAGGGGCCGGGGGTGAGGGGTTCTGCAATAGGCTTTCGGCAGCACAAGTCTCCATGTGGTTCCACCTAGCACGGGCTTGAACATGGGTGGATTCTACCGCTGCATGTCCTGGCTCCAAAGAACTTTCGTCCATCAAGGCGGGAGAGACCCCGTTGCAGGCCCAACCGATTGTTCAGGCCATCATTCGTGGAACGACCGGCTTCAGGCGCGCGCCCGTTTGAGGCGCGTCGCCCTGCAAGCCGTTGTTGGGCGGTATCAGTCCTCGAAACTGCGCGACTCGCGAAGACTACGATCTGTCATTAGCAATCGTTTCTTGAACGTCCAGATTCACGCACCTTTCAGATAGCCGAGAGCGCGGGCATTACGTTCGGCGTGGGGGCAAGTACGCAAGCAGGGCCGTTTCCACCTTCGCCCCGAGAACAAGGAATGGGTCATCCTTCTTCAACTGCTTTCGATTGAGAGATCGCACTACCAAGCTGGTCAACTCTGATGTACTGCTCAGGCCCAATACGTTAGCGAGCATGCTGAGTAAGTGCTTCCCGGGCAAGATCGCAAGCATCTCTGTACCACCGCCATCAAGCGCATCTGCTATGCGCTTAGATTCCTCTGCGAACATAACTATTGTTTTTGCCGGAAGGTCCAATGTCGAAAGCGTTGTGCTGTGATTTGCGCTGGTCGCCGTGAGATCGGTGACCACCTGCGCGCCCTTGAAGGCCCCATCGAGAAGATCACCTACGCGTGACCGCACCCGACGTGCCACTACGCTATTCAACGTCTGACCGCGGAACTCCTTGCGTACTCGGTCAAGGAACTCTTCCCAGACACCCGCCGGATCTTTCCCGAACTGTTCCGCCACGGCCGCGACAACATTCTGGTCGCAGAGAACACTCTCGATCTCATGCAGTGGAAGGACGGTCACGCCATTTGGGACTGCATCAAGAACGGCATCCGAGTAGAAATCACGGTCAATTAGGCCTATGATTTTCGCTGCCACGACCCCTACTGTTCTTAGTCCGGAAACAGCCGCACATACTGAGTCACGGCCGCCGCAGGGAATCGCAAAAGTCTCCTCATCATCAAACCAAACCGAGAAGAATTCGCTCGCAAACCCCTTTCCTGGCTCGCCCTCGAAGAGAAAGATTCGCTTAGCATAAAACGGCAGAGTGGCCGCACCAAGGACCTCAGCAGCGATCGATGACGGAAGCTCGTCAACTATTAGGGCCGCCGCCGCATCATTAGATCGAGCAATAAGGAACGTTGCTCTTCGTCTCGACAGCGCAAAGTTCAAATCGTGGGTCACGTATACGAACCTGCAGTCTGGGCGCAGCCTTTCTGCCTCGTCCCAGAACTGCACGGAGAGTCTGCTGTGCATATGTAGCTCTGGTTCATCCACCAGAATCACTGGTTGTTCAGCAGTCATGACGCGCGCAGCCATATATAGGACAGTTCTCTCGCCGTCGCTCATCTGTCGTAGTTGATAAGTTGCCGCCGGGGAGGCCGCGTCCAGGCGTTTCACCTTTGGGAAGAATCCGCCGATTTCTAGCTTCCGCTTTGGGAAAAGTCTGTTCCAAAGGCCCTGAAGAAGAATGAGTTTGGTGTCCCTAACCGGTTCCAGTGGCTTACTCGAATCGATAGCTTCCTCATTCCTCTTTGTAAGGAGATTCGTGTGGTCTTGAATCAAGGTCGACAGGATGAAATTGATTTCTTCGGTGGGATGCCAAGAGTTCTGTTGCCACTGGTTTTGTTGAGACTTCACTTGGTTACGCAGTTGTTGCTCTTCTTGCACCGGAAGAGTGTCGTCGACCCAAGTGCGGCGCTGCGCACTGATGGCGCTCACTTCATTACTCTGAGCTATCTTCTGTGCAAGCTGCGTCTTTCCCGACCCGTTCGGGCCGAGAATGACAATCGGCGCTTCCTCATCACTCTCCCCGAAACCGGGGATGCTGATTCTAGTTTGCGCCACGGTAGGCCTCCTTGGTCATCTGTGTCGCGCTCGCCCAACTTACCCTGTAACTTGATTTCCACGCGCACCAGCGTAAGCGGCAGGATACGGGGCTACAAGTAGGGGGCCGCACCCTTTCTCTGGCGGGAGCTTCGACGAACAACAGGAATGAACACAAGATATTCAGGGGCAATGAGTTGCAGTCTTTTGGCCGTGCCGAATCCTTGCGGGAAACGGGCCCCCGATGATCGGCTTTTGCCCGCTATATGTGTCTTCCCTGCTGCCGCTTCGTCTCGCGGAGCGAAACGAGTACGTAGGCCTCTCGCTCCGCGAGATGAGGCCCGTGTCACGAGGCTGTGTCCTCCCTGCTGCCGCTTCGTCTCGCGGAGCGAGACGACTACTATTTGCCCGAGTACCAGACCCCGCGGAGCCAGCGGTGCCGGCGGAGGCGGACGAGCAGGTCCTTGGGCAGGTCGGGCTTGTCTGAGGCGGCGACGTTCCACTCGGCCTGCTGCGGGCTGCGGATGCCGGGGATCACGGTGCTGACCGCCGGATGGGCCAGGGCAAACTTCAGGGCCACCTCCGCCAAGGAGTACTCCTGAGCCAGCCCGGCCTCGGCGACGTCCGCCCGGATCTGCTCGACCCGGTCCACGGCCCGATCCAGCCGGTCCCCCTGGAAATACCTGCTGCGGAAATCGTCGCCGGCAAACCGGTGCCCTTTCCTGTATTTGCCGGTGAGCACGCCTTCGTCGAAGACCACCCGCACGATCACGCCGGTGCCGGTCTCGACGGCCGCCGGCAGGATCTCCGCGGCGGGCTCCTGCTCGAAGAGGTTGTAGATGATCTGGACCACGTCCAGGTAACCCCGCCGCATCAGATCGATCACGCAGTTCTGATCCTGCTCCGGGGTGGAGATGCCGATCAGGCGGAGCTTGCCTTCCTCTCGCAGGCGGCGGAGCACGTCCAGCGGCGCAGGATCGCGGTTCCAGGCGCGGGTCCAGGTGTGCAATTGGAGCACGTCGAGGCAGTCCGTGCCCAGGTTCCTCAGGCGATCCTCGAGGTTGGCCCGCAGATAGTCCTCCGGATATCGCTCCGCTGCACGGCAGTAGGGGCTGGGCGGCCAGGGGCCGTCCACCGGCGGCGTTTTCGTGGCCACGTAGACCCGTTGCGACCGCTCCCGCAGCGCTTGCCCGATCACCCGCTCGCTCCGCCCGTTGCCGTAACCTTCGGCCGTGTCGATGAAACTCAGCCCGAGATCAATGGCCTTGTGCAGGGCCGCGACGGAGTCCTGGTCGTCTTGCGCTCCCCACTGCCCGCCCAGTGCCCAGCCGCCGAAGCCGACCTCGGAAACCTCCAGGCCGCTTTTTCCCAAAGCTCGGTACTTCATTCAGTGGTTCCCGGTCTAGAGGAAGGAATGGCAGGGGTCTCGGCACTCGGGGCTGGGGATTCGGGGCTCGGCGCTGGACTTCTTCCGAGCCCCGAATCCCCAGCCCTGAGCCTCGTCGGTGCCCGTTGACCCCGGCCACCCGAGTCGGACCAGCGGAACTTGGAACTGCTCTCAGCGGCTGGCGTACGTCCGGCCGAGGTGCCCGACGATGGCCTTCTTCAGCTCCATCGGCTCGATCGCGTCGTGCTTGCGATAGATCACCTTGCCGCCGGGGGCGATCAGCACGGTGTACGGCAGCGGGCCGGGCCACTTGGGGTCGAGCGCCTCGGCGAACTGGTCACGATCGTCCGAATCGAACAGATAGTTGGCCGAAGAGGCGTGCTTCTTGGTGAGAAACTTCAGCGCCTGATCCTGGTTTTTCACGCCGTCCAGACTGATCGTGCTCATCTCGAACTGGCGGCCGCGGTACATCCGCTGGATGGTCACCAGCTCCGACAGCTCCTCGACGCAGGGGCCGCACCACGTCGCCCAGACCGTGATCAGGCGGAGGTTCTTGGTCTCGTTCCGGGCCAGCTTCTTGACCCCCTCGGCATCGATCGTGCCGAGCGACACGCGTTCCGCGTCCCAACGTTTCAGGGCCTCCGCGGCGCTGGGGCGCTTGTCGGACCACTTGGTGGAACAGCCGAAGACGCGGGTCTTCTCCAGCGGCACGGGCCGGCCGGCCAGCAGGGCCTCGACGGCGTTGCGGGCGTCGTGCGACTTGACGGTGCCCACCTCAGAATCGTCGACGCGGCCCACGTAGCGGAGCCTTCTGCCGGCGTCGAAGATAAAGACGTGCGGCGTGGCCAGCACGCCGCAGGCCGCCGAGGTCTCCTGCTTCTCGCCGTCGTAGAGGTAGGGGAACTTGAAGCCCCTGTCTTTCGCCCGGAGCTTCATCTCCGCCAGCGAATCGCTCAGGTCGCTGTAGCCGAGTTCGTCGAGCCGCACCGCCTTGGGATCGTTGGGCGAGACGGCCACCACGGCCACGCCCCGATCCTTGTAGTCGGCGTGCAGCCGCACGAGGCGGTCTTCGTACGCCTGGGCGGTGGGGCAATGATTGCAGGTGAAGACGACCACCAGGACCTTGGCGCCGGCAAAGTCGGCCAGGCGATAGGTCTTGCCGTCGACCCCGGGCAGCGCGAAATCGGGGGCCGCGGCTCCGATCTCCAGGGTCTTCGCTTCCTTCGGGGCCGCCCAACCGGCAGAGACCGGCCCAAACAGCATTGCCGCCACACAGCCAATGCAGGCATCCAATCGCATCATGGCTTGGTCCGCGCCTTGTACTTCTTGAAAGGTAGTCGAAGCAAGCGGAGAGGACAGGATTCGAACCTGCGGAGGACTTTCGCCCTCACGGGTTTAGCAAACCCGCGCTATCGACCACTCAGCCACCTCTCCAGGCCCACAAGTGATGGGAATTAAGCCATCCTCTCGGTGGGTAGATACACCGCTGGCACCCGCTGCGAGACCTGTCCAGGCACAATGGGGGATGTAGCTACGGTCGGTCTCGGCACGGCCCACACCGAGAGGCGGTCACACGGGTAAGCTTACAGCCTAGCCGGCCGGGGTCAAGTCGGCCGGGGCGTGCCTGGGAAACTGGGGAGGCGATTCCCGGGGCCGTCGGGGACTGGCAAGGGCACTTGGCGGGTGGATGCCTTCCGCTATACCATCTAAGAGGCGATCTGGTAAGACCGAGTGACGAGGCCTGCAGAATGTCCAACGGGAAGCCCACCACCGGCGTGCCTGAAGTGGACCGGCTGATCGGCGGAGTGCTGCCGGGTGACAACCTGGTGTGGGAGGTAGACTCCGCCGCGCCTGTGGACAGCTTCCTGCTCAGCTTCCTGGCTGCCTGCGAGGTCCAGAAGTCCCCGGTCGTCTACGTCAGCTTTAATCGTTCGCCGCAGACGGTCGTGAGCACCTACGCCGGGCCCATGTCGACCGGGCGATTCACGCTGGTGGATTGTTTTTCGTCGGGCAAGGGGGGAAACGACGAGGCGTTTCTGGACTTCTTCCAATCCGCAGACCACGGCGTCTGCCGGGCCGTCCAGGCGGAGAGCCCGACCGATCCCGAAAAACTCCAGGAACAGTTGACCGCCATTGCCTCCGAGACGGGCTCCAGCGGCCGATACGTGTTCGACAGCCTGACGGGGATGCTCGATCTGTGGGGGGAAGAGGACCTCGTGCTGCGTTTTTTCGGGTACCTCTGCCCGCGGCTCTACGACCTGAACACGGTCGCCTATTGGCTGCTGGAAAAGGATGCCCATTCGGAATCGTTCCTGGCCAAGCTCCGGCACATCACCCAGGTGGTGCTGGAGATTGCCGTCTCGCAGGGAGTGCGGACGCTGACGGTGAGGAAAGCGGCCAACAGGGACTGTAGCGAGATCGGCGTGCCCCAGCAGTTCGACACGGAAAGCGGACGGCTGGTGATGTCGGCCGAGTCCCGAGGGGACCGCGAGCTCGGGCTGCTGACGCGGATGGGTGAGGCGATGGGGACGGCGCTGGATCCGAGCCTCTTCTTCGAGCAGACCATGCAACTGCTGGCGAGAGATCTGGGCATGATTCGGGGGACGATCGTGCTGCTGGACAGAACCACCCGCAAACTAAGAATCGTGGCCGCGCAGGGGCTCACCGCGCGGGAGCGTGCGCGGGGCGAGTACGCGATCGGGGAAGGGGTGACGGGGCACGTCGCGCAGACGGGTTTGCCGCAGATCGTGCCCGATATCAGTAAAGATCCCCGCTTTCTCGACCGCACGGCCGGGCGGAAAACCGACCCGGCCCGCCCGATTGCCTTCATCTGTGTGCCGTTGAGGGTGGACGGCCAGGTCGTCGGCGCGCTGAGCGTGGACCGCCCCGTGGCGGTACAGGCCTCTTTGGACAAGGATCTGCGGCTGCTGACGATCGTGGCCTCGACCGTCTCCCAGGTGCTGAAGATCAACCGCCTGATCAGCGTCGAGAAGGAGAAGGTGCTGGCGCACGACGAGGCGCTGCTGCGCGAGCTGAGGAGCCGCTATCGCCTGGACAACGTGGTGGGGCAAAGTCAAGCCATCCAACAAGTCTTGGCCACCGCGGCCACCGCCGCCAAGTCCCGCGCCTCGATTCTCGTAACCGGCGACACCGGCACCGGCAAGGAGCTGATCGCCAGCGTGATCCACTACAACAGCCGTCGCGCCAGCGGGCCGTTCGTCAAGGTCAACTGCGGTGCCTTGCCGGAGACCCTTTTGGAGTCGGAGCTTTTCGGCCACGTCAAGGGCGCCTTCACCGGTGCGGTGGAAAGCCGCAAGGGTCGCTTCGAGCTGGCCGACCGCGGCACGCTGTTCCTCGACGAAGTGGCCGAGATGAGCCCCAGGCTGCAGGTAAAGCTCTTGAGGGTACTCCAGGAGAGGGAATTCGAGCCGGTGGGCGGAGCACGCACAATCCGCGCGGACGTCCGGGTAGTGGCCGCCACCAACAAGGACTTGAGGAGAGAGATTCGCGAAGGCCGATTCCGCGAGGACCTCTACTACAGACTCAACGTGATACCCATCCAGTTGCCCTCCCTGGGTGAGCGCCGCCAAGACATCCCCCTGCTGGTGAACCACTTCCTGGAGAAGTACAACCGGGAGAACGACAAGCACGTCACCAAGATTTCGCCCGAGGTCCTCGATCGGCTGCTGGAGTATCCCTGGCCGGGCAACGTGCGGGAGCTGGAGAACTGCATCGAGCGGGTGGTGGTGATGAGTCCCGACGAGGTCTTCCCGGTGGACCTTCTGCCGGTCGAAATTGTCCAGCCCCAGCGCGGCGACGCAGCGAAGGGCGTCCCGGCCCTGTCGGAGGACGCGTCGGTCCGCCAGGCCACCGAGGCGCTGTGCGAATCCGTAAATGACCTTTCTGAGGTTCGAGACAGGCTTTTCCGGGCGGTGGAGGAGGCCCTGATCCGCAAGGCGCTCCGATCCGGGTCGAATCAGCGCGAGCTGGCCGAGCGGCTGGGGATGAGCCGGATGACGCTGCGAAAGAAGCTCCGCCAGTACGGCGTGAGCTGACCGGCGGGTTGAGGCGCCTTCGGGCGCTTGGGCCATCATTTATCCTTAGGGCCAGAAGTTGGCCCAAGAGGGTGCCACAGCAACATAGCGCATCCGGCTGGCGTCGTAGTCGCAACTCTATGGCTGTAAGCATGTTCCATTCTCCTGGCGAGGAGCACGTTCATCGTGGCATGATTGTTGCAGTATAACGCCACCTTGTAGTCTGGCGCCGGACCACATTCTCCGGTACGGGGGAAGACAACATGAAGACGACATGAGGAGGTAAGGCACTGTAGGATCTAAGAGGCGGTCCGAGAAGTGTGAAGCAACGGTCCCCTCTCCCTCCGGGAGAGGGTTAGGGTGAGGGCCTGCTGACGGCGTTGATCGTAACCTTGCCAACTGGTGGCATTGCTAGCAGCCGACACTGAGCGAATTCCTCGCAATTTGGGCCTCTGGAGAAGGTGTGTGGTGCTAGCACTTGGCAACCTTACGATCAAGGCCCCT
>Ga0315277_10005318_pt1 | contig 16989 bp, 17 predicted proteins | sample YL17G05_15_MG_FD_203695 | JGI IMG/M metagenome (GOLD analysis project Ga0315277, IMG submission 203695) | Sediment microbial communities from Yellowstone Lake, YNP, Wyoming, USA - YL17G05_15 | ecosystem: Environmental > Aquatic > Freshwater > Lake > Sediment | place: USA: Wyoming | collected... | reverse complement strand
AACTCTAAAGCGAGAGGAGGTGTATCTATCGCAGTATGATGATATATCTGAAGCACTGCTTCGTATTGGTCATTTCATTGAAGATGTGTACAATACAAAGAGGCTTCACTCATCTCTTGGATATCTGTCACCAGCAGAGTTCGAGAGAGATCTGGTAACTATCAATTAGTCTTAACTTTTTGTACGGTTATAGGGGTGCACACCAATTCGTAACTTAGGTCAGTGAGTTAAGGCCTAAAAGTGGGCACATAATTTTTCAGTTTCAGCTTAGAATAAGCTCATAGCATCCATCACAAAAAGGAGGTTGTTATTATGCTGGAACGTTATTTTGTTCGTCCGGATACAATTGATCGTGTTCGATCCTCGTGGATTGGTGGCCCCATCAAAAGGTACGTTGAATGGCTTACCGAGCATGGCTATACCTCTCAAACCATATTGAGACGGGTGCCGCTTTTGATGCAATTCGGGGCATTTGCTCGGCAGCACGGGGCGATGAAATGGGAAGAGTTGGTTGGGTACATTGAAGAGTTCGCGCTACATTGGGTGAAGAAACATGGTCGAGGGTGTAAAACCGACCAAGCTCGTAAGAAAGTAGAGGAAGAAGCACGGAACCCTGTGGAGCAGATGTTAAGTTTGGTCATCCCAGATTTTAAGGACAAGGGTCGATCGAGGGCATATGAACTATTTCAAGATAGGGCTCCGGGCTTTTTCGATTACTTGCAGAAAGAGAGGGGCCTAAGGGAAAGGACTCTCTTCCATTACAGAGGCCACCTTCGTTCATTCGAGAGGTATCTTCAAAAGATTGGCCTGCGCAAACTTCATGCCCTTTCGCCAGTTATTCTAAGTGCTTTTGTAACCAATGGAAGCGATGGATTGTGCAAAACAAGTCTCAAGAACCGATGTGCCGTATTGCGGGTATTTCTTCGATATCTCTACCGTGAGCGAATCGTAGCGAAAGATTTGAGCAGCACCTTAGATTCTCCTCACCTCTATCGTCTCTCGAGTATACCGCGATCTATCACCTGGGATGAGGTATACCGTATGCTGGAAGCGGTAGATCGCCGGACGCCTGTTGGTAAACGAGACTACGCTATCCTGCTCCTGTTGGTAACCTATGGACTTCGGGCAAGGGAGATTGCTGCTTTGACCTTTAGATGACATTGATTGGCGAAGAGAGCGGCTCCGTGTCCCTGAGCGGAAGGCTGACCATTTTACAGCATACCCTCTGTCTCCCATCGTGGGAGAAGCAATCTTGGATTATCTTCAACGTGGCAGGCCCAAAACCTCGGACCGTCATATCTTCTTCCGAGGACTGGCCCCTTGCAGACCCATAACTTTCGCGGCCGTATCGAGCCGCGCATCCCACTATCTTCATAAAGCCGGAATCCCTGTTGCCAGGCCAGGATCCCACACCCTTCGTCATACATGCGTGCAACGACTTGTGGACGCCAACTTTTCCTTAAAGGCGATCGGAGACTACATAGGGCATCGGAGACCAGCATCGACACAGATCTACAGCAAAGTCACGGTGGAGGCCCTCCGAGAAATCGCCTCTGGCGCAGAAGAGGAGGTCCTATGAGATCACGATGGAATAGTTTCCAAAGCCCTCTAGCGGAGGGGATTCAACATTTCCTCACTTACAAGCGTGCCCTGGGGCAGCGTTTCCACACTGAAGAAATGGCCCTCCGCTTGTTAGATGCCTTCTGGTCCAGCAAAAGGTGCAAACCATCGAGGAGGTCACTGCAGAGCTTGTTGACGCTTTCCTGGCCTCTTGGCCTCGAAGAAGACCTCGAAGTTACAATCACTTGATAAGTGTCCTTGGGCGGCTATTCAGTTGGTTGATAAAACACTCCTATTTAGCTCACTTCCCTTTGCATATGCAAACTCGGCGAGAGACCGCCTACAGGATTCCATTTCTATTCAAACCCGCTGTGGCACGGAAGTTGTTGGCTTACGCAGGAAGCCTGAAAGACAACCCAAAGGCGCCGCTACGAGGTCCTACCTATCGTAGCATATTTGCCCTGTTGTATGGTCTTAGCCTCAGGGTGGGCGAGGTCTCTCGACTTTATTTGGGAGATCTGGACTTTGAGCGATCTCTGCTGGTCATTCGTCAGACCAAGTTTGCTAAGAGTCGCCTCGTTCCTTTTGGACCTCGCATGGGAGAACTCCTCAAGGAATATCTCCAGGTACGGGCAAAAAAGCACGGACTGCCTGTAGCAGAGGGGCCTCTATTTACCTTCGGCGGTGGGCGCCCCATACACCCTGGCACCATCAGCCAGACCTTCCATGCCTTGATTCCCCAGCTTGGATTGCGAGTACCTCAAGGAGTCTCACCTCCCCGTGTGCATGATTTGAGACACTCCTTTGCCGTGGGCACCCTACTTCGTTGGTACCGCGCAGATATTGACCCGGGAACGCGCCTCCTCCATTTGACGACTTTTCTCGGTCATGTCGATCCAAGTTCAACAGCGGTCTACCTGACCATTACACCCGATCTACTTCAGGAAGCCAATCGTCGTTTTGAACGATTTGCAATTTCTGCGTTTCAGGAGGTGTCAGCATGAATGCCGAGAATCTGGGTCGTATCATACACTCTTTCTTCATAGACTACCTTAAAGTTCAAAAAGGGCTTCGTCCGGCATCAATAAAGAGTTATCGAGATACCCTTCGTCTCTTCCTCCAATTTGTTTCAGCTGACATGCAGCGTAAAATCACCCGCCTCTCCCTCCAGGACCTGACTTTTGAGCGGGTCAAAGAGTTCCTTCAATATCTTGAAGGAGATCGAAGAAACCACATTCGAACCCGCAACCACCGCCTGGTGGTCTTACATACCTTCTTTGGTTACCTCGCCACCAGGATACCTGAGATGCTTTCAGTCTCCGGACAAGTGGCAGCCATTCCTATGAAACGTGTGCCTCCCCCTGAAACATCTTTCTTGGAACGCGAAGAGATCTCTTCGCTCTTTGCACATTTGCCCTCTAAAGGACACTCTGCATTGCGGGACCGTGTACTTCTCCTGTTTCTTTACAACACAGGAGCTCGTGTTCAGGAGGTTGTGGACTTACGCATCGGAGACCTTGACCTGAATGTCTCGCCCCGCGTCAGACTACATGGCAAAGGAGACAAATGGAGAACCTGTCCATTATGGGAAGAAACAGCCAACCTGTTAAAAACTCTCCTCCAGCAAAAATCCATGAAAAATACATCAGAGGATCCAGTCTTCATTTCCCGGAATGGAAGGCCTTTAACTCGATTCGGCATTTACAAGATTGTTCGCTGCCATACCGACTCACTTTCGCAGGATAGGAAAGTGGCGAGTCCGCAATGCATAAGCCCCCATGTATTCCGACATACAGCGGCTGTCCACCTATTAGAGTCAGGGGTAGAGGTTAACGTCATTCGTAGCTGGCTTGGACATGTGAGCCTGGAAACTACCAATCGCTACGCAGAGATCAACACCCGAGCGAAAGAAGCTGCCTTGCGGCTTTGCGAACCTAATGATTCTTCTGGGGGATACCCCCGAAAACCAGTTTGGCGAAATGACGAGACACTATTATCTTGGCTTGATTCCTTATAAAAATTATGTTCCCTAAATTTCGTGCTCCCCCTCTCATTTACAAAAATGCACCATATAAGGCCACATAATTTAGATGGGCACATAAACAGTACAATTTCACCGATCCAGATTCCCGCATCATGAGGGACGCTTCAAGCAAGGCCTTTGAGCAGGGCTACAACCCTCAGGCAGCAGTGGACGGGCATTCACAAGTTATAATAGCAGCAGATGTGAGCACTGATGCCAACGACAAAAACCAAATAGAGCCGATGGTAGATAAGATTGAGGCCAACCTCAATATGCTTCCCATCTTGCTTACCGCAGATAGCGGCTATTTCAGCAGCTCAAACATTGAATACCTCGAAGCAAAAACCATTGATCCATATATCGATACAAGATGCATAAAACATGGCGATCGCCAAGGGCCATCTTTCTGTGGTCCAATTCCAGATGATGTGGGAACAAAAGAGAGGATGGAGCTCAAACTGCACACGCTTAAGGGTCAAAATATCTATTCCAAACGTAAAGAGGTGGTGGAACCGGTGTTTGGTCAGATTAAACATGTGCGTGGATTTCGCCAGTTCCTGTTACGAGGCAAAGAAAAAGTTAAAGGCGAGTGGATATTGATCTGCTTAACCCATAACCTGCTCAAACTGTTTGGAGGTGGGCAGCTACCTCTTGAAGCCTAAAGAGGCTTCTTTCATAACTTCTCACATCTAAAATGATGAAAAAGTGGCTTTAATTATAAGTGGCGAGATTTTAGGCAAAGTCCCTTTTAAGCTGATTTTTAGCCAAAGTTTTCCGACAGACTCCTAGCAAATTTTTTCTAACTATTCCTCCTTTCTTCTCTTTTTGTTAAAAGCTTATTAGTAATTACTATATCACCAATCTGCAACAGATCCATCTTTGTGGTAGATTATTGGCGTTTTCCAACTACCATCATATACATTTTCTTTTATAAACTTTTCATCCAACTCGATTCCTAGTCCAGGTTTTTTCGGTATCTCAATATAACCATCATTTAGATTAAAAGGTTCTAATAGATATCCTTCTCCCAACGTTACGTGTTCCTGAATTAAAAAATTAGGAATAGCAGCATCTACCTGAATACAGGAAGCTAGTGCAATAGGTCCAAATGGACAGTGAGGGGCTATGCCAGCATAATAAACTTCAGCCATAGCTGCTATATTTTTAAGTTCCATAATGCCACCAGCATGGCTAACATCAGGCTGCAAAATAAATGCTGCCTGCTTCTCTAATATTTCTCTAAATCCCCATTTAGTATAAAGCCTTTCACCTGTAGCAATAGGAATGTGGGTTGATCTTTTTATATCTACTAAAACATCTATATTTTCTGGTAGGCATGGCTCTTCTATAAAAAATGGATTAAAGGGTTCAAGCTCTTTAATTAAAAGCTTAGACATAGCTGGGCTTACATGCCCATGGAAATCTATAAGTATGTCAACATTGTTACCTACCGCCTTTCTTATCGTCTTCATGATAGATACACATTCTAAAATAAATTTTCTGCCGTCAATAATTTCTACTGGATAAGGTAGGGCAAATTTCAAGGCTGTTAATCCTTGAGCTATTATTTGGAGAGCAGCAGCCTCATAATATTTCTGGGATGCTCTCCCGGAGATTGGGGTGATAGGGATATTAGAATATAATCTGATCTTGTCTCTGCAAGCTCCTCCCAAGAGCTGATATATTGGCACTCCTAAAGATTTTCCTAAAATATCCCACATTGCCTGCTCTATTCCACTGATAGCACTCACGAGAATTGGGCCACCTCTATAAAATCCTCCTCTATACATTGCCTGCCAATGATGAGTAATTCTTCTTGGGTCCTTACCCAAAAGATATTTCTCAAATTCTTTCACTGCAGCAGCTACAATATGAGTACATCCTCCAACAATTGGCTCGCCATATCCTACTATTTCTTCATCCGTATATATTTTTAAAAACATCCATCTTGGCTTAACCATAATTGTCTCTAATTTTGTTATTTTCATAATCCTAATCTCCCATATTTGAAATTTGTTGTATATATATGCGGTATATTACCCTCACAAATAATTTCTATTTAAAAAACAACTCCAATGTACTTTATTAGCTACCATGTTATAAAACTTTCAATTACACAATTTATAAATTTTCTTACTTGAAAGATATCTAAAACCATATTTATCATTCCCCCTCGAAACCACCCCCTTCTCATCTTTATTCAGACTAATAATCTTATATCTCCTTTCCAGTAAGGCTCTTGCCCAGCGCTCCTCCCGGATGAAAAAGAGCAAAGTTATCACTGCTGAAATCTCTGAGCCGAGATAAGGCTACAGCAAGCGCATCACCTAAAATTAATGTTGCTGTAGAACTGGTAGTGGGAGCAAGACCTAGATGATCAGCTTCTTTCAATTTTCCTATGCAAAGATGAAGATCTGAGTTTCTGGCCATTGTCGAAGCTGGGTTAGAAGTTATGGATATTATGAAACAGCCAATCTCTTTCAATGTTGGATACAAAGCCAGCACCTCCCTTGTCTCACCAGAATTTGAGATCGCAATCACGATATCCTCTTTTTCTACCATGCCGCTGTCTCCATGTAGAGCTTCATCTGCATGCATGAAGAATGCGGGGGTTCCTGTTGATGCAAGGGTAGCTGCCATTTTGCTTCCTACGTGCCCAGACTTACCCACACCTGTCACAACTACCTTTCCATTACAGGAAAGCAGCTTTTCGATTGCACCCACGAAGTTCTGGTTTACCTGATCTAACAGTTTTTGCGATTCTGTTATTTCAGTTGTTATGGCCTCTTTTAGATACTCAATTATCAGATCCTTCATCATTATCCTCAGCAACCAAACCTCAACATATGTAAAATTACCTTTTTTTGTATCCTGGTGGGATAACTTCTGCCTTTAAAGGAAGATCTACCCACCCATCTTCCTCCATCGATTTGAAGACAGCGCAAAGTACCTCCATGTCTTTTGCTCCATCTTCAGCCTTTATTATCGGTTCTCTGTCGTAGGCAATACATTCAATAAAATGCTGTATCATCTCTTTATATGCCCATCCTCTTGGCGGATAAATTGAAATCCATCTCTTTTGAACAGGCCTTGTCACATTATCTGTTGCCCAGAAAACCTGTGGATACCTGTAATCCCTGATGATCTCAGGTAAATCTTCCCAGTTGTAATCTCTATCAATATATATAGCCATTGGCGCAGATTGATATGGATTTTGTGACTCAGAACTGGTAAATATAGTGCCTTCAGTTCCCAATAGTTCACACCCCTGGGTTACCGCAGGGGAATACCTGTTCAGGCTTACCATTCCAAATGCGTTGCCCTCAAACTCAATTTGTATATAAACGCAATCATCCAAGGTAGTGTAGCTCGCGGGACGAGTTAGATTTTTCGCAATACCGCAGACTCTCTTTACATTTCTACCCATAAACCACAAAAGCAGGTCAACCATGTGAGAACCAAGGTCAAATAATGCACCGGCACCAGCTTGTTCTGGAACACTCCGGAACTTTGAATACGAAATAAGTTCATGATATAAATCCCAGGATTCATGAGACTGGGACCTTCCCATCTTAACTTCACCGATAATGTTTTGATTAAGAAGTTCTTTTGCAATCAGGTGCTGTTTCCAGAATCTGTAGTTGCAACCAACCATTACTTTTGTATTTCTCTTTTTGGCGTTTTCAACAATATCCCACGCTTCCTTATTGGTGCATGCGAAAGGTTTTTCAATGATCACGTGCTTCCCAGCATCAGCACTTGCGACAGCGTGCTCGCGATGAAAATTATTAGGCGATGCAATAATCACCAGATCAATGTCATCTCTTTTAAGAAGTTCTTGATAATCCTTGTACCATGCTTTCGCGCCCCACTTTTCAACTCCCCTTCTTGCGTACTCTTCAACTGGATCACAACACGCAATAAGCTCAGCTTCCGGAATCAGCTTAATGGAAGGGAAATGCGCAATTTCTGCTACGCTTCCGGAGCCTATTATCCCAACCCCTACTTTTTTGCCTTTATCCATTTTTGCTCCTCTGATGCTCTAATATTTTCGAGTCAAGTTCTTTTAGTCTAACAACTCTCCACTCTACCTCTTTACGATCAGGCATTCTTTCCTTTATCACTCCACCTGACCTTTCAACAATGTATGAAGCAGCAGCCATCCCATAATATATGGACTCAATCGGATCATTGCTTTCCATATATCTGGAAAGAAAACCGGCACAAAAACAGTCTCCGGCACCGGTCTGATCAACAAATTTCTCTATTGGGAAAGGTCTAAAATAGTAGTCTCTTTGATTGAACCTCAGGTATGCGCCATCCCTACCCAGCGTGATTATGCAGATTTCTGATCCCCATCCATTTATTTTCTCAGCCGCTTCCTCTTTTTTAACATCTCCAAAAATGTGGAATAGGTCTTCGCTTGACGCCTTAACTATATCAACAAAAGGACAGATATCCTCTATCTCCCTTCCATCCTTTACGTTCGGGTGAGAATCAGACGTCCCACCGCCATATCCACCTAAGTCAATCGCGATGGCCTTATCAAGAACATAAATCTTTCTAATAGTCTCCGGCGTAATCTCATAATCCATCGGACATATATAAAATATATTGGCATTCAAATATTCGGTCGGTAGATCGCTATAATCTATTGGGTCTGCTTTGCTTATGAAATTCAAAGTTTTGTTACCCGACTTGTCATATATAAGTTCGTTATTAGTTGAGGAGCTTGTTACATGCAGACCTCTCGTGTCCACACCAACATCCTTGAAGGTTTTTAGCAGGCTATCAGGAAAATCCTTCCCTATCTTTGTTACAATACCAACATTCCTACCAAGGGATGCTAAACATACAGAGGAATAGGCAACAGGACTACCGAGTACCGGATAGATGACCTTATCGGGGAAAATTATTCTCTCATTTAAGATATGCCCTAATGCAACAATCTCGACCTTCGCTTTTACCATATCGGATTAAACCCCACCCTGGATGAATTTCTCACAGTCATCTCGCGCCTGCTCATCTGAAAGTTTTACAGGAGGATGTTTCATCAGATAAGAGCTCGGAGCTATCAATGGTCCGACTATTTTCCTATCGATCGCAAGCTTCATGTATCTAATTGCATCAATAACGACACCAGCGGAATTTGCAGAATCTTCAATAGAACATTCGCATAAAATGGTTATTGGATTTCCTCCAAAATTCTCTCCCTCAACATATATTCTGCATATCTTGTTATCCTTCTGTAGCCTAATATATCCAAATCCAACCGAGACTTCTGCATCTTTATTGCTCAGCACACTTCTAACGGAAGTTGCCTTGGTCATCTCCTTGGTCTCTCCGCGCTTCACAAGATTTATGAAATCGGTATTGCCAGCAAAATTTAACTGTGAGGTTTTATTTACCTTTACTCCCCTCTTTTCACAAAGATCAACCAGAGCTCGGTGTAGAATAGTAGCTCCCACCTGGCTCTTGACGTCATCCCCAATCAGAGGCAAGCCATTTTCTTTGTATTTTCTCTGATAAGTCTCATCGCTTGCTATTAACTCAGGCATGCAGTTAATAAAGCCACAACCAGCCTTAAGCGCACAGTCAGCATAAAATCTTGCAGCCTTCGCTGAGCCTGTTGGGATGAAATTCACCAGGATCTCAGCACCCGAATCTTTAAGCACTTGTATTACATCGCATGGTTCCTTCTCATCATATACATCAAAAAAATCCCTTAAATGATCAGGTGCACCATCAAGTATCGGTCCCATATTCACCTTCACACCAAACTCTGGAACTTTAGCAAAGACAGTAGCATTGTTTGGTTTTGCAAATATTGCCTCAGCAAGATCCTTGTCAACTTTATTCTTATCTATATCAAATACAGCGACTGGCTTTACATCAAATACCTTGTATCCCCCGAGCACTGGGTGCATGAGTCCCGAAATAGGTTTATTGTCATCAACAACATTCTTATAATAGTAAAGCCCCTGTATTACATGACTTGTGCAGTTACCAACTCCCGCAAACGCTACCCTGATTTCCCCTGTACCCATTAATTATCCTTCTCAAACTTTAAGATAATATTTTTTCTTGCTGTAGTGATAATTTCTGTTATTATATTTACTATTTTACTATAGTTGTTATCTATAACGTTATCGATAACTTAACATAGCTGCAAATACTTTGTCAAGATATTTATAAATAAATTAAAATAAATTTCATGGTAACAATTTACGACATAGCAAAAAGAGCAAATGTCTCGCATATGACAGTATCCAGAGTGCTCAACTCTCCACATCTGGTTAGTGAAAAAACCCGTGAGAAAATCCTGAAGACTGCAAAAGAAATGGGCTACAAGCCAAATTTAATTGCAAGAAGCATGCGGACAAAGAAGACAAATTATATTGGGCTAATCCTGCCTGATATTATAAACCCGTTCTTCCCGGAAATTGTTAGAGGAGCATCTGACTCAGCAAGCAAGCTTGGCTATAACATAATCCTGGTAAACACAGATAATGATTACGCAAAAGAACAGGCATCTCTGGAAATGCTCTTTAATAGAGGAGTCGATGGTGTTATTCACTGCGGGATCGCTGGAGGGAAGAAGGACAAAGCCTTCATCGAAGAAATAAATGAGAACAAGTTGCCATGTATATTAATAGACAGATACATCCCGGATCTGGACACTCCCTATGTAATATCCAATAACTTCGAATTAGCGTACGAAGCCACTGAGTATCTGATCAAGCTTGGCCACAAGAACATTGGTGTAATAAGCTCACCTTTAAAGATAAAGATCCACAAAGATAGGCTCATGGGGTATAAACAGGCACTTGAAGATAATAATTTAGTATTCGATGAAAGCCTGGTAGTCGAAGGCGAGGAGAATATTGAGAGCGGGGCTGAACTTGCAAAGCAACTTTTAGCTGATCCAAAGAAAAAAATAAGCGCAATCTTCACCATGTGTGATTTTTTAGCATTTGGTGTTTACAAGTATTGCAAAGCCAACAAAATACCTATCCCAGACGGTTTATCGATAATTAGCATTGATGATATCTATGCATCATCACTTCTTGAGCCCCCACTTACCACCATGGCACAGAAAAAATACGAAATGGGCTTCAACGCTGCCAAAATTTTGATAGACGCGATTAATAACAAAAAAATGCCGCAAAAAAAGATGATATTAAAAGCAAAACTTGTAAAGCGAGAGTCCTGCAAAAAAATAGACTGATATTTGTGGACTTTCAACAACCTTTAAAACTACCTTCACTCGGTTTCGATGTCCTCATCCTTTCTTCTGATATACTTCTCGCCTGTGGTTAATCCGTAAGACGAGAAAGCCATTCTCGATTTTGGTATAAATAACACGATAATCCCCCACACGTAAACTAAAAAGTCCACTGAAGTCTCCTCTCAGTGGATATCCCTTTTCTCCCCCAGATACAAGCTCTTGCTCTATTTTACCAAGTAGCCTTGATGCATACTTTGGGCTCAGCTTTTTAAGATCTCGAGCTACTGAAGCTTTATACTATATATCAAATCCCAAGACGCTTCCTCAATTCAGAACCTGATATGATCTCGTCATCTTTATCCAGCATGCGATCAAGGGCAATTTGATAATCAGCCTGCTCAGCAAGGTAGCTTTCTATAGCTTTACGAATCAAAAAAGTCTTTGGTCGATCTGTCGCTTGAGCAATCTCCTCTAAGGCTCGAGCAATTTCATCAGGAAGCCTAATCGAAACCAAAACAGACATATATCACTCCTAAACAATATTTATATTTGTATTACAAATATATCAATTAGATTCTTACTCTACAATAGAATGTCCTGGTTGGTAACAGTAGTTTGCTCTGCTTTTCATGGCATTAGATTATTAATTTACCCTTACTATTTTTATATGTTAAAACAGCCTTACTAAAATTACATATAAAAATAGTAAAGCTAATAGCCAAGAAAGAAACTTCTGACAAACATAACCTAGATACCAAGCAGATAGAAGATTAGCATCAAAAGTGGTACCTGGATTATCAGAAATGCATGCGTATATAAGAAGAGAGAGCTTCCGACATCTTTATCAAAGTCAAATAGGTTGATCAAAACAGTTGCGTTAACTGCCGTCGGCATCGAGCCCTGAACCATCAACACCTTAAAAGTCAGGTAATCCCTGCTGCCCAGCAGCCCAAATGCCAGAGAAAGCAGTATGGTAACTGTTGGAACAATAAGGAATTTATAGGCAAACATCGTGGAGACCTCTTTGAGATGTCGTCTTACTGGATGGATGCGAAGCCCCACCCCAGTGCTCAAGACCAGAAGAAAAGTATTTATAGGGACAAGCACATTTCTTACGTCCAGCATAACTCTTGGGATCGGAATATTGAGAAATGAGATCACTATCCCAAGGATAATGGCCAAGATCGGAATGTTCTTTACATCGAAGATGAACCCTACGACGCTCAGCTCAACCTCGATGTTCCTCCCCCTCCTTGCGCTCAATACCTTGGCAAGCGGCAGGCATATGATGAAGAAAAACAGGTTGTAATAGACGGCGTAAATCAGCGAAAGGTCGTATCCCCGCTCACCGAATAAAACCAGGCAGAGAAATGTGCCAAAATACAGGATGTTTGAAAGCGCAGAAGAAAATATATAGCTCCCTGCCTGATCTATGTTGAACTTATGTGCCTTCCACATGATAAAGCCCCAGGCGATCCCCATGAAACTGATGATGGTACCGACAACAGGTAAGCTGAGCACTTTTAAATCGGTAAATTTGATGTTCCAGAAAGACAATAGAAGTATGAAGGAAAGAATCGTGATCAAAACCCACTTGGCAATCTCCCCAGCATGTTTCTCCTTAACAACTCCTCTAATCTTCAGGAGATAGCCTAGCCCCGTGCCAATTATTATTAACGAAAGCGAAAAAACCAGTTTCCAGATCATAAAGTGTAATTCAAAATGTGAATGTTTCCTATTTTAACATTCTTTAAGCCTGCAGACCTGGCAGCATCAAAACATGATTCAGCATGCTCTCTGGACGTAAACGGAAGATCACTCATCAGATAATCGGGGTGAAAAGCCAGCAGCGCATATGGGATATCTGGGTTTATTCCGCTGATGAATGAAGCTATATTGAATATTTCATCTGAGTCAATATAGCCAGGCACAAGTAGTGTGCTCGCCACCAGCAGCGGTGGGTCTTTTCGCATATGCATAAACTCACCGCAGAACCTAAAATTTTCGTATATTTCCCTGCCATCGTTCCCCGTGAGCGCCATATACAGATTTGGACTGTGGGCTTTAAGATCAAATTTGATGCACCCGCCACTCTCCAGCGAAAGCTCAACAGCTTTGTGCATATGTTTCCTCGAGACCATACCGTTGGTTTCCCAGCATATCCTGAAAACATTCCTATCCCCGCTGGCCTTTCTTCTTTCATTCAGGATAATTTCGCTTGCCTCGATGGCAAAGCCCATCTGCACAGAAGGATCGCCACCAAAAAAGCATATGCATGATGTCCTCGTATCTGCGCTTTTTGCAAGTATCTCAGGGGTCTTAAATCCAATTGGGTTTGCTGCGCTCGTCCTGAAATGCCAGTTCTGGCAGAACAGACAGTCAAGGCTGCATGACTCAAAGAAAACCGCCAAATTTTTATATCCATATTCGGGGCCATCTGAGTATGAAAAGTCGGGATAGCCAGTATTGCTGCATCCGGGACAGACCCAGTCAGCAACACAATTTGTCGGAAGAGGGTCATGATACCAGCTTAAAAGACCTCTTCCTTTTTGCCTTAACGCTATCCTGCCATTAAAGTTGCCCCTCAGATTGCAATACCCAAATTCAGATTCAGCGATGGAACATCTGTTCAGACATTCGCCGCAGACCACACCATTTTCATGCCTCGGCGGGAAAGGTTTCAGTCCGAACTCGAGCCTGCTTTTCTCGTGCGCCCTGACCACAAAAGGCAAGATGACATCATGCTGGCTACTTTTGATACAATCAGCACAAAGGCCAATTGCCGAAGATATCTTAATGTCCTTTTTACCACACAAAGCGCATGTAGACATCTAAAGCGTCGAATTTATTCTGTCGATCTGATCCTGACTTAATATATTTAATGCCAGCGGGAAAAGCACGTTGTTTTCTTTTGCAATGTGGTTGCGCAACAACGAAATAATATCTCTTGATATCTCCAGTAGAGCCTCGAAAACTTTGTTATCATCCTTTACCTCTGCACTTTCAATCGACCTGATATTTGCTTCCAGTTCATCTAGCTTATCCCACAGCTCCCTGTGTTCACTGCGCATCACCGAAGTTGGCCCCTGCTGGGGTATCTGTTTTTCAATTTCTGGGAACAATACATCTTCCTCACGCTGGTTATGCTGCCTGATCTCAGTGTTGATGAAACCGACTGCTGAGCGCACGGAAGAAATGTCTTCGGAGTTCATACCTTTATCCTCCAGGTTTATGACCGCATCCTCAAGCTCGTTTAACTTCCCCAGTCCTTCTTCATGCTGGTGTCTTAAGGTTTGTATTAAATTTTTTTATAAAAGTATAGAATTATTCGGATTTTTCGTTATATTTTTTAAAAATATTTAAATCTATCTTGGAGGATGCAAATGACAAAAAGATCGGGCAAGGAATACCCACAAGAGCTACTTATAGGCCTCTATTGCTCCATGAAGACAATAAGAGAGTTCGAGGAAAAAGTATATTTCCTCTTCCTGCAGGGAATAATGCCGGGCACAATCCATCAGTACCAGGGACAGGAGGCAGTGGCAGTTGGCGTATGTGCGCACCTAAGGAAGGAGGACTATATATTAAGCACCCACCGGCCCCACGGACATGCTTTAGCTAAAGGAATTCCACCGAAGTCTGCTATGGCTGAGCTGTTCGCCAAGGCAGAGGGTTGCTCGTCTGGCAAGGGCGGCTCAATGCACATGGGTGATCCGGACTATGGAATGCTGACAGCCATAGCGATCGTTGGCGGTGGCTTCACGATAACTGCAGGCCTGGCTCTGGCATATAAATATCAGAAGAAGGACAACGTGGCAGTATATTTCTTTGGAGATGGCGCAGCAAATGAAGGAGCTTTTCATGAGGCGCTTAACTTCGCATCCGTTCATGAGCTCCCCTGCGTATTCGTATGCGAAAATAACCTCTACGCTGCATCCACCCCTTTCAAGCTAGCTTTTAAGATCAAGAACATCGCAGAGAGGGCCAAAGCATATGGCATGCGTGGGGATATAGTTGATGGCCAAGACGTGCTTGCTGTATATGAACATGCAGGTGAGGCGATAGCAAGAGCAAGACAGGGTAAGGGCCCTACGTTACTTGAGGCAAAGACCTATCGCTTCATAGGACACAGCCGAAGTGATCCATCACACTACAGGCCGAAGAAAGAGCTTGAGGAATACAAAAAAAACAAAGATCCACTTGAGATACTAAAAAAGAGAATGCTGACACTGGACATTAACAAAGAAGAGATCGAAAAAATAGATTCTGACGTCAAGTCAGAGATCGAGGAATCAGTGAGATATGCCCAGAGTCTGCCCGAGATAGATACGCAACTTGCATTAAAAGATGTTTTTATTAAGTAGGCTGATGAATACTAATATTTATGGAGGAATGAGATGGCAAAGATGACACTGGCGCAGGCAATTCGCGAGGCGATCCGCGAGGAGATGCGCGCAGATGAGCGAATAGTCTTGATCGGTGAGGACATTGGAATTGAGGGAGGCTTCGGAGGCGCATTTGGCGTCTATCTGGGCCTTGCTGAGGAGTTTGGTCACGACAGGGTAATTGACACGCCAATATCCGAAAAACTAATAATTGGGGCTGCTGTGGGGATGGCGATAGCGGGGCTTTGGCCCATAGCTGACTTTCAATACTCCGACTTCATGTTCAATGCAATGGATGAGCTGGTAAATGAGGCTCCGATGTTTACCTACATGTCTGGTGGTAAGGTGTCGGTGCCACTTGTTGTGAGGGCACCCATTGGTGCATCCACCAGGGGTGCTCAGCACGGACACTGCCCAGAGAGCTATATATACCATTGCCCTGGCTGGAAGGTCGCCTGCCCATCTAATGCTTACGATGCAAAGGGCCTTATCAAGACTGCGATTCGCGATCCAAACCCTGTGTTTGTATTTGAGCACAAACTGCTCTATGGTTCCAAGGGCAGGGAGAAGGCCGGCGGATTTGAGCTCGAGACAGATGTTCCTGAAGAGGAGTACACCATCCCCTTTGGAAAGGCAGCCATCAAGCGCGAGGGAAAATCTGTTACGGTAATAGCCACACATCTTATGATATACAAGACCATGGCCATCGCAGATAAGCTATCTAGTGATGGTATAGATATTGAGTTAATAGATCCGCGCACCCTTGTTCCTCTTGACAAGGAAACAATATTTGCCTCAATAGCAAAAACAGGTAGGCTCATCATAGTTGAGGAGGATAACCTGACACTTGGCTGGGGCTCCGAGATATCCGCGGTAGTTGCTGAGGAGGCGATATTCTATCTTGATGCACCGATAAAGCGCATTGCAATGCCAGATGTCCCACTCCCTTTTGCTCCTCGGCTTGAATCATTTGTAGTTCCAAGCCAGGATAGGATATACTCTGAAATAAAGCATTTCATGGAGGACTAACATATGGCAACAGAGCTCATCATGCCAGAACTTGGCACCACAACCGGTGACATGCAAGTTACCAAGATATTAAAAAGCATAGGAGACTACGTAAAGCTTGGTGAACCAATCCTAGAGGTACAGACAGATAAGGCAAACGTAGAGGTAGAATCATACGCAGAGGGATATTTAAGGCAGCTCACCTGCAAAGAAGGTGACATGGTAGCAGTAGGTTCACCCATCGCAATTATCGGCGAAAAGGATGAAACCTTAGAGGAAGCAAAGACAATCTCTCAACCACAGAAAGTAACTGCAGTGGAGAAGAAAGAAGATATAAAAGAACCCGGTGTAATAGACATATCCACTGGTATATTTACAAGCACATCATCAGGCAGGATATTTGTAACACCACTAGCAAGAAGGATGGCAAAAGATGCAGGAATTGATATAGCCGCAATTAAAGGAAGTGGTCCAGGCGGCAGGATAGTAAAAGACGATGTGTTAAAAGCCATAGAGACAAGAGAATCACCAACATTTGTGCAAGCCGCTCCTTTGCAACAGCCTGCTTCTGCAGCACCTTTAGATATAAAGCTATCTCAGACTGCTGCACCACCACCTGCGCCTGAGGTAAAGCTATTTACCCCACCTGCTACAGCGAAGCAGGAGCTAACCTCAAGAGAGCTCTCCAAAATGCGAAGGACAATCGCAGCAAGGTTAAGCTATTCATTCAAAGAGATACCTCACTTCTATCTTTCCGTCAGCGTGAACATGGAAAACGCAGTAGC
>Ga0315277_10005317_pt1 | contig 16996 bp, 12 predicted proteins | sample YL17G05_15_MG_FD_203695 | JGI IMG/M metagenome (GOLD analysis project Ga0315277, IMG submission 203695) | Sediment microbial communities from Yellowstone Lake, YNP, Wyoming, USA - YL17G05_15 | ecosystem: Environmental > Aquatic > Freshwater > Lake > Sediment | place: USA: Wyoming | collected... | reverse complement strand
CCCAGCATCAGAAAACGGTCTTCGTCCGCCGAATGGTCGGGATCGAAGAATTCCGTGGCGTTCTCGTCGAAGAACACCGTCACCGCTTCTTCAAAGGAGACGCCGTGCTTCCTGGCGTTCTGCGCCGCCTTGCGTTCATCCCACGAGAAGCGAATGTCCTTCATAATTATATTATATTGCTCTGAGCATTATACGTCAACAGGATTCTTCAAGTTCTCGAAGACAGGACGGCGGGCGGAGGCGTTTGGATGGATGATTTGCCATAGATGAGAGTCCGCACAAGCGTTGACCGACGTGGATTCGGTCGGTAGAATAGGACCATCCTTGACGACAAGTGGGAATCAAAAGAGTGTTGAAAAGGAACTTATGGCATTACAGCTTCATAATAGTCTGTCGAGGCGGACGGAGGAGTTTGTGCCGCTGGTCGACAAGCGGGTCGGGATCTATGTCTGCGGGCCGACGGTGTATGGGCACGCGCATCTGGGGCATGCCAAGAGCTACGTCAGCTTCGACGTGCTCGTGCGGTATCTGCGATACCTCGGCTACAGCGTCACGTACGTGCAGAACATCACGGACGTGGGGCATCTGACGGACGATGCCGATGCGGGCGAAGACAAGATCGCCAAGGCGGCCCTGAGGGAGCACAAGCACCCGATGGCCCTGGCGGAGTATTACACGCGCAGCTACTTCGAGGACATGGACAGGCTCAACTGCGTTCGCCCGGACATCAGCCCGCGAGCAAGCGGCCACATCGTCGAGCAGATCGAGCTGGTCAAAACGCTGCTCGAAGAGGATTTCGCCTACGAGGTGAACGGCTCGGTGTATTTCGATGTCTCGAAATTCCCGGAGTACGGCAAGCTCTCCGGGCGCAACACCGAGGAGATGATGGCCGGGGCACGTGTCGAGGTTTCGCCGGAGAAAAGGAACCCCGCCGATTTCGCGCTGTGGAAGAAGGCCGAGCCGAATCACATCATGCAGTGGCCCAGTCCCTGGGGGATGGGCTATCCCGGCTGGCACCTGGAATGCTCCGCCATGAGCACGAAATACCTCGGCCAGCCCTTCGACATCCACGGCGGCGGCATGGAGAACAAGTTCCCGCACCACGAGTGCGAGATCGCCCAATCCGAGGCGGCCCACGGCGTGCAGTTCGTCCGCACCTGGGTGCACAACAACATGGTCACCGTAGACGGCCAGAAAATGGGCAAGAGCCTCGGCAACTTCATCACGCTCAAGCAGGTCTTCGCTGGGACCCACGAGCGACTGACGCGTGCGTACGAGCCGCTGGCGGTCCGGCAACTTGTCCTGAACAGCCACTACCGCAGTCCGCTCGATTTTTCCGATGCCGCCCTGTTCGCCGCCCACAGCGGTCACCAGAAGATCAGCGAAGCCGTCCGCGCCCTGCGAAAGCAGATTGAAATGGCGCCGCAAGGCGAGGCGGACAAAGACGTGCTCGCGCAACTCGACCAGGCCAAGGCCAAGTTTGAAGAGGCTATGAATGACGACCTGAATACCTCGATCGCGCTGTCCGTCCTGTTCGACCTCGTGCGATTGACGAACAGCCTGCTCGAAAACAGGAAGGCCACGCGCGAGACGCTCAATGCCGTCAATGAGATGTTCACCAGGCTGGGCGGCGACGTGCTGGGCGTTGTGACGGACGAGGCCGGCGAAGCGGCGGGCGTCGACGAGGCCGCACTCGACAAGCTGGTCGCCATCTTCATCGCCCAGCGGGCGGAAGCTCGAAAGGCCAAGGATTTCGCCAGGGCCGACGCGATCCGGGCCAGGCTGGACGAGGCCGGCATCGTGCTCGAAGACACGCCCGAGGGCACGAAGTGGAGGTGGAAGTGAGCGGGATTTACCATTTACGATTTACGATTTTTGATTTTTGGAGAGTCGTTGGTTGTTGGCTGATTCAATAGCAAATCGCAAATCGTCCTTCGTAAAATCCATGCGGGTTCTGGGTATCGATCCGGGTTTGCACGTCTGCGGGTATGCGTGCCTGGAGACCGATGGCAACCGGGAAATGATCGTGGAGGCCGGGATCTTCAAGACGACGGAGGATCTGCCCCTCGAGGCCCGGCTCAACCAGATCGCCGACGATATCGAGACGCTGCTCGACAGGTTCTCTCCCGACGTCGTGGCGGTCGAGGAATTGTACTCGCATTACGCGCATCCGCGCACGGCGATCTTGATGGGCCACGCCCGCGGCGTTATACTCCAGAAGTGTGCCCGCGCGCACGTCGAAGTGAAGAGCTTTGCCGCCACCCGGATCAAGAAGTCGATCACCGGCAACGGCAGGGCCTCGAAGGAACAGATGCAGCGGACCATGCAGACCATTCTCGGCCTGGGCGAGTTGCCCAAGCCGCCCGACGTGGCCGACGCCATGGCCGCCGCCCTGTGCTGTGCGAACTCGATGCAGCGGGCATTGCCGGCATAATGCGTGTATATGGTGACGTGCCGGGTGGCATGCTTACGCTCGCGTAAGCACGTTCGCAATCGAGTCAAGCATGTCTACGCGAGCGCAGACATGGCACCCAGTCGGAAAGAAAGATGTCATTGTGAGCGAAGCGAAGCAATCATGATCGCAGGAATCGAAGGAAAACTTGTTAAGCTCGATACCGAAACCGCACTGGTGCAGGTCGGGGCAATCACGTACGAAGTAATGCTGCCCGGCTATTGCGTCAGCGCCTTGTCGGGCACGATCGGGTCGAATGTCGCGCTGCGTACGATGGAGTATTACGAGGGCAGCCTGGGCGGAGGGAACCTTATTCCGCGCATGATTGGCTTTCTGAGCCCGGCCGAGCGGGAATTCTTCAGCACGTTTATCAGCGTCAAAGGACTCGGCGTCCGCAAGGGTCTGCGGGCGTTGAACATTCCGATTGCGGACATCGCCGCAGCGATCGAAGCGGGCGACGAAAAGATGCTGATGACGCTGCCCTCCATCGGGCGAAGGATGGCTCAGCAGGTCGTCGCCGAGCTCAAGGGCAAGCTTCAGGGATTCACCGCCGGGGCCGAGCCGGCCAGAGCCGCCGCTTCGAAATTCAAGCCCTACCAGGCCGAGGCCCTGGAAATCCTCGTCGCCTGGGGCGAGAGACGCAACGAAGTGATGGAGCTGATCGAGCTGGCCAGTCAGAAGCACCCCGAGGTCCAGACCGCCGAAGCTCTTGTCCCGCTCGTCTACCGTCTCAAGCAAGGCGTCGAAGTCTGAGCGTGCACCGCACCAAGAGTGCATTCCATGCAACCAAGAGGGGAGAATAGCCATGCCGAGCATTCGTAGATTCCGATGGCTTCACCTGTGGAGAACATCCCAAGTTCCTCAGTTCTTGGCTGATCGGGTGGCATCGTCAAGCGCAGCTTGGCGATGGTTTGCCTATTCGCCATCGCCAAGGCCTTCGGCCTTGACGCTGCCACCCATCCGCGTAGCTTGTGTGCGCCCAATCTCAAGAATGTGGCGCGTTCTCCACCTGCCCATCCTGTGCCTGCTTCTGATGGGCTCCGTAAGAGGATGGGCGGGCAGCCTCGCAGATGATTTTCGCGACCCGCCTGCATCCGCGCGGCCGTGGGTCTACTGGTTCTTCATGGATGGCAATCTCAGCCGCGAAGGGATTACGGCGGACCTGGAGGCGATGAAGACGGCGGGCATCGGCGGCGTGATTCTCATGGAGGTCGATGTCGGCGTGCCGCGGGGCCCGGTCCGGTTCATGAGCGAGCCCTGGCGGGCGATGTTCAAGCACGCCGTGAACGAGGCGGAGCGATTGGGCCTGCAAATCACGCTCAATGCCGGCCCCGGCTGGACGGGCAGCGGCGGGCCCTGGGTCAAGCCGGAACAATCCATGCAGCATATCGTCGCCAGCGAAACGAAGGTTGCAGGCGGACAACGATTCGAAGGGACGCTGCCACAGCCGCAGCCGCGACCGCCATTCTTCGGTCCTGTGCCGCCCGAACTGGAGCCGTTGCGAACCGGCTTTTACCGCGACGTCGCCGTGCTGGCGTTCCCGACGCCTGAGTTTGAGCATCGCATCAGCGACCTGGACGACAAGGCCTTGTTCGTCCGAGCGCCATATTCATCCCAGCCGGGAGTGCAGCCCTACCTGCCGGCGCCCGCCCAATATCCTGCCGTGTCCGCCAGTGCAACGGTCGCGCGAGATCGCATTGTGGACCTGACGAATCGCCTGGACCCGAACGGCCGATTCGCGTGGAACGTGCCGGAGGGCAACTGGACGATTCTGCGTTTCGGCCGGACCACGACCGGAGCCAATACGCGGCCGGCGCCCCAGCCCGGACTGGGCTTTGAGAGCGACAAATTCGATCCGGCGGCGCTCGATGCGCACTTCGATGCCTTCATTGGCACGCTGCTGCAGGAAATCGGTCCGCGCCCCACCGACCGAAAGGCCGGCTGGACCATGCTGCACATCGACAGTTGGGAGATGGGCTCGCAGAACTGGAGCGCGAGATTCCGCGAGGAGTTTCAGCGCCGGCGCGGATACGATCCACTCCCCTACCTGCCCGTCACGACCGGACGAGTAGTGGAAAGCATCGAAGTCTCCGAGCGATTCCTGTGGGACCTTCGCCAAACCGCTCAGGAGCTGGTGATTGAGAATCACGCCGGGCATCTCAAGACTCTGGGCCGACGCCACGGCTTCGGGCTCTCCATCGAGCCGTACGATATGAACCCATGTGCCGACTTGAGCCTGGGCGGTGTTGCGGATATCCCCATGTGCGAGTTCTGGGCCAAAGGCTACGGCTTCGATACCGTGTACAGTTGTATCGAGGCGACGTCAATCGCACACACGCTCGGCCGGCCCGTTGTGGCGGCCGAGTCCTTCACCTCCGACGACAACGAAGCCTGGAGGCTCTATCCCGGCGCGATGAAGCGTCAGGCCGACTGGGCCTTCTGCATGGGCATCAACCGGTTGGTGTTCCACCGCTACGCGCACCAGCCCTGGCTGGACCGCCGCCCCGGCATGACGATGGGGCCCTATGGCGTTCACTACGAGCGCACGCAGACCTGGTGGCCGATGGTCGTCGCCTGGCACCAGTACCTCGCACGCTGCCAGGCTGTTCTGCAACGCGGGCAAACCGTGGCGGACATTCTCTACCTCGCGCCGGAGGGCGCCCCGCACGTCTTTCGCCCGCCGGCCTCCGCCCTGCGCGGCCCCAAACCGCTTGTCAACCGCGACAGCTACAACTTCGACGGCTGTGCGCCGGAGACCTTGCTGGCCGGAGCGACTGTGAAGAACAAGCGACTGGTGCTGCCAAGCGGAGCAACGTATCGCGTGCTGGTCCTGCCCGACGTAGAAACGATGACTCCCGCCCTGCTGCGCAAGGTCCGGGACCTGGCCAGGGCCGGCGCGACAGTCATCGGCCCGCGCCCATGGAAGTCCCCCAGCCTGAGCGATTACCCCAAGTGCGATCAAGAGGTGCAGCGTTTAGCGGCAGAGCTATGGGGACCCATGACTTCCGCGTTGGACCAGCAGCCCGAGCGCCGGGTGGGCAAAGGTCGAGTCGTGACTGTCACCACGAGTAAGCCGGACCCGGGCCAGAAGGAGTATCTCGATTTGTACTACTCCTATGATCTGATTGCCAACGTGCTTGCCAGGATGCATGTCCCACCCGATTTCGAGTCCGACACGGACCTGCGCTACACGCATCGGCACGACGGCGATATCGACATCTATTTCGTAGCCTCTCCGGCAGATAATCCGGTAATCGCGCGGTGCTCGTTCCGCGTGGCGGATAAGCGCGCGGAAATCTGGGACCCAGTGACCGGCGAAACACACGCGGCGCAGCAGTTCAGGGAAGAGGACGGGCGTACATCAATCCGGCTGTCGCTGGAGCCGGGCGGCTCTGCGTTCGTGGTCTTCTGCAAAGCCACGCGCGGCAGAAAGGCTGCTGCCCCGGTGGACGCAGACCGCAATGCGCAGACTCAGATCGAGATACGCGGCCCCTGGGAAGTGCGGTTTCAGCCCGGGCGCGGCGCACCGGAGAAGATCGTTCTGGAGGAACTCCTCGACTGGTCGAAGCACCCGGACCCGGGTGTGAGGTACTTCAGCGGCATGGCCACGTACCGGACGACCTTCTCGCTGGATTGGAAATCTGAGATTCGAAATTCGAGATTGATGCTCGACCTCGGGCAGGTTCAGGTCATGGCGCAGGTGAAACTCAACGGCAAGGACCTGGGTGTACTCTGGACGCCGCCGTTTCAGGTGGACATCACCCACGCCGTAAGGCCCGGCGAGAATGCCCTGGAGATCACGGTCGCGAACCTATGGCCGAATCGGCTGATCGGCGACCAGTCGCTGCCGCCTGAGCAGCGAGTCACCTGGACCACATGGAATCCCTACAGGAAGGACACGCCGTTGCTACCATCCGGCTTGCTGGGCCCGGTTCATTGCAGCATCATCCCGGCTTCTGACGCGGCTCGCCCTTGACTGGCGTTCGGGCCCCCGCATATCATGGTGACAGAAGTCTGACACGACCGGAAAGACGAATCTTCCTATTGTTACAAGGAGGGCATCATGCGAATGATCGGAAGTGCACTGATTGCTGGGATCGTTCTGGGCTCGGCCGCGATGGCCGCCGACTACTTTCCGCTCAAGGAAGGCAACCAGTGGACGTACACCATGTCCAGCGGGATGCCGATGAGCACAAAGGTCGCCGGGTTTGCGGATGTGGGGGCGATCCGCTGTGCGATCCTCGAGACGACGATGGGCGGACAGACCAGCCGGGAGTACGTTGCGGCCGACGCACAGGGAATCAAGACGTACATGGGTCAGGCCCAGGGACAGGAGTTTCGCTACGACCCGCCCGTGACGCGCATCAGGCTGCCGTACAAGGAAGGCGACACGTGGACGGCTACGATGAATCAGTTCGGCATGTCCGTGACCACCAGTTTTCAGTCGCTCGGCGCCGAGCGGATTCAGGCGCCGGCCGGCTCCTTCGATTGCATCAAGGTCCGCGCGACGGTGACGAACATGCCCGGCCAGCCGCCGATGGTCTCAACAATTTACTATGCGGCGGGAGTCGGACCGGTGCACCAGGTCATGCAGGCAGGTGGGCAGGAGTTGATCGCCACGCTCGCCTCCACCACGGTCAAGCCCGCGCAGGAGGCTCCGGCTGCGCCGCGGGCCGCAGCGCCCGCGAAGATCCGCTGTCCCAAATGCGGCGCCCTCGCTGATGCCGGCACGAAGTTCTGTCCTCAGTGCGGAACGTCGCTCGCTGAGCCGGCCGCGCCGACAAACTGCCCAAAATGCAATGCAAAGCTGCCCGCCGGCGCCAAGTTCTGTCCTGCGTGCGGGGAGAAGATAGCCACTCTCGCCGCGGCAATTGCAGTATCCGCACCAAACCAACCGACAGCACCCGCGGCGACCAATCAGCCCGCGCTCGAAAAGTATCAGTCTCCCGACGGCAGGGTCCTGCTGTATAAGCCGAAGGACTGGACCGTGAACCAGGGTGAGATGTTCGGACAGGGCACGTACGGGGTGACCGTGATGGAGCCGCAGGAAGCTGCGGTCGTGCTGTTTATCACGTTTCCCGTGACGGAGGAGATCAAAGACTCCGTCGTGCTGGCGGCCAAGTGCATCGCCGCGCTGCGCGAGGAGTTCCCCGATCTACAGGCCACGAACATGAATTCGACGCCCGAGCGTGAGCGGACGATCGCCGACATCGCTTTGACCGACGCAGGCGAGAAGGGAACCGGGCACGCCTATTTCTTCCGTACCCAGAACCTCGGGACCGTCTACGTCCTGCTGGCGAAGGCGCAGAGGTGGGCCGAGCTTCGGCCGACATTGGTCACCGTGGCGGCAAACCTCGCTTACGCCCCGCAGGGCGTGGCCGCCGTGCAGGAGCAAGGCCGGCAGCTCGCGGCGCAAACGCCCGTCGCCGAGGGTCCGGCGTCTTCGCCGGCCGCCATGATCAAGCAGGCTTCCCAGCGGCCCGGAAAGCAGGTCACGCTCCAGCAGGCGGCGCTGTCGGATCAGTCCTTGTCGCTCCAGATACCCCAGGGCTGGACCCTGGAGGGGCAGAAGATCCAATACGTCATGGTCGATGACCCGCAGGCCAGGACGCACGGAATGGGCTGCGTGACCCACACGATCATCCCAATGGACATGCCCATGCAGGGCGTCATCAACGCGCCGTATCAGCCGCCGCCGCAGGCGCTGAACCTGGTGCTTCAGTTCGGCCGGACGGGCACAGACCCGCAGATTCTCGGGGAGTGTCCGGCGGAGCAGGTCTCACCAGAGATCGCGCAGTCGATCCAGCAAATGCGAGCCCAGGGTTCCCAGGTGGACGCTCGGCTGATGCACGTCCGGTTTCGCAGCGTGCCGACCGGCGCGACGATGCGCGGACTGTTCACGGTCCAGTGCATGACCCAATCCATGAGTCCGGTCTGGCAGGTTACCGTAGGCGGCAGTTGGGCGCCGGACAACGAGTACGACGAGTGGCTGCCCTTGTATGTGCGGCTCGAAAAGACGGTCCAGATGAACCAGCAGTGGTTCGGCCAGGAGATGCAGAGCCGCGCGGTTCGGCAACAACAAGCGAACCGCAACCTGCAAAGGTCCATCGCGGAATCGAACCAGGCGTTCGACGATTACCTGGGCAGCCTGCAGAACGCCAGCCGCAGCCGCGATTACACCGCCCATATGTGGAGCCAGACCACGCTCGGACAGGGTACCTGGGTCGCAGAGAACGAAGGGGCAAGGGTCTACCAAACCGATTCGTGGGGCATCGAAGGCCCGGAGGGCAGGATCGACAGCTCCGCCTACAATACGACCAACTTCACAGGCGAAAACCCCTGGGGCGGCGGCAACCTGGAGCTGGTGGACACCCGCGCCGAATACGAGCGATACATCGCGAACCCGCAGTAGCAGGCCCATCGTATATGATTGGAGCGCGCCCGGGTTGTGTGCGCAGTTCGGCGGTTGAGAAGGCCCTCAAGGACCGGGGACGCTGTCCCCGGACCCCTGAGATTTTGCGCTTTGCGCCAATAGCATGGTAGGCGGGCCGTACCACGACTCATCTGATCTCATCGAAATCCGATCCGTCGACGGATGTGGTCGTGGGTTGCGGGGATAGGGCTTCGTGTTTGCCCAACCGCTGAGAGGGCAGCTATAACTGCATTGTCCTGACAGGCTATTGGCCCAAAGCGGAAGATCTCGGGGGGGTTGGGGGCAGAGCCCCCAAGGGTCCGGCCGCAATGGTTGTTTCGTGAGCAGCCTTGTAGTTTCGCGAGAAATGGATAATCTGGTGCTATGCCAATCGGTAGAGTCATAACTGGACAATCGCTGAATGAGGCCGAAGAGAGCTTCAATGTGTCGCTGCGCCCGAAGAGTTTGAACGAATGCATCGGCCAGCAGAATATGCGCGACAAGCTCGTCATCGCCATCGAGGCGGCCAAGAAGCGGGGCGAGCCGCTGGAGCACATCCTGTTTTACGGCCCGCCCGGCCTGGGTAAGACGACGCTCTCGCACGTCGTCGCCAACGAAATGGGGGCGCGCATCCGCTGCTCGTCGGGTCCGGCCCTGGTCAAGGCCGGCGACGTCATGGGCCTGCTCAGCAACGTCAACACCGGCGACGTGCTGTTCATCGACGAGATTCACCGGCTCAGCACGCCGGTCGAGGAATTCATCTACCCGGCGATGGAGGATTTCCGCGTCGATTACACAGTCGATAGCGGCCTGCACGCCAAGACGATCAATTTTCCGCTCAAGCGATTCACGCTTATTGGGGCCACGACGCGAGCCGGCCTGCTCAGCGCCCCGCTTCGCAGCCGGTTTGGCATGCTCTACCACTTCGATTTCTACGGCGTCGGCGAGCTGACGGAGATTCTCCTTCGCTCCGCTCGACTGCTCAACCTGCAGTGTGAAAACGGGACCCTCGAACGGATCGCCGCCCGCTCGCGTGGAACGCCGCGAATTGCCAACCGCCTGCTCAAGCGCGTCCGCGATTATGCCCAGGTGAAAGGCACCGGCATTCTCAGCACGGGGATCGTGGACAGCGCACTCGACATGGAGCAGATCGACCCGCTGGGCCTGGACGAGCTGGACAGGTCCGTGCTGCGGGCGCTGGCGAATGTTTATGAGGGCGGTCCGGCCGGCATCGAGGCCATCGCCGCCACGCTCGGCGAGGAACGTGACACCCTCGAAGACGTGGTCGAGCCCTACCTGCTTCAGATCGGCTTCGTCCGGCGGACCAAACGCGGCAGGGAGATCACCAAGCAAGCCTGCGAGCACCTCGGCCTCAAGCCCCAAAAGAAGAAACGCACCGCCGACGCCCCCGGACTGTTTGAACCATCCGCCTGAGGGAGTCATTTCAGACAAGGCTTTTGGCGTCGAAGTCGCCACTCCGCAGTCAGGGACATAGGTTTGAGCATCTGAGCATCGGCAAACCGCCGCCGTTATGGGACGCATAGCTGGTGACCTTACGCAACTCACTCAGGAAGGGAACCGCAGACCTCTCCGGAATGCTGTGCCGTATAGCACCGGAATATCCCTGAAGGGATCGTTCCGCAATAATTCTGGACTGCCGGGCGGCGGCCGCGTTATAATGCCGGCTTGGAGTGCAATCGATCTTTTCCCAGTCTGGTGTTGCTGTACATTCTGATGCCCGTGTAAGCCATGAAGATTTTGTTCGGCACTTTCGATTGGGGGCTGGGCCACGCCACGAGGGACATCCCTCTGATTACGGCCCTGCTGCAGGAGCACGAGGTCCATCTGCTCTCGACGGGCAGGGCCCTGACGCTGCTCAAGGCCCACTTCGGTGAGCGGTGCACCTACCATGACGTCCCGAGCGTCGGCGCCCCGTACACCAGGACCCGGCTGTTCAAGCTCCGGTTCTCGCTGCTGATCCCGCGGATGGTCCGCGAGCTGCGTCAGGCCCGCCGGCTGTCCGAAGTGATCATCAAAGACGGCTTCGACAAGGTGATTTCCGACTGCCGCTACGATGTCTACGACCGGCCCGACAACTCCTACCTGATCAACCACCAACTGCGGTTCAAGACCCCTCCCGGGACCGAATGGATTCTCGAGAAATGGCTGGCGTCGTGGATGGAAAGGTACCGCAACGTGCTCGTGCCGGATTATGAGGGGGTGGGCCTCACCGGCATCCTGTCGCACGACTTGCGATATGTCCCGCCCGAGAAAGTAAAGTACGTCGGCATTCTGTCGAACCTGCGCAAACGGGACCTGGTTCAGGACATCGACTGCTTCATCTCCCTTTCCGGCCCCGAGCCGCAACGGACGGTGCTGGAGAGATACGTCCTCTCTCAGGTGCAACGGCTGCAGGGACGAGTCGTGATCGCGGGGGGCAAGCCGGAGGTGACGACCCAGGCGCGGAGCAGCAACGTCGAATACTACGGCTTCCTGGACAGCGCCCACCAGGAAGACATAATGAACCGCGCGAAGTTCATCATCACACGTTCCGGCTACTCCACGATCATGGAGCTGGTCGAGCTCAACAAGACACAGGTCCTGCTCGTGCCCACTCCCGGTCAGACGGAGCAGGAGTACCTGGCCGATCATTGCGAGCGGCACAACTATTTCTGCCACGTCAGCCAGTACAAGCTCAGGCTCTCCGAAGCCTGCGGAAATCCCACGAAAGGCGCCGGCTTCACGGCCCCCTGGACGACGCAGGAATCCGTCGCCAGGTTCCTGAAGGTCATCTACTCGTCGTAGCTCGGATCGAATTTGCGGATGACCACGTTGCCCATCCGGTACGAGCAGTACGTCATGAAGAACGCCGCGAATACGTCGATACTGTAGTGCAGGTGCATGGCCAGGACGACAATCCCCATCACGATAGCGCCGACGAGAAACACGTAGCGGAGCCCACTTCGCCTGAACAGGTAAAAGCCGAGGAAGGGGACCGCCGTGTGGCCGGAAAAGAACATGTCGTTCTCAAAATACAGGTGCCCGAAGTACCAGGGGAAGTTCACAGGAATCGAGCCCGACGGCGTCTGCAGGTGCGTGAAGATCATCAGCACGGAACGCAGGATCAGGAGGAAACTGAACTGGGTGACGACGACGTGCAGCGTGCGAATGTGAAAGAACAACGGGTGAATGAACAGGCCCACGATCAGGGCCATGTATCCGTAGACGAACAGCGGGTTCAGATCGATGGCCTTGAAGGAGTCCAGAATGAGGTCCGGCACTCCCACGCTCGGCGCGGAGGAAACGTACACTCCCGAGCAGTAGTCCAGGTACAGTGCGAGCACGATGAACGCCAGAGACGCTGCGATCAGGTACTTGTATTCGAGGAACTCCCGGGCCCAGTCGTGCCATCCCTTCCAGAAATACTCTTTCGTGCGATGGGCCGCACCCCCCTGCCGGGCGAGTTCGGGTGTCGGTCCTCGCGCCGTGATCACAGGCCCTCTTTCCCCAACCGTCATGTCTGTCCCCTCTGCACGTACTGGGCCGTTTTCAATCGATGGCCCACGATCTCCGTAACGTGGCGAATCAGAACGCCTTCGATCTGATCGAGCGTCGTTTCATCGGCTTCAGCGATCCGCCTCAGGTCGGCCAGGCACTGGGCGGCTTTGGTGCTGAGCCGAACCCTGTCGGGGAAGCTCATCTCGCAATCCTGGCAGACCAGCCCGTGGGCGGCGCTGCTGAAGTACGTTTCACGCCACTGAGCGGACACGGGCCGCTTGCAGTTGGCGCACGTTTTCAGGACCGGCCTCAATCCGACCTCCCGCAGCAGGACCAGTTGAAACAGGATCAGCCGGGCCGTCACGTCGCGGCGCTCGCCGGTCAATTCCTCGTTGTCCAGGTCCTGCACAAGCTGCACAAAGTGATCGAACAGCACGAGGTGCGGGTCGGAGTCATCCGTCATCGCATCGAGCAACTCGGCCGCGAACAGCGCATTGTGCAGGGCGAACAGGTTCCGCCGCAAGCCGCCCCGCGGAGGTTGCGGCTGGAACTCCGTCAACGTGGACAGCTTGTCCTTGTGAGACTCCGAGAAGACGGCGTCACCGAATGACAGCGCCTCGATCGGACCGTCAAAGGCGGACTTCGGGCGCTTGGAGCCCTTGGCAATCGCCCGGATCTTCCCGGACAGACGCGCGAACAGGGTCACCACCTGCGAGGTCTCGGAATAATCCGTCGTGCGGATGCACACCGCACGATCCTTGGTCAACATAGCTACCGTTCGGCCACCACTTTCTGGATTCTCACCCGCCTGACGCGCCGGGGCTCGGCGGACGCGATCGTGAATTTGAGACTCTCGTAATCAAAGTTCTCGCCGGCTTTGGGAACGTACCCCAGCCGGGAAAAGACGAATCCACCGACAGTATCGTAGTCCTCATCCTCCGGCAGGTCCAGCGCATACTTGTCGTTCAGGTCGTCCACGTACATTCGCGCATCCACGTCGATGGTGTTCTCGTCGATCTTCTTGACCGACTCCTGAGGCGTTTTCTCGTACTCATCGGCGATCTCGCCGACCAGCTCTTCGAGGATGTCCTCGAGCGTCACGATTCCCGCCGTGCCGCCGTACTCATCAAGCACCACCGCGATGTGCAGCTTCTGGTCCTGGAACTCGTGGAGCAGCGATCGCAGCGGCTTGGTCTCCGGAACGAAATAGACCTCCCGCATCCGGTCACGGAGCCGGAATTCCTCGGGTTTCTTGCCGATCTCCCCCAACAGATCCTTGGCATAGATCAGTCCGACGATGTTGTCGATGTTCTCGTCATACACCGGCAGACGGGAATGGCCCGCTTTCTGGATCGTATCGAGGACCGTCGGCAAGTCGGCGCTGACATCGACGGCGATCAGGTCCGTTCGGGGCGTCATGATCTCGGCGGCCATTCTCTCGCGCAGCTCCAGTACGTTCTCGATCATCTCCTGCTCTTCCTCATCGACGGCTCCCTCCATGCGGCGTTGCACGAGGTCTTCCAGGAACTCCTCCTGTTGTTCCTCGTGCCACTCCTCGGCGGTGGTTTGCGGCACGCCCGCCAGGCGGCGTACGAACCCGTCATAGAGCTGCAGGAAGTAGACGATGGGGGCGGCCACGAACCCGAATGCAATCAGGATCGGATAGGTTCGGCTGATCACCCGCTCACCGGCGTGCCGGGCCAGTGCATCGGGAATCGCCAGACTGAACACGGAGAAGATCGCCAGCGCGAGGACGAACGCGAGAACGTACGTGGCGGCGTGCAGCCGCTCCTGAAGCCGCGAAATCAGCGCCACCAGCAGCAGCAGGCCGCCGAGATTGAACACCAGCCGGTAAAATGCGCATGCCAGAGCCAACCTGTCGGCATTTGCCGCTACACGCTCGACCCGGTCGGGCCGCTCCTCGCCGCTGGCCACCTGGAACGCCTCCTGCAAACGAACGAGCGAGAATGTCCGCAACGCGATCGCATTGACGGAAAAGAACAGGGTCGCACCAGCGAACAGGGAGATCAACACTACGCCAGCGAGGAAATCCACGCTGAATCACCTTTCCAAATCACACGGAATCACGAACCACCCGGCGCACGCCGCCAATCTACTGCCACCGGGCATCCGTATTATACCGAGTCCTTCTAAGAATTTCGTATCTCCGGGTGGCATCTGCTACGAAGAGGTCAACCGGAATCGGCATTATACACCGATCCGTAACCGAAATGTTGCAGAATCTCATCTTCTATTCGGTGCATTCGCTTCGCTTGTTCTACTGTGGCGTCGTCGAAGCCCAGTTGGTGCAGCAGACCGTGCACCACGTACAGCGCCAGCTCCGCCCGGGCGCCGTGCCCCCGCCGGGCCGCTTCGCGAGCCGCCAGCTCGCCGTTGACGATCAGATCGAAGACCCTCGCCGGCTCGGTCTCGTCCGACAGATCGAAGCTCAGACAATCCGTGGTTACCGTGCGGTTCAGGAATCGCTTGTTGAGTTTGCGCATCTCGGCGTCGTCCACGATGCCGACGCTGACGATGGCCTTAGAAACCCCGAATCGCTTGCAGACGGTGCGCACCAGCGTCCTGAGCTTCGACGCGTCGGCAGGCACGTCGGCAAAGTGCTTTTGGATTTGGACGGTGATCATCGCAGGCAAGCCTTACGTCCCGACCATCTTGGGCAGGTTCGGCTTAGCCGCACGTTCCGCACCCGACGGGACGTCCGGCGCGGTGGGATAGGCGATCCGCCCGTGATAATGAGCCGCCAGGGATTTCGACATACTATCCTCGATCTGACTAAGCTCCCGCAGCGTCAGATCGCATTCATCGAATTGGCCGTCCTGCAGCCGCCTCATGGCGATATTGTGCACGACCGCCTCGACCTTGGCAGGCGTCACGTCGGGCAGGGACCGAATGGCGCCCTCGACAGCATCGGCCAGCATGACGATCGCGGCCTCTTTCGTCTTGGGTTTGGGTCCGGCGTAACGAAACTCGCTCTCGCTGGGAGGAGTCTCGATCGGCTTTTTGCCGTTTGCCCCCGGCTCCTCGTACTTCCGCAAGGCCTCAAAGTAAAACGGCTCTACCAGGGTGGTGCCGTGATGCGTCTCGATGAATTGGCGCAGGACGTTCGGCAGGCCGAACTCCTTGGCCATCTCCACGCCATCCTTGACGTGGCCGACGATCACCAGTTGGCTCAGGGCTGGAGACAGCTCCTTGTGCTTGCTGGCCGAGCCCATTTCGTTCTCGATGAAATACTTGGGCTTGTTGATCTTGCCGATGTCGTGGTAGTAGGCCCCAACGCGGCAGAGCAGCCCGCTGCAGCCGATCCCCTCGGCGGCCGCCTCGGCAACGGAGCCGATGAGCAGACTGTGGCTGAACGTCCCCGGCGCCTCCATGGCCAGCTTCTTCAACAGCGGCTGGTTCGCATCGGAGTAATCCAGCAGCGTCATGCTCGTGGCGATGTGAAAGATTCTCTCGATCAGGGGCAGCAGGCTCTGAATCAGTAGACCAGCCAGGAATGCGGCGCTGGCATGGTAGCCCGCCGCCTGAAGAACCCAGGTCCATCTCAACGCTTCGCCGGAGGTCGTCAGGTACACGGTAGACAGAGCCGCGACGAAGACCACCACGGCGGTCAGCGCGCTGACCTCAAGCAGTCTCATGCGCGTGCGGATTTCCCGCAGGGCAAAGCAGCAGGTCGCCGCACCTGCGAACATCGTCAGGAACAGCCCGGTCCCCTCTAACTGGAGGCCGTGATCCGGCCTGGGACCGACCGCCAGCACGGCAAAGAGGCAATACAGCGCGCTGATTCCCAGAGCGAACCGCTGATCGAACGCAATGGCCAGGACGATCGCCGCAAGGACCGCCGGCCCCGTGCCCCAACTCGCCCCCCCCGGGTGAAGGCCGCTAGACAGCGACCCGATCCGCGCCACCGTCAGGAGGACCACAAACAGGCAGACCAACGCGAGCACCTTGGCATGGTTGTGCAGCGCCCGATATTGCCATCGACAGACGTAGAACCCCGCCCCCACCGCCAGAAGCACGACCACGGTGGCCAGCGCCGCCAGCGCGAGATACCGCTCCTGTTGGAACAGTCCGAAGGCCAGCACGGCCGTGCAGCCGATCACGAACAGCAGCCACAGCAGCAGTGAGATGAGGATATCGGCATCCGCCAGGCAGGCCAGTCTCGACGAGCGGTCGCCGAAGATGCTGCGCCGCACCTGGTCTCGCCGGGGATTCGTCTTTCTAAGAAGCGCCATACGCCCGATCCTGCAAAGGGGTCCGCCACGCAGCGCACCTTACCCGTGGGCGGAGTGTCCATACCTGCCGCAAGAGCCTCATGCTTTTTCACCTTTGGTCCGGCGTCTGGGGGCCCCGGGCCTCAACCTGTAGGCCTCCACGATGTCCTGCACGAGGCGGTGGCGCACGATATCCTGCTGGCTGAGCTCGACGACGCCGATACCCTTGATCCGCCCGAGGATTTCCATCGCCTCAACCATGCCGCTCCTCTGGTTGTCGGCCAGGTCAATCTGCGTGATATCGCCGGTGATGATCATCTTTGAGCCGTGCCCGAGGCGGGTGAGCACCATGAGCATCTGCAGGCCGGAGGTGTTCTGGGCCTCGTCGCAGATGATCGCCGC
>Ga0315277_10005316_pt1 | contig 16997 bp, 10 predicted proteins | sample YL17G05_15_MG_FD_203695 | JGI IMG/M metagenome (GOLD analysis project Ga0315277, IMG submission 203695) | Sediment microbial communities from Yellowstone Lake, YNP, Wyoming, USA - YL17G05_15 | ecosystem: Environmental > Aquatic > Freshwater > Lake > Sediment | place: USA: Wyoming | collected... | reverse complement strand
GATTGATCGAGGCCGGCATGCTAACCAAGAGGCAGATCTGCGCCCGGTTAGGTGTCAGCCGAACTACCATTAGCAAGCTGCGCACACAGGGGCGTCTGAAGGCGCGCATATGTAATGACCACGGAGAGTGGCTATACTGGCCGCCTGATCAGATCCCGTTGCCTGCGACTTCACCAAACGAATCGACCAGCCAGGTCGTCAGATCCACTGGGGGAGATGCAATATGAAAACTGATCCTTCTCCATCGATGTTCTCCAATGCCCGCGCTGTCATGCCCGCATGACGATCATCGCCGCCATTCACTCTTCTGAGGCCATCCGGGGGATCCTGGACTACCTGGACCTGCCGTCAAGGGCGCCACCGATTGCTCCCGCGGTAAACGAACGGGAGCAATGGGAGCTGGAGTCCTCATAGAACGGCAGCAGGGTGAGAGCCCGGATGGGAGGTTTTTCTGCCCCGCCATCCCATCCAGGTGTAGAATGCTGCCAGAGCGGCTCCCGGCTGTGATTTCGAGAGGGAGAGGGCGGCCGGGAAGTTGTCATAGGATCCCAGCGGGGGAGAGGCGAGCGGAGGCTCTCCTGCCGATATCGATCGCAGCTTGTCCTTCCTATCCGCTGTGTCTCTTTTCACAGGATAAAAAGGAGCAAAAGACCATGAGGAAATCAATGACAGCGTTTGTGTTTGTGATCGCGATGTTACTGGCGCTGGCCTATGGGGGCCCGCAACCGGTTCAGGCGGATCCACCTGCCACTATCAGCTTGGGACCAGGAAGTATCACCTCTACGAGCCTCGATACGTATGGCACGACATGGGGCCCCAGCTATCCGCAGTGGTTCGATCTAAGCGCGGGGATCAAGATCACTATCGTCGGCCTCAACATGAGCCAAGTCCCGTACAAGGGAGCATGGGGATGGCCGCCAGTTGCTGGTGAAGACGGAGGAAGTGCGCAACTGTGGGTGTTCGATGGTCATGGCGGCTTCAGCCGGCATGACCTGACCAGCGCGGGTAAGGGTGGCACATGGGACGCGCAGGGCACTCCTGTGGGTCACGACCAGGGGTTCCGCAAGTATCTGGTGCAGAACTTCCATTCGCCTGGTTGGGATGACCATGGAAGCTCCCAGTACAACATTGAACCCTGGAAGGGTCCGCGTATAGCTCCAGGGCCGAATACCGATGGCAACATGGGGGCGCCTAACCCGGCGAGTGACAAATTCGACCTGGAGTACACCTACGTTCCCGCTGTCGGCAACTATACCGTGTCGGGCCGGCATCGAATGCATTATGCGGCCTCATGGGATGAGATGAGCCTGCCCAAGCCCCCTTGGCCAGCCTACAAATGGCAGTGGAACAAGGCTATCAACAACACGGCAACCCCAGACGCTGCATGGTTGCCCTTCTATCAAGGGTCCTGGACTGTGCCAGGGTTCTGCGGAGCCGCGAACTTGCGTATGGCCTTCCAGAACCGTGGAGTTCCGCAGTCTGACTACTGGACCATCTCTTGGGATGACATCGTGGTCGAGGGCACAGAGGCCGTCCACGACGACGCTGGCCCAGTCACGTCTGGTGTGGTTGCCGACCCGAATCCTGTGGGGGTGGGCGTGCCAATCGCCTTGACGGCGGTAGTCGATGACAGCACGACGGGCGGCTCGAACATTAAGTCTGCGGAGTACAGCATTGACGGCGGTTCATGGGTACCAATGAGCGCTCAGGATGGGGCCTTTGACGGAGTCAGTGAGCGCGTGTCAGCCAACTTGCCGGCCTTCCTGGACGCAGGCGTCCACAACATCTGTGTGCGCGGAACTGATTCGGACTGTAACCTTGGGCCAGAGGAGTGTACCCTGCTGGCCGTGTACGATCCCTCGGAGGGATTCGTGACTGGCGGCGGCTGGATCTGGTCTCCGGCAGGGGCATATGCCGTCCATCCCGGCCTGGAAGGGAAGGCGACCTTTGGGTTCGTGTCCAAGTACCAGAAGGGCGCAACCGTACCCACAGGCAATACCGAGTTCCAGTTCAAGGCGGGCGGCTTGAACTTCCACAGCACGTTCTACGAATGGCTCGTTGTTGCGGGCGCCAGGGCCCAGTACAAAGGCACTGGTACGATCAATGGAACAGGCGATTACTACTTCATGCTCACCGCCATTGACGGCCAGGTCAGCGGCGGTGGCGGCGTAGACAAGTTCCGGATCAAGATCTGGGGGGACAGCGGGCTGATCTATGACAACCATATCGGCGCTGCCGATACAGAGGCTCCCAGCACCGCTCTGGGGGGCGGTAGTATCGTGATACACAACTAACCCAGGGCGATTCTCAATGCGCGAAGGGGCGGGGACGCGGGTCCACGTAGTGCCACCGTTTCGGGAGTGAGCGTTCACGCCAATGTCTGGGTTCCCGCGCATGATCGAATGCGGCTGGAACGGCTCTGTCGTTATACCAGCCGTCCTCCGTTGGCCCTGGAACGTCTGTCGCTGCTGCCCGATGGCCGGCTGCTGTATCGTCTCAAGCGCCGTTGGCGCAACGGGACGACGCAGGGATTGGGGTCGTATCCGTAGAATGAAGTTTCCATATTAGAGGTCGGGGTCTCTAATCCAATAACTTCATTTTACAGATACGACCCCGGTTTCCGACCCCGGTTTCCCGCATCAACCTCGCGAGATACCATGGAGTGCTGACCCCTGCGGCCCGCTGGAGGCAGGACGGGGAATTAGTCTGCCCCACGTATTCCTTCCCGGGTGTAGAATCCTCCCAGACCGCCGCCCAAGCCGTAAGTTCGGGAGGGAGAAGGCGACGGAGGGGGTCTGTGAAGTTTACATAGAATCCCAAGTACGAAGCTGAGGGCGCCCGGGGGCGAGACGAGCGGAGGCCCTGTCGCGAACATCGATCGGGAAAGCGGCTTGTTCTTCCTATCCGCAACTACCTGCGCTACTTGGTGGTCCGGCTGGCCTCGTTTCTGAACTTGGCCTGGTCCATGGCCAACGAGTGGGATTTCATGTATGAAGGCAACTCTGCCTCTGCCCAGCAAACCCAGCCTCTTCGTGCGATTCCGAAAGGTGCAAAGACCATGATTCAATTAGCGAGTTTATTCCTTGCAGCGGTGCTGGCAGCTTCCGCAGGGCCTCTTCCGCCGTCGAATCTGCGATGCGAATACATGACCAACCCGATGGGTGTGGACATCGCGAAACCCCGTTTTTACTGGGTGTTGGAACACGCGGATCGGGGAGCACGCCAATCCGCTTACCAGGTCCTTGTTTCTAGAGATCCTGAGGTCAAGGCCGGCGATGTATGGGACAGCGGCCAGTTACAGTCTGCCGAGTCGATACACATTGCCTATCAGGGAAAAAAGCTTGAAAGCGGCAGAACCTACTATTGGAAAGTCCGTTACTGGGATCAGAATGGTGCGGCAAGTCCGTTCAGCCGCGTCGCCCGGTTCGACGCGGGGCTGTTCGCTGCCTCCGATTGGAAGGCGCAGTGGATTCGCGGAGCAAGCGTCTTTCGCAAGGAATTCACCTTGAGGGCGAGACCGCTGAGGGCCCGCGCCTATGTCACCGGCCTGGGCTACTATGAGTTGAGGCTGAACGGGAAAAAGGTCGGCGACCATCTGCTGGATCCCGGCTGGACGGAGTTCGGCAAGAGGATTCTCTACTCGACTTATGACGTGACCGGTGACCTCGGATCAGGCGCTAACGCGGCCGGTCTCTTGGTAGGCGAGGGCTGGTTCAAAGCGCGTGCGGCACTCCTCCAACTGGAAATCGAGATGCCCGGAGGGGAGAAAGTGCTTGTCGTGTCGGACGGCACCTGGAAGACAGCGGAAGGGCCAATCGATACGGACAGCATCTACAACGGAGAGACCTATGATGCCCGCAAGGAAATGCCTGGGTGGGATCAGCCGGGATTCGACGACAGCCGGTGGAAGCCCGTCGGTCTGGACGATCCTCCGAAAGGCTCTCTCTCCTCGCAGATGATGCCGCCGATACGAACCGTGGCCGACATCGTTCCCTTGAAGATGACGAATCCGCAGCCAGAGGTCTTCGTCTACGACATGGGCCAGAACTTCAGCGGCTGGGTTCGGATGCAAGTGAAAGGCCCGGCGGGCACGAAGGTTCGGATACGTCATGCCGAATTGCTGTACGAGGACGGGACTCTGAATACGGAGAACCTGCGGACGGCGCGCGCCACTGATACCTATATCCTGCGCGGTGATCCCGAGGGTGAGTTTTTCGAACCGCACTTCACCTATCATGGCTTCCGCTATGTGGAACTCACCGGCTTTCCCGGGACGCCAAAGCTGGATACGATTCTCGGCCGCGTGATCCACTCCGATGTGAGGCCCACAGGGGGCTTTTCGGCGTCGAAACCGATCCTGAACCAGATCCAGCGCATGGTGCTGTGGGGCACCAAGACCAACCTACACAGCATTCCCACCGATTGCGCCCAAAGAAACGAGCGCCTGGGCTGGCTGGCCGATGCGCATCTAGCAGCCGAGACTGCTATGCTCAACTATGACATGGCTGCGTTCTACACGAACTTCCTGCGCAGCATCCGCGACAGCCAGGATCCCGATGGTGCCGTCGGCGATACGGTGCCGCGCAATGGGCGCAAGGGCGCGGGCGATCCGGCCTGGGGGAGTGCTTATCCCATTCTCGTGCTTTACATGTACCAGCAGTACGGAGACATCCGCATTCTGGAAGAACATTTCGGCGGCATCCGCGCCTGGGCGGACTACCTTCGATCGGCAAGCAAGGACGGCATTGTTGCCTTCAGCAAATACGGCGACTGGGTCCCGATCGAGCCGACTCCCGGCGATCTCGTTTCAACAGCCTGTTACTATTGGAGCGTGGATATTGTGGCCAAAGCCGCCGCCGTACTCGGCAGAAAACCTGAGGCCGAAAGCTACCAGGCACTGGCGCACGAGATCGCAAAGGCATTCCACGGCAAGTTCTACGATCCGGCAAAGCGCTACTACCTGCCCGGGACACAGACGGCAAACACGTTGCCTCTCTTTCTCAAGATCACACCCGAGGAGCTCCGCGCAAACGTGCGCAATCGCATAACCGACGACATCGTCTACTTCAAGAACTCCCACTTGACCACGGGCATTCTCGGTGCGAAATACATCCTCCCGGTCCTGACTGAGTCGGGCCGGGCCGATCTGGCTTACGACCTTGCGACGCAAACAACCTATCCCAGCTGGGGATACATGGTGGAGAACGGAGCCACGACCTTATGGGAGCTGTGGCAGAACCGCACCGGGCCCTCGATGAACTCGCACAATCATCCTATGTACGGAAGCATCGGCGCATGGTTCTACTCGGCGTTAGCCGGTATCAATCTGCGCCCGGGCGGCGAGGGCTATAAGGCCATCCACATCGAGCCCCAGATAGTGCGCGACCTGCAATACGTTTCGGGCACACTCGAAACGGTGCGCGGTACGGTTATCTCCGCCTGGTCGCGCACGGGCAGCACGCTTCGCATGGAGGTAACGGTGCCGGTGGGCAGTACGGCTGAGGTGATCATCCCCAAGATGAACCTGCGCAACATTTCGGTGGGGGAAGGTGGAAAGCCAGTCTGGCAGGATGGCGCCTTCCGGCCCGGTGTGCCCGGCGTGAGCGCCGCCCGCGAAACCAGCAGCGCCGTCATCGTGCAGGTAGGTTCAGGCAGCTACGTGTTTGAACGTAAAGGCGACTGAGTGTCACGCCGGCCTGATTAACAGACCGGGCTCCATATATTGATGATGTCAATGACAATAGATTAAAAATATTCATTGTCCAAACGGCGAACATAGTGCTAGTTTCGTCTCAAAGCGCGGCAGGATATCTTCAAAGAAAAAGGCACAAAGTGCTGCGATGTATCGACTTGGCGCGCGAAGTGAATCGGATCCAAACACCACGCGATTTTCAGTTCGATACGCCCTGCCCGCAATCATTCATCCTGGGGTGTGCCATCAGTGCGAACTTGTTCAGCATTTCATAAAGGGGTAACACGATAAAACAAAGGCCGCATCGGTTTGGTTCCTTAAACCTTTAGAGTTCGAAGGAGGCAAGATGAAGCGGACCACAACTTTGTACGCGCGCGGGTCTTGTATCATTGCAGCCGCGTCAATGCTTCTATTGCTCGGATGCTTCTCGGGCTTGCTTCTCGGCCAGGGCTTGACCGGGCGAGTTTCGGGGACGGTGACGGATCCCACCGGAGCCATCGTTCCCGGCGCAACTGTCGAGATAACGAACAGTCAGACGAGCCAGACGCGTTCGAGCCAAACGAATGCCGAAGGATATTTCGTTTTCAACGAGCTGCTCCCTGGAACCTACTCCCTGGCTGTCAACCTGCAAGGATTCAAGAAATTCGAACAGCAAAACATCGTGGTTACTGCTAACGAACGGGTTACGCTGCCCATCATCAGGCTGGAAGTCGGCGCCCTGACCGAAACCGTCTCTGTGACGGCCGAGGCTGTCCGTGTACAGACGGAAAGCGCCGAGCGCGCCGGTCTTATCGGCGCCCGCCAGATGCAGGAACTGCCGTTGAAGGGGCGCTCGTATATGGGCACAGCCAAGCTTCTGCCGGGCGTGATCGACACGGCGAATCGGGAATCTCCGGGCTGGAATGACATCGTTGGCATCAATATCAACGGCACGCGCGCCGGCGCCATCAATCTCACGCTCGACGGCGTTTCCAGCCTTGACACCGGCTCACTGACCGGACCCTACCTGGCACCCAGCATCGATGCCGTAGGCGAGGTGAAGGTGCTGCTCAGCAACTATCAGGCTGAGTATGGCCGGAGTTCCGGAGGCACCATCAACACGGTTATTAAGAGTGGCACGCGCGATTTTCACGGCAGCGCCTACTACTTCCTGCGCAACGAAGCCCTGAACGCCAACGAGTGGTTGAACAACCGCAACGGCCTGAAGCGCCCGCGATATCGATTCAACTATCCCGGCTACACTCTTGGCGGCCCCGTCCTGCTGCCCTGGACCCAGTTCAATCGAAAGCGCGACAAGATGTTCTTCTTCTGGTCGCAGGAGTTCCTGCCGCTTACGATCCCTTCTTCGGTTATGACCCTGACCATGCCCACTGAATTGGAACGGAAGGGCGATTTTTCCCAGTCGGTTGATCTGAACGGCGCGTTGATCAAGATCCTCGATCCCTTCAATAACCGGCAGCAGTTCCCCGGCAATGTCGTGCCTACAAGCCGTATAGATGCAAATGGTCAAAAGTTGCTCAGCCTCTTCCCGCTGCCCAATACCAAGGGCCCGGGCGGCACGTACAACTGGACCGGCCAGAGCATCAACAAGCAGCCGCGCCGCGATTCGATCCTTCGCGTCGACTACAACATCACCCAGCGCACCACGTTCTACACGCGCCTGATTCAGGACTACCAATCCTACCAGGGCGAATACGGTCTCGCCGTAGGCCTTGGGGGAGGCAACAACAACTGGCCGCAGCTCCCCATCGACTACTCGATCCACAGCGCCGGTCTGGTCATAACGCTCCTCCACACCTTCAACCCGACCATGGTGAACGAATTCACCTTCGGCGTGAACCGCGCCAAGCAGACGGTGGACCCGTTGACCCAGGACCGCCTTGCCGCCAACGTCCGTTCGAGCATCGGCCTCAACCTGCCGCAATTCTATCCTCAGGCGAATCCGCTCAATCTGGTTCCGAACGCCACTTTCGGCGGCGTTACCAACGCGGCCGGGCTGGCAGTGGAAGGGCGTTTTCCCTTCTTCGGAACCAACAATATCTGGAACTATTCGGATAACCTTTCCAAAGTCGCTGGCGGCCATAGCATCAAGGCTGGATTTTACCTCGAACGCACCACACGCAACGCCGCGCGGTCCACGGTCTTCAACGGCACTTTCAACTTCGGCCGCGATGCCACTAACCCCCTAGACTCGAACTACGCCTATTCCAACGCCGTTTTGGGCATCATGTCCTCTTACACGGAGGCCAACAAGCACCCCAATGCGCACGGGCGATACATCAATTTCGAGTGGTATGTTCAGGACACCTGGAAGGCGAGCCGCCGGGTGACTATCGACGCCGGTCTGCGTTTCTATTTGATCCAACCATCCTGGAGCGCGGGCGACAAGCTGGCTATCTTCGACGCGGCCGTCTACGACCGTTCGAAACAGCCTCCCCTTATCGAACCGTACATTAATCCTGCCGACAAAACACGCGTGGGACGTGATCCTGTTACGGGGACCCTGGTGCCGGCCGTAAAAATCGGCACCTTCTCCACGGCCGCCGGCACAACCTGATGCTGAACTACGTCTATAATCTGCCGAACCTCAGCAAGAATTGGAACAATGCGTTCAGCCGCATTGCTCTGGATGGCTGGCAGATTTCCGGCATCAGCACGTTCATAACCGGCTCGCCCAGCGGCGTCGGCTACAGCCTTTCCTACTCAGCAGACCTGACCGGCGGTACCGGGAATGGGCTCGACAGTCGCGTGGTGGTGGTGGGTCAGGTCAACAAGCCCGGGCCGAATGGCGAAGTTTTCAATGTGAGCGCCATCAAGCCGCCGACGGCCGCCAATTCCGTCAACGGAATCGGCGATGCCGCAAAGGTGCTCTTTACCAATCCCGGTCTTAACAACTGGGACATCTCGTTGTTCAAGAACTTCCGGCTCGGGGCTAACGAAGCGCGCCGCATGCAATTCCGTTGTGAGACTTACAACACCTTCAACCATACCCAATATACCAGCGTCGACACGGGTGCCCGCTTCGATGCAGCCGGCAACCAGATCAATAGCAATCTGGGCCGCTACACCAACGCTGCCCTTGGCAGGCGCATCGCGTTTGGTCTGAAGCTGTACTTCTAACATCTCCATAGGGCCGGGTCACCTTCCCTGGTCCGGCCCGAGTTGCCCGTATGCTCAACGCGCGCCGTGCTCGATCGCTCAGGAAGATTCAAACCTGCCCTGGATTGAGGTTGCGGCAGGTCGCATTCCTCCATATTGCGTTCCAGAAAGGGGACCCACCCATGCACTCCTTCAACAAATCAAGGCACCTTCGCTGGACTCTTGTCCTTTTCGCATCCCTGGCGGTTGGCGCCCTAGTGGCGCAAAACGCCGGCGATTCGCTCGAGCGTGGCTTCGACAACCCGCCCGACAGCGCCAGGCCGCGCGTCTGGTGGCATTGGATGAACGGCAATGTCACCAAGGAGGGCATCCAGCTCGACCTCGATTGGATGAAGCGCGTGGGCATCGCCGGTTTCCAGAATTTCGACGCTGCCCTCAACACGCCGCAGGTCGTCGAGAAACGGCTCATCTATATGACGCCGGAGTGGAAGGACGCGTTTAAATTCACCGCCACCCTGGCCGACAAGCTCGGCCTCGAAATGGCCATCGCCGGCTCGCCCGGATGGAGCGAGAGCGGCGGACCGTGGGTGCCGCCCTCCCAGGCGATGAAGAAGTTCGTCTGGAGCGAATTGAGCATCGAAGGCGGCCGCCCATTCACTGGTGTGCTGCCCAAGCCGCCCTCCACCACAGGACCATTCCAAAACATCGCCCTTATCCGCAGACCTTCAGCCAACACCAACGCGGCGCCGCCGGTCTATTACGCCGACAGCGCCGTGGTGGCCTATCGAGCGCCGGCGAGCGATGTGGCCGTGGCGGATCTGCAGCCCAAGATCACCTCCAGCGGCGGCGAGTTCGAGCTTGCCGCCCTGACAGACGGCGACCTGGCCAAGGCTACGGCCTTGCCCATCGCCCCCGCCAACGAGAAGGCCTGGATCGAGTACGAATTCGCCAAACCCCAGACCATCCGCGCCCTCACCCTAGTGCTGCAGGGGGGAGGGCGCGGCTTGTTCGGCCGCGGAGGCGGCGACAGCGGCCAGCAACTGGAGGCAAGCGACGACGGCCAGCAGTTCCGCACCGTCGTCGCGGTTCCCACCGGGGGCGCAGCGGCACACACGCTTGCCTTCCCGGGAGTGACGGCCAGGTTTTTCCGCGTCACCTTCCGGACTCCGCCTGCTCCCGCCGTCGGCGCGACGCCAGGCACAGGCGGCAACCAGCCGCCGGCGGCCCCGACGGCTTTCCAGGTCGCCGAACTGGTGCTGCATCCGGGCGCGCGCGTGAACCGGTTTGAGGAGAAGGCCGCCTTTGCGACTTTGCCTGATCTCTACACTGTCGCCACGCCGCCGGTGGCTGCGCCCGATGCCATCGCCAAGACTGATGTCATCGACTTGACCTCGAAGATGCGCCCCGACGGCACGCTCGACTGGACACCACCGGCCGGCCGCTGGGTGGTGCTGCGCATGGGTTATTCGTTGCTGGGCATCACCAACCACCCGGCCTCGCCCGAAGCCACCGGACTCGAGGTCGACAAGATGAGCCGCCCCGCAGTCAAGGCTTATCTCGACAACTACCTCGGCCAGTATAAAGACACTGTCGGCGAACTCATGGGCAAGCGCGGCTTACAGTATGTGATTACCGACAGCTGGGAGGCCGGCACCCAGAACTGGACCGACGACATGTTCGCCGAGTTCGCCAGGCGCCGCGGCTACGATATGCATGCCTGGCTCCCGGTTCTCATCGGCCGCGTGGTCGAAAGCGCCGAGTCGAGCGAACGTTTCCTGTGGGATTTCCGCAAGACCATCGGCGACCTTACCACCGAATATCACTACGAGCAGATCAGCGCGTCCCTGCACGAGCGCGGCATGGGCCGCTACACCGAATCGCACGAGTCCGGCCGGGCCTTCATCGGCGACGGCATGGACGTGAAGCGCAAGGCCGAAGTCCCCATGAGTGCCATGTGGACGCCGCGGCCCGGCACCGCTTCCGAGCAGTACGACGCCGACGTGCGCGAGTCGGCCTCCGTCGCCCACATCTACGGCCAGAACCTGGTGGCCGCAGAGTCCCTCACCGCCGGCACCGGCGCCTGGTCCTTTTCGCCGGAGACCTTGAAGCCCACTGCCGACCGGCTGCTCGCCATGGGCCTGAACCGCTTCGTCATCCACACCTCTGTGCACCAGCCGTTGTCGGACAAGGTGCCGGGCTTCGGCCTGGGCCCCTTCGGCCAGTGGTTCACCCGTCACGAGACCTGGGCCGAGCAGGCGAAACCCTGGGTGACCTACCTGGCCCGCAGCTCCTACCTGCTGCAGCAGGGCAAGTTCGTTGCCGACATCGTCTACTTCTACGGCGAAGACTCGAACGTCACGGCCCTCTACGGAAGGAAAGCGCCGGACATCCCGGCCGGCTACAACTTCGACTACGCCAGCGCCGACGCCGTTCTCACCCGCATCTCGGTCAACGCCGGACGAATCACGACGCCGAGCGGCATGAGCTATCGCTTGTTGGCGCTCGATCCGCGTTGCCGGCTGATGTCGCTGCCCGTGCTGCGCAAGCTCCGTGACCTGGTGAGGGCCGGCGCCTCCATCGTCGGCCCCAAGCCGGTGGAAAGCCCCAGCCTCAGCGACGGCCAGGCTGAATTCCGCGCCATCGTCGGCGAGCTCTGGGCCGCAGGCACGGGCGTCAACGCCGTGGGGAAGGGCAAAGTCTATGGAGGGAAGACGATCGCCGAGGCCCTGTCGGTCATCGGCGCAGGTCCGGACTTCGAATACACCAGGCCCCAGGCCGACACGAGCCTGTTGTTCGTCCACCGCAAGCTGACCGACGGCGACCTCTACTGGGTCAACAACCGCTCAAACCGCGCCGAGAACCTCGACGCCACCTTCCGCATCCAGGGTAAGGCCGCTGAGCTGTGGCACGCCGATACGGGCAGGATCGAGCCCGCTTCCTACCGCATTGCCGACGGGTGCTCCACCGTGCCGCTGCGACTCGATCCCAACGACGCGGTGTTTGTCGTTTTCCGCAAGGCCGCCCCGGGCAGATCGCGCGCCCTGCCGCAGCCGGTCGAAACCAAACTCGCCGCCATCGAGGGCTCCTGGGAGGTCAGCTTCCAGCCCGATCGCGGGGCGCCGGCGAAGATTACACTCGACAAGCTCTGCTCGTGGACCGAGAACGCCGAGGCGGGCGTGAAATACTTCTCCGGCAAGGGCACCTATACCAAGACGGTCGAGGCGCCGGCGGAGTGGTTCAAACCGAGCGCGCGGCTCATCGTCGATCTCGGCGACGTGAAGAACGTCGCCGAAGTGACGGTCAACGGCAAGCCACTGGGCATCTTCTGGAAGGCTCCGTTTCGCGTCGATGTCACCGGGGCTCTCAAGCCGGGCGCCAATAGCGTCGAGGTGAGGGTGACGAACCTCTGGGTTAACCGGCTCATCGGGGACCAGCAGCCGGGCGTCACGAAGAAGTACACCTTCACGACCCAGCAGTTCTATCGGGCTGATTCGCCCCTGCTGCCCTCCGGGCTTCTCGGGCCAGTCCAGCTTATTTCCTCCACGCTGCCGTAGGAGTTTTGGGAATTTAGTTTCGGGGACAGGCTTCTCAGCCTCGAAACCATTTTGATTATGGGCGGGTTTCTCAACTACCGATTCAAGTCTTCGCGAGTTTCGAGGTTGAGTAGCCTGTCCCCTCATTCGGTTGAATGATTTGTGAACAAGTTAACCAGGAGGGTCACGTCATGTTGAACCGACGCGCTCTAACAATACCGATCTTACTGCTTTCTCTTTTCGCTTCGTTGCTTGGAGCTCAAGAGTTCCGCGCCACGATTTCAGGAACCGTTACCGACCAGCAATCCGCCATCGTTCCGGGCGCCGCTGTCGAAGTGAAAAACCTGGATACCAACGCCACCGTCACCACCATTACAAACGATTCAGGTAACTATGTCGTGCCATTTCTCCCGACAGGACAGTACACCATTTCGGTGTCCCTCACCGGCTTCAAACGCGCCGTTCGGGAAAACATCCTCCTTCGAGTCGGAGACCGAATACAACTCGATTTCCAGATGGAGGTCGGAGGGGTCACGGAACAAGTGACCGTGACCGCCGAGGTGCCCCTGCTCGAAACCGCCACCGCATCCAAGGGCCAGGTAATCGATGCCGCGAAGGTGCAGGACCTACCCCTTCTCGGCCGGAATCCCTTCATGCTGGCAGCGGTGGCCAGCGGCGTGCAGTATAATCCCACACAAAGCAGCCGCTCCAATCGGCCTTTCGACAACGGGGGTATGGACAGCTTCTCGATTAACGGCGGACGGCTGTTCTCCAACGAATTCCTGCTCGACGGTGTTCCGGATACGAACGTGGAGAGCGGCCAGCCTTCAAACCTCAGCTTTGTGCCTTCCCCTGACGCCACGGATGAATTCAAGGTGCAGACGAACACGTATGATGCCCAGTATGGGCGCAGCGCCGGAGGAGTGATCAATGTGAGCCTCAAGAGCGGGACCAATCATCTTCATGGCTCGCTGTATCATTATTTCCGCAACGACATCCTGAATGCCAACACGTTCGAGTCCAATCTGGCCAGGATTGATAAGAGCGCGTTCCGGTAGAACCAGCCGGGAGTGCAGTTCAATGGCCCCGTCTATCTGCCGAAAATCTACGACGGGCGTAATCGCACATTCTTCATGTACTCCTGGGAAGCGATCCGAAGCAGTATCCCTTATCCCCTAACCTACACGGTTCCATCTCTCGACCAACGCAACGGGGATTTCTCCAAAACGGTTCAGGCCAATGGCAGCCCAATTACCATCTATGATCCGTTGACCACCAAGCAGTCCGGGAGCACCTATACCCGCACGGCCTTCCTTGGAAACATCATCCCGCAATCGCGCCTCGATCCGGTGGCCTTGAAACTGATCAAATACATTGCCAATCCCAATGTGACCGGAACCATTGCCGGTGCCAACAATATGATCACAAGTCCGAATCCGCGAACCGATGCCTACGATCAGCATGTGATCCGCATCGACCAGGTCATCACCGACAAGCACAAGTTCTTTTCCCGTTATGTCCGCGGCAATCGCCATGAAGTCAATAGCGACGCTAACTTCCCCCACGATACGTCACCCTGGTATACGCACTGGAGGATCAACCAGGGAATCAACTTTGATCTGACCTCATCTTTTTCACCCACCATGGTCCTCAGTTCCCGCTACGGCTTCATCCGGCACCAGTTTGCCATCGCGCGTTACGGCGACGGTTTTGATCCGACCAAGCTTGGTTTCCCGGCCACGCTCGTGTCGCAGCTCCCACGCAAGTTTTTCCCGCAGATCGCCTACACCGATTACAGTACCTTCGGCAACACGGGAAGCCAATACACCTTTAGCGATACCCATTCCTGGTCGGAGACTCTTAACAAGGTCATGGGACCTCATTCGCTGAAGATGGGCGCCGAGTTTCGCGTCATGCGCAACAACTGGCAGAACCCGACATCGTCATTCGGGAATTTCACCTTCACCAAGGGCTATACCCAGCGCAACCCGCTGAGCACCGACGCTGCTTCCGGCAACGCCTTTGCGTCGTTTCTGCTCGGGTATCCTGCTTCTGCCAACGTCCCCTACCAGGTCGCTCCCGCGTATCAGAACCGCTACTATGTCATATTCCTTCAGGATGATTGGCGCATCAATCGCCGGCTGACCTTCAATCTTGGATTACGCTGGGATTACGAGTCTCCCCAGAGTGAGCGCTATAATCAGCAGAACCGCGGATTCGATCCCACCGCCGACAATCCTTTTAAGGTTCCCGGCCTGCAGCTGAAAGGGGGTCTTCTTTTTACCGATGACAGCAACAGATTCCCATTTAAAAGGGATTTGAATAACTTCCAACCGCGTGTGGGCGTGGCCTATCAGCTGTACTCGAACGCGGTGCTGCGAGCCGGCTACGGCATCATGTACCTGCCGACCTTTGACCCCGGCCAAAACAACGGATTCAGTGTCACCACGACCTATGTATCCTCCGTGGATGGCGGTATCACGCCTTATAACACTCTCAAAAATCCTTATCCTGCCGGGATCGATGTTCCGCCTGGACGATCGCAAGGCCTGGCAACGCTGGTAGGCCGCGGATTCACCTTTGGTTACACAGATCGTTCCATTCCCTATGTGCACCAGTTCTCGATTGGCTGGCAGCAGAAACTCCCGTGGCGCATGGTGGTTGAAGCTACTTACGTGGGGAGCCGCTCCCGCAGCCTGCAAGTATCAAAGTCAATCAATGAAGTATCGGCAGAACAGTTGAAACTCGGCACAGCGCTTAATGATCTGATTGCCAATCCCTTCCAGGGTCTCTTGCCGGGAACGGCGTTCAACGGTGCGACTGCCGTCCGCTCCCAGCTGCTCCGGCCTTTCCCACAGTTCACGTCGATCACACGGGCCTTCAATAGCAATGGGCTATCCTGGTACAACGCGCTTCAGGTTCAGCTCGAAAAGCGCGTCACCAGCGGCCTGCACTTCCTCGCCAGCTACACATTTGCCAAATCGATCGAGGCCGTAGGCTATCTGAATGCCCAGGATGACAAGCTGGCCAATGTTCTCACGTCGGTCGACGCGCCGCAGCGTCTCATTCTCAGCGGCTCCTACGACTTACCGTTCTTGCAGAAAGCGACAGGCTTTCTGAGTGTTTTTGGCGGATGGCAAATGAACTGGATTATATCGCTCCAGTCCGGCCTGCCGGTCGGGACGCCGTCGGGAGCCTACTCGTCTGGCATCGACCCGAAGATCTCGGGCGACAAGCGCCCGCCTGCTCCAATTTCAGCATCGCCGGACGATACACCGAGTGGCTGGTCCTGGGCGCTGCCGCCGTTCATTACGACGGCAAGCTGATGTGGAACAACAACAAGGGCGAGTTCACCAACAACAAAGACGCGACGAAATGGATCAAGCCTACCTATCGCAAGGGATGGGAAGTGAAGCTCTAGAGGAGATCATATGATTATCACGCGACGAGATTTCGGAAAACTGGCCGTTGCGGCTCTTCCCGCGGCGAGCCTGCTGGCCAAGCCGAACTCCAAATTCAACGGAGTCCAGATCGGCACGATCACCTACAGCTTCCGCGGACTGCCGGGAAGCGCCGAGGAAACTCTCAAGTATTGCCTCGAATGTGGAATCAGTGGGATCGAGTTGATGAGCAACGTGGCAGAGAGCTATGCCGGCGCGCCTGCGCAGGCGGGGCGCGGATTTGGACCGGGCGGACCCGGCGGGGCTCAAGGTCGCGGACCGGGCGGCGCTCCAGGCGCACCGGGCGCCGGTGGGCAGGGCCGGGGGCCGGTCGGGGGCCGGATGCAGATGACTCCCGAACAGCAGGAAGCGAGACGCAAGGCGGCTGAAGCGATGACCAAGTGGCGGCTCTCAGTCTCCATGGACAAGTACAAAGCCTTCCGGAAGATGTATGAAGACGCGGGGGTAAAGATTTACGCCTTCAAACTGCCGCCAACCTTGGAGATGCTGGACGCCGAGTATGAATACATCTGGAACGTGGCGGAGACGCTCGGCGCGAACCACATCACCATGGAACTGCCGACCAATGACAAACTGCTCCAGCGGGTCGCCGATTATGCCGCGAAGCGCAAACTGGCGATCGCTTTCCACACCCACGGCCAAGGCGGCTCCTCCGGTTTCGACAAAGTGCTGGCGGCGTCCAACTACACCGCGCTGAATTTCGATGTGGGCCATTACTACGGCGTCAACGGCCAGTCTCCGGTGCCTTTGGTTGAGAAGTACCACGGCCGGATCGCGAGTTTGCACCTGAAGGACCGCAAAGGCCCGACCAGCGCCGGCGAGAACAGCGGCCCAGGCGGCGGGGGCCCCAACATGCCCTGGGGGCAGGGCGAGACGCCGCTCAAAGACGTCTTGCAGCTAATGAAGAAGAACAAGTACAAGTTCCCGGCCAGCATCGAGTACGAGTACCAGACGCCGGAAGGGTCCGACGTGCTGACCGAGATCAAGAAGTGCGTGCAGTACTGCAAGAACGCGCTCGCCTAGGGCTCGCGCAAGAATTACTTGGCATTTTGCTGCTGGCCCCCAGGCCCGCTGGCGAGACGCGGGCGACGAGCTATACCCGAGGTGGTATGTGAGGAGCGAGCAACAAAGCCAGCGGGCCTGCGGGCCGCAGCCTGAAAGGGCGCGGCGGCGGGTGGGCATCTGCTTCGTTGCCGCTCCTCGACGATGTAC
>Ga0315277_10005315_pt1 | contig 16998 bp, 12 predicted proteins | sample YL17G05_15_MG_FD_203695 | JGI IMG/M metagenome (GOLD analysis project Ga0315277, IMG submission 203695) | Sediment microbial communities from Yellowstone Lake, YNP, Wyoming, USA - YL17G05_15 | ecosystem: Environmental > Aquatic > Freshwater > Lake > Sediment | place: USA: Wyoming | collected... | reverse complement strand
TACTTGCAGACCCTCGCCGCCTCGGGCGGCGTGACACCATACGTCTGGTCGCTCGACAGCAGGTCACTCCCCGATGGCTTGACCTTGAGTTCCGGCGGAGTCGTGAGCGGCACGCCTACGGCAGCCGGCACCTCGAACTTCACCGTGAAGGCGACCGACGTCCAGGTTCCCGCCGACACCGCGACGAAGGCCCTTTCCATAGACGTCACCGGCATAAGCACCTACGAGTTTGCCGCGAACGACACCGAGGTCTCCACGACGTCGACCTCGTGGCAGACCCGGACGACCCTGACCTTTACGCCCTCCGTTGCCGACACGTGGCTCATCCTCGGCTTCGCGGAGTACAAAGGTTCGAGCACTAACCAGGGCACGCTCGTGCGGATGAGGGTCGACGGCGCTCAGGTCTCCGACGTCGCCAAGCGCGCGGTCTACAGCGGTGACTACTCTTCGTTTGTCACGAGTTACGTTGCCGGCCTGTCCGCGGCGCAGCACACGGTGAATATCGATTATCGCTCTACGAGCAGTTCCAACACCGCCCGCCTGCGTAACGCCCGCGTCGTCGCCATCCGCAAGGCCTCCCTCGAAATGGCCGACGCCGCCGCGGGCGCGACGGTCGCCCTTACCACCGCCATGACGAACTACGCGACGTTGAACTTCACGCCTGCGACTGCGGGCGACTACCTCCTTGTCTGGACGGCGGAGTTCAGCGCCAACACGAGTTACTCGACGGAGGTCCACGCGCTCTTTAACGGCGCCGTAGCCGATGACACGTACTTCCGCGCGAGAAACAACGCCGACTACGTGACCTTCTCGAGCTTCGCCGTCAAAAACTGCGCCGCGTCGCAGCAGACGCTAAACGTCGCCGCGGCCAAGCAGTCAGGCTCGACGGCGACGCACAACATCCGCAGGTGCCGCCTTGTCGCGATAAGGCTCACCGGCGGGCGATTCGCGGCATACCAGGGTGCCGCCGACGACACTAAGAGCACCACGACCTCCACCGCGTTCCAGCAGAAACTCACGAAGTCCTGGAGCGTGGCAGCCCCGGCCAACTGGCTGGTGCTTGTAAGCGCCGAGGCCACGGGCTCGAGCACCAGTTACAACACCGAGGCTCGCGTGCAGCTTGACGACGCGACGACGATGGCTCAGCCGCTCAGGCGTCCGAGGGCGACGACGGACAACTTCGGCCTCGGCTCGGTGGACGTGAGAAACCTCGCCGCCGGCACTCGCAGGGTGGACGTCGACTACCGCTCCTCGAGTACAAGCGCCACGGCCGGCATACTCTACGTGCATGTGGTAGCGCTGCCTCTGCAGTAGACGTGAGGAAGGATGGTTGAATCGCCGGGCCCGCGGCCGTCGCCGCGGGCCCGGTCCTTTTTGCCCGCTTGGAGGCCGCGTCTGCCCCTCGTCTGCCCTTCAAAGTACGCCGCGAAACGCGTCGCCGTCGCGCGCCGTCTGAAGTTGGAGCACTTGCGGAACAAGCCGGTTTCTGGTGTAATATGTGCCTTGGCGGCCGTTCCTCCTGATTGAAGCTCAGGAAATGCCACGTTTTGTCTCGGTCCCGCCGGCTGCCCGGAGCGGGCGAATTCAGCGCCCATGCGGGGGTCTATCAGGAGAGGTACCTGCGACCTTAATCTAATCCTCTTCCAAGTGAGATCTGTCGTGGACATATTGTCGATGGCCGATACTACGACGCCTTCGAGCCGCTGCCCGAGATAGCGCTCGGTTTGCGCCGGAGCGTTTGCCGTGCGCTCGCGGTCGCGCCATCACATCAAATCCGTGTCAAGTGGAGGTCGCCGGAGCAGAGGGAAGAAACGGCGCGAGCGGCGAGTCCTTGCTCCGCCGTGGATTACATTGGTGCGCCCGGGGTGACTCGAACACCCGACCGTCGGATTAGAAATCCGATGCTCTATCCAGCTGAGCTACGGGCGCGCCCGGTGAGGATGCTATCGGAAAAAACGCTTCTGATTCTTGTTGAATTATCCGGCAACGGGGGCCGACCGTCAAGCCTCCGCGCGCAGAGGTTTCAGAGGAGGCCGCATGGTGATGCGGTCGGCTCGGGGGGTCGGTTGGTGCGTTACCGCTGCAAGCATTGCGGCGGGACGTTAACCGTAAGGCCCGGCGGCGCGAGGACGTTGCCCATGATCATCCGGCCGTCTGCGCCGGTGCAGCAACTGCGGCAGCGGGCGTACCCCCCTGATGCGGCATCCATCTGAAGAGAGGCCTTGCCGTTCTTGCCCTCTATAACTGCAGCTTGCTCCCGTACAATTGTTCATCCTCGCTTGAGAAAAGCCGACCCCTTCGTGAGCCCGGCCCTGTTCGAGCGGGCGCTCACCGTAGAATCAGGACAGGCGCCGCAGCGCTCAACGGCTTCCTTTTAGAGCGCCTTCTCTCCCTCTTCACCGGTTCTGATGTTCATCCCGTACTCGATGTTGCTTAAGAACACTCTCCCGTCGCCACGCTCGCCGGTGTGTCCGCCTTCCTTGATGATCCGCATGAACTTCATCGCCTGCTCATCGAGGCAGACGATTTCGAGCTTGGCGATGGAGGAGTACGTCTCGTTGTACTTGCGCGCCATTTGCCACCGCCGCGTGTCCTTCTCGCTGTCAGCCATGCCATCGATTGCGTCCACGCGCGTTACGCTGATGTCCTTGGCTCCCGCCTCCTCCAGACGCCTTATAGTGCTGTCCAGAAACTCAATCCTCATGTACGCTTTGACTTCCTTCATGGCGCGTTCTCCTCTTCCTGGTTACCGCCAGAGTTCGGCAATTCAAGGCTCGAGCGCCTCTTCGCCGCGCTGCAGGCGTCCCTATCGACCGAGTATGGCCGTTGTCCCGCTCAATGTCAGCAGGTAACGCTTTGCCGAAAGCGCCGCCTTGGCGCCTTCGCCGGCCGCTATGACGATCCGCTTGCCGTAGGCGCTCGTGACGTCGCCGGCGGCAAAAAGTCCCGGTATCCCGGTGGAGCAATCCGGCGCAACGACGATCTCGCCCCGTTCATTGAGGTCCACGAGGCCCCCTGCAAGGGCCGAGTTCGGGCGAAGGCCGATGCCAACAAACGTTCCCTTGACAGCGAGCGCCCTCTCTTCGGGAGAGGCCAGCTGGCGGATCACGATCCCCGAAAGAGTCTTCTCGCCGGTGAAACGCACGACCTTCCAGCCTACGAGCTTGGTCACGTTCGGCCACGAGTCGACGCGCTCTATCGTCTTCGCGTCCGCCGTCACGATATCCGTCACGACGTAAATCGTCCGTGCAGCCGTATGAAGGTTGTCTGCGATCTGCATCGCGGTGTTGCCGCCGCCGATGACCGCAACGTCCTCCCCCTGAACGAAGGAAACGTCCTGCACGTGCCCGTAGAAGACCCCCCTGCGCTGAAACTCCTCCTCGCCCGGCACGCCGAGCGTACGCCGGGTCATGCCGGTAGCGACTATCACCGCCCTGGCCGAGTAGGTGATAAGGTCGGACGTGGTCGCCTTGAAGCCGCCTTCGAAAGGTTCCAGTTTTTCCACCTGGCAAAGCCGGTGATCGACGTAGTGGGAACGAATCAGCTGATCTTTGAATTTCTCAACGAGCTCCGGGCCGGTGATGAAATCGTATCCCATGTAATTCTCGACCTTGGTGCTGTCGACGGCCTGACCTCCGAGATTCCCGGCCACCAGGAACGTGTTGAGCTTCATAGTGGCGGCATAGACCGCGGCAGTCAGGCCCGCAGGGCCGCCTCCGATGATAAGAACGTCGTAGTCTCTTGGGGTCGGCTTTTGCGGATGCGCTTGGAGAAACTTGTCCCGGCACCCCTTGGAGCAGAAGTAAAATGTCTGGCCCTCTTGTTGGACCGTTTCGGCGGACGCTTCGTCCACCCGCATGCCGCAAACCGGGTCTTCCTTCATCGCCTCTCCCTGGAAGCCGGCTGCTTCTTTCCCTCGCGCCAGGCCGGGCCGTCGCCTCGGCGCGTCACCGGCCGTCCCCCGCGCGTTCCGCCCTTCGCCACGTGAAATGTTCGTACACGCCCGACCAGTACATGCCGAAGCAGAATGCGAAGAGCAGTTCCTCGACAGGCAGTCCGGCGGGGACGAAGCCGCTCAGCCCACTCAGGTTCCATACCCTGCCAATGTAGCCGGGCGCCGTCAGTTTGAGCCCGAACAAAAAGGCGACGTAATAGCCGAGGAAGAGGGACCCGCCGACCCACGTCTTTCTCTTCAGGTCGGGGCGGCACAGCAGCGTCGCCACGGCGCCGACGGCCATCGCGGCGATCCCCGCGTAGATAGGGTTCCACGGCAGGAAATAGAGGATCGTGAACGCTACAAACGGGCAAGCAAGCGCCAGGTAATGATGCCGGTGCAGCGGCATCCGCCGCTCGCGCTTCTCCATGGGGTATGCCTCCCTGCCCGTGAACACACTGTAAAGCACCGCCGCGACGCCGCCGATCCCGAAACAGAAGACTACGCTTTCGATGTCGAACCCGGTCCGTTGGGCCAGGTCGAAAAGCGACGGCGGATTCCAGTACGCAGGCACGAAAAGCCGCTCCGAGAGGCCGTACGGCGCCGTGAAAATGCTCGCCCACAGCATCTCGCGACGGCTCCGCGGCTTCCAGTAGAAGAGCGCAAGCCACGGTACAAGAAAAACACTCGACCAGACAAACCAGACAAAGTGGTCAGGAATCACGGCGTCCCCAGTACGGGAGCGCATCCAGGATCTTCGGCATCCGCCATTCGCGGCGGCCGAGGAAATGCCCGAACAGCAAGAGGCATCCTACCCCCTCTCCACCCGTAGAAAGCGCGCGTTTATGGCCACGATCACCGTGGACAGGGCCATCAGCGCCGCCCCCTCGGCCGGTGTGAGCAGGACGCCGGCGCACTACAGAACGCCTGCCGCCAGCGGGATCGCAACGACGTTGTAGCCGGTTGCCCAGATGAGGTTCTGCACCATCTTGCGGTACGTGGCCCTGGCAAGCTCCACGATCGCGGTCACGTCGCGCGGGTCGCTGCGCACCAGGACTATGTCGGCAGACTCGATGGCAACGTCCGTTCCCGCTCCGACGGCGATCCCCACGTCCGCCTGCGTCAGGGCCGGGGCGTCGTTTACGCCGTCGCCGGTCATGGCGACGATGAAGCCGCGTCCCTGGACCTCTTTGACCTTGGCGGCCTTCTGGTCGGGCAGGACCTCGGCGAAGTACTCGTCGAGGTCGAGTTCCTTGGCCACCCATTCGGCGACGGCCTTTGCGTCCCCGGTAATCATCATCGCCTTGATGCCCATTTCCTTAAGCCGCCGCAGCGCCTCGCGCGACTCCTGCCGGATGATATCCGCCAGCGCGATCGCGCCTTCCACCCGGTCGCCGACAAGGACATAAACGACCGTCTTGCCCTGGCCGGCGGCCTCGCGCACCCTGTCGTTCTCAGCCGACAGGCCTTTTTCCTTCAGGTACCCGGGGCTGACGACCTTGACGTTTTTGCCGTCCACCACGGCCTCGGCCCCCTTGCCGGGGATCGCCTTGAACTCCTTCGGCGCGTCGAACGCGATGCCGCGTTTCGTCGCGCTCTCGACCACGCCTTGGGCGATCGGGTGTTCGGACTGGCTCTCAAGCGAGGCCGCAAGCCTGAGCAGGGCATCCTCGCCCATGTTGCCCAGTCGGATGACATCGGTCACGCCGAACCTCCCCTCGGTGAGCGTGCCCGTCTTGTCGAAGAGAATGGCGTTGACGCTGCGCGCGCGCTCAAAGGCCGAGCGGTCGCGGATGAGGAGCCCGCTGCCCGCCGAGATAGCCGTGGAAACCGCCACGACCAGCGGCACCGCAAGTCCGAGCGCATGGGGGCACGTTATTACCATGACGGTGACCATCCTTTCAAGCGAGAACTCGAACGGCTTCCCAAGCGCGAGCCACAGTATGAGCGTCCCGCCGCCTACGACGAGCGCGATGATGGTGAGCCACATGGCGGCGCGGTTGGCGATGTCCTGCGTACGGGAGCGCGACTCCTGCGCCTTGCGAACCATCTCGATGACCTGAGCGAGATACGTCTGATCGCCGGTCTTGCGGACTTCGACGGTTATGGCGCCCTCGCCGTTGACCGAGCCGCCGATCGCCTCGTCGCCCTCGGCCTTCTCGACGGGCCTGCTCTCGCCGGTCAGCATCGCTTCGTTGACTGAGGTGCGGCCCTCGACTATTAAACCATCGATGGGCACCTTCTCGCCGGGCTTGACGAGCGCGCGGTCCCCAGGCACGAGTTCGGCGACGGCAACGTCCTCGGTGCCGCCGCCGCTCTGTACCCTGTGTGCCTCGGACGGCATGAGTTTCACAAGCGATTCAAGGGCCTTCGACGCCCCCATGACCGACTTCATCTCGATCCAGTGTCCAAGGAGCATCACGTCTATGAGGGTCGCCAGTTCCCAGAAGAAGACTTTCCCCGTCAGTCCGAAGACCACCGCGCCGCTGTAAACGTACGCCACGCTGATGGCGAGAGCGACCAGCGTCATCATCCCCGGCATTCTCTTGCCGAGTTCGCCGAACATGCCCTTCAGGAACGGCCAGCCCCCGTAGAAGAAGATGACTGATGCGAAGGCGAACTGCACGTACTGGTCGCCCGGAAAGGCAAGCTTTTCCCTTAGCCCGAAAAGCCCCTGGATCATCGGCGCCAGGGCGAGAACAGGGAATGTGAGGGCCAGACAGGCCCAGAACCGGCGCCTGAAGTCGGCGACCATGTGGGCATGGTGTGACGCGCGGCCTCCGTGGCCGCCACCGTGCCCTGCGCCGGGGGGCGTGCCGCCTTCGTGCTTCCCGTGATTGATGTGATCGCCGTGGCCGGGCTGCGGAGAGCCGGCTCCCTGCCGCGCATGATGCATATGCTGCTCGTGCTCCATTGCAGACTCCCTTCACGGCAGGGGCTCGCGTGCCTCCCGGATACGCCTGCGTGGCCTTGCGACCTGCAGGCCGCGCGGTTACCGCCGCTCCGGACGCCACGTCAGGGCCAGAATCCCGCCGACGATTCCAAGAACGCCGGGAACGATTCCCGAGCCGGTGACCAGCGCCACGGCCGAAGCAATAAGGACCACCACGCCCCATTCGCGGCTTGAACGCGGCGTGCTGTAAACCACCGCCGCGCCCGCGATTACCAGGACGGCGGCGGCAATTCCTGCCCACGGGGGCCAGGCGCCGCCCCAATAGTGCTGCATGTAGCCGTGTCGCCACGTCCACGTGTGCATGCCGCCGTAGCCCGGCCCGCCCATCATCTGCCCGCCACCCGCCGAGCCCCAGCCGTGTCCCGCTGCCATCATCCCGCTCGAAGCAAGCATCCATAGGCCTGCGACCAGCGAAGTCACGAACGCCGCTACGGGCCTTTGCTCGTTTTGAGACCGTCCTGTATCCATGGGACTCTGCCCTCCGCAAACATTCCTCGCCAATCAGTATCAGGGTTCACGCCTGACTGCGCTGACTTGCCCGGCCAAAGAGTCTGGGGAAAAACATGGGCGTTTGCCGCATGTACTCGCCGTATTTCTCCGGAAATCTCTTGAGCATGTCCTCTTCCTCGCGTCGCGCAAGCCTGTAATACATCCCGATCACGAAAGGCCACAGGATAAGCGTGGGGACCGTGGGCCACTGGATCATGAACGCGAGCGTGATGACGAAGATGCCGGTGTACTGGGGGTGCCGAACCCGCGCATATAGTCCGCGCGTGACGATCTCGCCCTCAGAGCGGTAGACAAGCTCCCACCCGGCCGTGACGAGCCAGATTCCCGCCGCGAGGAGGACGTTGCTCACGAGCATGACGATAAACCAGCCGTTGCCCAGTCCAAGATTCGTTATCAGGTCGCCGAGCAGATGGCCGGAAACATGGCCCAGCGATAGCTTGAGGCCGAAGAAGTGCGACAAAAGGTAGATCGTCAGGGGGAACCCGTACATCTCGGTAAACAGCGCCGCGATGAACGCGATGAATGCGCCGCCGGATCTCTTGTCCGCCCTCGTCCGCATGGGGATGAATGTGAAGATGAAGAACAGGCTCACGGCCACCATCGTCACAACCAGCCCCCAGTTGCCGTAAGCGTATTGTTCCGTCATCCGTCATCCTCCCCGCTTGGCGCCCAGGTTGTAGAGTACGGCGACGGCCGCCCCGAACAGCCAGCCCAGAATGAAGGTCTCGATGACGCCGACAACGGCTTCCCACCACGGCATGTCCCACCGCATGATCGCCGTAACGTCCCACCCGTGAAGGATGCTGTTAAAGAAATGAATCACGCCTTCCCGCGGCACGGTCAGCATCACGAATACGCAGCCGAAATACAGCACGGCGAAACTGGTCCCCAACGCGAAGCCCAACCGCCTGACACTAAGCGTTTGCATGATCGTCTCCTTTGGAATGGTCAGTGCGTCCTTCTTCCACTTCGTGTCGCGCCCGATGGCCGGTCATGAACAAGTGACAGCCGAACATAAGCACGATGAAGGCACACAACGTTACCCCTCCGCCTGATCCCAAGAGGGAAAGCAGGAAAACAGCCGAGAGCGGCCGCAGACAGCCCGGAAACATCCTCAGCGAGCGCTTCACTGCCCGTTTGTCCCGCGCCCGGGCGCCAAACTGCGGGGCACCTGAGGGAGCCATGTTTCCGCCATCCGCTTTACGGCTGTATCTCCTTCAACAAGTGGAACATCCAGCGGGTTCCGTCTGTCTCTCTTGAATCAGAAATCCCGCTGCTTGCGAGGAAATAGGGCGAGATAGCAGGGCGCTTAGCCAGGACGGGAGAGTCTCTGGAAATGGGGGCATGACTGAGCACGCGCCGCGACAATCGTGCGCGTGGGTGCATGCAGCGGCCGTTTCAGTGAGCCCATGTCCGCCGCGCTGTTAACGGAAAAAACGCCGAGGTACGCGGCTTGATATCGTGACTCGCCGACCTTCGCTCGCACTCCTGACTTGGCAGTTAACAGCCGGTTTCCCGGCACTGGTGATGCAGAGTCCTAAGGGAAGGAAGAGAAGGATCCGAAACTGGCGACTGGCAAGAAGAGCAGCGGATATTCCAACCGCTGGCACCCCAAAATGCCGGTTGTCGCGGCAACCGTAACAGCGGTTTCAGCGGCATAGAGCGGCATACAGCGGCTGGGCCGGAAATCTCTAAGTCTTTGTGGCTGGCGTAACTGCGCGTAATACCTGTGGTTACTTTTTTGGCGGGTGGAACTTGGAAATCCAATGCGCCATCCAGCTCAAGCTGCGGGCCCACACTGCCATATCGGCCTCAAGCCGGGGCCCGATTGCGTGAATTATCTGCCTCCCCCGCGCCGCCGTCAAGCGCCGCGTCCTCGGATCGCCCCTCATCGGATCGCCCCTCTCGTCCTTGACAAGGCGCCGCCGCCCCTTGTAGTATTCCGTCGGCCCGTTAATGGCGAATCTGCCGCGCCGGCGCGAGCGGCGCACGCGGCCGACTTGGCCGGTCGCCGGCGTCTGCCGTCTGCTTCGTTGCGCTTCGAGGCCTACGTATGCGCGAACGCCCGAAAAAGAATTCGTCTCGCTTGACCGACCCCGGCGCGGACCAGCCCACACTCGGCGCCGAGTCCGGCCCGGACTATCTGTTCTACGTCGCCCTCGCCGCCGCCCTGGCAATCCTCGGCTACTTCGCCTGGCCGATGCTCCTCGGCAAGGTCTACACCTTCGACGACCTCGCGAACATGCACATCGCCTCGCGGTCCTTCTTCGCGCGATGCCTTGCCGACGGGCTCAACTTCACCTGGTTCCCGAACGTCTGGTGCGGCTACTACCTCCACGGCGAAGGCCAGGTCGGGATGTACCATCCGCTCCACCGTTTCCTCTATTCGGCGCTTTCCGTGACCGATGCCTTTAACCTCGAACTCTTCCTGACTTACCCGATAATGCTCGCGGGGACGTTTTTCTTCCTGCGCCGCTGGAAATTGGGCCGCGCCGCCTCCATGTTCGGCGCAATCCTCTTCGCCTTCTGCGGCTTCAACCTCCTCCATGCAATGCATTTCCACCTCATCCAGATCATAAGCCGCATCCCCTGGTTGCTTCTCGCCATCGACGTCGCCGTAAAAACCGACTCCCGCCGCGACGCCGCCCTGGCCAATCTCGCCGTGACGATTCTCACCGCTTCGCAGCTCCTCCTCGGCCAGCCCCAGATCGTGATGTATTCCCTGATAATCGAAGGCCTGTACGTCCTGCTTCTTTTCCCCTGGTGGCGCGGCGCGCGAAGGGTCGCCTTCATCGCGGCGGCTAAGGCCCTCGGCTTCGTCGTCGCGGGCGTGCAGTTGCTCCCGACGTACGAAACCATGACTCTGTCCGACCGCTGGCACTCGCCTACGTACAAGGGCTATGGACTCTCGCTGCCCCCTGTTAATCTGATCCAGTACGTTGCCCCTTACCTCATGAAGGGCCGCGTCATAACAGACGAGGGCAGCGCCAACACCCACGAATACGGCGTTTACGCGGGCGCGGTCGCGCTCGTCCTTTTCGCGTGGCTTTTGCCCCGCCTGCGCCGGATGAACGGGCCGCGCCGCCTCGCCGCGGGCGCCTTTGTGCTCACTCTCCTCGGCCTTGTGTTCGCGATGGGCCGCTACGCATATGTCTATGCGGCCATCGCCAACCTGCCGCCCTTCAGCTGGTTTCGCGCGCCTTGCCGCTACGTGCTCTTCGCCTATTTCGGCATGGCCGTCGCTGCCGCCGTCGCGTTCGATGAACTGCTCAAGAGCCGCCGCCCGTCAAAGCCTCCTTCGCCCCTGGCGCTTTCGGCGTTGTTTCTCCTTCCCGCCGCCGGCTTCGCCCTCGTTTTCCTCTCAGGGTGGCCTGGCGTGTTTGCCGGCCTGCCGGCCCTTGCCTCGCGCGCGGCCCGCAGCGCCGAACTCGTCCTCTCCGGTCCGATGCTCCTCGCGCTCGCCGCCGTCTTCGTCTTCGCCGCAGCAAGGGGCGCGCGTCACGCCTTCGTGGCGATTATCCTTTTGGCCGCCGTCGACCAGGCCGTCTACGGGTTTTCCTATATTCGAACCTCGCCGCCCATGGACGTCGCGTCGATTGCCGCCTCGGTGCGCCTGCCCAAGAGCGATTCTTTCTTCCGCATCGAGGCCATCCCGACCGTCGACAACATCGCCACCCTCACCGGCTACCGCCTCGCCACCGGCTACGTCGGCCTCGTCCCGAAAAAGGCCTTCGACTATTCGCAGGATACTCCTCTGCGCCTCGCGTCCGTGAAGTGGAAGATCGTGAAGACCGACGTGCCTTCCGAAACCGGCGCGCCCGCGGGACGCTTGCGCCTTGAAACCATCCCCGCCCCTATGCCTCGTGCCCGCCTTGTCGCGAACGCCGTCGTCACCGACGACCCCGCAAGCCTTATCGGGAAGATCGACCTTGCCACGACCGCGCTTGTCCGCTCCGACCTGAAGCTCCAGCCCGGCGCGCCGGGCTATGCCGCGGTGAATTCCGACCTGCCTGGCGATATAAGGCTTTCCGCCGACGCGCCTTCCCGGCAGCTGCTCATCGTCTCGGAGAGTTTTCACCCCGGCTGGAAGGCATCCATCGACGGCCGGCCGGCCTCGCCGGTCGCGGTCTACGGAGATTTCCTCGGCCTCGTGGTCGACGCCGGGCGCCACGAAATCGCCTTCACCTTCGCGCCGGAGAGCCTGCGCGTCGGCAAGATCATAAGCGCCGTCGGCCTGGCGCTCGTCGTGCCGTTCGGCCTCGCCGCGTTCTTCTTCGCCCGCCGTCGTGCGCAGGAATAACGCGCGGCGCCTGAGGCCCCGTGCAAAGGGCCGCTTGCCTCGCCCGCCCGTCTGATTGCCGGCGCCGCTGAAGGTCTCCGGTCGCACTCGACCCGTCTGTGACGGCGTTATCGGTTGGCGCGCTTGCCGGCGGATGTTATAATGTCTCCCGCCTGGCTTGAATGGAATTCCCTGACAGGAGCCGTTTTGTGGCTGAATCGCCGAACGCCCCGTCCGTCGCCTTGTCCGTCGTGATTCCCGCCTACAACGAGAAGGCGCGCCTGGCGCAGACTTTCCCTCGGATCCTCTCTTTTCTCGATTCGCTGCGGCTTCCCTTCGAGATAATCCTCGTCGACGACGGTTCGACCGACGGCACCGCCGCCTCGGTGGTCGAGATGGCCCGCGGCGATTCGCGCCTCCGCGTAATCACGCACCCCGTCAACTCCGGCAAGGGCAGGGCCATCCACACGGGAATGCTTGCCGCCAAAGGCGGCTACGTCATCTTCACCGACGCCGACCTGTCGACGCCCATCGAGACCGTCACCCCGTTTCTTTCTCACCTCGCCGACGGCTGCGACGTCGTCGTCGGCAACCGCAGGATGAAGGATAGCAGGCTTGAAGTCCGCCAGCCGCGCCCGCGCGAACTCCTTGGCCAGGCGTTCACAAGGCTCACGCGTTTCATACTGCGCTCCAAGGTCACCGACCAGACGTGCGGCTTCAAGGGCTTCACGAAGGCCGCGGCCGCCGAAATCTTCCGCAGGCAGCGCGTCTTCGACTGGGCCTTCGACGCGGAAATCCTCCACATCGCCGACAGGCTCGCCCTCAAAGTCCGCCAGGAGCCCGTCGTCTGGCACGACGAGGCAGGCAGCAAGGTCAAGGTCGCCGGCGCCTGCGTCAAGAGCCTCAAGAGCCTCCTCGTCATCTGGTATAACAGCGTCACTGGCAAGTACAGGTAGGCCAACGGATCCTCCCAAGTGTCGGACCCTCTTGCCGCGCGCGTCTCTGGCAAGCTCGATGGCCCGGCCGCCGGCTCTCCAGCCTCGGGCGGCGCCTCCGAGCGATTCCTCTTCCTCACGGCCCTGGCGGCCGCCGTCGCCGTCCTGGCCGTCCTCGCCTGGCCGCTTTTCGCCGGCCAGGTCTACACGTTGGACGACCTCGGCAATTACCACCTCGCCGCGAGATACTTCTACTCCAAGTCCCTCGCCGCCGGCGACGCCTTCACCTGGTTTCCCAACGTCTTCTGCGGGTTCTACCTCCACGGCGAAGGCCAGGCGGGGATGCTTCACCCCCTGCACCTCGCCCTTTACCGCCTTCTCCCCTTCGTCGCGGCGTTCAATATCGACCTTCTCCTGCCGTACCCCCTGATGCTCGTCGGCATGTTTTTCTTTCTCAGGCGCTGGCGGCTCGGCGCCGCGGCGTCGATGTTCGGCGCGCTCACGTTCGCCTTCTCCGGGTTCAACCTCCTCCATTTCGTCCACCCGAACGCCATCGCGATCGTCGCCCACATCCCGTTTCTTCTGCTTGCGATCGATGTCATGCTGCGGCCTTCCTCGCCGCGCTCGAGGCCCGCGGCCTTCGCGGCCGTCGCGCTTCTCACCGCTTCCGAGGTCCTCTTCGGCTATCCGCAGTACGTCTGGATTTCGTGCCTGGCCGAGGGCCTGTATGCGCTTCTTCTTATCCCCGTCGGCCGCTCGTGGCGGGCGCTGCCGCTTTTCGCCGCGTCGAAGGCCCTTGGCTTTCTCATCGGCGCGGTTCAGCTGCTTCCGACCGCGGTCGCGCTCCTTGAGTCCCGCCGCGCGGCCCCCGGCTCGTCCTTCGCCTACGAATTCTCCCTCGACCCGTCAAACCTCATCCAGCTCGTGGGGCCTTACCTTCTGCGCAATCGCGTCGGCGCGAACGTCGCGCACGAGTACGTCCTCTACGACGGCGCCGTGACCGCCGTCCTCATCCTGTGGCTCGTCGCGTCGGCGCGCCGCCTCGGCTCCAAAAGGTGGCTCGCCCTCGGCGCGATGGTCGCCGCCGCGGTCTTTCTCGACTTCGCGTTCGGCGCGTTCGGGCACTTCTATCCCCTCATCGCGAAACTCCCCCTTGTCGGGTACTTCCGCGCGCCCGCGCGGTTCGTCGTACTCGTCCATCTGAGCGCGGCCGTGGGCGCAGCCGTTGCCTTCGCAAACATATGCGACACGGTGCGGCGCGGTCAAAAGGCGACGCGGCTCCAGCTCGGCGCCCTCGCCGGCCTTGTTCTTCTGAGTGTCGTCCTTGCCCTTCTTGCGGGCTGGCCCGGGGTCGACCCGACCGACTTCTTCTCCACTCTTTCCGCGTTTGCGTCCTCCAACCGCCTCCTCATAATTGCGGGCCCTGTCATCGTCGCCTGTGCCGCAGCGCTCGTGTTCGCCGCGGCAAGGGGCGTCAGATTCGCCCTCCCGCTCGTCATCCTCTTCGCCGCGGCTGACCAGGGCGTGTACGGCCTGTCGTACATCTGGACCGTGCCGCCGCGCACCCTGGCGTCGTTTGTGGACTCGCTCCCGTCGCCTCCGGCCGAAGCGGGAGCACGCATCGTCGCCGCCCGCGAAGCCGACGACTCGCCCGCCCTCAAGGGCATGAAGCTCCTCGGCGGCTACGCCGGCATCGCCCCCGCGCGCCTGCTCGACTACGCAAGCCTTCCCGCGTGGAGGGTGGCCGGCGTCGAATGGGTGCCGTTGGGTTCAGGCCTTGCCCCTGATCTCGCCGCCGGCCGCTCCGACGACGGCCTTTGGCTTAAGGTCCCGGAGCCGCTTCCACGCGCCCGCTTGGTCGCCCGAACGGCGCTGTCCGAGAACCCCGGCGCCGACCTGAAAACTGTCGACGTGGACGCCGTCGCCCTCGTTGCCGAAAGTATTGACCTGCCGGAAGGCGCCCTGGCAGCGGCCGAAGTGCTCGTCGACCGGCCCGGGTATATCTCTCTTCGCGTCGACGCGCCGTCGCGCAGGCTCCTCGTCCTTTCGGAGAGTTACCACTCCGGCTGGCGAGCGACGGTCGACGGCCGGCCCGCAAAAGTGCTCCGCGTGAACGGTGATTTTCTCGGATGCGTGGTCGAGGCCGGCTCTCGCGAGGTCTCCTTCGATTTTCGCCCGGGCGATCTCCGCATCGCCGTCCTCGTCACATGCGCGGGAATCCTGGCGACCGCCGTCGTTACGCTCCTTCTCTTTTTGAGGCGGCGCCGTACCGCCCCTTAGCCCCGTTAGGTGTCGAAACTATCGATGACGCTCTTGAGCGTGGCGAGAGCCCATTTGCCCTTAAGGGAATCCGTGCCGGCGCCGGCCAGTTCGTCGAGCGCGAGAATCGCCGCAAGGTAGAACCTTCCAAGATCATCTTTGGGGTTGTGATCGGTGCCGTAGGCTTCGCGGAATCGCGCCATGTCAAAGGGCAGGTAGTGTACAATTCGCTCCGCAAACCAGTAGTCGACGAGCGCCAACTCCCAGCGGGGGTCGCCTGCGCAGCAATCGGTGTAATCCAAAACGGCCCGTATGCGTCTTGAGCGAGGATCAAGGATAAGGTTGGTCTTCAGGTCCGTGTGCAAGAGCCGGCATTTCGCCTCGGATAGCGGGTCGCTCAGACGATCCGGCAGCGAGATGAATACTTCGGCCTCGTGCATGTCCAGGTATCTCTTGGCAGCGAGCCACCTGCTCGCGGACGTGAAATCGAAGAACCCCTTCCACGTGTCGCTGGCAGCCCTCAAGTGCGGGCTCCAGGAGAATGACCGATCCGAAAGATCGTCCCCGAGAAACCCGAAGGGGCCGTCAAAACGCAATTCGTGGATGCATCGAAGCAATGCTCCGAATTCGCCTTCGTCGAAAGGGCAGGGGGCGCGTTTGGGCCAGTGCACCGGCAGGCCTTCAATCCATTCCCAGATGACGCAAGCCCGGCCCTCCGGCCCGGCGTTCGGGCTGAATGCGTGCAGTCTGGGAACCGGGATTCCAGCTTCCTCGAGGCGGCCGTGGAAATACATTCCAACTGGCGTATTGGGTTGCTTCATTATCTTGAGCAACATCGCCTCAGGGCCGACCCACAGGCGGAAGGCGTGGGAATCGTTGCCTCCGGCCTGGGGAAGAAACGGTTCGAGACGATGAACCTTGCACCCGAGCATGGTTTCTGCCAGATGGCGCGCCTCGCGCGGTGTTATGTCTCTCAAGAAGCCGCCTCCTGTGCGTGGAAACTGCCTTCTCGGGTTTCATGTTTCATCTCGAATGGCCCTCGGGGTACCTTGGACGCCGACATGGAGTTGGTCGCTGTTATACACCTCGGCGAAGGGCCAGCGCGAAACTCAAGCCCGCCGCCAGTTCCTCTGGCGGCGCGTTCTTGCCTCCCACCAGCCAGTCCATCCCCGCATCCAGGAAATACGGAACAGCGTTGACTATCAATGTGGACAGGTCGAGTGCGGCATTGTCCGAATAACGCTTCAGAAACCTGGAAACGAGAGAGGCACGGCCTTCCCAGGGGCATTTCAAAGTCACCAGGAATCCAAGCATCGCTTTGGCGACGTCCTCGGACGCGAGGGCCGCGCCGCAGTGGTCCCAGTCGATGATGGCGTGAACGCGACTGTCGTGGATTGTGACATTGTATGCCGTCAAGTCGCGATGGCATATACAGGCACGGTCACGCGCCGCCTCTGCTGACGAAAGAATTCCAACTCCCTCGTGCAGGATTCGCCTGAACTCCTGTCTCACTGCTGATGCGTGATTGGCATACCACGCCGCGTCATCCCTGAACATCCGGCCGGCCTCTTTTGCCATTGCAGATTCGTCTTTCATTTCGAGCCCCAGCGAAGCCGGCTCAACTGCGTGTAGCGAAGACATCGCATCCGCCAGCGTCTCGACCCACTTGCCAAGGCTATCGGCCGACGCTGTCTCGGACTCCGTGCATAACGTGCAGCCCCCGGCCGTCGTGATGAGCACCGGCAGGCCGAAGACGTCGCCGCTTTCGAACACCTGTATGATCCCCGGTACCGGCAGATGCCCCGCGAGGCCGCGAAGTACGCAGGCGTGCCTCATGAGCTTACGTGTCCCGTCAGCCGAACCCTCATAGAACTTCACGGCCCAGCGGCTTTCGCCTCCGACTGTTTGGAAAGCACACAGGATCACTGCGGTAGCCGTCGGCGTCGCTCCGTCGTCCCGACCGGATGTCATGTGTTCTATCCGCTTCACGCTTACGCCGGCATCCACGAGCCTCAAGCCTGACTCAACAAGCCTGAAAGCGCGTGTGCCCGGGCAACTGCTCTCGCGAGCCCATTCCACCGGCTCAGGAGTCCGTTCGACCTGCATTCGCCATTCCTTTCTGCAAACG
>Ga0315277_10005314_pt1 | contig 16999 bp, 13 predicted proteins | sample YL17G05_15_MG_FD_203695 | JGI IMG/M metagenome (GOLD analysis project Ga0315277, IMG submission 203695) | Sediment microbial communities from Yellowstone Lake, YNP, Wyoming, USA - YL17G05_15 | ecosystem: Environmental > Aquatic > Freshwater > Lake > Sediment | place: USA: Wyoming | collected... | reverse complement strand
CTTCTCGTCATCTCCATACGTGCACCACGACGGCCCCCATACACACCCCAATGAAAATGGGGACGCCATACGGAACCGTCACCTGCAGCGACTGCTCGGCTGCGCCCTCGCGGGGCTCGCCCTTGAGCAGCTTCCATCCCCTGGGGCCGCTGCATACAGCCACCACGAAAACATAGATCGAGGCCCACAAGTTCCGAAATAACGTCCTGCGTTGCCTGTGCGCCAGCATTTTCACGAGCGCCAGGACTGCCCCGGCGGCCGCCACACAGGCCAATACTATCAGCGCGGCCTCCCAGCCAAGCCATGCGCCCACCATGCCCATCATCTTGGCATCGCCGGCGCCGCCGCCTGCCATCAGGAAGAGGATGACATACGGCAGCGCCAGCGCAGCACACGCACCGATGGCCTCACCGAGACCAGACAACCCATACTCCCACGCCGTATACGCCAAGGCCGCTCCAGTCAGCGGCAACGTCAGCCGGTTCGGAATCTTCCCTGCTCGTATGTCCCAAACAGCCGCCGCCAGTGAGGCGCCCATCACAATGCCCCACTGCATGCGCGTAGCCTCAATCAAGTAAGCACCTTTAGCAAAGGCCGCTTTTTTTCCAGAGGCACTACGTTATGCCGTGGGGATCGCGCCCAGCTTGATAGCCAGAGCGGTGAATATGTTCTTGATGTGGTTGCCAAGCGTCATAATCACCGCGACCGCCAGCAGAATGACAAGCGCTGCCATGATCGCGTACTCCGAGAGCTCCAGCCCTCGCTCGTCCCTGAAAAATCGCCGTAACATGTTCATTTGTTTCTCCTTTCCTGTGTCTTCGACAAACAGCCCGACCGTCTTCCTAACGCTTTTACTACACCCACTCTTCTCTATACAGAGAACCCCCCGGCGGCTCCTGCCGCGTTGTGGCGCACACATCCTGCGCGGCAAATGTCACCCGAGGACACACGACGAACCAGTACCACGGGGAAGGTCACCTGCTCGTTGCCCTTCCGGAACCCAGTACATCACCAGTCCCTGGTCGCCCCGCCTCCTGCCGAGCGATCAGAGTTGCGAGTTACTGCCACCATGCATGGCGCAAGTTTACCGGCCCTAGGCCCAAATGTCAAGCACTTTTTCGGCGTATCTATAATAAATGAGGCGTCGTGTCGAGCACGCGCCATACGGTTTGTCGCGACAAGGGCGCTGCCCGGCTTTTCCGGCCGCTGAACCTGGAACTTGCGTTTTTGAATTGATGCGGCGGTCTTTATCGGAAAATGGCCATTTCCCCGGTCTGCCAGTCGCTGTCGCGACAATTACGCCGGCGTCCGATAAAGTCAATTGTCCCAGCCCTGACGCAGGAAAAATTTTCTACCGAACCCCCAATTTCAGTCCCCAACGACCACGACCCACCCGGGCAGGCCATGTCACAGCAGCCCAGACGCCCACATCCACGTGGCCGAACACCTGTACATCGGCCAAAACCGGGAGGCTCTGCACTGGGTGCATGACCGTTCTTGCGAGCCTCGCGCGGCCGGCCCAGCCCGACGGGCGGAAGATCATAGCCCAGCGATTTATCGCTGGGGAATCGGGGCAAGAAACAGATACCAGTCCCGCCAGGGACGAAAGAGCGCCTTCGGCTTGGCAGCGGCGTTCTTTCGCCCCTCCGGGGCTCGGTGTCATTTCGGACCTGGGCACCCACCGTTGAAACGGTGGGCTATCCTCGATCGTCCCGACGGGACTACCTCGCGGGCACGGCCGGGACCCGTCCTCCGGCCTCTCCCAGGAGGATCGCAAGAACGGCCATGGACCCCTCTGCACTCCCCCCGCTATGCGAGCGGAAAAAGACTTGACAACGCCGGCAGGGCACGGGTACACTGTTTACTCGGGACTTCTTGGGGCGATCCGTTTTTCGGGCGGTCGTCCATGAAGATGCAGTGTCGGCCCGACTTGATATCACGGAGGTGCGGTATGCAGCAGAGTCACTCTCGAAGAACGTATGAACGCATGAAGAAATCCAGGGTCCAGCCAGATATGCAACCACAGGGGCCCACAGCGCGACGACGTGCGCGGCGCCGAGGGATCGCCCTCGCCTGGACGGCGTTGATCCTCATCATCATGCTCGGGATCGTCGGACTGAGTCTGGACTTTGCCCGAGGGGCTCTCGTGGCCCATCAACTGCACAATGGCGCCGACGCCGGCTCGCTGGCCGGGGCGCTGGTCGTACGAGCGGATTGGCAACTGGCGATGAGCCGTGCGATCTACATCGCTCACGAGAACAACGCCGACCAGTCGCCCATCGTTGTGGCTCCCAACCCGGACAACTTTCCAGACGGAGAGGTTGTCGTCGGACGATGGGTCCATCAGTTGCACCAGTTCTTCCCAACGAAGATCATGCCCAACGCAGTGAAAGTCTGGGGCGACCGCTCGGGGTCGGGCGGCGACATGCCTGCGATCTCCCTGTTCTTCGGACCCATCTTCCAGACCCCCACGATGGACATCAAACGCTATGCCATCGCACGGTCCATCGGCCAGCGGGGCGCGGGTATCCTCGTCCTCTCGCACGATCCGGAAACCGACTTCCCCGGCCATGACGAGACAGGCATGGTCGCTGGAGGCCAGCAGCAGATAACCATCGACCTTCGGGGACCTGATGGCTGGCTCGGCGATATCCAGGTCAATTCGAATGGCAATGGTGCGGGTCCACACGGTGAGAAGGATGCGTTGGTGGTCAATGGCGCCCCCCAAACCTATGCAGCGAACATCGACGTGGTCGGCACGGCCAATCGGACCGACAACCAGTGGAGCAACATGGTTCCGTCGGACCTCGAAATACCCTTCTCCGTCAACACAGGGGCGGACTATATGTTGGACCCGCTCCAGGGCGTTGAGCCGCCGACGTTCTCGGGCATGACTGCGCCGTTGGGCACGCAGAAGATTGATGACGCGTACGTTGTCGCGCATGGGGAGTTGTCGGCTGACGGGACCACGAGGATCCTGAAGCTCCAGCCCGGCTACTACCCCGGGGGAATCGACCTCCAAAACGGCGGTTCAGAGGTGCAGTTGATGATGGGCTCGAGCGTGGAGACTTCCGTCTTCGCGCTGGGCGGCGGCGCCGACGGCAAATCCGGCCTCTGTCTCAACGGCGGCAACCTGGTCGGCAACGGCGTGACGATCTATGTTACGGGTGCTCAGACCGTCGGCGGAACGACCTATAATGTCCAGTACGGCAAGGTCGACGTCACGGGGAACGGGCGCCTTCAGGTCAGCCCCCCGGGGGACTACTTCCTCACGCCGACCGGCGAGCGACAGATCAGCGGGCTTCCCGGGATCAGTATCTGGCAGGATCGCGGGCCTGCCGGCGACCCCCCGCTCGGCCCTTACAATACCAACACGGCGACGCTCGGAGGGACCGTGGACTATAACCTCTCGGGGACCCTCTACTTCGGGTACAACCCCGTGAAGGTCGCCGGAGACGTTTCCAAGGCCGGCAACCAACTGTTGGCCGGGGCACTCATCCTCCAAGGCAGTATCGGTCTCGGCATCGCCTATGATGGGCGCAACCAGGAGGACTGGACCAGGGCACAGCTCGTGGAGTAGGCTCAGACGGACTTGAGCTTGTCCCGGTTCTCGTAGACCTTCTCGATAGCGTCGGCGACTTCGGCCATGTCCTCCCGGCTCGCCAGCAGCGGACCGGAGGCCCAGATCATCGCCATCTCCTGGCAGACCTGATCGCAGTTGGGACATTTGCTCTCGTCCGGATACCTCGCAAGCCTCTGTGCGGAGTACATCTTCTTATAGACCTTCGAGCTCAGGATGTTGCCGATCCAGGGCTCCCGGTGCAGTCCCTGCGTGATGTATTCGCTGAGGTCCACCCCCTCGGCGTGCAGGGCCTTGAGGAAGGTGGCGCGGTCCACGCCGTTGCATTGCTCTTTGTGGTAGGACATCGCGTACAGGTAGAACGAGCCGGCGCTCGTGCCCTCGTAGAGTTTTTGCGGAGTGAGGGCGGGGATGTCCTTCAGCCGGGAGGTGAGGTAGGCGGCGTTTTCATTCCGGCGATTGTGGCGTTCCAGAACGCCGGGCAACTGGCCGAGCAGGACCGCCGCCTCGAACTCATTCATCCGGTACTTCGGCCCGATGGTCTCGGTCTGGCCCCGGCGGGATGTGCCGTGATTGTGCACGGTGTAGCACTTGTCCATCAGCTCCTCATCGTTGCCGACGACCGCGCCGCCCTCGCCGCAGGCAAGGACCTTGCTCGACTGAAAACTGAAGCAGCCGACGTCGCCGATGGTGCCGAGCTTCTTGCCGCCGTACTCGGCTAAGTGCGCCTGGGCAGCGTCCTCGATCACCTTGAGGTTGTGCTTCTTGGCGATGGCCATGATCCTGCCCAGATCGCACGGCTGGCCCATCATGTGCACGGGCATGATCGCCCGCGTGCTCTCGTTGATCTTCTTCTCCACGTCGTCGGGGTCGAGCTGATATGACGCGAGGTCGATGTCCGCCAGGACGGGCAACGCGCGGGCCGAGAGAATGGAGGCGATTGTCCCGGGGTCCGTGTAGGGCGACGTAATCACCTCGTCGCCGGGGCCGATGCCCAGCGCCTCGACGCACGTGTGCAGGGCCTGCGTCCCGGAGCCGGTGGCCACGCAGAACTTCGCGTTCAGCAGCTTGGCAAATTCCTTCTCCCAGGTGGGGACGGTACCCGAGCTGGACTGGATTCGGCACCAGACCCCGCTCTTGGTGGTCTTCAGGACCGACTGGATGACGTTCTCGTCCGCGTGGGGCCACTCGGGCCAGGACTTGTTCTTCCGGACCGGCTCACCGCCGAGAATGGCCAATTTGCCCGCTTTCTTCGCAACGTTCCCATAGGCGGGGACCGTGCGGGAGGCAGCCGCCGCAAGTGAGCCCGCCGATGCCGCCGCTATGAACTGTCGCCTTGTCAGATCGCTGCTCGCCATCGTATCACCCTTTCATACGCCAGGCATGTCTCAAACCCGCAATGTTGCACGTTGCGACGCATATCTTCCTGCATCATTTATAGCCCAACCACAGGTGAGAACACAATCGCAATCTGCCCGGGTGCGGTCGCAATACGGTGGCCGTGTGCCGACCGCCCCTCTTTCGTCCCTTACGGGACTCGTTTTATCCTTGGCCCCGGTTTCCGCAGCGATAAATCGCTGGGCTATTCTCTGTCGTCCTCCGGGCTTGGGCTGCCGCCCCGCAGGGGCGGTCGACAATAGCCCACCGTTTCAACGGTGGGTACCGATAGCGAATGCTATCCGCAAGCCCCGCAGGGGCGACAGAGAACAGGCAACGGGGGGCGTCCTTCCACCGGGTGTGGTCGGAATCCGCCACCGAATACCGACCGCACCCATCTGCCCCCGGCGAGCTGATTGGACTGGCCTGGGTGCGGGGTTGAGGGTACAATCTACGGCTGAGAATTCGTGGAATGGGAAAGGGGATACATGGTGGCAGCAAGAGCCGGGTCGGTGCTGACATTCTCGGTTTGCCTCATCTTGTCGTTCAACGATTGTCTCTGCTGCACGGCGCAGGCGGCGTTGAAGGGGTCGTGCGCCAAGGTCGATATCACGCCGCCGCTCGGCATCACTCTCATCGGCTCGCGGGGCAAGCCGAGCGACGCCGTCGGGTATATTTGTCACAGCCGCGCTTATGAGGAGGGAGGATACGAACCGGAGGAGGGAACCTACCTGGCGAAAGGGGCTGGCGAAGTCCTCATAGAGCTGGCGGTGAGTCTGGTCCATCAGGTCATGCAGACACCGTGAGTGGACTTCTGCAAAATGGAGATTTCGCTCACTTGAGGACGGAAAGATCGGCTTGGTTCAGAGCCGGAGGACACGTGTCGCGGGCATCCTGCCCGCGATCCGAAGGCGAGACGCCTTCGACACGGGCCTTGGCGGATGGGTAAACCATCGGCAAGGCGATGTCCGGTGTGGAGACTCTTTATGTGGAAGAAGATACGCCGCGTTCTTGGCGAGCCGGTGCAGCGAGATCCGCTGATCGAGTTTGAAGACGGGCTGCTGCTGATCGTCGACGCCGAGCAGTTGACGACCAACCTGTGCAGCAAGCTCAAGCAGTTCATCGAGGTGGAGGACACGCTCGTCTACCTGGCCGACACCAGCGGAGCGTCCAGGGGATTCGTTCCCGTCGATCCGGCAGCGGAGCATTCTCGCGGCCTGCCCGACATTCCCACCGACGGCAAAATAGCCAACTGGTTCAGGGCCAATCGCGACATCCTGCCGCTTGACGGGGACAGCCCGGTGATCGAGTACCTGTATGAGGAACTGGAACCGTTCCTCAGCCGGGGTATGGGCCTGGTATTCCCGCTGATCTCGATGGAGCGGCTGATCGGCCTGGTGTTCCTGCGACTCGAGCAGGCGCCCATGAACAAGTCCCAGCTTGTCAACCTGGAGGTGCTGAGCCGACAGGCCGGACTGGCCTTCGAGAATGCCCTGCTGTTCAAAGAGCGGCTCAGGCAGAATGAGCGGATGTACCGCGCCGAGCAACTGGCCACGATGGGCCAGTTCGCCGCCGGCATCGCCCACGAACTGCGCAACCCCCTGACCGCCATCCGCAGCACGATTCAGTTCCTCAGTGGAGAATTCGATGAGGGCTCGGAGAACCGCAAGCTCGCCCGGGGAATCCTCGACGAGGTGGACAGGCTCAACAACATCGTCGGCAACCTCTTGTCCCTGGCGCATCCATCGGAGAACCGGCCCGTGCAGATCGATCTTCGGCAGGAGATCGAGAAGTGCGTCAGTTTCACCGAGGCCAAGGCCCGCAGCCAGAATGTGGAGCTTCAGGTAACCTGTGAGGACGGGCTGCCGAACCTGCTCTTCGATCCGGCCGAGCTTCGGCAAGTGCTCCTGAATATCATGATGAACGGCCTGCAGGCCATGCCGCACGGCGGGACCCTTGCAATCAAGGCTCAGCGCCCGACGCATGTCACCGGGGCCATGGGCGCAAAAAGCGGCAGAATCCTCGTGGACATTGCCGACCAGGGGCCAGGCATCCCTCACGAGCTGCGACAGAAGGTCTTTGAGCCCTTCTTCACCACCAAGCCGGGCGGCACGGGTCTGGGACTGGCGATCTGCCGAAGCATCGTCAAACGCTACGAGGGCGACATCTGGATCGAGCAGGCCGACGGCGGCGGCACGAGTGTGAAAATCCTCCTCATCGCCGAGTGAGAAGTGGAGTTCTGGAAAATGGAAGTTCGGCCTATATTATTCAAGGAAATTTGCAGAACCCCACCGAGAGACATCCTGTGGAGACATGCAGTATGAGGAAACCGCGAGTGCTCGTGGTCGATGACGAGGCAAACATCCGGTCGATCCTGAGCGCGTTGCTGACCAAAAATGGCTACGAAGTGCAGGCCGCCGAGTCGGGCGAGTCGTGTCTGCGCGTCTATCCCAAATTCATGCCGGAAGTGGTGCTGCTCGATCTCAAGATGCCCGGAATGGACGGGCTGGAGGTGATGGAGAGACTCGCCGGCGACGCGGGGGCCGACTGCAAGACCATCATCATGACCGCGCACGGGGAGGTCCGGTCCGCCGTCAGAGCGATGAAGACGGGGGCGTTCGACTACCTGCAAAAACCGTTCGACAACGATGAGCTGCTGGCCCTGATTGCGCGAGCCGTAGAGGTAGTGGCTCTGAAGCACCGCGTCAGGGAGTTGGAGAACCAGCTTGAAAAGACCTACGGCTTTGAGAGCATCATCGGCACCTCCGACCGGATGCAGTCCACGTTTCAGCTCATGCGCAAATTCGCCGCCACGGACGGCACGGTCCTTGTCTGCGGCGAGAGTGGCACGGGCAAAGAGCTGATCGTCCGAGCGATCCACCAGGCCGGCAAGCGCCGGTCCGGACCGTTTGTCGTCGTCAACTGCGGCGCGATCCCCTCCAGCCTGATCGAGAGCGAGTTCTTCGGCCACGAGGCCGGGGCGTTCACCGGCGCCACGGGACTGCGACGCGGAAAATTCGAGGAGGCCGACGGCGGCACGCTGTTTCTCGACGAAGTAGGCGAGCTCACGCCGGAGGCCCAGGTGAAACTGCTGCGCGTCATTGAGGAAGGGAGCTTCTGCCGCGTCGGAGGCAACGATCCGGTGGAGGTGGACGTCCGCGTCATGGCGGCGACAAACCGTGACATCGCCGTCATGGTCAAGGAGGGCAGATTCCGGGAGGACCTGTTCTGGCGGCTGCACGTGTTGAGCCTGACCGTTTGCCCGCTGCGCGAGCGCCGCGAGGACATCCCGCTTCTCGTCGAGCACTTCCTCGACAAATACGCCACGTCGTTCGGGATCAGGCCACCTTCCGTCCTGCCGTCCATGATGGAGTTGCTGCAAAACTATCCCTGGCCCGGCAATGTTCGCGAGCTTCAAAATTGCATCTACAGCGCGATGACACTCTCCGAGGGACCCCAGCTCGATTCGGCCAGTCTCCCGGAGCGCATCACCAAGAGCACGCCGCGAATTCCCGGTGAGCCGATCCCATCGCATCCGTCCCCTCTTGCCCAGATTGTCGCCCAGGCGACCGAGAAGACGGAGAAAGAGACGATCCAGGATGCTCTCGCGAAGGCTGGCGGCAACCGGGAGAAGGCCGCCGACCTGCTGGGCATCGGCCGCACGACACTCTACAGGAAGCTCAAGCAGTACGGCATCGAATGACTCTGCCACTGTTTCACTCGCGATACGTCTGTCCCGCCAGCGACACAGCAAGCGGCTGCGCAGACGGCACGCGCATAAACTCAATCGGTCCGTAAACCGTTTGTCTGTCAAGGATTAGAAAATCGGTAGCGAGCACACCTTTCATCTGGCACAAGCTTTGCTAATAGTGATGGCAAAGGCCAATGCATCGAGATAACGGCGGAACAAAGTAACGATGGAATGCTGGAACGATGGAATACTGGGGGGCTGGCGGAGGCCTCCCAATATTCCAGCGCCCCATTGTTCCAACGAAAGGCTGGCGTGGAGCGCGTAACTGTGGCCGCAGCAGATTCAGAGAGTTGGACCGGAGATATGATCAGACATTCCATCATTCCAATGTTCCCCGCATCACTACGAACGAGCCTTCGGCCGTTAGCCCCGATGTTGGCTCTGCTGACGCTGGCATGCCTCGTGTGCCCGCCCGTGGGGCTGATGGCGGCAGAGAAACTCGGTCCGACTCTGGGCCGGGTGGAGCGGCGTCTCGACGAAGAGGCCCGACCCGGCGCCGCCGAGCCGAACTCCCTCGCGTTCCGAAGAGCGACGGGAGAAGTACCGGCCAGGGAGGCCGCCCCGAGAAAGCCCGCGGCCGAGTACGTGCTGACGCTGGATGAGTGCCTCCGGCTGGCGTTCACCCAGAACAACGAGGTCAAGCAGGCGCGAGAGCGAATCCTCGGAGTCGGCGGAAGCAAGATCATCGCCAACTCCAGATTTCTGCCTGCCGTCGATCTGATCACCCAGTACGAGCGCGTCAGCGACTTCGAGGCCGACGCGACGGCGGAAGCCTACTCGGTCGGCGCCCGGATCACGCAGCGAATCCTCGAGTACGGCAAGGACAACCCCATCGACGTCACGCTGCGGGCGGAGCAGCGTGACGCCCTTTTCGGTTATGAGAGTCAGGTGGCGCGGGTCTTCTCGCTGGTTCGCCGGGCCTTCCTGCTGATCAAGCTGAAAGAGCAGCAGATCGCCACCCGGCAGCAGTTGCTGGGGGAATTCGAGAAACAGTACGAAGTGAAGCAGCAGCGTTTGATGGCGGGCAACCTCAGCGTGAAGATCGATGTGCTGACGGCCCGGCTGAATGTCCTGAACGAGCGGACGCGGATCAACACCCTCGGCCGGGAGAAATTCAATCGGACGACGGAGCTGCTGCGGCTCGTCGGCTTGCCCGTGGGCGCGGACCGGGTCCGGTTCGTCGGCGCCACGGACAACTTCGGCCTTGGCGAGTTTGACCTGGAGCCGATGGTCCGCCTGGCCCTGGCCCAGAGCAGCGACGTGGCCCTGGCCGAGGCGATCGTCGCCGAGGGACAACGGTCGCTCGACCAGATCCGCTATGAGTACTGGCCCGACCTGCGATTCACCAGCGGCTACCAGGACCGCCACGGCGGCGCCGCCGCGACAATCACCAACCAGGACGATACCTGGGGCTTGGATGTCACCGGCCAGCCCAGACTGCCGAATTCCCGCGATCAAACGGGACGGGGCTTGGGATTGTTCGGCGATTCGCTGGCCGGGTCGGACCCGGGCTGGTTCGCCGGCGTGCAATTGCGAATCCCGATTGCCGACCAGAAGGTCCGCAAGGGCGAGCGGATCGAGGCCCGGGCTCTCCTCAATGCCTTCAAAGCCGCCCTGGACGACGAGAAAGACCTGGTCGAGCTGGCAGTCCGCCAGAGCTACAAGGTTCTGGCCGAGCAGAGTTTCCGCGTCGAGCTGGCGCAGGAGAACGTCAATATTGAAAAGGAACGATTCCAGATTCAGGAGGAGTTGCGAAACGTCGGCAAGAACACCGACGACCAGTTGGAGACGTTCCGCAGGACATTCTTCGCGGCTCAGGACGAGCTGTTCAACGAGCAGGAAGACCTGATCGGGCGGCAGGAAGACCTGCGCCTGACCATCCGCTACTTCAAGTGAAAGTGGAGTTTTGCAAAATGAAAGTCACAGACAAATGAGCGAACGCCGTAAACTCGCATCGATTGTGTTCGTCGCACTGGCTCACGTGTCGCTGGGCTTGGCAGCTTTCGTGCAAGGCGCCGAGCCCAACACCCCGTCGGCAGCCGAAGAGACGACCAAGACCCGCACGCAACTGCTCAACGAGCTGAATCTCCGCACAGCGCAGGTCGCCCTGGAACACGCCAAGGCGGCCTACGAGCGATATGAGGCGGAGCACAAGGCGGCACAGGCCTTCTTCCAGAAAGGGATCATGTCGCGCAAGGAGTTGGACGAGGCGGTCACCGCCTACGCCGGGGCGGCTGAGCAACTGAAGCAGGCCCAGATCCTGTTGGAGAAAACGAGATTGAGCTTCCTGGCCAACGCGACGCACATCACGATCGTCGAGGCCAAGAAGTATTACGATAACGAGGGCCGGCGCAAGCTCGATCTGGTGCTGAAGAACACGTCGAACCTGACGCAGGCGGAGTCTGCCGTCAGCCGCAACGATCCCAACCTGCCGTCGGAGCCGACCTGGCAGAATCCCGACCAGATCCGGGCCCTGCTCAACGTGGAGAACATCATCGTCTCGGTCGTCAAGGACACCGCCAGCATCAGCAAGCCCTACGAGGAGATCATCCCCATCCTGCCCTACGGCCAGCAGAAGAAGGTCACCTTCGAGCTGCTCACCGACGTCGAGCAGGCCGGCGTCAAGCTTCAGTACCTCGACCAGACCGTCATGAACAGCATCTACCTGGAAAAGGAGTCGCTCCAGGAGACGCCAACGGTGGTCGCCTCGCAGTTCTCGCTGGAGGGCGGGCTGGGCTCGGAAGTGCGCTACGACCTTGGGCTGGAAATGCTCGTCACCTCGGACCGCAACTTCTCGCTGGCCGTCACGAACATCCCCCCGCAGATCAACTGCTACTTCGTGGACTCCACCAGCGGGTCGCGCGTCACGAGCGTGCGATTCGGCGAGCTGGTCAGCAAGCACAACCTGAGTCTTCGCGTCTCGATCCCACAGAAGCTCGATGTCGCGATGATCGACAAGCGGATCGACTTCCAGGCGTGGGTGGCGACTGCGGCCCAGATCGACCAGATCCAGAAGCTCAAGCGCCAGCGTCCGGAGGCCGATCTGACGGCGGAGCAGCTCGGCCAGATCGGGGCCGGCCGCGTGGAGCTGTCGCTCATTCCCAAGGGCATGGGCCGGCTCGAAATCCTCATCAACAACCTGTACACGGAGATCAAGCCGCAGGAGCCCCTGGTCATCCAGGCCGACCTTCACAACGACGGGACCCTGACCCTGTTCAACGTCATTCCCGAGGTTTCGCCGCCGCTACGGTGGCAGGCCCAGGTGGAGCCCAAGATTATCGAACGGATGCAGCCGAATGAAAAGCAGACGGTTCGCATCCATTTGCAACCCGGCGCCGACGTCGGTGTAGGCGAATATGAGGCCCAGATCGAGGCCCGGGGCCAGTCCGGCAACGAAGCCATCGAGGCGATGGAAAAACGCGTGAAAGTCCGGATCAACGCGGAAACGAACATCAAGGCCAACCTGTTGCTGGTGGGTGGTCTCGTAGTCCTGGTTGTCGGCATCATGGTCTTCGGCGTGAAACTCAGCAGGAGATAGAGGATGTTCGGCACATCGCCAGGACCGGCGGCCGCAGGAAAGGAGCACAGGAATGAAAACGACAGATGCACTCAGCAGAAATCACGCGGCGGCAACATGTATGTTGGCCTGTCTGGCTTTGATGAGAGCAAGCCTGTCCGTTGCGGATGCAGGGCCCCGGGAGTTGCCCGCGGATTTTAAGGTCAGCGACCATTTTTGCTGGTTCGGAGGGGGCGGCATGGACTGGCGTGCCCTGCACGATCCGAACAACAACCCCATTCTGATCGCCTGCCTCCAGGGCGGCAGCGACGAACGGCTCAAGGGTCTCGGCATTCCCGATCTCCGGGACCGCCTGGCCAGACTGGAGCGAGGCAACGTGATCAAGAGAGTCCAGGGGCGCTATGCCCTCGCCTTTCCCGCCGTGATCGGAGACAAACGAGAGCAGTTGCAGCGGTATGTCGAGCAGGCGGCGTTGAAGCTGGTCCCGCTGGGCGAGCAGATGATTACGGAGATTCGCCCGCATCTGGCGGGACGCGAGGAGATGATGTACCATGTCCTCTGGTCGGTCATTCTGGATGGGCCCGCATGGGGTACCGCCAGGGCGGAAATGCTCAAGCAGGTACATTCCGGCGATACATCCTCGAACAACAAAGGCTGGGTGATTTATCCGCCTCACCCGTTCGACGTTGGCACCAACTCCAGCAGCGGGGCCGGCGTGTCGCTGCGGATGACCTGGAGCCACGGTACTCCCAGTCCAGGCGCCATTGAGGACGTCATCAGGGGGCACATCAAGGAGCTGATGCCGGCGATCGAGCAGAAGACCGTGGTCGCATCAGAAGAAGCCCGGACGGCGCTGGGCAAATATGGACTGGTGGATGAAGAGGGGAATGTCCGCCTCTACACCTTGACTTCGGATTCCGAGGCGTCAAAGCTCTACACGCGTCTCAGCGAGCAGTTCGGTCGAGAAGCGATGGCCCGTGTAGACATGGCCAAGGTCAGCCAGATGCTGGATGTTCCACCCGGCGTGACTTTTCTCATCGCCCAGCACGAGCTCTGCTGGCAGTTGCTGCAGGACCTGGCCGAGAAGCAGGTGCTGGCCATACCTGCGGTTGCGGCCAAACCGGGGACCGACATCAAAGAGGGCTATCAGCTCGTCTCCATGACGATCCGCGCGAAAACTGCGTCCGCTCCCGCGGTGGCACAAATAACCAAGGACGAAGAGCAAGCCATAGCCGAGTTTGGCAGGATCAAACAAGAGATCCTCGCCGGACGCAGGTATGAGGACACGTCCACGCCCCTGCGGTCGTTCCTGTCCGTTCTGTCATCCGTTCATTCACGCGACGCGGAGGCGCTCAAACGCATTTGCGGTCTAGACGAGCAGCAGATCGGCCGCAAGCTCACTCCTAAGGTCATGGCAGGCTGGGAGCGGGACTATGCCCAGTGCGAAGTGACTCGCGCCCCACTGCCCCCCGCCTCACAGGGGACGCTCGCCGCTGTCACCGTCAAGAGACCGGGGCAGACAGGGCCGGGCACGATGACGTTCATCTTCTGGGACGAGAAATGGATGTGGATGGGTCCGGAGCCGTCGGAGCAGGAGATCCAAGCCGTGGAGGAATACCGTAAGATCAAGGCGGAGATTCTCGCGGGACGCAAGTATGAGGACCATTCCACGCCTCTGCGGGGGCTCTTGAGCTTTCTCTCCGCCGCTCATTCCCGTGATGCGGAGTTGCTCAAGGGAATGTACCCGGTGGACATCGAGAAGATGGGCATGAAGCTCACAGAGGACCTCATGGCTCTCTGTGAGAGTAACATCGCCGGAGTTGAGGTCGTTCGTGCGCCGTCGCCGCCGGAGAAGCCGCAGGAAGGGACCCTCCAGCCCATTTATGTGAAGTCCCCCGGCCAGACGGCGCTGGACGATACGCTCGAGCTCGTCTTCTGGAACGGACGATGGGTGTTCCTGGGCAATCAGGGGAATCCCTGCCGATGGCGCAATGATCCGTCGCGTTTCAAAACATTGTTGCAGAAATACGGCAAATAGGGTGAAGCCGGCGGCTCAGGATTGGAGAAATACAGTGTTCGGCACATTGATTGCCAAGGAAATTCTTGAGACGGTGCTCGACTTCCGTTTTGCCATCATCACGGTGTTGTTCCTGGTGCTTATTCCGCTGGGCATGTACGTGGGCCGCGAAGATTACGAGCGGCGGCTGGCGAACTATCAGAGGGAACACCAGATGTCCGTGGCGGTGAATCTGTCGAGGTTGTCGCCCGTTAGCTGTTATACGTATCTTGTCTCCTCGCTCTCAGGGACCGGCACCGCCGCACCCGACGCATTCATCCGGAATGCGGAACGGTACCAGGACCAGGCCAAGCGAGCCATCTACGACAATTTCGTGATCAAACGCTACGGTGGCACGCACGGCGGTACGGCAATTTCTGGCAGAGCCATCGAGGGATTCGACGAGTCCAAGGCGTCCATCCCCGACATGGAATATCAATACACAACCCCGGCCGAAGCGCTGCGAGCTGGCTGGACGGACGCCTTTCTTCGTGTCGTATTCGCAGTCCTGTTCTCAGCCGTGGCCTTCGTCCGGTTCAACAAATACGACGTTCGCTGAAAGGCAAGCAATGTCCGCATCTGCAAGTTATGAGAGCCAGCGACTGGAGACTGGAGGTATGTAGTGCTCGGCACGTTGATTGCCAAAGAGATCTTCGAGACGGTGCTCGACCTGCGGTTCGTGGTCGCCACGATGTTGTGCGTGGTGCTCATCCCGCTGGGGATGTACGTGAGCCGTAAGGACTACGAGCAGCGACTGGCCGCCTACCAACGAGAGCACGACACCTACCGCCAGCACCACGGCACCCCCAAGCCGCCGGTGACTGGCCAGGAGGAGGCGCAGGGCTTCCGGCCGCCATCAGTGCTCAGCATCTTTGCCTCCGGCCTTGACCCCTTTCTGCCGGACAAGGTTGCCACCTCCTACACGGGGTTGTTCCGCACCCTCAAGGAGGCCGGCACCGGTAATCCGCAGTCCCTGCTGTTCGGAAAGGCGGACCTGCTGTTCAATGTGACGTTCATCGTCTCGCTGGTGGCCCTGATCTTCACCTTCAACTGCATCTCAGGCGAGCGGGAAAGAGGGACCCTGCGCCTGATGATCGCCAACGCCGTGCCGCGCAGCCGGATCCTTCTGAGCAAGGTAATCGGCAAGTACATCGCTCTTCTGGCGCCGTTCTCCATTTCGGTCCTGATCGCCCTACTCGTGCTGGGCGGCTCGTCCGTTATACCGATAGGGTCGCCACAGGTCTGGCTGACTGTCCTCGTGATCCTGGCGGCGACCCTGCTGTTTTTGCTGGGCATGGTGTGCCTGGGCGTCTGCATTTCCACCTTCACGCGGCACTCGATGGGCTCCATCGTGCTGCTGTTTCTCGTGTGGGCGATGTTCCTGTTCGGCGTGCCCAAGGTCAGTCCCATGCTCGCCGAAATCCTCCATCCGGCGGAATCCGGAAGCGTCATCGACCTCACCAAGCGAATGACCAAAGAGGAGATCGAGCGAGAGTTTCAAAAGATGGAGAAGGAAACCATCAATGTCCGGCACGGTGCAGAGTTGGAGGCTGTTCTGAGCAAGGAAGGCCCAATGGCGAGGCATATCATTGGGCTCGAGCTCTCCGGTACGGAGGTCACGGTGGAGGACCCCAAGGTGAATGACAGGCTCAGAGAGTTGACCGCCAAGTATGCACCGGAGAGGGCACAGCTCGTCAAGGAATGCCAGACACGCATCGCGGAGGAACTCAGGAGAATCGAACAGAACTATCGAAACAAGAGGACGGTGCAGTTCACCGCCGCCACGAATCTCGCGAGGCTTTCGCCGGTCAGCTCTTATGCCTACGTCATCTCCGGTCTTTGCGCCACGGGTGTGACTGAGCCGGCCAATTTTGTCACCAACGCCCGGAGGTTCCAGGGACAGGTAGAGCAGGCCTTTTATGATTACGTCCCGTGGTGTCTGGACCGTCAGCTTGGGTACATGCGCGGCTTCGATCCTTTCAAGCCGCCTACGTTCCCGGACATGGTGTACCACTACCCCGATCTGAAAGAATCCATGCAGGTGCACTGGGCCGACATGCTCCTGCTCGGTATGTTTGACGTACTGTTCTTTTCGCTGGCCTTCATGAGGTTCAACAAGTATGACGTGCGATGAGACGTCACAGAGGCGCGCCAACGGAGGAATCAAGTGCTTAGGATTCTGATCAAGAAAGAGACCGTTGAGGCAATGACCGACCTGCGGTTCGTGATCACGACCCTGCTGTGCGTGGTGCTCATTCCGCTGGGGATGTACGTCAGCCGCAGGGACTACGAGCGACGTCTCGATGCCTACCAGCGGGAGCACCAGCAGTATCGGCAGCGCTATGGGATCGGCGTGGATCCCTACACGGAGGCGCAGGGCCTCAGACCGCCGTCGATCTTGAGCATCTTCAGTTCCGGCGTCGATCCCTTCCTGCCCGACAAGATGACGACGGCCCGATCCGGGCTCTGGCGCACGATCAAGCAGCCCAGCACCGACAATCCGCATTCGCTTCTCTTTGGCAAAGCCGATCTGTTGGTCAACGTGGTCTTCATCGTGTCACTGGCCGCCTTGATTCTCACCTTCAATTCCATTTCCGGCGAGAAGGAAGCAGGCACGCTGGCCCTGATGCTCGCCGGTTCGGTCCCCCGCCACCGGATTCTCCTCAGTAAAGCCGTGGGGAACTACGTCGCCTTGCTCATCCCTTTCATCCTCTCGAT
>Ga0315277_10005311_pt1 | contig 17007 bp, 13 predicted proteins | sample YL17G05_15_MG_FD_203695 | JGI IMG/M metagenome (GOLD analysis project Ga0315277, IMG submission 203695) | Sediment microbial communities from Yellowstone Lake, YNP, Wyoming, USA - YL17G05_15 | ecosystem: Environmental > Aquatic > Freshwater > Lake > Sediment | place: USA: Wyoming | collected... | reverse complement strand
TGTGAATTTTTATAATACCGTCAAACCGCATGCCTCGCTTGATGGTTTGACTCCTTTGGAAAAGTTGATTGATTATTTTTATCCCGAAACTATAAACAACGCTTGACTTTCTTACAAATTATTATATAACATAATTCGTGAGGAGCCATGATTATCACGGAAGAATATACCATTCTGCTGGTTGAAGATTCAAAAACCATTCGATTCGCATATTTTACAATTCTCCAAAACCACGGATTTAACGTGGTGGAAGCAGAAAATGGCGAGACCGCCTGGAGTATGACCTTGGAAAAAAAGCCTGATATTATCCTTTTGGATTTGATATTACCTGATATATCTGGTTTTGAAGTTCTTAAACGGATTCGTGCCAACGAATCCACAAAAAACATACCTGTGGTTGTACTTACCAACTTGAAAGAAATTGCGGATATTCAAAAAGCGATCAATCTGGGTGCCAATTATTACGGATACAAAGGAGCTGATTCACCGCAGAAAATTTTAACGATGATCCATACAATACTCGAAAAAAGGGCGAAAAAACAAAATCTACAGAAGTAATTTGCCAATCCATTCGTATGGATTTATTCCTTCAATGCGACCGGTTATTTTCATCCTAATTTTTCTATTGCCAATCACAACTTTCTCTCAGGTTGTTTTAACCGAGGTTATGTTTGATCCTTTGGGCTCTGAAGATACTGATGAATTTATTGAAATCTTTAATTTAAATCAGAAGGACGTTGTTAATCTTACGGGTTGGTGTATTGGAGATGGTACTGGAATGGATCCGATCATTGACGCAGGCAAAGGATTTTTCTTACAACCAAATCAATATGCTGTAATTTTGGATCCGGATTATTTTATGTATTCGACGACTTACAAATCCCTGATTCCAGCGGATGCGTTAATTCTTACAGTGGGTGGAACCACGTTGGGAAGTAGCGGACTTTCCAACGCACGATCAGAAACCATAACATTGATCAACAACCTCGGTCAGATTGTATGCCAATATTCCTATTCGGTGGGGAACACTCCTGGTTTTTCGGATGAAAAAATCAATTTAGCCGGTCTTGATATTGCCTCCAACTGGTCCGATAGCGAAGTCCTCTTTGGAACGCCTGGATGGAAAAATAGCATCGAGCCCTCAATTCGTGAAGAACAAGCTAAGTTATATGTAAAACCAAATCCATTTTCTCCAAATGCTGATGGGTATGATGATGAATTGGTGATTTCATCTTACAGTCCTTGCAAAGGAGCTTATAATACATTGAGGATTTATGACTTATGTGGTAGGCTAATAAGAAATCTTATGCCAGTGGACCAGATAGAGCCAGAGAGTCATACTGTTTGGGATGGGAAAGATAATTCTAGACAGAAAGCGAAGACTGGTATCTATATCATTATCCTTGAAAGCTTGGACTCTGTTTCAGGAAAAACAACAGTATTTAAAACCACAGCCGTCCTTGTTTCAGAACAATAAAGTTATTCACATTTTGATAACCTTTGTATTTTGCTATTTTAAGGTTGAATTATTTTATTCTTCAGAAGAAAAAGGAATAAAATGCCGTTTTTTTCATATCGATCGAAATTTCTAGCCATTAATAATAACCAACAACTTTATGTAATTTAATAATTTATAGACATTAAAACACAAATAACTTTTGTTATCCAACTGCCAATTTAAACTAAGGGATATGAAGCGTAATACAGCGTTTAAATAAAGCCAAAAAAAGCAAGGCCCTTTCCACAAGTTATCCACATTTTTGTTATGATTTTATTGAAGAAAAAATGCTTGCTTTGACGCAAATATTTTTATATATTAACAGGACAAAAATTAGAAATTTTATAATGGAAGGAGGGATCAAGTAGTATATGCCGGCTATTAAGGTGCGTGAAGGCGAACCTTTTGAGAAAGCGTTCAGGCGATTTACCAAGCAATGTGAAAAAGCCGGGTTAATGTCTGATATTAAAAAACATCAGCACTACGAGAAACCCAGTGAAAAGAAAAAAAGAAAACTGAATGCTGCGAAACGGAAAATGCGCAAGCTACAGCAACTGATGGAGTGAAACTGCGAAGCGTATATCCAAAGGTCGAATTGTTTATCGAAGACATATTAAACCCTGGGTTCCCATTATCCAGGGTTTTTTTTTGAATTGCCTTTGAGCGGATCTCTTTCGGCTGATTTTTATAAAAAGTACTTTTTTACACATAATTCCTCAAAAAAGGCTCCGAGGTGATTGAATACCATCATGAACCATATCGATATTGCCATACTTCTCTTTGTCCTGCTTTTTATTGTTAGCGGATTTTTTCGTGGATTGTTTCGTGAAGTGATCTCCGTGCTTTGTATGTTGGGGGGATTTCTGCTCGCGGTCTGGAAGACAAATTGGTTGGCCGACATGTTCCCAGCCATCTTTTCCTGGGCGTCCCATCTTGTCTTTGTTGGAATTTTTATAGTGCTATTTTCCGTGGGCAGTTTTTTCCTGAGTAGGATTCTCGGATTTCTGTATCATCAGATGAAGAGCCCTTCTCTTGATATATTTCAACGAACTGGCGGCAGCTTTCTCGGATTTTTCAAAGGAGTGCTGTTTGCCAGTCTGTTGACCCTTCTTTTTTCTGTGTTTTCTATCGATCAAAAAATGAACCAAGAAAAAGAAATGTCCCTGTTTTATAAGCCAATACAAGTAGCTGCTCCAGCTGTATTGCATTGGGCAACCAATATTTTTAACCAAACCAAATCCAATTATCCCAAGGTGAAAGAGCAGTTTAAACGGATGGATTCTAAAAGCAGACCCCTTCCCCATTCTCAAGAACCACTTCAAAAACATGATCAAAAGAAAATCAGACGATCTCTTCAGGATACTTGAATTTAATAAAATCCTCGAAAAGGTATCGGAAGAGGCTTTTTCAGTTCCCGGAAAAGAGAAACTGGAACGGTTACATTTTTTTACCGATCCTTCGGCTCTTGAACGGGAATTGGCTTTGGTTTCAGAAATGCGAGACTGTCTGAAATACGATGATGCGTTTCCCTTAGAAGCCTTTTCCGATTTCAGACCAGAATTGGAAAAAACCGAAGTTACGGGAGCATTCCTTTGCGCGGAATCGTTTCTCTCAATTAAGGAGTTTTTAGTTTTAATCAAACAGATAAAGAATTTTTTTATACACCGTCCTGATAAATATCCCCTACTTCAAACGCTTGCTAAACAACTGACTCCACTTCCTGAACTGGAAAAACAAATTTCATGGGTGGTCGGCTCTTCTGCGGAAATCCTGGACCGAGCATCCCATGATCTGTACCGCATCCGAAACGATATACGTAAAAAGGAAACGGATGTACGCAAACGTTTGGACATTATTCTTCGCGAAATGTCAAGAAATGGCTTTACCCAGGAAAACACGCTTGTTCTCAGGGACGGAAAGCTGGTAATACCCATGAAAGATACATCTCAAGGCAGGCTCAAGGGTATTGTTGTAGATCAATCCGCCAGTGGTGCAACGGTATTCATGGAACCCTATGAGATTGTGGAGATTCACAACGATATTCGAAAATTGAAAGTTCATGAAAAATTCGAAGAAGAAAAAATACTGAAAGCGCTTACTGTCGAAACGGGAAAAAACCGATTACCCCTTCTGGAAAACTTGGAAACGGCTGCTGATATTGATTTGATTTCAGCACGCGCAAGGTTTTCCCTGAAAATTGAGGGACAGGCAGGTTGTATTTCTCAAGACGGAAAATTGGAACTGAAGGGGGCAAAGCACCCCTTTCTTTTTTTAAAGCTTGGGAAGGAGATGGTTGTCCCGCTCGATATAAAAATAGGCGATAGGCTAAAAACCGTTGTGATTACGGGGCCAAATGCAGGTGGCAAAACGGTGGCTTTGAAAACCGTGGGCCTTCTGGCGGTCATGCATCAGCATGGCCTTCACATCCCAGCAGCAGATGGTTCATGTCTCCCCCTTTTTTCGAATATATATGCCGATATTGGCGATCGACAGTCCATTGAACAAGATCTGTCCACCTTCTCTTCCCACATTCAGATGATCAAAACGATACTCGGAAACGTGGATAAGCAGAGTTTAATCCTCTTGGATGAGATTGGGTCTGCTACGGACCCCGAGGAAGGATCGGCTTTGGCCCAGTCGATTCTGGATCATTTGACCCGCAAAGGATGTCTTACCTTGGTGACTACCCACCTGGGCGCACTGAAAATGTACGCCCACGATACTCCTGGAGTCATCAATGCGTCTTTAGCGTTTAATCAAAAGACACTTCAACCTGGCTATCGGTTTCAAATGGGAATTCCGGGTTCTTCTTATGCTTTCGAAATTGCCCAACGTTTCGGTCTTCCTGAATCAATCGTCTTAGAAGCCAGATTGCTAGCGGGTGCTGAGCGTGGTAAATTGGACAATCTTGTCGCCGATTTGGAAAGAGAGAGCCGCCGTGTGCACGACCTTCTGGTGGATGCAGAAATTGAGGAAAGCAGATTGGCGGGTCTGATCAGCTTGTACCATGAAAAAATTGCGAAAGTCCATGAAGAAGTCGAAAAATCAAAGCAGAACATCCTTGATGAAGCTGAAGTCATTTTACGCGATGCAAACCGTCAAGTTGAAAATATTCTTCGAGAACTCAGGGAAAGTCAGGGGAGACCAGAAATTGTCCGAAAGCTTCGTTCGGATTTGACCGGCCAAATGAATCATATTCGATTGCACAAAAAGATCGTATCGGAGAAACGAAGATATGATTTTCATTTGGGCGATTGGTTGGTGTGGCAGGGACACGGTGGAAGAGCCAAGGTTATCTCCGAAACAGACCCCAAAGGAAAATTGTGGATTCAGTGGGAAAATCTAAAGCTTCAGGTTCCTGTCGGTGAATGCATACCGGTTGACGGTGCAAGCGAAAATAAATCAGCTCCATCCTTCGCTGCATACACCCTCGATCGTAAAATAAAAGATGAAGTGGATCTGCGTGGAATGACTGTGGAGGAATCCATCACAACGTTGGAGAGATACCTATCCGATGCATTGGCAGCGGGATTCTCGCAAATTCGTATTATTCATGGAAAAGGAACAGGTGTTCTTCGCAGGGAGATCAACAAGCATTTAACAAAACACGTTTTGGTGAAGAGCATGCGCTTCGGCAATTGGAATGAGGGCGATACAGGCGTAACGGTGGTGGAATTTAAATGAGTATTCCGGAAGATAAAATTCAAGAGATCCGCGATGCAACGGATATGATCGAAGTGGTCTCACAGCATGTCACGCTGAAGAAACGAGGTAAAACCTTTGTAGGATTATGCCCTTTCCATAATGAGAAAACACCATCCTTTCATGTTGATGCAGTGCGAGGTTTTTACCATTGTTTCGGTTGTGGTGCTGGTGGCAACGTTTTTTCTTTTGTGATGCAAATGGAACGCATCGGTTTCCCCGAAGCTGTAAAACTGCTTGCGGATAAAGCCGGAATCTCGCTTCCGGATCTGACTCAGGACAACAGCCGAAGTAAGGAAATTGAAGAACTTTATCGGGTCAACCGTCTGGCAACTGAATTTTACCGTGAAATGTACCTCAAGACAGATGAAGGGAAACAGGCTCAGGCATATTTTTATTCAAAGCGGAAATTTGATCCGGTTATTGCAGAACGGTTTCAAATCGGTTGGGCACCGAACGCGTGGGATGGTCTAATAAAAAAAGCGAAATCGCTTTCCATAAAAATCGATGCCCTTCTCAAAGCAGGTTTGATCGTTTCAAGGAAGGACGCTACTGGATATTATGACCGTTTCCGAGGCAGATTGATGTTTCCAATTCACAATCCGTCTGGGCAAGTGGTCGGTTTTGGCGGCCGAATTCTCAGGGAAGATCCCAATTCACCGAAATATATCAATTCATCGGAGACGGCCGTGTATCAAAAAAGCCGTATTCTCTATGGCTTGCATGAGTCCAAAAACGGAATCCAGCGCAAAAACAGTATCCTTCTGGTTGAAGGATATACGGATTTGATACGCATGGTAATGTGCGGATTGGATTATGCTGTTGCTACCTCTGGAACTGCACTGACCGAAGGTCATGCAACACTGATATCTCGTTATTCAAAGCATGTTATTTTGGTTTTTGACGGTGATTCGGCCGGATTCAATGCAGCACTGCGGGGTATTGATGTTCTTGTGGGTGCCGGTTTGTCGGTTCAGATTGCACCGTTACCCAAAGGGACGGACCCCGATACGTTTTTACTTCAACACGGAAGTTCCGAAATGGAAAAACGGATTCGATCAGCGAAACAATTTATTGACTTTTACATCGATCAGGCTCGCGACAAAGGCAAAATGGGAACCCCTTCTGATAGGGCGGATCTGGCTCGATCCATACTTTCAGTCGTTTCAAAAGTTAAGGACCCTCTGGAACGCAATTTAATGATTAAAGAAACCGGCGAAAAGCTGGGATTGGATGAAGGTCTTCTCTTGCGGCGATTGTCAACTGATTTATCCGAACAATCCATTTCGAACGAAATTATTTTAAAAAATCTTTCAGCCAGAATGGAGGCAGAAGAGGGTATTTTGTTGCTTCTGATGAGTGATTGCTTCAAATGGGCAAACTTTGTATTCCGTTATCTGAATCCAGGTCATTTTCATCACAAAGAAATCCGTTTTGTCATTACAGATATTCAGAATGCAGTAAATCAAAAAATGAATCCAACGTCACAACAAATTTTGGATCGATATCGGGATAAACAGGATGTTGTCCAGTTCCTATCACGATTGTTTTCCTTGGGTTTTGAAAAGCAGATCAATCCACCCCAATCTTGCCTGGATTGGATCATCCGACTTCGTCAAGATGAAGTACAAGAACAGATTGATCAAATCAGGCGTGGAATTCAGATCGATGAAGCCCAAGGAAAAGACGTTTCGCGCATGAATCAAGAATACATGGACATTAAAAATCAATGGAATAAACTCAGGACTGAGATTACCGAAGACTGGAAAAAACATGTTGAAAATGTGTAAAAAAATTACTATACTTTGCTGGGCCCATAGCTCAGTTGGTCAGAGCGGCGGACTCATAATCCGTTGGCCGGAGGTTCGAGTCCTCCTGGGCCCACCGCGGTATTAAAAACGATCGACATGTGGAGCAGAAATTTGAGAAGGCTTGATGCCAAGAATTTGAGGATTATATATCGCTTTTACAGTGAAGCATCGATAGAATCAAGCGTGGAAAGTGCACTTCAAAAGGGTGCACTTTTTTATATGGTGTTGTCGTACGGGTGAAGGAGGGTTCTTTGAAACAGGTCTTGGTAAAATTGATGGAATTGCAGAAACTGGATATTCGGCAAATGCAAATAGAAAGCCTCAAGGGCGATCTACCAAACCAGGTGAAGCGTCTCAACCAAGAGCTGGAAAAGGCGGAACAAGCCCATCTCGAGCAGAGTGATAAATTGCGTGCCTATGAAAAAGAGCATGCCATTCTTGAAATGGATATCAAGGTTCTCGAAGGCAAACAGAAAATATACCAGACCCAATTGTTTCAAGTAAAAAACAACCGCGAATACGATGCAGTCACCAGTGAAATTGAATCGGTCAAAGCTGAAATCGTCAAAAAGGAAAACCGGTTGTTGGAGGTTTACGAGACGATTGACAATACCAAGAAGTTGTTGGCAATGTCGAAGGAAGAAGCAAATAAACTGAAAAATCAGTTCGACAGTAAAAAGACCGAATTGGAAAGTAAACTGGAAAAGTCGAAAAAAGAGGAAGAAACTCTGCTGGAGGAGAGGAAAAGTTTAGCCATTCAACTGGAACCAAAACTTCTTGCGACGTATGAACGAATTCGGAGCGCAAAGAACGGATTTGGTGTGGTTCCTGTTGTGAACAACGCATGCGGAGGGTGCCATAAAATGCTCCCGCCGCAGAAACTGATGGAAATCCGTGAAATGAACCGTATTTATGTATGCGAGACGTGCGGTAGAATTATCGTATGGGATGAAAAAATTTCCGAAAACACCACATGAATTTGAAGGCATTTATCGACGGATCGTGTTTTGGAAATCCCGGTGAATCCGGATGCAGCATGGTCTTAAAAGATGATCAAAACAATGTGATTGAAGCTGCGGGTTGGTATCTGGGTCATGGTACCAACAACACTGCGGAATACCAAGGACTGATTCATTGTCTGAGAAGGGCCAAATACTATGGGGCTAAATGTTTGTCTGTTTATTCAGACAGCCAGCTCCTTGTGAGTCAAATACGGGGCAATTATCGGATAAAAAAAAGTCATTTACGCGATCTCCAACAGGAGGTAGAAAATTTCCTAAAGGAAAACAGGGTACAACTTGAGATTTCTTATATACCAAGGGAAAAGAACCTCGAAGCGGACGGATTGGCCAGAAAAGCAATACGGTTACAATCCGACATTCAAGAAGTTTCTATCCAGTCTCCAGGGCATAGCGGGTGATCGCTCCGTCCTACCCTAAAGCGGGATGCGACGGAGAGGAAAGTCCGAACTCCAAGGGCAGGGTGCTCCGTGAAAACGGAGGCGCTCCGAAAATTCGGAGTGACGGAAAGTGTCACAGAAAAAATACCGTCCTGCATCAGCGGGATAAGGGTGAAAAGGCGAGGCAAGAGCTCACCGGTTCTGCAGCGATGCAGAATGCTAGACAAACCCCACTCGGAGCAAGGCCAAATAGGTGAGGAATCGAGTCGGCCCGGCTCGTCGGACTCACGGGTAGGCCGCATGTTTCCCGAAGGTTTTATCGGGACAAGATCAATGATCACCATTCCGTTTTGACGGAATACAGAATTCGGCTTACAGCTATGCCCTGAGAGAAATTTATACCTACGATTCGTTGCCGGAAACGTTTTTTTATCCGCTTTAATCCTAATGCTAAAAGGGGAAACATGCCTTGTTTCAATGGATAGTAGCAGAACAGATCGATGCTGAAACCATTCATCAATTGATCGTTTCCTTGGGAGTTTCTCCGGTCGTTGCGAAAATATTGTATAACCGCGGTGTGCGCAGGTTCCAGGATGCAAAACGGTTTTTTCGTCCTTCCTGGTCGGATTTGTACGATCCTTTTTTGATGAAGGATATGGATAGGGCTGTTGAACGGATTCAACGTGCTGTTTCTGCCAAAGAAAAAATTTTTATTTACGGTGATTACGACGTCGATGGAATTACTTCCGTCAGCCTGGTTTACCTTTTTCTAAAAAAATTAGGGTTGGATGTCTGTTTTTATATTCCTGACCGTTTACGTGAAGGGTATGGTTTATCCAAAATTGGAGTTGAACAGGCAGTAAAATTCGGAGCCACGCTTCTCATTACTGTGGATTGTGGCATTACCGGTGTGGAAGAAGTTGCACTGGCCAGGAAACAGGGAATAGACGTCATTGTTAGTGATCATCATGAAAGAGGTAAGGAACTGCCGGCCGCGGTTGCCATTCTAGATCCTAAACGGCAAGAATGCAATTATCCCTTCAAAGAGCTTGCAGGAGTGGGTGTCGCTTTCAAACTCGTTCAGGCGATTTCGACCCGCCTGGATTTGGACGAGCGATACTATCAGGAATATATTGATCTTGTATCTCTTGGGAGTGCAGCCGACATCGTCCCTCTTGTGGATGAAAACCGAGCCCTGGTTAAGCTGGGACTAGATAAAATCAACAAATTGGATCGTGTAGGAATTCGTGCACTTGCTGAAACATCAGGGTTACTGGGCAAACCCATCGGGACAGGCCAAATCGTTTTCATCTTGGCGCCTCGTATCAATGCTGTTGGAAGGCTCGGGAATGCGGAAAGGGCCGTAAGGCTGCTAATCACGGAATCGGAAACGCTAGCAAAAAGTATAGCCGATATTCTCGAGTCCGAAAATAGAAATAGGAAAAGCATAGACGAGGAAACCTTTGCTGAAGCAAAAATCATCGTTGAATCCGAATGCAGCTTGCAGAAAGACCGTGCAATTGTTCTGGCTCAGCAGGGATGGCATTCTGGGGTAATTGGCATCGTGGCTTCCCGCGTTGTGGAGCAATATTATCGTCCGACTATCATGATTGCCGTTGAAGGTGATGTGGGCAAAGGTTCGGCAAGGAGTATTCCCAATTTTGATATCCATACAGCACTCAAGCGGTGCGAAGAATACCTAATTGGATTCGGGGGGCATCGGTACGCAGCCGGACTCATGATTCAGGTTGAAAAAATTCCTGAGTTTCGGGAAGCCTTTCAACGTGTTGCCATGGAAATGCTCGGAGAACAGGAACTCATTCAGAAAATATGGATAGATTCTGAAATCAATTTACCCGAGATCACGGATTCGTTTATTCGCATTGTCGATCAATTCGCCCCGTTCGGACCGCAGAACATGAGACCGGTATTTTTATCCCGAAACCTGCAGGTGGTCGGCAGCCCGAAAGTGGTTGGGAAAAACCATTTGAAATTCAAGGTACGACAGGGCGGTGAAGTATTTGATGCCATTGGTTTTGATCTGGGTGAACTGCAGTACCGTCTTTCGCCGGGCGATGACCGCCTGGACATGGTGTATGTGATTGAGGAAAACCAGTGGAACGATCAGACCAAAATTCAACTACGGGTCAAAGATCTAAGATAACAATTCCAGAACGATCGAGATTTTAGAGGAGGATATATGGCTTTTGATGAATCTGCAAAAATATGGAAAAACGGTCAGTTTATCCCATGGAAAGACGCGACGATTCATCTTGCATCGCACGTTATTCATTATGGCAGCTGTGTTTTTGAAGGAATTCGTTGTTACAAGACACCCAAAGGATCTGCCATCTTCCGGCTCAAGGAACATACCGAACGCTTATTCAATTCAGCCAAAATTTATAGAATGGACATTCCTTTTACTCAAGAACAAATCAACGAAGCAAGCAAGAACATTTTACGCATCAACGGATACGATGAAGCGTATATTCGACCAATCATCTACCGTGGTTATGGAACCCTTGGTGTCGATCCCACGCATTGCCCAGTGGATGCCGCTATTCTAACCTGGAAATGGGGCGCTTATCTTGGAAAAGAAGCCATCGAAAAAGGCGTCGATGTGCGCATTTCGTCTTGGAATCGATTCGCACCGAATACGATGCCTTCTCTGGCCAAAGCCGGGGCCAATTACATGAATTCCCAATTAATCAAATTGGACGCGATTATGGACGGTTATGCCGAAGGCATTGCCCTTACCCATTCCGGAACGGTTTCTGAAGGGAGCGGAGAGAACCTTTTTATTGTTCTGAAAGGGCAGATTTATACACCACCCCTTTCGTCGGCCATTTTACCGGGGATTACTCGGGATTCTGTTGTTCATCTCATTCAGGATCTCGGGTTTAAACTTCATGAGCAAGTCATTCCCCGTGAAATGCTCTATATCGCCGATGAAGTTTTTTTCACAGGAACGGCGGCTGAAATCACCCCCATCCGATCGATCGATAAAATTAAGGTCGGAAAAGGAAATCGCGGACCCGTCACTCAAGCTATTCAGGACCGGTTTTTCGGGATTCTATCGAGTCGAGTAGAAGACAGCCGGGGCTGGATGGATTTTATTTGATCGATAAGACCTTTTCATGGGAAAAAGAAGAAGATCGAGGGAATTGGCTCTTCAGGGGCTGTACGCGTTTGAAGTTTCTGGAAATATGATTCAGGCCATTCTAGAAGATCTGTCCAAAGAAGAAAATGCCGACGAAGAGACCCTTTCCTTTGCTTCCAAATTGATCCTGGAAACCATTCACAATGCAGAAGCGTTGGATAAAGAAATGATTCCCGTTGTGAAGAACTGGGAATTTAATCGTATTGCAGTGATTGATAGACTGATCTTACGATTGGCTCTCAGTGAAATCATGTATTTTCCAGAGATTCCTCCAAAGGTAACTATCAACGAAGCCATCGACCTTGCCAAGAAATTCAGTACTGAAGAAAGCGGGCGTTTTGTGAACGGCATTCTGGATGCATTGTTTAAAAAGCTGAATCAGGATAAGCGAATTGTCAAAAAAGGGAGAGGATTGGTCGATTGAGCATTGATTTCATAAAAAAATTGCAATTGAATTAACGAGGATACATGATGTTTGGAAAATTGATTGAGGCAGTGTTTGGAAGTAAGCATGAACGCGACCGAAAACGGCTTATTCCGGTTGTTGAAGAAATCAACCGGATTTTCGGTGAATTAAACCACCTTTCCGATGAGGAACTCGGCAAGAAAACCAGACAGTTCAAAGCCCGAATTCAGGAAAGGGTAGGCAATTTGAGAGAGGAACTTCAAGAACTGCGCGACAAACTGAAATCGACCGCCATTTCTGAACCGATCGATTTTTATGAAATTCGGAAGAAAATTGAAGCACTCGAAAAAGAAGAGAAAGACACCACCGAACAAGTGCTTCGAGAGATTCTTCCCGAAGCCTATGCGGTTGTGAGGGAAGCATGCCGAAGAATGGTCGGCAAATCGTGGAAAGTGGTCGGTCGTGAGGTGGTGTGGGACATGGTTCCATTTGATGTTCAACTGATGGGTGGAATTGTCCTTCATGAAGGCAAAATCGCTGAGATGGCCACAGGAGAAGGTAAAACGTTGGTAGCCACCATGCCCCTGTACCTCAACGCCTTGGTAGGAAAAGGTGCACATCTCGTTACCGTGAACGATTATTTGGCCAGACGCGATTGTGAATGGATGGGTGAGATCTATAAATTCCTTGGTCTAACCGTGGATTTCATCACCAACGACATGGAACCCGAAGCCAGGAAAAAGGCATATTGGGCGGATATCACTTATGGTACCAACAATGAGTATGGCTTTGATTACCTTCGCGACAACATGGCTGTAACTCCGGACGGCGTGGTCCAACGCGGACATTATTATGCCATCATTGATGAAGTGGATTCGGTGTTGATTGACGAGGCGCGAACACCCCTCATCATTTCCGGGCCGGTGGGTGAATCTAAAAACCGATACGGAGAGATGAAACCACGCGTGGAACAGCTGGTCAAAAATCAGACCGTTTTGGTGAACCGGCTGCTGGCCGAATCGGAAAAGCTGCTCGAGGAGAAGAAGGGTTACGAAGCAGGGATTAAATTGCTGCAGGCGCAAAGGGGATCTCCGAAAAACAATCGCCTTACCAAAATGCTCCATGAGACCGGTGTCCAGAAGTTGATCCACGATATTGAATCCGAGTACCTCCGTGATAAAAAAATGCATGAGTTGGATGCGGAACTGTATTTCGCTATTGACGAAAAAGCACATACCATCGACCTTACTGAAAAAGGCAGGGAGGCTATTTCCCCCAACAATGCATCGATGTTTGTTCTGCCCGATCTGGCTACCGAGCTTTCCAAAATTGAAGAAGCTGAAAATCTGGCGGATACGACACGGGAAAGGATGAAAGAGGAAGTTCAATCCGAATATATTGAAAAGAACGAACGTCTTCACAACATCAGCCAACTTCTTCGGGCTTATTCTTTATTTGAAAAAGATGTGGAATATGTCGTGACCGAAGAAGGTAAGGTAATGATCGTGGATGAATTTACCGGAAGACTGATGCCCGGCCGCCGCTATTCGGATGGTTTGCATCAAGCGCTCGAGGCAAAAGAAAACGTCACCATTGAGCATGAAACACAAACCTGGGCGACGATCACCCTTCAAAACTTCTTCCGCATGTACAAGAAATTGGCTGGCATGACAGGCACTGCCGAAACTGAAGCAGGAGAATTCTGGGAAATCTACAAACTGGATGTGGTGGTTGTTCCTACCAACGAACCGATAAGAAGGGAAGACCACGATGATGTGGTCTATCGGACCAAACGGGAAAAGTACAACGCGATTATCGATGAAATCGTTATATACCACGAAAAAGGCCTACCTGTTCTGGTAGGAACCATTTCTGTGGAAGCCTCTGAAACACTGTCCAGAATGCTAAAAAGGCGTGGTATTCGTCATTCCGTACTCAATGCAAAATACCACAAACAGGAAGCGGAAATTGTTGCATTGGCCGGAGAACCTGGAATGGTCACCATTGCCACAAACATGGCAGGACGGGGAACGGACATCAAACTGGGTGTCGGTGTTATTCGTTTTCCGGAGGATTTGCTGGATGAAATGACCGATTATGCCAAGCAGGAGTGGAATCGAGGTAAGATGGTTTTGATCCACGAACTTCCATTGGGTGAAGTGCAGCATGTTGCTCAACGGCTCGGCAAGCAAAATGCAGCTTTTCGCGTGTTCAGCTCGGTGGAAGAAAAAAATTCATTTTTACAAAAAGAAATCGAATCCATGCCGCAAATTGCAATCATTCCTAAGAATATTGCTGGCCCGCCGGACAACCGGATTCTTCATGGGAACATTGAACACATCAAGGCAAGGGATTATTCCGAGGGTGGATTGCACATTTTGGGGACAGAACGGCACGAAGCCAGACGTATCGACCGCCAGCTACGAGGGCGATCCGGACGGCAGGGAGATCCGGGTTCGACACGATTCTATCTATCCCTCGAAGACGAGCTGATGAGGCTTTTTGGATCGGAGCGTATTTCCCGGGTCATGGACCGGCTCGGTGTGGAGGAAGGTGAAGTTATAACCCATCCCATGATTACTCGCTCGATTGAGAGGGCCCAAAAAAGGGTGGAAATGCGCAATTTTGATATTCGTAAGCATTTGCTTGAATACGATGATGTCATGAATAAACAAAGGGAAGTTATTTACAACCGTCGCGGCCGGGCGCTGCAAGGTGAAAATCTCCGCGAAGACATTATGGAGATGATTGAAGACGCCATCATGGATATTGTTGAAACCCATGCAGGAAAGGGAGATGTGGCGGATTTGGATTTATCTGGACTTAAGGAAAACTTATTGAAAGCCGTGTTGTTGCCTCTTCCCGTTTCGGATGAAGAAGTATGGACTTATAAACCTGCCGAGCTCGCAGAAAAATTGATTGAGAAAACCAAGGAACATTATGAGCGCAAGCGGCAACTTTTCGGTGAAGAGCTGATGTCACAACTCGAACGATGGGCTGTTTTAAAGACCATCGACGAGCGTTGGAAAGAGCACCTTTATGAAATGGATTTGCTCAAAGAGGGCATCGGTCTTCGTGCGTATGGACAAAAAGATCCTCTGATTGAATACAAACAGGAAGGATTTCGTGCCTTTACCCAAATGCTTGGACGGATTAATCAAGAAATCTTGGAAATTATTTTTAAAACCCAGATTCGCGTTGAGCAAGCACCGGACAATTTTACTCCGCAGCAACGCGAACACGCACGAATGGCTCTTATCCATAGGGAAACAACTGGAATGGGATTTACACCTGGCGTTCAACCAGAGCAGCAAGAAACAGAAACCGTACAGCGTGCAGGAAAGACTCAGCCAATCCGGGTGGAAAAACACGTGGGTCGTAATGATCCCTGTCCCTGTGGGAGCGGGAAAAAATACAAACACTGCCATGGAAAATCAATGTCCTGAAAAATGTTGGGGTACAGTTGCATGGATAAATTTCTTGTCATTGTTGAATCCAATGCTAAATCAAAAACCATCAATCGGTTTCTTGGAACGCAGTACAGGGTTCGTGCGTCGGTTGGTCATATCAAAAATTTGCCTAAAAACCGATTGGGGGTGGATGTAGAAAATGGTTTTGAACCAGAATATATTACTATCCGAGGGCGCGGGAAAGTCCTCCAAGAACTGAAAAAATTAGCTTTAAATTCCGAATCGGTTTATATAGCGACGGATCCAGACCGTGAAGGCGAAGCCATTGCCCATCATCTTGCTGAGGAAATCCGACCTTCCAATGAAAACATCCAACGCGTGCTTTTTCATGAAATTACTCAAAACGCTGTTCAGGAGGCTATCCAAAATCCAATATCCATAGAGATGGACAAGGTCGAAGCCCAGAAAGCAAGGCGAGTAATGGACAGGTTGGTTGGATATCAGGTAAGTCCGTTTCTTTGGAAAACACTGTATCGAGGGTTGTCCGCCGGCCGCGTGCAAACTGTTGCCCTTCGTTTGATTTGCGAGCGCGAAGCGGAAATACTCCGTTTTGTTCCTCAGGAATATTGGACCATCGATGCCATATTCAAAACAAAGGCAGAACAAACGTTCCAATCGCGTTTGGTTAAAATATCCGGACAGGATGCCGAAATACCGAATCGCGAAGTTGTTGAAAGCCATGTTGCAGTTCTGAAAGGACTTGAATATTCCGTTGCAGACCTCAGGAAAAAACAAATCGAACGAAATCCCTATCCTCCATACACCACGAGCACCCTTCAACAAGATGCAGCAAAACGGCTCGGAATGACCACCAAGCAAGTCATGACCGTGGCACAGCAACTCTACGAGGGGGTGGATCTGTCAGAAGGCCGTGTTGGATTGATCAGCTACATGAGAACCGATTCGACCAGGTTAGCCAAGACGGCTGTGGATGAGGCAAGGCAATACATAGCCGATTCCTATGGGTTGGAATATGTACCTCAAAAACCAAGAAATTATAAAAATAAGAAATCTGCGCAAGACGCTCACGAAGCCATCCGTCCGACATCGATTACAAGGCTGCCCAAAAAGGTGGCCAAATATCTTACTCCAGCGCAAAACAAATTGTACGAACTCGTTTGGAACCGGTTTCTCGCTTGCCAAATGGCTTCGGCAATGATGGAACAATCCATTCTGGAAATTGTCGGAGGAAATTATCTTTTTCGCACGACAGGTTCTCAAGTCAAATTTAAAGGATTTTTGCAGCTTTATGCTGATGGCGAAAAGGAGGAGAATACTGCTCTGCCGCATAATTTAAAAAAGGGTGATCGTTTGCACCTACAGCATATTGATCCACAACAACATTTTTCAAAACCACCCGCGCGTTTTAATGAAAGCAGTCTTGTCAAGGAATTGGATGCACGGGAAATTGGAAGACCGTCTACGTATGCCTTGATTATCTCCACGTTGTTGGATCGAAAATACGTGGATCGGGAAGCACGAAGCCTGAAGCCGACTGAACTGGGGATCACGGTTAATGGAATACTTATTCGAGAATTTCCAGATATATTTAATGTCGGTT
>Ga0315277_10005310_pt1 | contig 17007 bp, 17 predicted proteins | sample YL17G05_15_MG_FD_203695 | JGI IMG/M metagenome (GOLD analysis project Ga0315277, IMG submission 203695) | Sediment microbial communities from Yellowstone Lake, YNP, Wyoming, USA - YL17G05_15 | ecosystem: Environmental > Aquatic > Freshwater > Lake > Sediment | place: USA: Wyoming | collected... | reverse complement strand
TTGCTCGAGGAAGTGCGAAGGATCGCCGGCTTGGCCGAATTCAGCTATATCCGGCAGCCGCACATGTTAGGCCTGGGTCATGCGATCCTGATGGGGGATGGCTTCGCGGCCGGCGAGCCGGTGGCCGCCCTGACGCCCGATGATATTTACGATTGCGACGTGCCGTGCATCAAGCAGCTTATCGATGTCTTCGAGGAGAAGCGGGCATCGGTTATCGTCCTCGGGCGGGTGGACAAGGAAGGCACCAAGAAATACGGGATCATAAAGGTCAAGAAGCAGCTATCGGGCCGGGTTTTCGAAGTCGCGGACATGGCCGAGAAGCCGGGGCCGGAGAAGGCCTTTTCAGATTTGGGGATTCTGGGGCGGTATGTCTTCATGCCGGAGATCTTCGAGGCGATCCGGAACACGCCCGTGGATGCACGGGGCGAAATTCAGATCACCGATGCGATCCGAGTGCTGCTGGACAGCCAGCCCGTCTATGGCGTCTTATTCGAGGGAAAGCGCTATGATTGCGGCAACAAGCTCGGCTTCCTGGAGGGCACGATCGCGCTGGCCTTGAAGCACGCCGAGTTCGGTGGGCCGGTGCGGGATATCATCAAGTCGCTGTTGGGTTGAACAAGAGGGGAATGGCGAGGGACGGAATCGAACCGCCGACGCAGGGATTTTCAGTCCCCTGGTGCCAGACTCTAACTTACTCGGTTTCAATGAATTCCACCAGACTGATTTCCGATTGTCACCATTTTGTCACAGCCTTCAACCTTTTCTGTGGTTTTGTCCAACAGTTCCACGGCCTGTCGGTTTCTTTCATTGTTGGCGTGTAAATACCTCTGCGTCGTGGCAAGATTGCTGTGGCCCAATAAGCTCTGGAGCGTTATTACGTCCCCTGCTCTCTGAACTAATCGAGTTGCAAAAGAGTGCCTGAGGTCATGGAAGCGCAGACCTTTGATACCGGCCCTCCGACAAGCTCCATAAAAAGCCTTCTGAACCGTGGAAAATGGCTTCCCCGTTTTTGGATTGGGAAACACGTAGAGGCTCTGGCCGTTTGCGCTTTCAAGCGACTTTAGCTCGCTGAAAAGGCCCTTGTTCATCGGGATAAACCTCAGCCGTCCGGACTTCGGCTTTTCGACCCTGATTGTCTTGGCATCCAAATCAATCTCGCTCCACCGCAAGCGCAATATCTCTCCTAATCTCATTCCTGAATTAAGCCCCACGACCAGAATCGACCGGAGATGCTTGCTACTCGTGGCAAAAAGCCGGGCCTCTTCATTCTCTGCCAGGATTCGTTCTTTCAACGTGTCTGACTCTGAGTAAAGAACCAGTTTCTTGACAGGGTTTTCGTCTGCATAGCCCTCGCCAATCGCAATGGAAAACATCTTTTTCATTAGCGCAAGATACCTGTTTGTTGTGCTTTTAGAGTTACCCGCCTTTAGCCTGGATTTTCTAAATCTCTCAATCATCAGCGGTGTGATTTCCCTCAAATCGACGTCCTTGAAAAATTCCTTCAGGTTATTGAGCCGATAAACGTCTGAACGAAAATTCCTCCGTGCGACTTTGATGTAATCATTGAGATAGACGTGGGCGAATTGTCTGAATCCGGCTGTTTTCTTCTTTTGGCTGAGGCCATGTTTAATCTCGAAAACCTTGGCAACTTCTCTCTTAAGCACAAAGACAGCATCTTCCTCAGTGATGGCGGCCAAAACGGCTTTTTGGATTCTTTCCCCGGTCTCATCCCGAAAATCAACGGTCCAGCTCCTTCCATGTTTCCTTTTATAGACGCTCCCGAAGCCATAATTGCGGCGACCCTGTTTTAGGGACGCCACGCTTAAACCTCCTTTCGCCTTATCAATAGGTGACTGACGGAGGTTTGTCAATTCATTTTGCAGGTTCAACCCAAAAATGGGCGTTATTCTCCTGTGCCTGGCGAGGAATTCTTCGAGGTCTTTCTCTCCGACTCTATTCCTGGAACCGATTTTATAAGATGGCAGATATCCCGAGTTAATATATCGATAGACTGTAAATACGCTACAAAGGAGCTTCTCCGCTACTTGCCTGACGGTTAACATTGGAAAGTCATCTTCGTTAAAGAGTAATATTCCATGCGAAGCTGATGGCATGTCTTTTTTAAGACATCCTCCCACCCAAAATTGTATCCCTTCGCACCCTCCGGTTCTGTTCGTAACTCTTCTAAGGGATACGAAGAATGCGAAGAGACCCAGAGAGTCAGGCCTAGCGGAGAGCGGTGCCCTTTAGAAGGCACGCGTATTTTTCCCTTGTTGTGGAGGTAAACAAGTCCAGCCGCCGCGCATCCCTTCTTTTACGCACCTAACGTCCAGTTTCATCCGCGCCTTCTTCAATAGGCTTTTGCTGAATCCGAGTTCCTCTCCTCGGGCTTCAAGCTCAACAGTTGATTTTGGACCTTCGCCCAAAAAATCCTTAACGAACCTCATGGCCTGGCCGACCAATGAATTATTTTGAAGGTTTTCTGGAGCTATGATGTCCGCAGCGTTAACCTCAACGACGCCATCTTCAAAAACGACCTTGCCGGTAGAGATTTTTTTTCTCTCATAGGTGATTAATTCAGGTTCAATTCGGAAGGCAAGCCCTGACCGGTCTGGTGAAAGGTTTGTTTTTACCGGCAAAAAAAGCCTACGGGCGCCGTCTGGGTCACGAGGGTCCTTTACTATCCACCAGGCGGCTTTTGCGGCGGCTATGAACTGGATACTCCCGGAGGCTCGATAGACTATATTGGGGATTTGTGATTTATTCAGGTGCATGATGGCTATGACGGCAACGCCGTATTTTTCTGCAAAGTTTGAAAGCGCGTCCATAGCTCTTCGGACCTGTAGTTGGTCACGAGTATCTATCTTGTTCCCGAGATGGCTAACAATTGGGTCGACGATAATCTGCTTCACGTCGGGGTTTTTCTTGAGTTCTTCCTCCAAAACTGGAATATGTTTTGTGACATCAAAGATTTGGATTTCACCAAGTTTATCCATTACGGCGGGTATGTGTATGAGCTTTCTTAAATCTCCCCGACATGCGATTGCCCTGGGTGCAAGAACATAATCGAGTGGATTCTCGGCTGACACGAATATCGTCGACCCGCTCACCAAAGCTTTGCTTGCCCCGGGAAGCGGTTCGCCTTTAGAAACACGGCACGCAATCTCAATCCCCAAGAAGGTTTTCCCATCCCCCGGATTTCCAATAAATACTGTCAGCATTCCCATTGGAATCCTATCTTGCATAACGTATTTCACTTGTTGCGGCCTGGATTCGCTAAACCGCTTTTTTACAGCGGAAAAAGATGCTGAGCTGTAGTTAGCCTGACGAGTTGTGCGGTCATATGCTGACTGAACTTTGCGTAATGCCGCCCTCTCAGAGAATGGCGGATTGCAGACCTTTGCCATTTGGAGTGCTATGCGTTCCACGTCTTCGCGTGCGACGCCATCTCTTAAAAGGACATAAGACACATGGAAAATATCGTTATCTCTTCTACCTTTCATAAAGGGAGGCGCTTTCGACGGTCTTGTAGAAGGGCTTCCCAATATTTCGGTTTTGAGGAATTGAACCAATCCTTCAGGAATAGGGGGCGGATTTAGAAGCGAATCGGGGCCAAAGCCAGGATTCCAGGAATAGAAGCCGTTTTCTGTTTGAGAGGGCGCGCAAAGGACTAATCCGCCCTCAGACTTGATATGAAGGTCAAGGCCCTGCCTGTTACTGGAGCGGAGTTCGGGATTATAGCTAAAATAATAATGACGGCCGCCACGAGGCGTATTCTCCGTAGGCACCGAGCGAGGGTCCTCTAAAAACGATTCCACCTTCTTGATAAAATGGTCGGAATCACAGTCAATGACGGTGAGGTTGTTAATCCTACCTGTAATAATTCCGATGTTTGGATAAGGAGGTTTTGGCCACCAAGATTTTACCTCTTCTATGGTCGGCGTCTGGGATTGCAGTTTCTTCCATTTAATTTTTGGCTTCTTGTTGAGTCCTACAGGAGCGACAGAAATGCTTTTTCCAACAAGGAATAATGCTGTTTTTCTTAGGCCAAGCTTACGAGAGGACTTCTTGAAGGTTTTTTTCATACCCCGCATCTCTCCGATGGAGTAGGCCCTCAGCCACAAATCTTACTGGCCGGGCAAAACCAGCTCACAAAAATGTGAGCCCTAAAACCGGCCCGCTGTGCGGGTGACTTAAAACGGAAGCCAAAACTTTTTAGTTTATTTTAGTTTTAGCAAAATCATTTTTTCTCTTTCGTCCCACTCTGCTTCAACTCGTGCAGGACCTATGCTCTTGGGGTCTTTATCCAATTTTCCATGGGAAAGCGACCTGTCTATTGCGAACCGAGAGATAAAGCCTGATGCAGAAATTAAAGCGATGCTTTTTTGGGGATACTTCCTGACCATTAATGAACTTTCAGTTTCCCTGTCAAGAGGCTTAATTCCAACCTGTTTCTTATCCGCATCAAAATACAGTTCTGCGAATTCTTTGTGGTTGAAAAACTTTTGGCTCTCTTTGTTGAGATGAAACGCTTTTGAAGAAATAGTTATGAGGGGTTTATTACTCCTCTTTTTTGCTGGAGAATATTTTACAAAGGGCATTGGTATATCCTAAAAAGTTATTTCCAAATCGAGCTTATAGGTCTAAATTTCCCTTGTCAAGGACTTTTATTATGTTTCTAATCTTCTTATGTTTATTATTCTTCTAACTCTTTTTCCAGTTCTTCGTCGGAGATATCGCCCATAGTGCCGTCATCGGGAGGCTTTTTATTCTTGCCAAGAAGCCAGTCAGTTGCCTTTTTATCCATCTTTTCTTCTTCAGTTAGAAACTCTTCATCAATATCTGATTCCAGGCTCTTCATGAATATATTTGCAATAGGCGGTTCCGATTTGGATGCCATAGCGCAAACTCCTGCGACGGCCACAGCTAAATCATCATGAGCACCCAAGAAGGGTCCGTGGCAAATCAAGTCTTTTCCCCCAGACCTGGTCCTTCTTTCTAGCCCCCGCAACTGGTCAATCAGTCTTCGGTTCTCCAGAAGCTCAACGGAGCCGTTCATGATTAGGGGCAGGAAGTTGATGTAAATCTCGCTTGATGAGCGCTCTGAGTTTTCAACCGTTATCCCGTGCTTCGAGAATTCTGCTACAACCCATTCCCCTGAATACTTGTCGCTCTCAATAGAAGAGACGCCATAGCCCTCAAGAACTTCGGCAAACTCAGATACAACATTCTGAGGCGAAAAGGGAGGGCGAACCTCGCGGACGCAATCAAGAATGATTTTTCCACTTTCCTCTTTATGGCAAATTGCGAGGGTAAACGAATCCTGGCGTCCTCCAGAAGGGTCGATAAATGCGAAGTATTGGACATCTTGAAGCTTGGGGAGTTCAAACCGTCCGGGGACAACCGCTCTCTCAATGACATCAAGGCTCAAGAAAGCCTCGATATCTTCCCTCCATTCCGCTTCCCACTCTGCTCTTGCACGCTCAGGGTCCTCCCTCATCGCATTTTCTATCGTGCGGTTGCTGATAGTCGGATTCATAATTCGTGTGGGAGCTCTCCAAACCAGTGGTGTATTATCGTTTACACTGCCAAAATTGGTCCTGTATTGGTCCCAGAGCACTCCAGAGCGCGAATAGGGGGTAGAAATGCCGATTACCATGCTCTCGGGAATAGTGGCCTGAGCGGGCCTAAGAGCGGCCATTACTTCCTGGGCAGGGTTGGCGCTGTTTTCATCTCTCCAAAAGGCAATTTCCTCACAAATCGCGGCAAGAACGGTGTATCCCCTGATAGACCTGAAATTGCAGGTTTTTATGGCTATGTTGATGTTATTCCTCAGTTCGATTTCCCACTCCAGGTCCTTGATAACCGCATTCCGGAATACCGGCTTTGAGTTCAGAATTGCGGAGATGTAGCGTTTGATGATTTTCGCCTGTTCTTTATCTGTGGCTATAATGAATATCCAGCCTTTTTCCCCCGCAGACAGATGGCTCTCCCAATTCTTAAACGTTGCCAGGAATACGGCGATAATGGACGCCATAAAACTCTTGCCGGACCTTCTACCGGCGATTATGTAGGCTTCTTTTGCCTGGCGGCCAGGAGGAACGGTTAAGCCCGTGCTGGAGGCAAATATCCGCCTTTCCTCCGCGTCTTCTATAGGAAGGCCGAATAAAGCCCTCAGCAAGGCAAACCAGGACTTCCAGGTTCTCAGGTCTCTGAAAAGAGGCCTGAAAAATCGCGGGTCCTCTATGGCCTCGATTATGTTCATTGTTCTTCTCCTCGCGATTCTTTTTCCATCTCCAGGATTTCGTATGGAGTCAAAACCTCATCTGCCCTTTTCCTACCCAGCCCGAGAGCCTGTAGATCGAGCCGTAGACTGTTGTTATAGGCCAAATACGAGGCTTTTAGGCTGGGGGCCAGGTCATCCCCCACCATGACGGAATTCTCCCTTATATGCTCTTCTACGCAGCGAATTACGCCTATTTTTGTGGTGACCCGGTCAATCAGGACTATCTGGGCGGTGGACAGGTCGTTTTCGGTAGGCCCCAGGTCTCTGACCAGCCCCTCTCGGACTGCCATTAAATATTTTAGGATGTGCGCTCTGTTTTCGGGGAGTTCGCCCTTGGTAATAAAGGAGTATCCGCCATGGACTATCTGCCTTTTGCCCCCTCTCCTGAACTTGACGGTAAGCCTTGAATCCATGCAAAATTCCTCCAAAATGAAGATTTAAAGGGATACCGTAACCGAAGCGTTACCGTGACTTGAGCCTTATTCAGGCCGCCTTCAAACCTAATGAAGGACTTTGATTATTCATTAACATACTAAGGTCAACTTTTCAACCCTCCATCCCCCCCTTGGATTACGCTGATTTACTTGTATTGCCTGCTAGGTAGCAGAAGCATTAGAATTCAGCAATCTCGGGTCCAGGACAGGAACAAAACGCCTCTCTCTTTTCTACGCGGCCGATATCAAGATTGCCAAGGATTTAAATTAAGCATATCATCGTTTTAATTATATTATGTTATGTTTTGAAAGCGATATTTTATTATCGGAGCCGAGATTGGAGATGGTCATTGAGTCTTAATGATTCCTGCAATAATTTTGCCCGATTATCTGGAACTCTTGGTGGATTTTCGTTAACGGTCCTAACCCTTATAATCTCTTTAAAGCTTATAGAAAACAGAGAAAGTCTAATAGTTTCCCTTTTATTAATTGCTCTCTTCCTATATATCGTAGGCGCAGGAGTATTTTCTAACGCTACCAAGACAACCCCGGCGAGTTCTTTTGCATATAACCTTGGTGTTTCTTTTTTCCATCTGGCTAATATTGCGATTCTGTCAGCTCTATATTTCATCATTCTTCATACGAAACTAACGGCTCCTACGATAATCTTAAGAGGAATGATTCTCATTTATATTGTGATTTTCATAATAAATATCGTTCCTTTGTTCAGGTCCAAAAGAGCAAAAAAGTAATAATGCATTTAATTTTATTTCTTGTCATCCTTTTTCCCCCCTTTTTATTAATTTTGATAATGGCCCGGTTTATCTTCCAGCTAATTATGAAAATAGCTTATGGTATGGAATCTTTTTATCGAAAAACAAGGCGTATGCCCCCGGTAAGAAGATTCTTTGCGGCGTTTACATCGCTTGTAGAGTATCAGGCGGGCATTCTACCTCAATGGTTTTCTGACGGGCTTCATAAAATTGAAACACTTTATAATATTAGTATTACGGATAGGCAGGCTAATGCAATTTACGAAAAAATTGTCGAGGAAGGTCAGGAATCAACGCTATCTCTAATAGAGCAATATATAAAGACGTCGACCGGTAGTTTAAATGCCAATTGGAATATAGTAAAAAGCGAAGTGGCAAAATGGGGGAAATTGTTGCTGAGTGACGGAACGAAAGAGCATTAACGCCATAATAGTTTATTCGCCTCAGTTTTTTAACTTTACGAACCCAAACGCTCCGCTGAACAGGCTTGGGCTTGCGGAAGGAAAGAGGCGTTCGTGCCGAATTCCATCAGTAATTATTTAGTATCAATAATATATGAGAGCTAAAGTCTTTCATAAAAACGGGAAGATGCCCCCCTATTTTGGCCTAAAATGGGATGAAAACTGCGCCACAAATAGTCGTAACATATTGATATTAGGCTATTTGCAGTTGTTTACATAATGCATATTATCCGACGCAAACGCAACATTTAGCTATCCTGGCTTTGACCTTAAAAATCGGCTCAGTGTGCTGGCGTTTACGCCCAGCTCCCTGGCATACCCCCTTATTCCCTTCTTTTTGACCCCCTCCTTGAGCTCCGAGAGGCTGTATTTGAGCAATTTTGACCTCTTGACCATCGCTCTGGTTGGGATTTCGTATTTCTTGAGCCAGTAATGAACTGTATCTGGATGAAGGCTTAACTCCTTGGCGACTTCTCGTATTGGTTTTTGCTGCTCCACATATAGCTTTCTAAGAGCTTTTTCGGCGGGCTTCTTAGGGTATCTTGGTCTTCCCATTTATTATCAATGCTTTTTTAAGGTTTTGCGGATTCATCTCCTATATCGGTATTGAAGTAAAATATTCCTCCATTTCTCTAGCTAACTTCGCTCCTTTCTCCTTTTTTTTCCCAATAGTATAGTGCGTATCATCAAATTTATCATAAGTGTATTTCATAAGCTCAAAAAATGGCTTGTTCAATTTCCCAGGAAATTTCGTATAGAACTTTATACATGCGAAGAGTGCGTTGCCATAGCGTGCGGTTGCCTCTGAATCAGATGTCTTCAGGTCAAAAAGCAATTTAATGACTCTATCCGCCTGCTGTCGTTTAAACAAATCAGGCACCTTTATATCTCCCGCGACCAGTTCTAGGACCTGAATTAGACAAATAATGCTACTCTTTATTATATTCGCATTCTCGTGACTATCATCATCCTTTAGCAGCTCCACTGGATAGCTGAATCTTCCATAAAGTATTATTTCTATCCAATGGCAGAGGGTGTGGACTATTTCGTATAATAAGTAACCATACCCAGAATGCCATTCACCTAGTCCTTCCCAAACTCTAGGTATATATTTAAAATTTCTAAAAATATATTCAGTAAAGTAGTGAAAGTAATAAAGCCACATATGGTCTCTGATTCCTTGATAAATGGCTTCCGTAACCATTATGTCAAAGAATCTAATGCCAATGAATATGGGTGACTTCCATTTTCTATTTTCAAAGTTTTCATATTCATAGTTATCCAGGTCAACCTCCTGCTTACTTAAATCTAACAGATACTCTAAGACATAATCCCCAATCCCCCTATAAACCTGTAATCTCTGTGCGACTCTACAATCTGTGAATAAATATGCTAAAATCATGTTTTCTTCGGGGACTGCATATCTGTGGTAATCGCGTTCATTTTGATTGTTCTTAAGCTCATAGTATAAGATGCTCTTATTGTTCTTTATGAGTTCATAGAAAAATATGTCTATATACTCGAAATAATTGGGAAATTCATTTTTAAACATCTTTAGTCCCAATTCCGGTTTCAGCGCTATCATTTCTGAAACAAATTCATTATTTGAAAGCATTGTATGCAGCATATATCTTGAACGCTTGCTACTACTATTATCCCGGACCTCAGAGAGAAAACATCTCAATAACTTTCCAATATAATGTTTTGCGTCAGCTGATAATTCAAGCAAAAACTTATTGCCTCCCGATATTCTGGAAGGCCTATTCTTTTCTATTATATGTTCCTCTCCGGACTCATTTAGAATCTTCCTTAGCCGTTCTAGTTCCTCAGGGGGCAATCTGAAGACTGACTTTAGACTAAAGAATGATAATACCTTGTTTATTATCTCGTTATGCCAAGGCAAGCGGGATGAATACCTAATTAGCCTACTGTATTCATCATCCAGAATTTCAACTAGCGCTGGATATTCCCGTTTATTCAATAGCTCTTTTGTTAACTTGTAGAATAGATTTAATTTTCGCCGGCTTAGTCGATTAAGATTAATTTTAATTGTGAAGTAGATACCTATCAAGAAAAGGAATATGTATGCGGAGGCGGAAATTAAAAAAGAAAGCCTAAATTGGTATTTTAAAAAGGTGATTTCTCTATCGTAGGCTTTAATATGGTCAGATAAGATAATTGCCATAAAGATACAAGTAACGATTAGGGGGATTAGAACTTTATCAAGGAGAGAAAATCTGAGTCTAATATAAAGCTTTTCATGGGGCTTCAAAATTGAATAGGCTGCAATTAATAAGCCCAGAAAGGTAATAAACCCGGCAATAGCCATTTAGATTGAATCCACTATTTTTGCTTGGGCGGAGGAGGTGTTGGGGCAGGCGGCTTGCCAGTGGGTTTTGGCCTTTTGCCTTTTTTGCCCATCACAGGTGGAGATTTTGGTTTGTCACCTTTCGTTTCGATTGGCATTCTCATTTTGAGGCTCCTTCTTCTGGATTTAGGAATTCTATGAGTTTTATTTTTGATTCGTTGGTAATCAAGACTCCTGGACCTTTGATTCTTACGTCTTCTTTTGAAGTGGAACCCAGATACTTTGCATCTTTGACAAAAACTTGCTTGTCTCTCGGGTCCAGAGAAAAATCACTTAGCCATCCAAAAATTCTTATGCCTTCGTCCACATGGATTACTACATAATAGTTTAGATATTCATAAAGTATATCGTTCCATACGGATATTCTACCTGTCGAATATGATATTTTCAGCTTTCTAAAAATCCTATAATGCCATCCATGGACGTTAAAAATAACAAATAGGATTCCTAGGATTACTGAAATGGCTAGGATAATAATAATATGAAAGAAGGAAACACCAATAATGTCCACCCCTTCTTCTCCAGCAGAGAAAACGATAGGAACAGATTTGGGAAATAGCTTCAAGATACCCAAGTAGGCTCCAAGAATGAGAACATCATATAGCAATATTATGAACAGGCTATAAAATTGGGCTCTGTCCTTTTTTTCGCCCAGAGAGTCTTGAATCCATAATGTCAAGAACCCAGGGATTAAAATAAGGAGGACTTTTAAAGCCGTTATTGATATCGGCATATTTCACTCCTTTTGAGAATTTTCCCTTCTCCCTCTCGTCTATCCCATTGAGGCGCATATCCGGCTCTGCCATCTATTTCAAGCTCGGGAAGCTAGGGCGCCAAGTCCCTCTTCTCTTCAAGGTAGAATGAGGCGAGCTCGCCGAGTGAGGGTGACCCGCGCCGTCTTATATCAGCTTTCCAGGCTACGTGATTAAGACCGCTCCACAAAAATCGCGTTAACATTGCCAAGCAGGCCCCCTTCTTCTTTTCTAAAGAAAATGGGTGCTATATCAACTCTGAGTGGTCTTCACGGTCCTTAGCTCATACATTAACTTCTCACCAATTGGGGTTAATCTCCAGAACCAACTCATGCCGCCTGATACCGCTCGCGCATACTCGACATAAACCAGCCCTACCGCTAGCAACTGGACCTTGACTGTATTGAAATCTTGGTCGCTTAAAGAACCTGATTTTTTGCCTGATTTCTCTGCTAGTTCAATTCCCAGAACCAACTTAACATAGTCTTCATTAGGCACCTTAAATATATATGGCGAAATCAGCTTGAATATTTCTTCCCAAGAAATATCAACGGACCAAGGATAGTATTGCTTATCACGTTCGCTATGATATCTTCCTGATAGCCGTATTAATTCTCCCATTTTGGCTAGATTATCTATTTTGATTTGTGCACTTTTCTCATATTTTTCAATATTGGTCCGGAATTCGAGATTTTCTTTTCTCAACTCGTTGATTTCTTTCAATAGTTCCTCATTACTGACTTGGTCCGCTCTTACCCAGCCAATTGATGGATACGTTTTAATCATATACGCTAGACTAAGGGCAACGATTCCAGCAAGGTCTTCAGGCTTTGTCCAAAATTTCACAAGTCTGCCTTCTATTACTTTCGCACGGAATGCTTCCAATTTTTCTTTGTTTTCAGGCGAAGATCCTGCTTTTTCTTCTGTCAGTTCGCCCGGTTTTTCATGAAGTAAAGCGATAACCTTCAAGCCTTTTTCTACGGCATAGTCATACTCTTTTTCGGTATAGCTTTTGCCATAGGAATCGACAGAACCATACTTCCCCCCGATTATTAAGAGGTAATAATCACAATCATTAATAACCTTTTTTATGAATTCCCATTGTTCTTCGTCCGCGGCAGGAAAAAGTTCCATGCCAGACGGAATACAGTCCATCATCAGCAGCGTTTGAATAACTTGAGAGCGTTCAACTCTTAAATCATCAAACGTTGAGCTGACAAACACCTGAAAACGTTTTTCCATCGGTGATTCTCTCCAGTTGTTTCTTTATAGCTATATCTTTCGCCGCTGAACAGTGGCCTCAATGCTCCCATCAGATATCATTCATAAGGTTAGGCAACTTAAGCAAAGATGTCAAGGCACTCTGGAGAGGCGCCTAGATAAAGATTGGATTTTGGCCTTCTATGAACGGAGGAGGCACGAATACCAATTACACTTCGTCTCGCCGTGGGAACACGGTGGGAACGAACTTGCTTAAAAAGCGGTGTCTTGCCTTTCCTCGATTATCTTTCCATCTTTGATATGCAATATTACAGTCCCGCTCAGTTCCATTTTGTTACCAGTGGCAGGGATGCCCTGAAAATCTGCTTTGTGAGTGCCTCTTGCTATAAATCTGACTGCTACCTTATCCCCTGACGCAACGAGTTCTTCAATAGTCTGGTTAAGGTCGGGAAAGGCATTAAAGTAAGCTTTTGTCAGTTCAAACGATTCATTTTGAGAGGTCGGGGTCGTGCTTCCTGATGGAGAATAGGATTTCAAGTCTGGAGCATACAACTCTTTTACTATCTCGGCATTTCCTCTGTTCAATTCATCGATAAGTCGCTTCACGAGAGCCGTATTCTGCTCCTCAACCTTTGCCTGGGTTCTGAACTTCTCAAGCTCTGCCTTTTCAGCCTTGTTCTGGCAGGCAAAAGTAAAACAAAGAAGAATGACCAAAGGGATGACATAAAGAAGCTTTTTCATTTTCCTCTCGTTGATTCTCAACATAATCACTTCGCCTGGGTCTTGACTCCCTTGGCCTCAAATTCAGTCCACCATGTTCCGTCCTTCTCGATTTCTCTCTTCCCCGTAACAGACATCAAATCAGGAGCAAAATTCCATATCTGCCGCCACTTTGTGCCTTTCCCGTCAGGGGAATAAGATGTGCCGTTCTCAAAACACGTCCTGTCGCTCAATGTCATCGTATAGATGAACGAAGTTCCGTTGTAATTGAAGACATAACCGACATACGTCTTTTTGATGGGGTCGTAGCCAAGGACTTCTAGCCAGCGGTCCTCACCGTCTGGATATTTTAATGAGCCATAGACTTCTAAAAAGAAACCTCCTGGTAGCCAACGGCCCTGCATAGTCCAATCAAACTTGTATGAGGGGCCAGAGGGACTATCCTTACCTTCTCCCTGAATTGTCCAGGTTCCTGCCCAGACCTCTAATTTCTTGTGTTCTGGACTCGGCTGAGGGCTAGAGGTTTGTGCCTGGACGGCTACTGGAAAGACCAAGAAGGCGACACAAAGTCCAAAAATGATGCGTTTCATTTATTCCTCCCAGCTGAGATTATTGGGCCTATTTCTTAATTTCCTTCAGCCTCAGCTCCATGCCGAGTTGCTGATTGAGACCCAGGTAGTCTTCTATTGCAAACATTTCTTTGATTTTCCCATCAACAATGGTAAGTAAATGCATTGCTGGCATTGTGGCTTTGACTCCAGTCGCTGGAATTCCTTCGTATTCAGCTTCGTGCGTCCCCTTTTGGATGAGCTTAATTACAACCTTGTCTCCATCTGCTATCACATCTTCAATAAAATGCCTCCAGTCTGGAAAGGCTTTATAGTGGGCATTTCTAAGCTGTGGAAGCATATCTCTTCCTAATGGTTCAATTATGCCTGGAGCAGTCAAGGCAAAATCATCGGCTAAGAATGCTAAGATTTGTTCTGCATTTCCTTCATCAATTGCTTTAAACAAGTCACGTGCTATCCCCTTGTTCTGCTCCTCAACCTTTGCCTGGGTTCTGAACTTCTCAAGCTCCGCCTTTTCAGCCTTGTTCTGGCAAGCAAAGGTGAAACAAAGCAGGACGGCCAAAGTAATGACACAAAAAGGTTTATTCATTTTCCTCTCCTATCTCGTAGTTTGTTGTTTATGGCCAGTCTATAGCATAGCGATGGGATGAAACTAGGGTAGGCTAAAGCCTACCCTTCTAACGTAATACGCTCTATACAGACGTCATCCCCCTTCATCAGATTCTTGATGAATATTGATTTCATTTTTGGATTAAAGGCCCTGGCCACAGCTTCGCTGGGATAGCATTCAAAAGCGTATCCAATATCTGCCGCATTCATCTCACGAAATACCTTAGCCATCAGGCATTCGGCATATTTTGTCTCGAACACCTTTTCAGTCTTTTCGACAACTTCATAAGTTAGTGCCTTATTATAGGGAAATGAACCTAACACTTTTTCCATCAAATCAGCAAAGGCCATCATGTCTCTTTTAGGCGAATCCTTGGCTATGGAAGCGACGAATTGAGCCATATTTTCAGATGAAGCTTTTCCCAACATTTCGAGGAACTTCTCTCTGCCCATGTTTTTGGCCATAATCTGATAGACAGGAACGAATGTTCCATAGGCGAACTTATAAACGTCTTCAACGTTCATTCCAGAATCCTCCAGAAACTTCGGCTTTTGGCTGGTGCTCTGATGTTCGCCATAAATGCTTGGAACTGCCGATAGGTTTTTACACCCAAGGCAGAACAAGCTTCCTGCTGGCAAGACATTCAGGAGAAATTCCCTGCGGCTTGAAGCCAAATTCGACGATTTGATAATCACGATACCCCTCCCTTTTAAGGTGATTCATAGGTCGGGAAGGAAGCTAGGCAAGGTCTCTAAGCAACCCGAAGCTACTTCACTTCTCGCTGACCTTTATTCCTCCCCAATCTATTATGGTCTAACCTATATCACAGCAGAAAAGGCAAGTCAATTCGACGAAAGCAGTCTTCTCCCCAGAAATCCGTGTGGACAAAATGTGGACAAAATCGCCCAAAATGGCTCAGTTTAACTAACTCAGGCTAAAAAAGAGAACTCAGGGAAAAGGTCAAATATCAGGGGAAACAGGAAAAAGGTGGTAGCGGGGGTTGGATTTGAACCAACGACCTCCTACTCCAAAATGGTGCACCCCTAAAATGTTCTGAGACGTAGGGAGGGAATAGGCTCGGATTTTAATTGTATGTATAATGGAGAGTCTGATAAAACGTTGATGGAGAATCGTAAATGAGCAAGCTAAAGAGTTTGGCTGGTATTTGTCTAATTCTCATGTCAGCGGGGTTAGCAGAGACTGGGGAGAAGATTCGAGTTCTTGTTAAGGTTTGCCAAATCTTGCCCGTTCAGGCCGTTGTTTTAGCTTGCCCAGAGAAAAGCGGAGGGATAAGAAGCACCATGCCGATTGGAAGTGCCGAAATCACAGACTCATTCCCCCAGGGCATAGTGTTGCTTGATGCGGGTGTTGCTAAGGAACTTCCTCGGGAATTTATCAAGAAAACGATTAAAAGGAAAATCTCGTGGCCTGCCGCCAAAGACTTTCGAGATGGCGTTGGCATCGATTTTATTGGTGAGCAGGAGTTCCTATTTAACATGGAAGACAGCCTGAACAAAAAAGAAAAATATGAATTCGACAACAACTGGGGCCATTATCAGCTGGGAATCATGCCCGAAAGGACCTATAAAAATGGGCTAATTGTCGCCGTTCAGTTTTCGGCCGCAATGAAGTCAGCTGAAAGACTACAGCCCCAGGAGATTTTGTTGGACAAGGCTCTGGAACTCGATTATTCTCGTATCCTTCTCATTGGCTTTCCCGAAAAAGTTGATGTTTCAGACGAGAGGGGCATAGTCTATTGGGTGGCAATTTTGGCCCAGAAATAATAGATATACCGGAACTCTATCCAATAGACAGACTTCCCCCCCCGTGTGGACACGGTGGGGACAAAATTGCTAAAAATGGCTCAGTTTATGCGACTCGGGCTAAAAGCAAGAAATAAGGAAAAAGGTTAAAAATCAGGAGAATCAGATTGCCGGAGGAGGGAATCGAACCCACATCGGCCTTGCGGTCCACTGGATTTTATGTGAAGAAATCATGGGTTATAAAATATCATAGACCGTCCAAATTTTACCCAAATGCAATATTCCCGATACTATTATTTTATATTTTCAGAATACCTGACGACCTGAGGATAATCCTCGTTCTCAATGAAATAGAAACTCCCTCCATCGTCCATTGCAGCAAGGATTCCTTTAACTTCCTTAGATTTGATTAGTTTTCCGTATTCAAAGATATCTAACCAGGACGCTTTTTTCCCATCATAATAAACATATATCGTATTGTTCTTCTCAAAGATAAAGTTATTCGCAACAACGGCCCTAAATCCGCCTGGAATTTCTTCTTTGAATTCTGGCTTTAAATAATCCGGTGACCTTCTTACTAACTTACCTTTTAGGCTTTCATTTTCATAAAAACAAATTTCATAATTATAAGGATTCATAACAAATATTTTGTTTCTATTTGTCCACAATCTTAAAGGCGTCCGGAACAGGCCGGCATTTTTAAATTTCGATAATTCTTCAGGAATGTCTACAAGATTTCCAAAAGAACGTAAATAATTTCCTTCGCTATCATAGACATTAAGAAGCTGATCGCTTCTTGCCCCCAAAATTACCAAATTGCCCTTGTCGTTTATGGCTATGTCAACTCCCATAAAATCTAAGCCAAATGATTTTATGAAGCCTCCGTTATCGTCAAAAACAATCACTTTTCTAAAATCAAGCACATAAACTTTGCCTGAAGAGTTTAAAGTGATTGTCCGGGGATTTTCAAATTCACCAGGTCCCACGCCCTTTTTCCCAAATTTTAAAACAAAGTTTCCATCTCGGTCATATTTAGCAACTCTGTTCATC
>Ga0315277_10005309_pt1 | contig 17007 bp, 15 predicted proteins | sample YL17G05_15_MG_FD_203695 | JGI IMG/M metagenome (GOLD analysis project Ga0315277, IMG submission 203695) | Sediment microbial communities from Yellowstone Lake, YNP, Wyoming, USA - YL17G05_15 | ecosystem: Environmental > Aquatic > Freshwater > Lake > Sediment | place: USA: Wyoming | collected... | reverse complement strand
AAAAGCATATTCATCTTAATTACCGTCTGTCATGAGCCTGTTGCATGATACCAAAAATGCAACAACAAAACCGCGTTTTTGCTATCAAAAACGCGGCACTAAACCCTTGAAAAGGGGGTTGTACAACAGGCTCCATACCTCGTACTGCGGCATTTGGCAACTAAAAAATAATTTTTCTAAAAAATAATTTTTCGTGGGATGGGAAGGGAACATCGTATCTCCCTCAAGCAGATCAGGTGTATGACCATGAAACGGTATCAAGAACTAAAGAAGTTGTGGGCTGGGGGTACCCCCAGCGGGCGATATTCTGTATCCAAATTGTCCGGCAAAAAGACTTGAATTAAAAAAGACCCCTGCGTAATGTGTGTTGCTCACAAAAAAAACACTATTACTGCAAAGGGTCTTCTATGCTCGTTAAACCATTTGGATTCTATGACCAGATTGTACGTATGAAACACAACGCAGACAAGTTTGAATTGCGGCTTCAGGAGTGGCTTTGGGCGCGGTGATACGCCCGTTGCATGAGAGATAACTATGGACAAACAGTTTTTACAAACAGGGGAATTTGTAGTGCCAAGAGCAAGTCGCCTGCGCGTAACTCACGCCACGGAAAAGAGTTGCAAAATCGCGGTGTAGAAGATGGGTCAGGGCATTGGAACGGTTGATTCGAAGGGTCAGGAAATCATTTTGGCCGGCGGTTTGATGGACGAAAATTCGCTGGATGAGCCGACTAAGGTCGCTTCAGTCAGTCGCGATATCGACGGTTTGTCCACGAAATTTACTTATACCTTTAAGCCATATTCGCTGACGGTATTACGTTTGACAGAAGCGCATTAAAACAGGCTGAATTAATCAGGGCGTGAATCACAGGGATTTGTACCGTCTTTTTTATGAGGCGTCTTTCTTTTTGCCGGATGCCGGTTTGGATTCGGCTTTGGTTTCTGCGGACGCAGGCTTGGAATCTTTCTTTTCGGACGATTTATTGTCCGACACGGTGGCGGGTTTGTCGCTTTGGGCGGCCTTTTTATAACTGTCCGAACGATAGTCGGTTTCGTAGAATCCGGAACCTTTGAAGATGACTCCGACGCCGGTGCTCAGCAGCCGTTTGAGTTTCAATTTTCCGCAGCGTGGACATCTTCGCAGGGGATTTGCGATGATAGACTGAAATTGCTCAAACCGATGTCCGCAGGCGTCGCATTGATAATCATACGTTGGCATTGCTATACCCGTTGTGGGTCTTCGTTACTCGTTTTCTGTATCGGTCGTTTCTTCCTGTTCCGACTGAGGCGTCTGCTGTGTCGGCAGTTTGTTGACAATCACCCTGGCCGGGCGCAGCACCTGACCATTGATGGTATATCCGGCCTGAAATTCCTCCAAAATTGCGTTATCCGGCTTATCCAGTTCGGTTCTTTGCATCATCGCTTCGTGTTTTCCCGGCTCAAAAGGCTGGCCGACCGAGGCGATTTTTTCCACGCCGTGCGTTTTGAGCGCATCGAACATGTGGTCGTAGATAAGCTGAATTCCCTCAATAATGCTTTGCAGAGTCTCCGGGCCCTGAGCGGTTTTCGCCCCGGCCAGGGCATGCGCGAAATTGTCCAACGAAGGCAGGAGGGATCTGATAATATTTCGCTTTTCATAGTCCACCGAATCGGCGATTTGCCGGTGAACGCGCTTCTGATAATTGGCGTAATCAGCCCCCAGCCGCTGGAATTTGTCAAACAGTTCCTTATGTTCCGCGCGTAATTGTTCCAGTTCCTTCTGCAGGGTCTGTACGTCCGGCATTTGAGCCGGGGGCTGCTCTTTCTGTGTTTCCTGTGGTTCGTGTTTGTTTCTATGACTCATTGTTTTCCACGCTAATCCAAATTATCCGTTTCCAAACTGTTGTTTGAGCCGGTCAAAGAAACTTGCGCTTTCCGAGGATGTATCCCGGCCTTCGGTCTGGGCGAATTTGTGAAGCAATTCCTGCTGTTCGGTGGAAAGTTTTTTTGGAATTTCCACCATTACCCGCACCAGGAGGTCGCCGTGTCTGCCGCTCCGCAGTTCCGGCAGGCCCTGTCCGCGGATGCGGAAGATATCGCCGTGCTGCGTGCCGGCCGGGATTTTCAATTGTTTGGTTCCGTCGAGCGTCGGCACGTCAATTGTATCGCCCAGCGTCAGTTGTGTGAACCGCAGCGGCACGGTTACCACCAGATTTGCCCCATCCCGCATCAGGAATGGGTGGGCCTTGACTCGGACGTAACAGTACAAGTCGCCTCTGGGGCCGCCGAATCTTCCGGGTTCGCCTTCGCCAGCGACGCGGATGCCCTGACCTTCATGAACACCGGCTGGGATTTTAACGCTCAATGTTCGTTTTTTCGGCACCAGCCCGGTTCCACGGCATTTTCTGCACGGATCGGTGATGACCTGTCCGGCGCCGTGACAGTGCGGGCAGGTGGAAACCATCTGGAAGAAACCGCCCAGTCCTGCCCGCTGGACTTGTCCTGAGCCGGCGCAGGTGGGACAGCGGGAAGGGGCTTTGCCCTTGCTTGCGCCTGAGCCGCCGCACTCGGCACAAGTGTCCTGGCGGGTAAACTCAATTGTTTTCTCCGTGCCGTTGGCGACTTCCTCGAGCGTCAGTTCCACGGCAGTTTCCAGGTCATATCCGCGACTGGGACCCTGCGTGCGTCCTGCGCGTCGCCGACCCGGACCAAACATATCCCCCAACAAATCGCCGAACATATCTCCGAACAGGTCGGAGATGTCCTGCACGTTCATGTGGCTGTAGTCGTGTATGCCGGCTCCGCGCAAGCCCTCGTGGCCAAACTGGTCGTATCGCTGTCTTTTTTCGGGGTCGCTGAGGACTTCATACGCCTCGGCGCATTCCTTGAATTTTGCCTCGGCGTTCTTGTCGTTCGGATTTTTATCCGGGTGGTATTTTAATGCCATGCGCCGATAAGCCCGTTTAATCTCATCGGCGGAGGCGCCTTTTTCCACGCCAAGCGCTTCATAGTAATCGCGTTTTGCCATCGCGTTATCGCCTTTGGGCCAAAATCAAATGCCGAATCGCCGCAAAACTATTTTTACGAGTCCCGCGACGACTCGGCATTAAACCATTTGATGATTATACAACCGCGCCGTGGGCCGCGTTCTTTTTATCGTCATCTTTAAGGTCGGCGATAACCACGTTGGTCGTGAGCATCAGGCCCGCCACGGAAGCGGCGTTCTGCAGGGCGGTGCGGGCGACCTTGGCCGGGTCGATAATGCCGGCTTTGAACATATCAACAAGTTCGCCGGTATTGGCGTCAAAACCGATGTTGCCGCCTTTTTCCAGCAGTTGCTCGACGATGACGTCGCCTTCCATGCCGCTGTTGTCCACGATTTGACGGGTCGGAGATTTCAGCGCGCCGCACAGAATATCAAAACCGATTTTTTCATCGCCGGTGGCTTTGCTTTTGGCCTTTTCCACTTCCGGGATACAGCGCAGGAAGACCACGCCGCCGCCGATGACGACGCCTTCCTGTGCGGCGGCCTTGGTGGCATGCAGGGCATCGTCGAGCAGGTCTTTGCGTTCCTTCATTTCGGTTTCAGTAGCTGCACCGGCTTTAATGACCGCAACGCCGCCGGTCAATTTTGCCAGCCGTTCCTGCAGTTTTTCACGGTCGTAATCGCTGGTGGTTTTTTCAATCTGGGCGCGAATCTGGTCGCAGCGGGCCTTAATGTCTTTTTTCTTTCCTTGGCTTTCGATGAGGGTGGTATTTTCCTTGCCGATGACGATTTTTTTGACTTTTCCGAGTTGGGACAGTTCCAAATTTTCCAGTTTGATGCCCAAATCTTCGGTGATGACCTGGCCGTCGGTCAGAACGGCGATGTCCTGCAGGACCGCCTTTCGGCGGTCGCCGAAGCCGGGGGCCTTGACGGCACAAATTTTCAGCACGCCCTGCAGGCGGTTAATGACCAGCGCCGCCAGCGCTTCACCCTCAACTTCTTCGGCGACGATTACCAGCGGGGCCGACAACTGGGCGATTTTTTCCAGCAGCGGAAGCAATTCCCGCAGGTTGGAGATTTTCTTTTCGTGCAGCAGGATATACGCGTCTTCCAGCACGCATTCGAGCGTATCGGGATTGGTCATAAAATAAGGCGAGATATATCCTTTGTCGAACTGCATTCCTTCCACGACGGTCAGCTCGGTTTCCATTGCCTTGCCTTCCTCGACCTCGATGACGCCTTCCTTGCCGACGGCATCCATCGCCTTGGCCAGGATTTCGCCGACTTCCGGGTTGTTGTTGGCGCTGATGGCGGCGACTTTGGCGATATCGTCATGGCCTTTAACGGGCTTGCTGGCGCCCTTAATATATTCCGTGGCGACCTCAGCGGCCTTGAGAATGCCCCGCTGAATGGCGACAGGGTTGACACCGGCGGTGACATATTTAAGGCCTTCATTGTAAATCGCCTCGGCTAATACCGTGGCGGTGGTGGTGCCGTCGCCGACGCGGTCGCTGGTCTTGCTGGCGACCTGGTTAATCATTTTGGCGCCGATATTTTTAAACGGTTCAGGCAGTTCGATTTCTTTGCTGACGGAGACGCCGTCTTTGGTGACTTTGGGCGAGCCCCAGCTTTTCTGCAGGAGCACGTTTCTGCCGGTCGGGCCCATTGTAACCTTTACAGCCGCGGCCAACTGGGCCAGGCCTTCTTTGAGCTGCGCTCGTGCCGCATCCTGATACATCAATTGTTTTGCCATATCGCTTACACCTCCAGTGTATAAAGTCTGATTATTTTTCGATGACGCCGAGGATTTCGCTTTCGCGCAGAATTTTATAATCCTCGCCGTCGAGTTCGACTTCGCTGCCGCTGTATTTGCCGAACAATACGGTATCGTTTTTCTTGACCGACATCGGGATGCGTTTTCCGTCGTCGTCTAATTTGCCGGGGCCGACGGCAATGACTTTGCCAATGAGCGGTTTTTCTTTGGCGGTATCCGGCAGAACGATGCCGCCGGGGGTTTTGGATTCAGCTTCCTGCGGTTTTACGACAACGCGGTCTTCCAGTGGTATCAGTTTCATATCAGTCTCTCCTGCTTTATCTTTAATTTCTCAGCCTTTAGGCTGTCCTTGATTTTGATAATTGGTTTTTAATTTTTGATTTTTTTTACATATCCATATCGCCCATCTCGTCCATACCTTCCATACCGGGAGCTGCGGGGGCGCCTTTCTTTTTATCTTTGGGCTTTTCGGTGACGACGCAATCGGTCGTCAGAAGCAATCCCGCCACCGACGCGGCATTCTGCAGGGCGACACGGGTGACTTTGAGCGGGTCCACGATGCCGGTTTCGAGCAGATTTTCAAAGACGTCTTTGTCGGCGTTGTATCCGAAACCGCCCTGACCCTGTGCGACTTTGTTGACGACCAGGTTGCCGACGGCGCCGGCATTCTCGGCGATGTAATAGCAGGGCATTCGTAGGGCGTGGGCGATGATGTCGGCGCCGGTTTTTTCATCGCCGGACAGCTTCAGTTTTTTCACCGCGTCGATACAGCGAACCAGGGCCACGCCGCCGCCAGGGACAATGCCTTCCTCGATGGCTGCGCGGGTGGCGTGCAGGGCGTCTTCAATGCGGGCCTTCTTTTCTTTCATTTCCGTCTCGCTGGCGGCTCCGACGCGAATCTGGGCGACGCCGCCAGTGAGCTTGGCCAGCCGTTCCTGCAGTTTTTCGCGGTCGTAGTCGCTGGTGGTGGTTTCGATTTCGTCTTTGATTTGTTTGATTCGGCCCTGAATGGCGGCAGTGGTTCCTGCGCCTTCGATAATGATGGTATTGTCATTGTCGATGGTGATTTTTTTGGCCTGGCCGAGTTGGGACAGTTTGATTTTTTCGAGGTCAACGCCGAGGTCTTTGAAAATCGGCTCTGCGCCGGTCAGAATAGCGATGTCTTCGAGCATTGCTTTGCGGCGGTCGCCATAGCCGGGGGCCTTAACGGCGGCGATCTGCAAAATGCCGCGCAGCTTGTTGACCACCAGCGTCGCCAGCGCTTCGCCTTCAATATCCTCAGCGATGATTAACAACGGCCGTTTGCTCTTGGCAGCGGCCTCCAGCAGGGGAACAATCTTGGTAACGTTGCTGATTTTTTCTTCATAGACCAGAATGTAAGGTTTTTCCAGTTGGCAGGTCATATTGTCCGGGTTGGTCACAAAATGCGGCGACAGAAACCCGCGGTCAAACTGCATTCCCTCGACGTATTCAACGGTGGTATCGAGGCTTTTGCCTTCCTCGACGGTGATGACGCCGTCTTTGCCGACCCGCATAAAGGCCTCGGCCATTTTTTCGCCGATTTCGTAATCGTTGTTGGCGCTGATGGCGGCGATGTTGACGATGTCGGTTTTCTTCGTAATGTCAATCGGCCGTGCCTGTTTTTTAAGATTTTCCACGACGACGGCCACCGCGTTCTGCAAACCACGGTTGAGTGCCATCGCGTCGGCGCCCGCGGCCAGGTTTCTGAAGGCTTCCTTGAAAATTGCTTCGGCCAGGACTGTGGCGGTAGTGGTGCCGTCGCCGGCGACTTTGGAGGTTTTACTGGCGGCCTCCTTGACTAATTTTGCGCCCATATTTTCGGTCTTGTCCAGAAGCTCGATTTCCTCCGCTACCGTGACGCCGTCCTTGGTGACCGTCGGGCCGCCCCATCCTTTGTCAATAATGGCGCATCGGCCTCGCGGGCCTAAAGTGGATTTAACCGCCGCGGCCAGCTTTTCTACACCGGCCAGCAATGCGGTTCTCGCATCGTTCTCGAACAACAGATTTTTAGCTGCCATAATTTCTGCCTCTCCTTTATCCGGTTATCAATAAACAAACACTTTCCTTGTTCCAAAAACTCATAGCAAAGAGGATACCAGTTTGAATAAAAACTGCAATAGAGAACCGCCAGATAAATCTTAACTTCTTTAGTTAAGGAAAGTTGCAGTTTGAATGATTTTCCTGAAAAGGGGTTTAAAATTTCCCCCTGCAAACTTATTCTGCCATTTTTACCAGGAAATCGAGGGTATTCTTACGCCAAGTTGGCAGGGGAGCGACTAAAATATCTTTTGACTCCCATAGAAGTTGCAGTTATTTTTATGACCATTATATCCGCTGGTTACGTCAGATCACCACTAAACTAAAAGGAGAAGCAAGAATGATTAGAGTACGAAAAACAACAAGGATAGTACTGGCAGCGTTTATGGTATGGGTTTCTCAGGCGATGGCGGCGGCTTCGCAAGCTGCAGCAACTGGCTCCGCAACTTCTGCGACAACAGAGGCCACGGTACCGCACTGGCATGCCGTCCAAGGCGAGTGGATAGATGCTTTTCATCATCCTTTTGACGGGTTGGAAATGGGTTTCGATTTAAGATTGCGGGATGAGTACAATTACAATTCCACCTCTCTGGATGATCAGTTCGGCGACAGCAGTAGTTTGGATAATGCCGCCAAGAAAATCAAACATGGCAACTGGAACGAAGGCAATGCCCAGCGGTATCGAATGCGTTGGTCCACCATCTGGACACTGGCGCCGGATGTAACATTCAATACCCGCCTAGTGTGGGAGTTCTGGACAATTGATTCGCCGAAAAACAGCTATAATACGGCATCCGGCAACGGCCGGGATACCGATCTTCGTGAACTCATTTTTGACCGACTCAATATTCAGTGGAAAAATGCCTTTGATGCCCCAATGACGTTGATTGTCGGTCGCCAAGACATCACGCTTGGCACCGGCTGGCTGGTCAATGAAGGAACGCCTGCCGACGGTTCACGGACGATGTATTTTGACGCAGTCCGTGCGACGATTGATTTGCGCGATAAAACACAGTTGGATTTGATTGGTATCACCCAGTACGACGATGAAGAAACCTGGCTGATGCCGTTCAATCACAGGGATTTTCTGCACGTAACACAAAAGACGGATGAAAATGGTTTTATCGCTTATTTGACCGACACATCTATCAAGAACACCCAATTGGAAGCCTACTATATTTATAAAAAGGATGAGCCGTCCAATTGGACAAAATTCTGGCAAAGCCGGAGCAAGAACTGGAGTACTACGCTGGGACAGGACGCTGAAATCCATACTTTTGGCGGACGCATTGCCCAGAATCTGGATGAGAACTGGTCGTACAGTGCCGAAGTGGCCAAACAGTTTGGAACCCGTAATGACGAAAGTATGAAAGGTCTGGGTACCAACGACAAACTGGTTTATGCCTTTAACGACGAGTGGAAAAATGAATTGCGAACGACGTTTGAATACCTGTCGGGAGATAAGCCGGGCACAGCGGGCAGCGAGAGATTTGATCTGCTGTGGGGCAAGTGGCCGCAGTTTCAGCGTGGAGGCGAATTGATAAACGTCGTATATACGTTTGAGACCGCTTTGTACGACATAACTAACCTGTACCGATGGGGGATTGGACATACTTTCAAACCGGTCAAGGATTGGACTTTCTCTACGGATTACAACCTGTTGTGGGCCGATCAAAATACCAAAGGCGACAGTTCTTCTCCGTCCGGTACTTATGGTTCTCCTCAATACAGCAGCAGCGGTAATTTCCGCGGTCAGTTGTTCAGCTGGCTTGCGACTTACAATTGCTGTAAGAACTTCAAGACCTACTTTATGCTGGATTACTTTGTTCCGGGCAGCTATTACGACGAAAGTACCCGCGACCACGCTGTGTTTGCCCGGGTCAATGTTGAGTGGACGTTCTAAACGACGGTGTTTGTAAATTGCGGACTTTGAAGCCCTGTTTGCCGAAAACAGGGCTTTTTTTGTTTCTCCCATTTTTTTTGGGTCTCTGCCGGAGTTGCCGAGGGGGAAAATGCTGTTTTACGCCAGGTTGGCGGGATTTTAACTGAGCCGTTCTAAAATGTACATTATTTCTCCCTTTCTTACCGATAATATATCCAGATTTTATAACAATATCAGGAGACCGATGTTATGAAAAGGATTTCATGGCTGGGATTGGTTTATCTCATGGGGACCTTTACGGTTTTTGTTCAGGCCGATGAGGTTCAGGATTTGCGAGAGCAGTTGCAAAATCAATACAAGGCGATGCAGGAAATTCAGAACAGGCTCATCGCACTGGAGGCCCGACAAAAACAGCAGGATGAACAAATCAAAGCCTTTCAGAACAAAGAGTGTTTTCAAATCCCCGACACACTGAAATGGGCGGAGAAAATTAAATTCTATGGCGATTTTCGTTTCCGGGGCGAATGGCATCAGGGGGAGAATAATCAGGTAACGCAATCCGATCAGACACGAGGGCGTATTCGTTTCCGGCTGGGAATGGATGTGATGATTAACGACGAGTTTGATGTTCATGCCCGCCTCGCTACCGGCTCGTCGGATGATCCGACCAGTACCAATCAAACGCTTGGTGAGGACTGGGTCAAGAAAGATTTCTGGCTGGATCGCGCCTATCTGGATTGGCATCCCAAGGCGGTTGAGGGGGTGCACGTTCTGGCGGGCAAAATGGGAATGCCGTTCCAGGTTGTCAACGACCTGATTTGGGATAGCGACGTTAACCCTGAAGGTGCGGCATTGCAGTATTCCTGGAAGCCTGCGGATAAATGGGAGGTGTTTTCCAGTGTCGGCGGGTTCTGGGTTGAGGAAAATTCAACTACGACAGATATAGGCATGTGGGGAATGCAGGGCGGCACTAAATACGCCTTTAACAAAGAGGAATACTTGTTGGGCGGCGTTACCTATTATGATTACACTTCGATCAAGAACAAGAAAATAAATGGGGCCCGCGGTGGAAACAGCGCTACGAAAGTAGGGGCTGATTATTTCTATGATTACGATTATAATCTGGTCGAACTTTTTGGCGAATACGGCTTGAAAGTATTTGACCTGCCTTCGGCGATTCAGGGGCAGTATGTCAACAATGTTGCAAGCGGTGTATCCGCCGATACCGGCTGGCTTCTCGGCTTGCGTTTGAACAAGGCTAAAAAGGCGGGAACATGGCAGTTCACTTATGATTATCGTGAAGCCCAGCGGAATTCTGTACTTGGTGCTTTTGCTGAAACAGACTTTATCAATGGTGGTGTCGGAGGTCGCGGCCATCGGTTTGGCTATCGGTATCAATTTACCGACTCCATCTATGGCGGTGTATATTACTACATGTCCGAGCGGGCAAGATCAGTTACAACATATGGCGCATCTGACAAGGCCGACGATGATTACCGCAAAATTCGTGCTGAAATGGTCATCAGCTTCTAAAATAACTATAAGTATGTCTGATTTTAAAGCCCTGTTGGTAAATCACAGGGCTTTTTTTATGAACTTTTTGGCCTGCCGGAACGCATAGTTAATAAGCAACTTAAAGGAATAAAAAATTTTGGAAAGGAGACCTCTAATGAAGGTAAATCAAACTATTTTGCGGTTGGCGGGATTACTGGCGATATTGCTTTTTTCGGTTCCGCTTTCAGCCAAGGCGGGGAAACCCGGCTCGGAGCTTAAAGACCCCAATATCGCGCCGACATTTGCTCTCCAGAACCAGGATGGCAAAGAAGTAAAGCTGTCCGATTTTACCGACAAAGGCAAAATCGTGGTTCTCGAATGGATGAATTACGATTGTCCGTTCGTTAAGGCCGAATACAAGGATGGAGTTATGAAGCGGCTGGCTGAAAAGTACGCCAAACAAAACGTGGTGTGGCTGGCGATTAACAGTACAAACTATGCCGAAGCGCAGGGCGACCAGGCGTTTATCAACGAGCACAAGCTGCCGTATCCGATTTTGCTGGATAAAGATGGAAAAGCAGGCAAACTATATAAGGCGATGACAACGCCGCATCTGTTCATTATTGACACCAAAGGCAAAATCGTCTATCGCGGCGCCATTGACAACGCTCCGCTGGGCAAAAAGCCTGAAAACGAAGCGTATATCAATTATGTCGAAAAAGCCCTCGACGAATTGCTGGCCGGCAAGGCCGTTTCCACACCGCAAACCAAGCCTTACGGCTGTTCGGTCAAATACGCCGAACCTGCCAAACCTAAAGCCGCGGCGAGAACAGAATCAAAAGCCAAGTCTAAGACTGAGGTTAATACAGTTAGGTCGAAACCTCGCCGTAATAATATAGAGTTAGGGTACAGGCCCGGCTATTATTAACAGCGGCGTTATGGAAACGAAATGAGGGATTGGGTGTTGCAAAGACCTCAACCGCCGGATATGTTGTAGGTTATGACGTATCTGGCGGTTCCCATTCAGGGACGGAATTCATCGCAATGTGAAAAGCGGCTCAAAGCGGCCGGACAAGCCGGCGCCGAAATGGTCGAACTGCGTACCGACTCTCTGACTAACCTCTCGTCCAAATCCGTGGCCGGATTGATTCGTTCGTCCCATCAGATTTCACTGCCGGTGCTTGTCACCTGCCGGGATCAGACGCAGGGCGGCGCTGGAAATTGGAGCCTGCAGCAGCGCACGGATATTCTGGTTTCGGCAGTCAAGGCCGGGGCGGATTTTGTTGACTGCGAATTCAGCAATTTTGTCAATGAAGACACACAGCAGTCTATTCGTCAGGTTCTGTCCGACTATCCGAAAGTGCGGCTGATTTTGTCGGCGCACGATTTTCACGGGCCGTTTGAGGACATTGCGCTTTTGTATGAGTCGATGGTTTCAGTCTATCCGCAGGCAATTGTGAAACTCGTTTTTACAGCCAACCACATCAGCGATTGTTTCCCAGCCTTTGACCTGCTGCACACTAAAGACCGCGATGCGATTGTATTTTGTATGGGTTCTGCGGGAATGATTTCACGGGTACTGGCTAAAAAATTCGGCTCATTTCTGACCTTTGCCTCGCTGGATGACGAGCAGGCTACCGCCGCGGGACAGGTGACCATTACAACGATGAAACAATTGTACCGCTGGGACAGGATTGACGAGCAGACGGAAATTTTTGGCGTCCTCGGCGATCCGGTAGGCCATTCGCTCGGTCCGCTGTTGTATAACGCCTGTTTTGAAAAAGACGATATCAATGCAGTCTATCTGCCGTTTCACGTCCAGCAGGAAAAAATGGGTTTTGATTTGTTTATGCAGGGCGTCCTCAGCCGGCCGTGGCTGAATGTCGGCGGTTTCAGCGTGACGATTCCGCATAAGACCAATGCGCTGGATTTTGCCGGCCGCGGCGGCGATTTTGTCGAAGGCCTTGCTTCAACAATCGGCGCGGTCAATACGCTCAAAATCGGATTTAATAGCATTCTTAGCGCATACAACACCGACTATGCCGGCGCGATGGACGCTTTAACCGCGGCGCTCGGCATAGACAGGCATCGATTGCACGGCGTAAAAGTCGCCGTTATTGGTGCAGGCGGCGTAGCCAGGGCCGTTGTTGCCGGTCTTGCCGATGCCGGCGCGGATGTGACCATTTACAACCGCACCGTAAATAAAGCGCAGTTATTGGCGAAGGAATTTCAATGCAAGGCCTGCGGCCTGGAGGAACTTGCCGGTCTCGACGCGGCGGTGGTGATTAACTGCACCAACATCGGGATGAGTCCCAATGTGGACGCTTCATCCGCGCCGGCAGGGGTGTTTAAGCCGGGAATGACGGCGTTTGATACGGTTTATACGCCGTTGCATACGCGGTTTCTGCGGGACGCTCAGGCCGCGGGCGCAAAGATTATCAGCGGCGCCGAGATGTTTATCCGCCAGGCGATGGCGCAGTACCGCATCTTTCTGGGCAAGGAACCGGATGAGCCGACCATACGCAAAATAGTTTTTGACCGGCTGAGCCGCGCATAATGTAAATCAAGGCAAAGATAAACCGCTTCAAAAAATTGAGTTTTGTAGTCAATTCAGGAGAAAAACCATGCGAATCAAAAAAACGAAAGTATCAATGATTGTAGTATTGGTTTTGGCTGGAATTTGGAGCGGTTGTGATGGGACATCGACGCCGAGGCGGGTGAATGCGGTTGACTCCGAAAAGTCTGCGGCAAAACCCGAAGCCAAGGCCCAGACCGACGATCTGCGGGCGGGTAAAAATTTCATGGCCACAAAGGTCTATGGCCAGGAGGAAGACCAGAAAATTCTCAAGCTGTTTGAAGGACTGCGGGTGGCGGATGTGACGGACGGAATGGATAAGGCCGGCTTACCCAATATCGGCCTGATGTCGCCGGAAATTCGTCCGCTGTGGAAGGATACGGAACATTATGCGCATCGTTTTATCGGCATTGCCGTAACGGCGCGGTATGTGCCCGCCAATAAGCCGCCGGCGCCGGCGATGGAGACCGAGGCGTTTAACCGCTGGGTAAGCGAATGGTATAATACGCTGTCGAGCGAACCGTTTATGCCGTTGATTCGTCCCGGTACGGCCCTGATACTGGACGATGCGCCGGATTCAGACGTCGGCACCATCGGCTCCAACAATATCATGGCATGGAAGCTGGCCGGCTGTGTCGGCGTCGTCACCAACGCCACGGCGCGGGATACCGATGAAATTATCACAGAAAAAATGCCGCTGTATTTTCGAAAGCCGGGCCGGGGCATTCGGCCGGGCAGAAACGAAATTGAATCAGTCAATCGTCCTATTACTTGCGGCGGCGTCTTGGTGGAACCGGGTGATATAATTGTTGCCGATGGCGATGGCGTTATTGTCGTGCCGAGGGCCAGGGCCAAAGAAGTGGCTGAATATGCCAGGGCAACGCTCAAAGGCGACAAGGCGGGACGTAAAGGACTGTATGAAAAGCTTGGCCTTAAACCCGACGATTCTGTAAAGTAGTTATGTTGTTGGAATGGGACAGTTTTTGCATGTTCGGATTCGGCTTGCAAAGCGGATATTTCGTTGCTATACTGTTTATTTCCAAGTACTTAAAGTTGTTCTCAAAAAGGAAACGCTATGAAGAGTGTCAAGAATCATACGGCCAAACCGGTGTTGAAACTTGATCTTTCGCTGCCCCATAAAGTCAAAGATTTATCCCTGGCCCCGTGGGGTCGGCGGGAAATGGAGCTGGCCCAAAAAGAGATGCCCGGCCTGATGTCCATTCGCAAAAAATACGGCAAGACCAGGCCGCTCAAGGGACTCAAGGTCGCCGGCAGTCTCCACATGACCATTCAAACGGCGATGCTGATTGAGACGCTGGAAACGCTTGGGGCTGATGTCCGCTGGGCGTCGTGCAATATCTTTTCGACGCAGGACCACGCCGCGGCGGCTATTGCCGCGGCCGGAAAAACAGCCGTTTTTGCATGGAAGGGCGAGACGCTCGAGGAATACTGGTGGTGTACCGAGCAGGCGCTGACCTGGCCGGATGGTTCCGGGCCGGATTTGATTGTTGACGACGGCGGCGATGCGACCTTAATGGTTGTGCAGGGAATGAAGGTTGAAAAAGCCCCATCGCTGGTTGAAAGAAAATGCGACAACAAAGAGTTTCAGATTGTGATGGATCGCTTGGCGGCGAGTCTTCGTGAGAATCCCACAAAATGGACGACCGTTGCGAAAAATCTGCGGGGCGTTTCCGAAGAAACAACTACCGGCGTGCATCGGCTTTATCAAATGGCCGCGGCGGGCGAGTTGCCTTTTGCGGCGATCAATGTCAACGACTCAGTCACCAAGAGCAAATTTGACAACCTGTACGGCTGCCGTGAATCGCTGGCCGACGGCATCAAACGGGCCACCTGTGTGATGGTTGCCGGCAAAGTGGTGGTTGTCTGCGGCTACGGTGACGTGGGCAAGGGCTGCGCCCAGTCAATGCGGGGCTTCGGCGCCCGCGTGCTGATTACGGAAATCGACCCCATCTGTGCGTTGCAGGCGATGATGGAAGGCTATGAAGTGGTTACGATGGACGATGCCGCCGCGATTGGCGATATTTTCGTGACCGCCACCGGCTGTTGCGATGTGATTCGTGCCGAGCATTTGGAGAAAATGAAAAACGAAGTCATCGTCTGCAACATCGGCCACTTTGACAGCGAAATCCAGATGAGCTATCTGGAAAACAATCCGAAATGCAGGAAGCAGACCATCAAGCCGCAGGTTGACCAATGGGCGCTCGAATCGGGCCGGACGATTATCGTGCTGGCCGAAGGCCGATTAGTCAACCTGGGCTGCGCGATGGGCCATCCGAGTTTTGTGATGAGCAACAGTTTTACCAACCAGTGCCTGGCACAAATGATGCTGGCCGCCGAAGACCTCAAACCCGGCGTTTATACGCTGCCCAAGAAACTTGACGAAGAAGTAGCCCGGCTGCATGTGGAGGCCCTGGGCGGTAAAATCACACGCCTGACCAAAAAGCAGGCCGACTACCTCGGCATCCCCGTCGAGGGACCCTTTAAACCAGAACATTATCGCTATTAATACGAGTCAGTTTTTGTTTTGAGGTATTGAGGTTTTGGATTTGTTTCGGATTTCGCATTTCGGATTTAACTCGTGTGGGAGCATTTTTCTCATCCGGCGGATGTGGGTATTCGGGGCGTTGCGGACACGCTGGAAAGGGCGTTTGCCGAGACGGCTTATGCGTTAATGGCCGTAATGTGCGACCCCAGGAGCATTCGTCCGCTGGAAGCGGTGGACATTCGATGCGAAGCGCCGGACGTGGAATTGCTATTGGCCGAGTGGCTCAACTCGCTGATTTACGAAATGGACGTCCGCAAAATGCTGTTTAATCGATTCGAAGTTTCCATTACAGGATTACAACTGACGGCTAAAATCCGGGGTGAAAAAATCGACCCGCGTCGGCACCAAACTTCTGTTGAGGTCAAAGCTGCAACCTATATGGAATTGAAAGTTTATAAAAACAACAACCTTTGGACAGCTCAGTGTGTCGTGGATGTGTAGCGATGGATAGAAAACTCATCAAACAACGCAGCGAATACAAGTGGCTGATTGAGAAAGTCGGCAAGATGAACGTCGAAGGCGTTATTTACGCCTCCGAGCCATTGATTCAGGGGATGGACGACAAGGTCGCCGAACAAGTGCGCAATGTCGCGGCACTTCCGGGAATAGTTCTGGCATCTTATGCGATGCCGGATGCCCACTGGGGATATGGTTTTTGTATCGGCGGCGTTGCGGCATTTGACCCCTCCCAAGACGGCGTCATCTCCGCCGGCGGCGTGGGATTCGATATCGCCTGCGGCGTGCGAACTTTGCATACCGGACTGAAAACACACCAGATTGAACATCTCAAAACTGAAATCGCGGATAAGTTATTTCGCCGTATTCCCGCCGGCATCGGCAGTACAGGCAAACTCAAACTCAACCAGCAGAAACTCGACGAAGTTTTGGAGGGTGGCGCCGTCTGGGCCGTCGAACACGGTTTTGGTACAAAAGAAGACCTGCGGTTTATCGAATCCGGCGGGCGCATAAACGAAGCCGGCCCTTCCTGTGTTTCTTACGAAGCCAAGAAACGCCAGGAAGAAGAAATGGGAACTCTCGGCTCCGGCAATCATTACCTGGAAGTGCAGAAGGTGGTGGAAATCTATGACGAAAATACCGCCAGGGCTTTCGGCATTGAACCGGACGATATCAAAATCAGTATTCATTGCGGTTCCCGCGGCCTGGGGCATCAGATTGGCACGGACTATCTTAAGCAAATGACCGTCGCAGCCAAAGAAGCCGGGCTGGAACTGCCCGAACGCGAGTTGGCCTGCGCTCCATTGAATTCGCCTGTCGGCAAACGCTACTTAGGCGCGATGCGCAGCGGCATTAACTGTGCCTTGGCCAATCGGCAGATTCTGACACATCTGGTGCGCGAGGTTTTCGCCGACATCCTGCCGCAGGCACAGATTCGGTTGCTTTATGATGTATCTCACAACACCTGTCAGGAAGAAGAACACGAAATCGGCGGCAAACGCAAAAAATTATTTGTCCATCGCAAAGGCGCCACCCGTGCCTTCGGCCCCGGCAGGGCGGAGTTGCCCGCCGAGTATTGTGCCTTCGGTCAGCCGGTATTAATTGGCGGCACCATGGGCACGTCTTCGTATATTCTGGTCGGGACGGAGCGGGGCGAAAAACTTTCACTCAGTTCGTCCTGCCATGGGGCCGGGCGGCAGATGAGCCGGACCGCCGCGACGAAAAAATGGAACGGCAAA
>Ga0315277_10005308_pt1 | contig 17008 bp, 12 predicted proteins | sample YL17G05_15_MG_FD_203695 | JGI IMG/M metagenome (GOLD analysis project Ga0315277, IMG submission 203695) | Sediment microbial communities from Yellowstone Lake, YNP, Wyoming, USA - YL17G05_15 | ecosystem: Environmental > Aquatic > Freshwater > Lake > Sediment | place: USA: Wyoming | collected... | reverse complement strand
CTGGTGATGTGGATGATAGTCCGCAGTCACTACGGCCTGCTGCGCCAGGCTATGCTGGTTTCCAGCTTCATCGAGGTAGTGCTGATCAGCGGGCTGATTGCTGCGAGCTACAGGCCGCTCACCCCTTTCTACCTGTGGTACGTTTTCTACGTAGTCAGCATATCGCTGAGGTACGGCCTGCAAATCTCGATCCTTGGGCTTGCCGCGAGCATCGTGATGTACACCGCTGTCTCCACCTCGCCAGCCAACCCGGTTATCTACGTGCCGGCCTTCCTTGGTTACACGGGATTCCTCTTCGTTCTGGCTTTCCTGTTCGGCCATATGTCCGAACGGCAGCACAGCTATCAGACGCGCCTGGCGGTAGCGAATGAGCTGGGGGTTGCGCTCGCATCGCTTTCGACGTCCAGAGAGATCATAAGCATGCTGGTCAGTGAGACGGCAAGCGTGCTGGGCGCCGGCAAGAGCTGGTTCACGCCGCACCGTGAGGATGGAGGCGCGGACGCGTCTTCGATCGCTCTTGGAATCTCGGATGAAGAGCTGGCGAGGGTCGCGGGCTCGATGGGAGAATGGTCGGCCCCGCGGGTGCTGGAGCGCAGGCGGATTCTGGTCTCGAACAACCGCCGCCGTGATCCCCGACTGCCTGCGGACCTGGCCAAGCTGCTCTCTGTGAAGTCGCTTGCAGCCGTTCCTCTCTATGTGCGTGAAGTCCCGGTTGGGGTTCTCTACGCGGCAGATAAGTATCCCCATGGTTTCTCCGGCTACGATGCGGAGCTTCTCGAACTGGTCGCCGCCCAGGCCGCGCCGCTTATCGAGAACATCCAGCTCTGGGAGAGGCTGAAGGAAGCGGCGGCTTCCGAAGAGCGTCTGCGCATTGCGCGGGACTTGCACGACAGCTTCCTTCAGACCCTGTCAGCGATCAAGCTGCATCTCGAGCGGTGCAGGCTGCTCATCGACAGGGACGCTGAGAAGGCCAAGAGCTCGGTCGAGCGGCTGCATGAGATCTCTGCTCAGGGACTGGCAGACGTCCGCTCATATCTTTCTCAGCTCAGGCTGATGGGTCCGGAGCCGTCACGCTTTGGGCAAGCTGCCGAGCGGTGTGCCTTGGAGGCCGCTGCGCACGGCGGTCTCGCTGCCCATACGGAGATCGATGTCGGCGAGGATGTGCTCACGCCCCAGTTGTCGCTCGCGGCGTTCCAGATCTTGCGCGAACTGTCCTACAATGTGGTGAAGCACGCGAGGGCGAGCAGCATTTGGGTGACAGCCGTCGAGTCGGCCGGCTTGCTCAGGCTGGAGGTCAAGGACGACGGTGTCGGGTTCGACTTGCAGGATGGCAGACGCGCGAGCGAGGACGGCCATCTCGGACTCCTGGGCATCGAGGAGCGTGTCAAGGAACTGGGTGGGACGATGGACGTGCAGATGCGGCCAGGCGGCGGCGCAGCGGTGCGTGTGCTGTTGCCTGTTCGGTCGGCGGGGGAACGGCCTTAGCCTCCGCGGTCGGCTCCGACAAAACAAGGCGGCCGGCATCGGTTACGAAGTGGACACGGCGGCGGGGACCAGCCAGTATTCCGAGTTCGTTCCCGATCGGGGGCCGGTCTGCACAGCACCCCGAGGCTGCTTACCAATCACGGATCAGACATTCTGTATATGCCTGGCTGCAGACTGCCTGCCGGCCTCTGCTGCTATTGTACCCGTGCGCTGGCTGCTTCCTCAATCGCCGAAGAGTCGTAATTTTGGTCAGACGAAAGTAGTATGCTGAGGTAACACCTAGGGGTTATAGAGCGGGGTGTCGGGGGCGGCGGTCTGCAGGTGAGCAGTGCTGCGAACTTGCTCTGGCGCCTCGAGGTAGGGTATCCGAGGGATGGAATGGGGCAGGATACCCGGTGGAATGGAATAACCTCGAGGGATGGGAGAGTGCCCGGCGGCCGGGACACCGGACCACTGAGGGGCGGACAGACTGGGAAGCGGGTGGGGTTCAGGAGCGAGGAGGGCCCTCTGATCCGAACCTTCCGTCGCCAGCGGACAACGAGCAATCGTCCCCTCTCCCTCACCAGGAGCAGCAAGCGACTGCCTCCCACTTGGTCGGCGAGGGTCGGGCGTGGGTAACGTGCGGCGAACGGAGAACCGATTGACGGCTCTGTGCGCAGTCGGTAGAATGGAATCCATACGGGTCGTTTTCTCGAACGGACCGTGCCGCCCGCGGGCGGGCGGCAGCCGGAGGGCTCCGGCTTCTTCTCCCGGGCAGATTGAACACGCACTGGGGCGAAGCTTTGGCCCGGGGGAGTCTTAGGCGGAGGTTTGGTTCAGATTGTACGAGAGTGTGCTTGAGCAAGTGTCGACCGCTGTAAGGCAGCTTGCCCCGCAGCCGAATGTTTCGCACCCGACGGCGGAAGAGGTCCGCAGCGCGGCCGAGGCCTTCGGCCTGCGGACGAGATTCGACAACTACAACTTCGTCTCCACGATCAAGAACCGCAGCGCGGGCGTCACGACCTACATCGGCGGCCCGGGGGTGGCGCACGCGACGCTTACGCAGAAGCGGCGGGAGATACTCGACGGACTGCCCGAGACCGTGCGGCTCGTCCACGATTACCTGAAGAAGGCGCCGTTTGTCTGCGTGGAGGCGACCATGGGTGACAACGACCATTTCGCCCCTCGCTGTACCCTCTACGTCTCCGTCTACCGCCATGAGATGATCCGGCTCGCGCACATGGTCCGCCAGACCCTGTTTCCGCGCTCGAACCAGCCCGGCCCCGACTTCAACATCATCTACATCCCAGAGTGGCAGGAGAAAGACCGGCAGATTCTCGTGTTTCCCGAGATCGGCGTCACATATGTCCTCGGTTCGGACTACTACGGGGAAGCCAAGAAGGGCTTTCTCCGGATGGGAATGTGGTATGCCAAGCAGCGCGGGATGCTGGGGCTGCACGCGGGCACCAAGGTCATCCGCGCGCGGAACCCGAGCGGCAAGCTCCGCAGGATCGGTATGGTGATCTTCGGCCTGACCGCGACCGGGAAGACGACACATGCCTGCCATAACCACGACCTGGACGGCGACGGCGAGGGGGTCGAGATCGTGCAGGACGATGTTGTCTTCTGGCATAAGGACGGCTCGGCGCTCGGCACCGAGCGCGGCTTCTACATCAAGACCGAGGGACTCGACCCGGAGATCCAGCCGCTGCTCTACCACGCTGCCACCCGGCCCGACGCTATCCTCGAGAACGTGATGGTGGACTTTCAGGGTGACGTGCACTTCGATGACCAGACGCTGACGGGCAACGGGCGCGGCATCATCCAGCGCACCGACCTCGGCGAGTATATGAGCCAGAGCATCAACCTTCCGCCGATCGAGGAACTGGACGCGCTGATCATGGCCTTCATTGTGCGGCGGAACACCGTGGTGCCGATAGCTTCGCGGCTCACCCCCGAGCAGGCGGCGGCGGCGTTCATGCTCGGGGAGTCGATCGAGAGCTCCGGCTCCGATCCGAAGCGGGCTGGACAGTCGGTGCGCGAGGTCGGCACGAACCCGTTCATCATCGGCGACGAGGCGCAGGAAGGCAACATCTTCTACGAGTTTGTGAAAGGGCATCCGGAGAAGATCCAGTGCTTTATGCTGAACACCGGCGGGATCGGCGAGGTCGTCACTCGGGACCTGGACGGTTCGAAGCACGTCCGCCACCGCGTGAACAGGGTGCAGATCCCCGAGATGGCCTCCGTCATCCGGGGAATCGCCCGCGGCACGATCGAGTGGCAGGAAGACTCTTACTGGATGGTCGAGACGCCGAAGTCCGTCGAAGGCTGCGATTACGGCAGGTTCAGTCTGGACAGGTACTACGATACCGACCAGATCGACTACCTGATGAGCGAGCTTCGACTGGAGCGCTCCGAGTACATTTCGAGCTTCCCGGGCCTCGATCCGATCATCGCGAAGGCCGTCGAGTTCTAGCCGGCGAAGATACGCCGGCTGCTCCGGGACACCGTTGTCGGGCAGCTTGGTTCCCGCCCTCGAGCATTATGGCCTACAGCCCGCGTTCTTTTGACCAGGATTGCCCTCGCGCTCGTGCAAAGCAGGATGTTCTACCCGGGCGTCTCCCTCGTCCGATAGGTTCAGCGCAGATTGTCGCACCACAACATCGGGTTCCAGTTCGCGCCCGTATCAAACTGCGGAGTCTCGGCCCCGAGGGAATAGTTGTACCATGCGGGCTCACCAATCCCGCTCACAGGCAGCGGCCAGGGAGGGTTCTCCCGGTGCGTGTATCCGCTGTTCCTGATCTCCTTTGCTGCGACGTGGCCATCCAGGAACGCACAGTTAACCCTCACACCGTCCGCCAGGCCCTGGTTGTGCCTACCCCAATGCCAGTCGTTGTGCTCGTATAGGATGATCTGCTGATCGGGCCAGCTGAAATCGCCCATCTTCCGAAAGCCGCCGTACCACGCTCGATCCGCTGCGGCCTTCCAATAGTACGACACAGGGGAGGCGGGGTCGCTGCTTTGGTCGGGGTCAGACGGGCACCAGATGGCGTCGTTCTGGGGCAGGTACCAATATAGCAGTTCCGGCCAGCTTGCGCGCACAGGCTCCCGGGGCGGCAGTATCCCGCGCTCGCCTGCGAAGCGAACGAAGTCGTCGGCGTTCCATGTCTCGCTGCCGCCATAGAGGCATGAACTGGGAAGCCAGCCATCCCAGTCGCATTGGTAACGCTGTACCGCCATCGCGAGCTTCCTCAGGTTGCTCTGGCACTGGTCCAGAGCACGCTTGCGCGGCTCGCCGACCGGCTGCTCCACCACAGCCAGATTGTCTCCCCAGATGCTCGGATCCCAATCCCCGCCCCTGCTGAACTGCGGCTCGGAGGCGCCGAAGGAGTAGTTAAACCAAGCCGGCTCGCCCACGCCGCTTGTCGGAACAGGCGCTGCCGGGCTTTCAGCAGCAGCGTACCCGCTGTCTCTGATCTCAACCGAAGCAGCGCGGCCGTCGAGGAAAACGCAGTTGATCCTCACACCATCGACCAGGCCTTTCTCCGCGCCGCCCCAGTGCCAGCCCGCGCGCTCGTAGAGAATTATCTGGTGGCTCTGGAACTCGAAGCAGCCTTCGCGGTCAAGGCCAGCGAACCAGGCATAATCCACGGCGGCTTTCCAGTAGTATGAGACCAGCGCGTACGGGTTGTCCCCCGTGGCTGGGTCAGAGGGGCACCAGATGGTGCTCTGGTCGCTTAGGTAGGGGGCAAGCACCATGGGCCAGCTCTCCAGAACAGACCCGCCCGGCGATGGCGGCAGACTCCTTTGGCTGGCAAAGGAGGTGAACCGGTCGGCGTCCCAGACCCTGTCGTACCACGCGCGGTCCGGCCCTGCGAGGATCGAGCTGGGAAGCGTATCCTCCCAGTCCTGCATATATAACCGCAGGGCCGTCGCAAGCCGCTCCAGATGCGTCAGGCACGACGTCCTCGGATCGTGCGGTCCGGCAGCCAGTGGCCGCACGACCATTACCGACAGCACCAGCCCGGCCAAGCAGGCAGCCGCGGCTCCACCGACCAACCTTAACGCAAACCTTGCACGCGTGACGCGCCACATCGCGTACCACTCCTCTCGGATTTGTCGAGATGCTACCCGCAGTATACCACTAGTCTGGCAACCCGTCCCGCCCTTCGACAAGCTCAGGATGGCCGGGCTGCGCTAGATTCCACTCATGGTTCCTGGACAGTTACCGTATCCGTCCGGGTGAGTGCAAAGGCTCCGGCCCAAGCCAAGAGCGGGAGCCATAAGGCCCACGAGAACTTACCAAGATGCTTCATAGGCGTTCCTGCACCAGGGTGGCTGGTCCGCTGGTTAGCTCAGGATGCCCCGACCCGCTGGCTGCAGCTCAGTCTCGCTGCTCACCTGCCGGACGCAGCGGCACGGCGGCCTTATTCACCCACGCACGGTCGCCGTAGACCCCGGCCTTGCTGTAGTCGAACGGCTTGAAACCGACCTTCAGCGCCGGGGAGTCGGGCTTGAGATGGAAGTCGAACTTGCCCGGCGAGACGAACTGTGGGTCCGCAACGACGGAGCCGGCGTCCTTGCCCGTCTTCTGCCACTCCTCGAGGGTCATCCCATCGAAGCTCACCGGCTTGCCCGCAGCGTCCCAGTAGAGGTTGCCCTCCAGCCTGACGTTGTCGTCCGTCCACTGGCCGGAGAAGAGCGTCCCTTCCTTCCAGTAGACGATGTTGTTCCGGAAGGTGAAGGAGAGATGAGGCTCTACGCGGCTCCGCTGGAGCTGGCCCTCCAGGCTGAAGGCAAAGATGTTGTTGCGGATGATGTTCTCCTTGCCATAGTGCTGGTGGTAGCCTCCGGTCTTGGTGTTGTAGACCAGGTTGTTCTCCAGCACGATGTCCGAGCTGCCCTCGTCGTTGTAGAGCCCCCAGCCTCCGTAGGAGAACGAGTAGACATCATGGATGACGTTGTTGCTGACGGTGGTGCCCGGGGAAGGCCCAAGCGTGTAGACACCACCCATGTCGCTCAGGACGCGGTGGCCGAGGTCGTGGATGTGGTTGAACTCGATGGCGTTGCGCGCCGAAAGGCTCTCGGCATAGCCCCATCTCCAGCCGACGGAGACGCCGGTGTAGCGGAGATCGCCGATGTCATTGTGGGTGACCTTGTTGTCGCCGCTCTGCCCGATCCAAACGCCGACGGCGCCCATGTGGATGAGCCCGCCGGAGTGGATGATGTTGTTGTCGACGGTGATGTGACTGGTGCGGTCCGGCTCGGGCCGGATCTCCATCTCGCCGATGCGCACCGCCCCGGCCCCGAGGTCGTGCAAGTAGGAGTGGACGGCCCGGCAGTCCCGACATCCCCGCCGGAACCACACGCCGTAGATCCCGATGCGGGCGATCTCGCAGTGCTCTATGGCGACGTTCCTCGCGCCGTCGGCGAGGATGACGGCACCCAGGCTGCAGGCGGCCTGCGGGTCCGTCATGCCCTGCGGCGGGAGCAGGTATCGGCTGCAGTCGAACGCGAGCCCTTTCAGCGTGATGTTCTCGACCAGCCGCCCGGCCGCCCGGTCTCCGGCGAAGACTACGAAGCTCTCAGCCACCGGCGCAATCACCACGGCGTCGCCAATCGACTGACCGGGCAGCGGCTTGTAGGAGAGCGTACCGCTGCGGTCGAGGTACCACTCTCCAGGCGCGTCCAGGGCATCCTTCAGGTTCTCCAGGTGATAGCGCTGGTCGGGCTCCCAGTTCATGTACTGCCACCAGGCGCCTGTAGTCTCAACCGTACCGGTTGCGGGGTCGACTGAGGTGATCTTTGCCCTGGTGATCTCCCACGCGTGATAGGCGACGAGCACAACGTCGTTGAGCTGGGCTGGGGACATGCCGACGAGCGGCTTGATGTCCTCCGGCTTGGCGCGGAAGGCACGGTTGAGGTAGCCTTCATCCTTGCCGGCGGCATCGGCCCTGCCGGCCATGTGGAAGTAGGCTCCGTCGTTCGGGGTCCGGGCGCGGGTCGCGCGCCTGCCGTTCACGAACAACTGCTCGAACCACCACTTGCCGGCTTGCACATCCGGGATGTCGGCTCTCCACAGCCCGCCCGCAGCTTCTCTCAGGCCGGTGATGCGCCGCCCGCCCATCAGCACAGGTTTCGCCCGCTTCGCGGCTTCGTAGGTGACACCGCTGTCTTCCGGAGTGAAGACAACAGGCTCCGTCACGGGATAGACGCCATCGGCAAAGACTACGTGCATGGGCTGCGGGGAGCCACCGCCCTGCCGCCGGAGCGCGCGGACCGCATCTCTTGCCCCTCGGAGCGACGCCAAGGGGCCGTCGGTGCCCGACTTGTTCGGCTTGGCGAGCTTCCCGGACCACGTGTCCCTGCCGGCGGGACTGACGTGCAGAGTGACTGCGCCAACCGCCTGTACACAGAGCGCTATGGCAGCCGCCGCGACAATAAGCCTGGTCTCGAGCATGTTCCGTCACCTCAACGTGAATCCAATCGCCGGTCCCTGCGTGCCGGCCCCTGCCTTCTGGCTATCGGCCCACCGTCCGGCTCATGATAGTGATACACCAGCCCACTCGGCGTCACCTCCTGGACCGCAGCCCGTGCGACCGCCAGCGGGTCGTAGGCTAACGGGCCCCTATGAGCGATGCGGGAACCGCGCGGACGCGCGATAGGACGCCAGTAATGCCGCATATAGGCATGCGAAGAAGGACGCGTCTAGCCAGGACAGCCGGGAGGGAGGGCGACCGAGCGCTCCACCCGACAACGCGTCCGCCCCAATGATACCGATGACCCCGGCGCCTATCGCAACCACACAGAACGGCCAGCCAACACGCTCACGGCTCAGTGCTTCCCTAGCGATGGCGTGCAGACGAAACGCGCGCCCCGCCCACAGGCCGATCGGCAACGCCGCTGTCGGCCACGACACCTGAAGGAGGTAAGAATGACCAAGCTCGCCACTCACCGTCCACATAGTTGTGTGCAAAGCGATCAGGCACAGAGCCACAAGTAGCCCCAAAAGCCATTCCCTTCTCACCGCAAATGCTGCCACTACGAGCCCGGCAGCGAGCATACCAGCCCCAGCATAAACCCCAAACCAGATGGGCCAAGAGTCAAACAGCATGACCCCCTCCAGGGAACCGCCAGTTAGCACATCGGCGATCCAGCTTCCGAGGTCGGCTGCAATCGAGTATACTCCCGCTGCAATGTAGATGCTAACGGCGATGACCAGCAACCCCAAAGGGAAGGGGCGACGCACGCTCCAGTTGGTCGACTGCATCCTCGTGTCCTCCTTACATCACGACAGTCTATGCTTCGGCTCACAAGCCTTCTCCCCGGCGCGGCCCCTTCATGATGGACAACGGGGTCGGATCACAGCCGCGCCACCACACGGCAATCGCCGCCGCCCGGGCTCGCCTCCCATATCTGCGTCTCGTTGCGGGCAAAGCGGACCTTGCGCCCATCTGCAGTCCACCGAGGAAATCCGCTGCGGCCCTCCTTGCACAGCCACCTGAACTTGCCGGATGGCCAGTCTATCACCCCTACCCCGGTGTGTAAGCCCGGCTTCATAAGGTACGCGTATGCTGCGATATGATCGCCCGTGGGAGACCAGCGGAGGTCCAGAAGTTGTGTTATTGGCTCTTCTGTCAGATCGGAGGCCGGCACAACGGCTTGGAGCTTCCCACTATCGAGGTTCAGCACGTTGAGCGCCTTCAGCCCGACCTTGGACTCGAACTTTGTAGTGTAGGCTACGTATCTGCCATCAGGAGAGCACGCCGGACCACACTTGGCGAGGTCTTCTGAGTCAGTCAACCGTCGGACCTCCCCAGTTGATACATCCAACATGTACAGGTCTCTTCCCACAGACCTCTCGGCTCGCCGAGGCTCGACGGTTACCCCCATATAGATGAGCTGATTACGCGACCGCCATCACAGGTACATAATCCCGTCGTGTGTCTCGCCGACCGCTTCGCAGACCAGCGGCCGCGTGTCGTCCGGACGCAGCAGGTGGATACGGCTGCGCCTCATCCAGCCTTCGGGGACCGCACGGACGAACGCGATCGTCTTGCCGTCGGGACTCCAGCTCGGCCAGGTGTCGAAGTGACCGGAGGTCAGGGTCTCGACGCTGCCGTCCAGCGCATTGCAGATCGCCACCGATCGGTCCTGGCGGTAGCCCTCCTTCGTCAGCCAGCCAACGGGGCCGCAGACGACCCTGCCGCCATCAGGCGACCAGGACAGCGTCGGCCCTGCTAGCATCCTCGCTACCCAGTTGATCTTAGCCGGCTTGCTCAGATCGACGAAACCCAGCCTGCTGGTGGACTGCTGCAGATCGACAACCGCCAGGTTCCCCGCAGGGGAAGGCTCCCAACCTCCGATCTCCCTGTTTGGTGATGAGCTCTCCGGCGGCACCCCGGGGAGGGGCGATGCACGTGGTTCGGCCGCAGTCAGCGTCTCCGGCCGCATCGGATGCGGCGACACCACTGCCGGATAGCCGGCCATCAAGACGACCACTGCCACCTTCAGGGAGCGGCGATTCACGTGCGCATTCATCAGAGTACTCCTTCCCGTCTCTCATGCGGCGCGGGAATGGTGTTCCCGGGCCACGTACTGCGCTAACGAACTGTGCAGAGTTCCGTAATCCACCTTCCAGCTACCACGGTTTCCGGGAGATGTCCTTTTATGCGGTGGCTTCGGCCCATAAACACGAGTGCCGACGCATCGGAGAGCTAAGTCCTAGCGAGTCTGATCTTCGTCACCCGGTCATTGTGACCAATGTAGACGAACAGTTTCCACACACCCGAGTAATATTCCAGCACTTCCTTTTCTATCGGATCACGAGGTATCGGGGAATATCCTCCTGCTTGTGATCTAACTGTGAGTTCGTCTATCGACCGTGCAACGTATTGCGCAGGTCCCATATTTCTTATCACCTCCGCACGGCTCATCCCCGGTCTAGCCCCGGACAGGAGGCTGTGGCGGGTATAGGCGAGGTACATGCGAACCGTGAGATCCGGCGCAAACAGCACCAGGGCGACCACCAACAGCACCAAGACAAGGCCAAACCACAGAACGAGTTTGGAACAGGATAGCCTACCGTGCCTTCGGATCATCATCAGCGATCTCCTTTTGGCTTGGGGCCGGTCAACCAGCATAACGACGTTGACCTAGAGCGCACAGAAACGTAACTGATGTCTACGCCGGCCTGCATCCTACCTCTGAGCATCCGGCACCCAGGCCCACTTGGCGGGGGCAGTCGACACGGGAAGCTGGTGAGTCGCGCCAGTCGACAGATCGACGACAACTATCCATTCCCGCCAGAGCTTCCCTTGACCCACCCCGCAGGCCAGGTAACCGCTGTCCCCAAGCCAGGTGATCCTGGTTACAATGGCAGGCGTGCCGATTGGGACCAGGTAATCCAGGACCGTTCGAGGCCGCCAGATGGTGAACCTCGACGTCTTCCCCGACCCCACATCCAGCACGCCCACGTGGAGTCCGCGAGCGAACGCGATCCGAGACCCATCCGGTGACCATTCTGGATGGTAGCCGTAAGCCAAGGTTCGGACCGTTCCGCTTGACATATCTGCGGGAAGGATAGGCCACGGTCCTACTTCAACAGGAGCGCTGAACACGATCTTCGTTCCATCGTGGACCGACGGAGCGGCGCTCCATTCGTCCTGCATCTTGAGACCGGAGGGCAACGGGAGCTTCGTGCTATCCAGGCGGCCGTGCATATCGAGGCGAAAGAGCGCTGCTTGTCCCTCGCGCTCAGCGATCGTGTAGAGTTCGTTCCCGCCCAGTCTCCACCGGGTGATGTTTCCGGGCTTGTGCCCACCGAGACGAGGGTCCGGGAATATCCCGATCTCACTCCCGGCATTGCGCACGCGCAGCAGCCCTGAGCTCTGCCCTTGGCCGAGGAAGACAATGTCACCTGGCGTGCGGCTGGGTGCCAGGAGCACGGCCACTGACTCCAGGCTCGTATGCTGCTTGCGAGCCACCTGCCCGCGTCTTGGGCAATAGGTTCTGAGTTCTCCGTCGTCGAGGTAGACGAAACACCCGGGGACCTTGGCCAGATCTAAGGACCCTATCTTCCCGGCAGTAGCTATCAACGACAACTGGCCAGCGACCGCCAATCCCGCAAGTACGAGACCAACCTTGCCTGCCCTGGACTTCAGCATATGCTCGATATCCTAGGACCAACGTCCTCCCTCACGGTCCAGTGTGTCCCGGCAGTATCTCCCTACGTGAACCTGTCTGTCTGCAGGATCATAGAATCCGTTCATGTGCTGCGGGAGCTGGTCTGTGCATAGTTGACCGGCTGGTGGAAGTGCGGCGTTCCCGCTCCGTTTTCGGTCACCGGTCAGTTCTTCGGCTTGATTAGGATCGTCTCCCTTGGCGGACCGTCAGGCAGGGCCACACCGCACGAGTAGAAGAAGGCCACGCCATCGTTGCGCAGGGGATCGGGAGGACCCACGGACCACATCCGCCGCCCCCTGAGTCTCTCCGTCCAGTTCAGGATCTCCCGCAACGTGGGAGTCTCGAGGGTGACTGTCTGCGGCACCACGGGCACCCTCATCCTCGTCCCGTTCAGGCCGCCCGCGAGCAAGAAAGCAATCTTCTTCTCTCTGAGCCAGGTCTTGACGGTCTCGGGAGCACGGGCGTCGCTTTCGGAGGTGAGCGTGACCCTCCCCGGTATGCGCCAGTTCAGTGGGTACGTGGGGTCGGAGGCCAAGCTCCGCCCCATGACATTGATCCACCCGTCCTTCTCCACGTATGTGTATCGCGGATCCTGGGCCACGGCGGCGTCAAGTATCTCCCGAACCGTCCTGCCATGCACTTCCAGCTGCACCATGGGATCCGAGCCGGGAGCTGCTTCCGCGGGACGGGCCAGCAGCTCGACGCTGAAGTAGAGGCGTTCGGCAGCGGCAAGCTCCCTTACAGTGTAGGGCAGCCTCAGCCCCGAAACGGCGAAGTGCGCAACTGTTCTGTCCAGCACGGAGGGGACCGCTGCACATGGGCCGCTGAGCGCAGCTATAGTGGCAAGCGTTAGTATTGTCGCTACGAAATTCGTGAACATCAAAGAACCTCGGTTCTCAAGAATACCGCAAGCAGGGACGGTCGGGAACGCCGGTGAAAGCCTTCACGACCTCCTCGACAGTGTAGTCAACTCCGCACACCCCGCCCCTTAGTTATACGCTGGGGGAACGCCGGGTTCTCACTGGCGGTTCGAACGTGCAATCTTCAGTTCCCGCAGCCAAACGGTAGGGTCCGGCGTCATCCAGGCAGCGCTTGGTCGATCTCAAAGATGCTGTCGCCCTTAATGTACCAATACGGCATCCTCCTTGTAAAGGGCCACTGCACGAAGCCTCTCCTTCCACACCTTGCAACAATCTTCCGTTTGCTCTTTCCCGCAGGAAAGCCAGATGACTGCAGTCTTCTATGTACGTATTCCTGTACCTCCGGTTGGTCATCTGCTTGGCCTATACCCGATGCCTCTGCCGCTTGGCTGCGGGAACTGGTCTGTGCATAGCCGAACGGCTGGTGGAAGCGAGGCGTTCCCGCAGCATGCAGAAACCATGGCCCAGCACTCCGGAGATCAGGTGTCACTCCACGTACGCCGACTGCATGATGCGCCAGATATCAGGGTACTCTCGCCCCGCCTCTGCCACAGTGTAGTGCTGCAGTAGGTACACCAGTTGCTCGTCAGCCCTCCCGGCGTAGACGGTCTGCAGAAGGCAGCCGTCCCTGACGACAACGCGGGCTAAGCGCTGGCACCCCCTGATTGGTGGCAATCGGTGGTAACTGACGGTGTAACTACTCCCCCGCCTGGCCGCGGGCAGCCTCCGAACGAAGTCCTCGAGCGATCGCCTGCCTGCCTTGCGGATACAGCCTATGCTGAGCCAGAGGTCGGGGTTCCTATCCTCGGGAACCTGCCCTGGCTGCACGCTCCCGAGGCCGATGCCGGTGCCGCCGTAGATCCTCAGCTCGGAACGCACAAGGCGCGGGTCCTTCATCTCCGCCTCCCAACCCCGCGCCAGTCGGATGTGAAGCAGCCTTCCCCTGCTGCTGCCGGGAACCGGAAGCGCCACATCCCTGTCGGGCTTCAGCGCCGCCAGCGTGAACCAGGCCGCTGCACCGACGACCAATGCGGCCCCAAGCATAAGCAGACTCGATCGCATTTCTGAACTCCGCGGCAGCGGCCGGTGCGGGGCGGACGCGAACTGGAACTGGCATTGCGCCCACCCGCCCCGCACGCGTCCCGGTCGGCACGACGCATGCAATCGCAGCGCGCCGAGCTATAGCGGTTTCTTCTCCGACCGGTTTGGTGCCGGAACTGGCGACTTGCCGCCCGGTGGGTACTTCGGCTTGTTCGGCTCCCACCACTCGCGCCACTCACGCGTCACCGGCGCCATAACCCGCGCCTACCCCGGCTGTCAACTACTTAGACAACGAGTCGGCGGAAAATGTTCGCGCGGCGGGACCGGCAGCGGCTCGAGGACGCGGCGCGGGACTGCAAGTCTGGGAGGCCGGGGCCGGGATCGGACATCCCGGCCCATCAGAGTCCCCATGGCAGATGCAGGACATTGTTCGCGACGAATCCTGCATCAACGACTGATTCCCTCCCGCGTCCCGTCCGGCTCAGTTCCCAGCCAGACACACGTCCGGGAAGATTCCGCCGGGAATGGATCTCCCGGCCCATCGACGTCCCTCTTGATGTTCTCTAGGCAAGATGCAGGACCACTGTCAGTATGGTTTCGGCGATGACGAAAACGAGGCCCAAGATTCCTGATGGCAAAGCAAGAGCAACCAACACCGATCTGTAGCCTGACTGCTCGCGAAAACAAAGGCGCCAGGCTTGCTCATAATAGCCCCCTTTGTCGATAGGGCCATGCTCAAGGCCCACCGCCAACCTGCTGTTGCGCACCAGAGCAATGATCAGGATCCCCAGATGGACCACCATTAGCGGAACCATCGGAGTGAGCGTACATTTGAAGCGTGTAAGCATGTAGGCGGCTGAGAAACACGTTATCACTAATCCTTCCAGCCCATAGCGCGGGATCGGGCTGCTCTGCTTTTGCTCTAGCGCTAGCACTGCGCTCAGACTAGCAGCGAAGAACGGCAGCGAGAAAACCCAGTTCGCCGTGGTAAGGCAAGTCTGTACTCCAACCGGCCATGCGCCGAACAAAAACAGGAAGGCCAGTTGCGAGCCCGCTCCTAGCAGGGCAACGCCGGTGGCCCCGACGTGTCTTCCCATCCACACACTCGAACTCTGAGCCTCGAACCAGATGGCAAGCACTACGAATACTGTGACCCAGTACGGCAGGTCACAAGCTACCAGAAACAGTCCTGCATAGGAGTAGATCAGGAACCAGATTAGCCAACTCTCTTTCCAAAAGGGCAATCTAGTGCGTCCTCCCATAAGACTGAGCAGCTACCCATCCCTTAGCGCGCTGGCGGATATCACAGATGGTAGTACACCCAGCGGCGAGCGGGGGACCGGTCCGCGCTGGCTGCCGAATGTCGTTTGCTTTGCTATAGGCAGAGGGCTATTCTCCACAATCATAATGTTCCCAGAAATCCCGGTGATACGGAAATACGCAGGTTGCAGAACAGCCGACGAACGTACCACCTGCCCATCCGGCGGCGGCCGCGGAGACCCACCTCACTACGGTGACCGTCTTCAGTACATACCGTGGCACTTTCACGATCACTGTCACAAGTGTCCGCTTGCCAGCCTTGCACACCCATCGCTTGACTGGCATTTCCACTATGACCTGAACCCACTTGGTAGTCACCGCGATCAGCGGGACCAGGACTCCCGCGTTGAGGCACCTCCAGCACTTCTTGGTGCGGTCCCACCAACCGAATAGCCCTTGTGGATCCATATCCACCGTAGGTCCGTTCTCAACATACGCATACGGACTCGAAATCTCACTCGGGATCGGATCCCTCTGCGTAAACCTCCCGATCTCGCGATCATAGAACCTCGCCCCAAGCTGCAGGAGGCCGAGATCCGGGTCCTGGCAGTGGGCGTAGTACCCCAGCCGGCCCACATACTGGTAGGGCTGGCTTGTGGTGCCGGTATGGCCGGTGACGTTCCCCCAGGCATCGTAGGCATAGCTGTCGGTCACCGTCCCATCCGCATCCGTGAGGAGCCTGGTCGAGCCAATCTCGTCGAAGTGGTAGTACCTCCAGTTGCTTCCAGTCAGCCCCTGCCTTCTCGCCACGAGGCTCCCGTCAGGCTCACGATAGTAGTAGCTTGTCCCCGAGGGGGTTATCTCCTCCAGAACAGCCGGGATACCGGCAGTCGGATCGCAGACGAACGTATATCCCTCCCCGTTCGCCACCAGGGACAAATAGGGACAGCTACCATATTCGGACGCAAGATGCCGTGGATTCTGTCAAATAGGTGACTGTCCCTATTCTATCTGGGCGGAGCCTGTTCATTTATGGCGGCGCTGGTTGTTTCTGCTTGGACAAACGAAAGCGCCGGATCAAGTTTGCTGCGTCCTGCGCCAAGCTGCACGACCCCTGGTCCCCAAGAGCGCATGCCTTAGTGAACCCCCCAGCCGCTTCGTCGAGTCTGCCCCGCCGCAGGTAGGCCCATCCCAGCCCATTCCACGTCATCCAGGTCATCTCAGTCTTCTGCCCTAGCTCGATTGCTGCCAGGAATTCTGAGGTTGCATCATCAACCTGCCCGAGGGTCAGATAATCAAGACCTAATAACGTATGTGGATCTGGGCCAAGTATGCTCCCACTTCGCACGCCAGACTCCCATCTCCGAACTCCGGCTCTTGCCGCCTCGACAGCCCTCTTATTAGGGGATAACAAAGGTCTTATCGCTGGCACGTTTTTACTGATCCACGCTTGTGTAGGTCTCTGTCTAGCGAGGAATCCCCGGATCAATCCCAGGCGTGATTTCATCTCCTGCCTTTTGGCATCCGTCGTCGCAGGCGCGCGCCTTAGAACGTACGCAATATCCGGCGCATACGCGGACAATTGGGCAAGAGCTTTTTCATATATGCGTTCTGCCTCACTATATCGTCCCATGTCCTGCAAGACTGTCGCCGCAAATTGGTTGAAATCTGGTGCCCATCCTTTCATTGTCGAATGTTCCGCTAGACGAGCGGCTGTCGTAGCATTTCGAAGGGCTTCCTGGTTACGTCCGAGTTTACGGTACGTCTGTGCAAGAGAGAATCTGTAAACGTAGTTGTCAGGCGCCAACTGAGTGGCTTTCAGCATCTCACTGAAATAGCCCCGGCTATCACCACGTGCCAGTAAATCTTCAGCCAGGGTAGAGTGTATCTCGTCACCCGTTGGCTCACGGCCGAGACTACGCCGAAGGATGGCGCGTATCCGGTGAATATCATCGGCGTACGCGGACGTTGCTTGTCCTGCAGCCGGTCGCATCTGTGCGGGTCCAGCATGACGCCGCGTCCATCCGCACCCGCTGCACGTACAAACCACTAGAGACATGACCATTACAACGATCAATCTCCAGTGGGCAATATGCACCATGCTATTGTGAGCTATCATTGCCCACTGGAGATTGATC
>Ga0315277_10005307_pt1 | contig 17013 bp, 11 predicted proteins | sample YL17G05_15_MG_FD_203695 | JGI IMG/M metagenome (GOLD analysis project Ga0315277, IMG submission 203695) | Sediment microbial communities from Yellowstone Lake, YNP, Wyoming, USA - YL17G05_15 | ecosystem: Environmental > Aquatic > Freshwater > Lake > Sediment | place: USA: Wyoming | collected... | reverse complement strand
CCGCCGTGACAGATTCGGCACACGCTTCTGAATACCTGGTTTTTATTGTCTGATGCTGCTATAAGTTATACCCTTAGAATCCACCTTTTTTATCTGGCATATCTATGAATAAGCGCCGATCAGCGTCTTGCCAACGTTGCCCGGATCATTCCGGCCCCCAGTGAAGCCGCCCTCAGCGACAGTAATAGTGGGGAAATGAGGCCTACCGCCGGGTCACGCCTGAAAGCAAAAGCGGCGAAGGGCAGGGTCAACAAGCCAAAAATGATTACGCTAAGAAGCAGCGGAAACAAGAGGAAATTGAAGAAGACCGCCGGCAGGCAAATTGCCAGGGCCAGATAAAGAAATAGTATCTGCAGCTTGAGGGTCTTGGGAGTGTAAGTATCTTTGAGCATTTTGCCTGGGAATCTTCTGTAAACCACCATTCGCCAGTAACCTCTCCAGAACTTGAGCCTGGCGTACCTAAAGATAGAATCGGGATGATTGAGATGATAGACGATGGCGTTGGGATTGAAGACCATTTTATAATTCTTCGCGGCCATTCGGTACGTGAGCTCGGTATCCTCATTGTTGGCTACGGGGAAGGATGTATCGAAGCCGTCCATATCGATGAAGATATCGCATCGAAAGCCGGCCGAATAAGTGTCAACCATATCTATCGACTCGGCCTTTTTGAGCATCTCGAACCTTTCCTCGAATTCGATCTGCGCGAATCTTGCCACGATCGGTTTCTGCAAGGTCCTGTACGCCCCCTTGACGGCCATGACTTCCGGCGGATCGAAGGACTTCACCATTTGGCTTATCCAATCGGCATCCGGGACACAATCGGCATCGGTAAAAAGGATGATCTCTCTGTTTGCCCGACGGGCGCCGTTGTTCCTCGCGGCGGCGGGACCCTGGTTTTCCTGATGAAAATACCTGACCGGATAGTCCTTGATAACGGCGGCGGTGTTATCCGTCGAGCCGTCGTCAACAACGATGACTTCATAAGAATCGGAGGGGTAGGACTGCCGGGCCAGGGCCTTCAGGCATTGGCCGATCGTTTTCTCGCAGTTGTATGCGGGGATAACTACGGAGACCATGTAAACCCAAATCTCTCTTACAAGGTGTGCCGAAAAGCCGTTCTGTCGTGGCATGGGCATCTTGCCCATGCGTCGCGGGGCCATCCTGGCCCTGCAATTGTCCTTTCCCCACGAGCGGACTTTTTGGTGAAAAGCACGGCCAAGATGGCCGTGCCACTTCTCACACGTGATCTTATGCTTCGTTTGCGGACGAGTCGATGTCCGAGCCTCTTATGAGATATTTTGTAAAGGTTCGGACGGCCTTGAAAGTCCGGCGAATTTCACGCGGGTGCCGGATCATCTGTCCGAGCTTGTAGAGAATATATCGCGGCCTTAAATAGAACTTGCGGCGGGCGCTATCACAAAAACTAACCAAATCTTGCGACGATAAATCCTCGGTGCTGGTAACGGTATTGTGAAGCCCTTCGCCAGTCAGCCATTTCGAGAAGTCGGTTGTTTGGATCAGGCCTCTTTCCTTATACCAGGTATAAGCCTCGGTTCCGGGATAGACCATTACAGGGTAGAATTGCACCGTATCTGGGGCAAGCTTTTTGGCTACCTCCAGCGTTTCAGCCAGCGTCTGCGGCGTTTCGCCGGGCAGGCCGGCGATAAAACAGCCGTGAATGAGCATCTTGGCCCTCTTGGCGTCGGACATAAACTGCCCCATCTGTTCGATGGTGATCTTCTTTTTTATGTTGTCCAAGAGCCGCTGGCTTCCGCTCTCAAAGCCCACGCACAGGCTTCGGCACCCGGCCTCTCGCATTACCCGCATCGTGTCATAATCAAGGCCGACCCTGGCGTTGGCCGTCCACGATATTTTTATCCGCTTCTCAATAATAAGCTCAGCCAGCTCCTTGCACCTCTTCTTGTTGACCGTAAGAGTATCATCTTCAAAAAAGATGGCTTTAGCCTGCGGGAAGTTCTCAACAACGTACTGCATTTCCGCGACAACGTTCTCTATGCTTCGCAGTCGAAATGCCCGGCCCATCAGGGTCTGCGGATAGACGCAGAAGGTGCACGGGAACGGACATCCTCGGCTGGTGATGATCGTAACCATCGGATACAGCGCATTCGGATTGAAGTATTTCTCGATTCTGAGGAACTTTTTATAGACCCGGCTTACAAAAGGCAGCTCATCGAGGTTCTCGATGTAGGGCCTTTTCGGAGTATGAACAAACCGGCCGTTGTCCCGGAATACGAGGCCCTCGACGTTATGCAGATCGCCGTTATTCTTCAATGCGGCGGCGAGGTCCCTGAGAGTGTATTCGTATTCGTGCCGTGCTATTGCATCGACTCTATCGTCGATATCGAGAGTCTCTTCCGGGAGCGCCGATACATGCGTTCCCACCAGAACAACAAAAGACCCGGGCAGGGCGTCTTTGAGCTTCCCGGCAATTTCGACGTCGTTATAGATGCTGGGTGTGCTGGTGTCGAGGACGATGAGGTTTGGCGCGAGCTGCTTTGCCCTTTGCAGACAGTAATCGAAGTCGAACCCGTCGGCGGGGGCATCAATCAGATCAACCTCGAATCCGGCGTCCTCCAGCACGCCAGCCGCATAGGCCAGCCATATAGGAAAGTAGAGTGTCCCGCTTTTTGTCACTGCCGGGCTTCTTTGAGGACGCGAGAAATTCTTAAGAAACGGCGGATTGAGTAATAATATCTTCATTTGGCTTTTGATCGCACGTATCCTTTGTCAACAAGGTAATTGAGCAGTCTGTTGGTGCTCTCTTCTTCTGTTTCGTCATTCGTGCTGATAATCAGCTCGGAATTTTCGGGCTCTTCATAAGGGGCTGAGATTCCTGTAAAGTCCTTGATCTCGCCTTTTCGGGCCTTCATGTACATCCCTTTAACATCTCTCTGCTCGCAGACCGAGAGAGACGCCTTCACATAGACCTCGACAAAATCACCCTGTGCAAACAAAGCACGCACCCTGTCTCTATCTTTTCGATAGGGGGAGATAAATGCTGTAATTACAATGAAGCCGGCCTCGGTGAAGAGCTTTGCAACTTCGCCGATCCGCCGAATGTTTTCCTCCCTGTCCTCGGGCGAGAAACCCAGGTCTCTATTAAGGCCGTGTCTGATATTGTCGCCGTCTAAGATAAAAACGCTGCATCCTCTCTCGAAAAGACGCGCCTGAATTCCTCTGGCTATGGCGGACTTCCCGGAGCCGGGCAGCCCCGTGAGCCAGATAGCGGCCGCCTTATGACCGCTTCTCGCGGCCCGTCGCTCCTTAGACAAATCAAAATCCTCCCAAGCGATATTCGTGCTCTTGATGCTGGCTTTGATAGCGGCCAAGTTGCGATGATAAGATTCTCGAAGGATTTCCGCAACCGGCGCCCGCATCAGCCGCGGGTCTATCGGCTCTTCTTTTTCAAGCTTATTCCTGAGCTCCTTGCCCGAAATGCTTACAGGACGATAGCCCTTGCCCTTATGCTCATCTACTACGCCGACCCTTCCGAGCTCCTCGAAGTAGGCTGCAAATCCGACGTTAAACGGTTTTATGAGAAGCTCGCCCTTCAGGTTTTTGAACTTCTCCTGTGCCTCGAAGTCTCCCCACGCGGGCGTCCCGTCGTCAAAGGGGGCGTCGGCGTGCTTTCTTCCTATCACGATGTCGGTGAAGCCGGAATTCTGGCGATAAATCGCGTGCATGATTGCCTCTTTCGGTCCGGCGTAGAACATCCTCATTTCCAATCCGATGAGCTCCACCTGGTCTATGAGGTCATAATCTTTGCCGCGCCAGAATTCCTCGTCTATGTCGCCTTGTCCAAGAAATCTCTGTTGGATTAGGACTTCATAAGTCTTCATTCTGACATCAGCCGGGATATCATCGGATTTTGTCTCGCCGACAAGGGGATTCAAGACGGCGCCGGCAAAATATCCTGCCTTTGTCAACTGCTCCAAGGCATAGACCACGGCGTACTCGTGCGCCCGATGCAGGGGATTTCTCGTCTGAAACGCGAGGATCCTCTCCCATTTCCTCCGGGCGAACAACTCCCGGCACTGCTTCGGCGAGAGCATATACCTGGCGAAAGCCGGGCGTTTGAGCTCAGGCAGGGCGAAAATCCTGCCGCCGAGAAGATCTTCTCTGGTATCCTCATTTACAATCCGCGGCCCGGGATGGTCCTGCCGCCCGGTTCCATAGACCGCCTTGTTGTACCTGGCCTTGTCAAAGCGGTAAATATCCGATATTTCGAGAGTGCCGACAATGACCCCTCGCTCATCTCTGACGGCGACGGTTTGCCCCACGGCAAACGATTCAGATTCTTCCTTTCGTACGGGAAAGACTATCGGGATTATCCAGGCATAGAGTTTGCCGTTTCTCTCTATGGTCTCATCTTCCAGGACGCGACTAAACTCATCGCTATCCATCGGTCCTTCAAGCGGCGAGAGCGTGCCGTCGGCAATTCTGTAGAACGCCGAGAGGTCGCCGTCACTGATGGTAAAGGAATTCAATCCACGCGCCTTTTGAACGAAGGCTTCAAGCTGACCCTCCGGCACATTTCTGCTGACAAGTCCACAACCCCCATGCGGAGGCATCACATCATTACTCACGAATCCTCCTTGTTCTGCCGACCAACGTGGATAAGGGCGCCTGTCATTCCTGCGAAAGCGAGAACTGAGAATACCTGAAAAACCGTGTAAATTTGTGTTAATCCGTGTCAAAAAACGGCTATGCCATGGCCTAACCATAGGATCGGTCGGTCTGAGCTCTTAACCCTACGCCCACATTACAGATTTCGGGACTCATTCATCCTAACCAGTATCTTGCCGTTCCTTCTATCGACCGAATTCTCCAAAGCAGTCAGAGCTTCATCGGATGAATGCCTCGCCGTAATCATTCCCTCAAGATGTAACTTGCCTGAAGCAAGAAGCTCTATTATGTAAGGAAATATCCCACAGCCTGAATGCCCTCTTGCCCCAATGATGCTCCCGGCTCCTGATACAAGTGCGTCAAGATCCACCGGCGTACTGGTGGCGGCCCTTCCAAGATATATGATTTTTCCCTGAGCCGACATGGACCTCTCCATCTGCGGTATGATTTTCGGCGCCGCCCCCGCCGCCTCCACCTGAACATCCGCCCCCATTCCTTTAGTAAGCTCCATCACCTTCTCCGCCGGGCTGCAGCCGTCCAGACTGTTTATATTGAATGAATAATCGGCCCCAAGCCGCCGGGCGGTTTCCACCCGCTCATCGATTACATCAAAAGCAATTATCTTCCCCGCGCCTGCCACCCGCGCTAAGGCGACCGCCCCAAGCCCTATCGGTCCGACGCCATAAGTCACCACGGTCGCGCCGGGCCTGAACCCCCCGCCGGCAATGAAAAGACCGTTATAGGCGCAGCCCACAGGCTCAATAAGGGCGCCTATATCGAAGACATCCTGCTCGGAATACCTGTTGTTTAGCTCGTTGATCTTCCAGCAGCATCTTTCACTCACTGCTACGAATTCGGCAAGGGCCCCGTCAACGCTGAGTCCCATCAGCTCCAACTGTCGGCACTGGTTGGGAAAACCGCTCCTGCACGCCTGACATGTCCCGCACCAGATCACGCTTTCGGCGGCTATCCGGTCGCCTATGCTGAGTGTGTCAACGTCGCTGCCCACCTTCTCCACAATGCCGGAGAACTCGTGCCCCAAAATGCACGGGAACTTCGTAAGACCTGAAAAAATTATGTACCCCTCCGCGTCGGTTTCATATACGTGCGTATCGGAGCCGCATATACCGCACGACATTACGCACACAAGGACCTCATCATGCCTTATATTCGGCGCCGGCACGCGCTTAATCGCAAACTTGGGGTTGCACCATACTTGACTTCCAATAATTGCCCTTTTTCGTTCTTCTTCGCTCTTACTGAGACAGTAGCCTGCCTTTGGTTTCCATTCTGCATCAGCAACTAATGCCTTCATACATGCTCCTCAACCAGCGCCTTCTTGTCGGTTTTCCCGGAGCTTGTCTTCGGCAGTGATTTCCTCAGCTCGACTATTTTAGGTATTTTGTAATGGGCCAACCGATCTTCGCAATATACTCGAATATCCTTTTCCCCGAGTCCTTGTCCATTGGTGGTGACTATGATAGCCTTGGGAACTTCGCCGCGCAGCTTATGCTTCGCGGAAATAACGGCCACCTCTTTGATGTCCGGATGCTCCATCAGCACCTGTTCAATCTCCTGGGGATACACCTTCAAACCGGCGACTTTCATCATCCCATTCTTTCTTCCCATGAAGTAGAAGTTGTTTTCCTCGTCCTTCTTTGCCAGGTCGCCGCTATAGTACCAGCCGTCTCGGAAACACTCCTGGTTGCTCGTCGTATTCTCATAGTAGCCCCGAACGACTGCCGGACCCCTGAATGCCATCTCACCGACTTCACCGGCAGGAAGCTCGTTGCCGTCCTCATCGACCAGCATAACTTCGTAGGAAGCACACGGCTTTCCGACCGAACCCGCCTGCTCGCACTGGCCGGGACGATTCGCCAACGCGATCCCGGTAGTCTCGGTGCTGCCCCATACTGGAACAATCGGAACGCCCACAACCTGCTCGAATCTTTCAATTAGCTCCGGACGGGTGTACATGCCCCCGCTTTCCGGAACTCTGAGCGAGCTGAGGTCGTAAGAGTAGCGCTCAACCGTCTCCAGTAGATTCTCATACATCGGCGCCAGCCCCATCATGCATGTGACTTTGTGAGAAGATATGGCCTCAGCGATGGACTTTGGATATATGTTATCGACGAGGACCATTGTCCCACCCAGATAAAGCGGACGAGCCAATATCTCGTGCGGATGAGCAAAAGGCGCAAACAGGCAGAGATGAACGTCATCGCTCGTCAGTTGCAGCCTATCGACCGCATCGACCGTATTCCAATTGATATTCGAATGAGTTGCTATAGCCCCCTTTGGGTTTCCCGTGCTGCCGGAAGTGTAGTTCAGATACGCAATATCGTCGTCTTTAATATCGACAGAGGGATTACTCCCTTTTCCTTTCGCCAACATTGCGCTCCACAGGAGGCGTTCTCCAACCACGTCGCCAATCTCTATAATCGGTATCCGGAAGTCGGCAGGCATAGCCCTCTTGGCAGCCTCCAGGAAAGAGGTGCCGACAATCAGGCACAGCGGCGCAACGGTCGCCAGGCAAGCTCCGATATCCTTGTGAGCAAGCTCATAGTTGATTGGGACTACTATCGCCCCCGTCTTGGCAACGGCCAGGAAACTAACCACCAGCAGAGGATTTCTCGGCAGCATGAGGCCGACTCTATCCCCCTTCTTCAGGCCCATTTCCAGCAGACTCCCGGAAAGACTGTTGACCAGGTCGTTGAGCTCCCGGTAACTCATCCTGCTGCCGCGAAAGATCACCGCAGCCTTTTCAGGATATTCTCTTGCATTTCTCTCAAGCTGTTCTACAAAATTCATCACAAACTCCACATAGCCTTAGCCGGCCTTTGCAAACGATGCCACATCTGATAGCTTCTGCCTCGTAATTCTTAATATGCGCCTAATCTCTTAAACACGACGCTGACTGTTTTGAACAGGATCACTATATCCATCCACAGAGACCGGTTCATAACGTATTCCACGTCATAGCGTATCCAGTTATGGAACGGAGCCTCGCTCCTCCCTTGAATCTGCCACAAGCCTGTCATCCCGGGCTTCACGCTGAGACGGACTTCCCTCCACGATGGGCTGAACTTCATCTCCTCCATCACCAGGGGCCTCGGGCCGACCAGACTCATGTCGCCCTTGAGCACATTCAGCAATTGAGGAAACTCATCAAGACTGGTTGCTCGCAGCTTAGCCCCCACGCGAGTGATCCTCGGATCATTTGCCATTTTGAACATTGGACCGTCGCTGTCTTTTTGAGATTGCAGTTCTCCCTGCATTTCCTCGGCAGCAACGACCATCGTCCGGAACTTGAGCATTTTGAACGTCTTGCCGTTCTTCCCGCATCTCTTCTGAATATGAAAGACAGGACCCGGTGAATCCGAGCTGAACCTAACCGCCAACGCAACCACAATAAGCACGGGAGACAAGATCACAAGCAGGGCCAATCCTCCAAGTATGTCCATCGCCCTTTTGGCAAGAAGATAAGCCCAATTCCTGATGCGGACGCCCAATTGACGCGAAAGATTCTTCCTCCCCACTCCAACAATGTCGTAGTGCGGCGACAACAGGCCCACGCCGTCAACGCGCAAGCTATCGGCCACCATCATGTTTCTTAACCGCTCGCCTTGAGCAACGTTCACGTTCTCCGCCACTATACACCGCTCACTCCTGGCCCCGGACTCCAAGGACACATTATGCCAAAGCACGCTCTCCCTGACGGAAGCGCCCTCTCCAATCTCGCACTCATCCCCAATAACTGCCGGGCCTATTATCTGCGTGTGAGCGGCTACTTGGCACTTGTTGCCCAACACCAATGGCCCGATCAAATACGAGCGAGGCGAAATCGTCGAATCCCTCCCCACCCATACTCCCTCGGCTATCTCCACTCTGTCGTCGGAGCTGATCGCCTTGCTGTCAATGTCAAACAGGTCCCTGTGCACCTCCAAATAGTCGTTCGCACTGGAGATCTCTTTGTAGTATCCCTCCAGTTCATGAGCACAAACCGGCAGAGAAGCATCCTGCAACAGAGGTATGAGCTGCTCCTTCATATCTAAGTAACTCTTCGCATCAATAAAGTCGAATGCCGCCGGAGTCACTACGTATATGCCCGAAGATACCCACGGCGACCTTCTGTCGATGGAGTGGTGGAGAATGCGGATCTCTTTCAGCACTCCTTCGCGGGACACGCTTACCGTCTCTATATTGAGGTCCTTTTGAACCCTGCGCTTGACGCCAACTGTAATGACGGCTCCCTTGAGGTCGTGGAAATCAACCAATCCTTTGAGGTCAACGTCTTCAACGTAGAGGTTGCTGTGGATCACAAGGAACGGCTGGCCGTTCAGCAGGTCCATTGCGTCCTTCAGAATGCCCGCCGTGCCCCTCGGCCTGCTCTGCTCGCAGATATGTACTTCAATTTGTCCTTCACTTCTTACGCATTGGAGCGCCGATTCAAGATCCGCCGCCGAGGAATCCGATGAGACTACGATTACGTTCGTTACCCCGTTTCTCTGCAACAGCTCCAGCGTATGTTGAATAATAGGCTTGTTGAACACTGGAAGTGTGCAAATATGCCCGTGCCGCCTTATCAAAGGGGCCAGCTTTCTCTCGGGTTTCCATTCCCCGTCTATTATAACTGCCTTCATGCGAACTCCGAAGGTCAAAACATTCAACTCTCTTGCCGTTGCCCAAACCGGCAAGCTTCTCACTCGGTCATATTGCCGCAGACAGCCTCGAGTATGCCCCTAATTGAGGCTGATAGCTGCAATATGCCGGCCAAAACATCGCTGAATAATGCCATACCGACACTTGCGACAAACTCCGTCCCCGTCGGTTGTGGCAGGATCATTCCACGTCTCACTTCAAGCTTAGTATGGCGGCAAGCTGCGCCTAAAAACGCAACTGCACATCCAAACTACGGAGATGTGCAAGTCAAGTATCCAAAACCACGCCAGCTTTTAACTACTGCCAATAAAGCAATGCCCAATATGCCTCAGTTGCACTGACGCCGGCAGACGCACTGAAACCAATTGTGACGTCCACCGGACAATGACAACAGACACAACCTCCGAGACGGAAGCTTGAGACCCTCCTACACTTTAACCATCACAACTATGCCGTTTCCGAGCGAGTAGGCTTCCTTTACAAAAGCTGCTGCGACGCCATTCTTGTCGAGAAAACGAATCCCGGACTAACCGTCGCCACTTGCAGTAACTGCAATAAGCAGGGGCGCCGATACAAACATCTTCCATCTTCAAACCGTTATTCTATCAATTCACCCGACATAAGTCAAGAGAATTCCAGCACTTTTCGCAATCTGTCGGTTATGCTCCACGTTTCTACTGATTTTCAAAACGCCCGGAATACCATTGATTTTCTGCGCAGAACCAAGGCTCAGCCGCTAACAGAGCCGTTACAGCGTGTGTGAGAATCCGTTCCCTCGTGGCATGGGCATCACGCTTGTGGCACGGCCATCACCCTTGTGGCACGGCCATCCCCGCAGGTCCCGCCAGAGACGCCTTGCGGCGGAGCCCGTGGGGCTTGGCCGTGGTCGCACGGGCTTCAATACCCATTTAGCGGTCGCCGGAACGTCTGATAAACACGCGGACTCCAATAAAGCATTCAACATTCGGATATGAGCCGATAAAGCTTGTGCAGGCAATACTCTGAATGGCAGCCGGATTCGCCACAATCTCAAGCCGCCGCGGCGGGTCCTTTTGTCATCTGAGGCGCAGGGTTCAGGACCTCAGAGGGATTTGCATGATTTCAGTGCTGTCGGATTGCCCCACGCTAAAGGTCAAGACTCAAATATCTTGTTCCAGCGTCTGCTCGCTCTGGTCTCCCAGCCTCGCTGGTGATATACATAGCTGATAATCAAAGGCAGAACGCTGGTGGCCTCAGCATAGACCATCTGTTCGTAGCCGCCGCCGACCTTGCCCCATGACGATGCCTCTTTCAGCGTAGAGCTGGAGCAGGCGCCGTCTCTCGCGTCCGCTACGGTGATTTGAACCGCGTACTTATGCACATCGACTCGTTTTCCCAAAATCTCCGCGCAGATTACCGTATCCTGGGCAAAATTCTTCGGAACCCCGCCGCCGATTATGAATAATCCCGAAACAGGGGACCTCATCTTTATTTCAGTCAATTCCCTGAAGTCTTTGACCGAGTCTATCGAGACGTGATTCTCGGGTTTGGCCGCCTGGTGCTTGACCAGGCCAAAGCCGGCGCTCGAATCCGAAAATGCCGGACAAAAGATCGGCACATCGTTTTCATACGCCGCAAGAATGAGGCTGTCTCGTTTCTTCGCGTTCGTAGTCAAGTACTTCCCCATTTGCGTGATGAATTCTCTCGACGAATATATTCCGGGGTCGAGGGAATCAGCAATGGTCTCGACCGTGTTATCGCAGATTTGGAGCTGCTCTTCGTCGATAAAAGTGTCGTATATGCGGTCGATATAGAGTTCTCGCAACTGTCGGTCTTCGACATGCGGCGTCCCCTTATAATGCCTAAATCCCAGCGCCTCAAAGAAATCCATATCCACTATCGAAGCCCCGGTGGCGACAATTACATCGACCATCTTGCTGCGGACCATATCCGCGTAAATGTCCATGCACCCGCCCGCGCTCGTGCTGCCCGCTATGCAAAGAATGATTGTGCAGTCTTTGTCGCTTATCATCTCGTTGAGGATATCGCAAGCCTTGGCCGTGTCCCTTGCAGTGAATGACATATCTCTCATCGCTTCGATAATATCGGCGGCGTCAAACGATTTTATGTCGATATGTCTGACTGGCTCTTTGAGGAAGTCGCTCTTGTCCATTTTATCCTCCCCGCCGTGCCGGGGCGGCAACGTCGCGGCAGGTGAATTTGTAGCTCAACAGTTTGTAGATTAGCTTGGCCGCCAGAAAGTCCGGCGCCTTGTTTCTTGGGTTGGGGCACAATTCAACGACGTCACAGCCCACGACCTCTTTATTGGCGAAGACGGCTTTGAGAAGACTCAAGACCGGATACCACAATAATCCTCCCGGTTCGGGAGTGCCCGTTGACGGCATAATGGAAGGATCGAATACATCCAGATCAATCGTGACATAGACCTGGCCGGACAACTTCGCCACGACATCCTCAATCCATTCGGTTCTGTTATGAATATCCCTGGCAAAGAATACGCGCTTGTCATCGAGAATCTTCTTCTCCTCCGAGCTGAGGCTTCTTACGCCAACCTGCACGATGGGACACAACTCTTTGACCCTCGCCATAACGCACGCATGATTGAACTTGGTTCCTTCGTACTCATCCCTCAAGTCGGCATGAGCATCAAGCTGCAAAACGCAAAGAGAACCGTGATTCTCGGCGTGCGCCTGTATAGACCCTATCGCCACGGAGTGTTCGCCGCCGACAACAACCGGGAACCTCTCACGGTCAACGTGTTTCTGGACTCTCTGCCTCACCATCTGTATCATATCGACGGGGAACAGGTCCCTCTCAATCGGCTCATCCGTTATTATGCCCCTTCGATAAACCTCGCAGTCCGTTTCTATATCGTATAGCTCCATGTTGCCGGATGCCTCTATGATTGCGTCCGGACCTTCGTCGGCCCCTTTGACCCACGTGCTTGTTTGATCGTAGGAGGCAGGAATAACTGCTATCTTCGCATCTTCGGGGTTACGATATTCCTGATCCAAATATCCGAAACCTGCGATTTGTGCCATTATGTAGTCTCCTTCTTGGCCTTTGCCCGGAGGCAGCCGCCTTAGCGTTCCGAGTCCACGATAAACATGGCGATTGCCACTACCGTCGTCCAGAGATCCTGCTTGCCGAGCGCAGTTTGGGTAATATTGGAAGTCCTGATTATCAGCCCGCTAGCCCTGTAAACCTGCTCTTTTTCGGACCAGGCCTGATTCGAATCAACTTCTATATCTAATGTGGTGCCAAGCATTTCGGCGGCAAGGTCTTCCGCCAGATCCGCTGCGCTCTGCTGAGTCATTCCGTAGCCGTGCACCTCGCTGAGGTATCCCCACTTGTTCTTATCTTTCGGAACAGCCAGCCCGACCGCGGCTGCGACCATTCGCCCGTGTTCATTTGTGTCTGACCGAGCCATTACGGAGTAGCATATTTCGCCCGGGATCAGCTTCGTCAGCCCCTTCTCTTTGCTGATGACTTTACAGTTCGGCGGCAGGATGGATGATACCTGCACGAGGTTTTGCTGAGCCACGCCCGCCTTTCTCAGCGCCGCCTCGAAAGACTGCAGCCGATACCGGTGCTGACCGACTCCTCGTGTCAGAAAAACCTGAGTGGGAACCAGATACATGTCTTTGTCTCCTGAAAAAATCAACAACTAACAACTTCGCCATTAACGACGTTTCTCTTCTGCCTTGGACGGCTTGGGCAGAGCAGAATCCCGCCCAGCCGATTCACATCGGTCTCAACACTGTTGAATACTGGTATATTCGTGAATGCAGAAAGCTCGCGGATCAGCAACGGCGAGCTTGAGCACACCCCGGATACGGCATCCGGAACCAGATTGAATCTCTCTGAAAGAGTTCTAAGCCCTCCAATGGCGCCGAAGGCGTCATAGGAGCAGAAGATCAGTTTGTGAATCCTCTCGACGACCTGCGAAGAGCTCAGCATCATCGCTGTCTCTCGCTGAATTACCCCGTCGGCCAGCTCCACCACCCAGAAATTCTTTGGATTGTTCGCGTATTTGAGATCGAGGTTGTTGAAAATATCCAGCAGTTCTGCCTCTGAGAGCATATACGTCGAAGGATAGCCGAGATATGTAAAATCCGCGTAAGGGTCGGCGCCGGCATCGTTCATGTGCAGAATATCCTTGAGACTCGCCGTGCCGGTGACCTTTGAGGCTCGTACATTGTATCCGAGGGACCTTAGCGCCCAACAACAGGCGGCCGCGGCCATGCTCTTGCCGGAATTCATTGACGTCCCGCACACCAGAATCATCGGAGACCGCGGTTCTTTCTTTATTGTGCTCCTCGGTTTCACCAGGGGGTAATCCAGCGTATTCAGAATATTGCCCTGTTCGTCGCATATATAGCCAAGCACGTTTATTCGCGTCGCGTCCTTCACCAGAGAATTCTTCGTTCTTACGACGCCAATCACTCCCGATCTGGCTAAGAGATCCGCTCCGGAGACCATCTTATCGGGAACAAGACCCTCAAAGTAGTCCGGCGCATACCTGTTCCCGAATACGAAAACGGCTTTCGTTCCATGATGAATCTCATGTATGCGCCCTGACGCATTTTCCAGCGACGAGTGCTGCCCGATTCGGTCAACAACACCTAAGACAACGTCGCCCACTCTTGGCGGCCTGCTGGAAAGACAATAGAACTTCACCTGCCTCGACCTGATCGTGAAGGCCGCGCTTGGGAAAATCAAGCCCCTGTTTATTCGTTTTATTTCCCCACTGGTGTGCGGTAGGATCGCTGAAACAGTCATCTCGCCCCTGCTCATATTGCTAATAGTCCGATTCATCGAGAACATCATGCCCGCCAAGCAGTCCCATCTCAATTAGCGTGGCGCATTTGACGCAGTACCTGGCCCAAGGAATAGCCTCAAGCCGGGCCTTCGGAATCCGCTCCCCCTTGCCTTCGCACACTCCGTAGGCGCCTTCCTCAATCCTCTGAAGCGCATCTTCAATCTCCGTGAGAAGGCGCCTCTCACTGGCCGTCAGGCTCAGAGTATTATCCTGCTCAAAGTTGTCGCTGCCCAGATCGGCCATGTGAAACGGCTGATTCGACAGATCGGTATTCGCCTGTCGCAATGCCCCGTCCTCCATGCTGATCACGACTTCCAGGATCTCCTTTTGCTTTGCCAATAATAGCTGTTTGAACCGTCTTAGATCCGCAGATCTCAAAGCATCCGGGTCATTTCTTCTTATCATTGCAGTTCTTCCGCACTGTATATGGAATAGTCTTCATTGGCAAATCGACGTATGCCTTTACACCCTGCCGAGCACACTTGCAGGCGGCGCCCACGGCCTTCATTGTGCGCCCTAAGCCGGTCAATTTTCCCGTTCTTATAATCACAGTTTGAGTATTTGGCCAAATTTGGCCGAATATTCAACAGAAAATACGGGTTCTTGAGAATATTTTTCCATCCCCTCTTTCGCGGAACACCCGACCATTTCTTGGTACGTATTCAAAAAGATTCGCCGTATGAGATTACCGTAAGTTTCACACGCCCCGGCGGCCCATCTGCTTCGCCGCACGAAAACCCGATCTGATTCTCGCCGGCTGAGAGCACGGGAATGGACCCTTCCGCCTTCACTGTGCCGATCAATTCGCCCTTCGCCCCGTAGAGTGCGCAGTCATTGTCTCCGCCGAATTCCACATAACTGCCCGAGGCCATTTCCACCGGCAGGATTATCGTCTTCCCGTTGACTGCTATTGTGGGATTCTTCACCGTACAGGCAGCCATCGCCAGCGCTTTAACCGGGCCGATGACGCACGCTACCTTTTCGCCTTCCGGAAGGTTGTTGTAAAGAATGCTGACCGATTCAACCGCGCCGAAGTCAATCGTCTCACGGTAAACGTTGTAAAGCCATTTGCCGTCATCCCAAACATAGTCGCTCCACCGGGTCGATTCTATTTCGATCAGCGTAAACAGTCGCCGGCCCGTGAAGTCAATATTGATGTAACGATCCGCAACTGCGCCAAAGGAAATATGGCGGGGGCTCTCCAGCCGGATGGCTATGATCTGCCCTTTGCCGTCTCCTTCAATCCATACCCCTATTGCCTGATAGCCCTTTAGATCGAGATTCGTGGCGAATTTGCGGTCCAGTCTCGCCCACGCCGCGTTGCGGGCCACCCTGCCTGAATTTGTTGCGGTGAATATCTCCCCCGGCTCCGGCCCGTTCGGAGTCTTGGTCAGCCCCGCCGTTACTCCGTTGGCCGCACGTGCCGGTCCGCTAAGCTGATTCGGATCTGAAAGATCGGCCAGGATTATGTTCTTTGCATCATCGTATGAACCCGCGGACATTAGGGCCTCAAGGCGAAACTTCACCGGCTGGTCCCCGAACGGATTTCTCTCCGTCCACGAAAGACTCCAGGGTTCCGAATACGAGGCGGTGTGCGAGTCATAATGAGCCTCGCGGAATCGCCACTTTCCCCCGCCGTCGCGAAACAGCGAGAACTCTTTTCCAGGCTCGCGCAACTTCGCCTTGACCGTCTCATCGAAGGTTTTCGCCTGACGGAGCTCCTCACACGTCCGGAGCACATCCACCCCTCGCCCAAAAAGGGGAACCTCATCAAGCTGGCTGCGGTCTATCGCCCCTGTAAGCGAAATGCCCGCATCCCACCCGATCAGCTTGGCGCCGAGATATTCGATAACATCCGGATATGTAGGCTCGACCTGCGGCGGATTGAAATTCTGGAAATTCCACCAGCCAAAATGCAGAGGCAGCAGCAGCCCTCCGTTCACAGAGGCCGCGTGTATGTCGATAAAGCGTTTGTGCCCCCGCTGCGGATAGTCCCACGCCTGCCAGCGGGTGCGATACTGCCAGAAATGGTGCCACATCGCGCTCATCTCCATACCCACCGGCTTTTTGAGATGCCTCTGAATCTCAAAGACGAACTTGTCCGCCCAGTACCAGCACTCATCCGGCCCGCGCAGAATGCTGCTGCCGTCGATGGCATCGAGGTAGATGCCGTCGAACCCGCACGAGTTCACGATCTCGGCATGGTTCTGCGCAATCTCTTCAAAGAGGGTGGACTCCACATTCGGCACGAGCAGGCCGAAGCACTCCTTCAGATGCCGCGCCTCTGCCCCCTTCCGGTGTGAAGCCGCCTTTGTCCCAAACGCGCCCCGCTGCACATTCGTGAAGCGCCACGGAGCCTCCTGGCTCACTGCCCCAAAGGTAACGAGCTCATCGTCAATATGGAGTATGACGCTGTTATGCTCGAAAAACCCGGTAACAGTGCTCATTCCCTGCGTGGAATCGTTGACCGTAATCTCCGCGGCATCGGCAGTGATGTCTCCGGCGAGAGTGAATGCTCGAAAAGCGTCAAGCCGTTTGTCAGGAACCGGGCTAACGTATTTCGATTGCTTGTCGATAAAAAAGGCGTATGTGTGAAAGATAGACCCGATTCCGGCATCGTGAAGGCGTTTGACGATGCCTCGGTAGGTATCCCATCCTTCGGGCCACTTCTCGCGGTTCAACGTGAAGTCGCCGAACCGGAAGAATCCGCCTCCCCCATGGTTATCTATCTGCGTCACGCCGAGCTTTTTGGCCATCGCTATCCATTCTTCAACGTTTGACTCAGTCAGCGAGCCGAAATTGAACAGATACGAGCCGTGATTGAAGGGTATATCTTGCGCCCACGGCCCGGCTACTTCGCAGTGGGGCATCTCGTCGGC
>Ga0315277_10005306_pt1 | contig 17013 bp, 16 predicted proteins | sample YL17G05_15_MG_FD_203695 | JGI IMG/M metagenome (GOLD analysis project Ga0315277, IMG submission 203695) | Sediment microbial communities from Yellowstone Lake, YNP, Wyoming, USA - YL17G05_15 | ecosystem: Environmental > Aquatic > Freshwater > Lake > Sediment | place: USA: Wyoming | collected... | reverse complement strand
CGCCCTCGCTGATGGTTCAGTTCGACTACGCTCACTGTAAACTATTATGCTTTAGCCTGAGCTTGTCGAAGGCTCACCATGACAGCTCGGGCGCAAATTTCATAATTCATATTTCATAATTCATAATTCTAAAAATATGCTTAGAACAAACACATGCGGTGAATTAACTAAAAAATCAGTTGGCAAAAAAGTTACGCTTTGCGGTTGGGTAAATTCCAGAAGAGACCATGGCGGCGTGATTTTTATTGATTTACGCGATCGTTATGGTTTGACCCAAATTAAATTTGACCCTAAAATTTCCCAGGAATGCTGGAATGAAGCTGATAAAGTTCGGCCAGAATGGGTTTTGCAGGTGGCTGGCAAAGTTTTAGCCAGGCCCAAGGACATGATTAATAAAAATTTGGCAACTGGTGAAGTTGAAGTCGCGATTACGGAAATAAAAATTTTAAGCCAAGCCAAAACCCCGCCTTTTGAAATTGATCAGGACAAAATTGTTAATGAGGACTTGCGTTTAAAATACAGATTTTTAGATTTGCGCCATCAGCGCTTGCAGAAAATTGCTGCTGACCGCGACAAATTAATTACTTATGTGCGCGAGTACTTTCATGAGAGAGATTTTATTGAAGTTCAAACTCCGATTTTAGCCAATTCTTCGCCTGAAGGCGCACGTGATTATTTGGTGCCATCAAGATTACACCCAGGAAAATTTTATGCCCTGCCTCAAGCACCGCAGCAGTTTAAACAACTTTTAATGATCGCTGGTTTTGATAAATATTTTCAGATTGCGCCGTGTTTTCGCGATGAAGACCCGCGTTCTGATCGCCATCCAGGCGAGTTTTACCAAATTGATATGGAAATGTCATTTGTGGAACAGGAAGATGTTTGGGCAGTGGTTGAACCATTGACGATTGATCTGACTGAAAAATTTTCTGATAAAAAAGTGATTAAAAAACCTTTTCCTAGAATTACCTATAAAGACGCCATGGAAAAATATGGTTCTGATAAGCCAGATTTAAGATTTGATTTGGAAATAAAGCCAATAACAGAAATGGTTAAAGATTGTGGTTTTTCAGTTTTTAGCGAGGTTGTTAAAAATGAAGGAGTGGTTCATGCTTTGAAAATAGAGGGCGGTGCTAAGTTTTCCCGCAAAGAAATTGATGAATTGACTGGCTTGGCAGTTTCCAAAGGTGCTAAAGGTTTGGCTTACATTGTTATTAAAGAAAAGAATGAATTGCAATCACCGATTGTGAAATTTTTAGGTGATGATTTAGCCAATAAAATTGTGAAAGAAGTTAAAGCCAAAACCGGCGACATTATTTTCTTTGGCGCTGACAATTGGAAAACAGTTTGTACTGCCTTGGGTGCGGTTAGAAATGAATGCGGTTCGCGTTTGGGTTTAAAAGACCCGAAAAAAGCAGCTTGGCTTTGGGTAATTGATTTTCCCATGTATGATTATTCAGAATTAGAGTATGGTAAAATTGATTTTTCTCATAATCCTTTTTCCATGCCCCAGGGCGGGTTAAAAGCATTGGAAGAAAAAGATCCTTTGGTAGTTTTGGCTTATCAATATGATATTGTCTGTAATGGTTTTGAAATTTCATCTGGCGCAATTAGAAATCATGAACCCAAAATAATGTACAAGGCGTTTGAAATTGCTGGCTATACTAAAGCAGAAGTTGATGCTAAATTTGGGCACATGATTCGCGCTTTTGAATATGGTGCGCCGCCTCATGGCGGTTGCGCGCCAGGCATTGACCGGCTTTTGATGGTTTTATGGGAACTGCCCAGCATCCGCGATATTTATGCTTTTCCCAAAAATGGTCAGGCAGAAGATGTGATGCTGGATTCGCCCAGCGAAGTTTCAGACAAACAATTAAAGGAATTACAGATTAAGTCGGATTTGGAGAAGTAAAATAAATATATATTTTATTTATGCGCGCCCCGACGTTCGTCGGGGCGCGCGACATTTAACTTGAATATCTAATAATTTTACGCTAAAATGAAAAGGTGAATATGCGTTTATCTAAGCTGCAAAAATACATAAATAATGAAATGACAAATGACCAAATCCCAATGTCAAATGGTATTTTAGCGATAAATTCCCCTTATAATTTGGCAGAAAGGACAGCGGTTTTTGGTGAAAATGTGATTGCTTTTGTCAATAAATCACCCAAAACTCTGGCAAATAAAGTACTTTTACGGCAGCTAATCCGTTCAGCTACAAGTATTGGCGCAAATTACGTAGAAGCCGATTGTGCCGCAACAAAAAAGGATTTTAAATATAAAATTAGTCTTTGTAAAAAAGAGGCAAAAGAAACGGCGTATTGGTTGAGAATGATTGCTAAAGCAAATATCGGCAAGGATCAAGATTGTAAAATATTACAGCAAGAAGCGCAAGAATTGTTATTAATTTTTTCAAAGATTTTAATTACTTGCGCCAAAAAGGAGAATAATAAATAATTATCTTTAATTTGTCATTTGGATTTTGACATTTATAATTAATAATTTACAATAACTGTGCATTTATCTAAACTCCAGAAGTACATATTATTGCAGGGTTTTGACACCAAAAACAAGCTGGACCGCAAGGGTTTGGTTAGTTTTTACAATGCTTATAAAAAGAAACCCGGCTCTGCCGAGGCAGGGCCCAGCCGGGAAATTATGGTTAATTCTATTACCAGCAGCTTGGAACGGTTAATTAAAAAAGGATTAATTGTGGGTTTTGGAGAATTAACCAAAGAGAAAACATTTATCAATAAGATACGTTTAACTAGAGAAGGAAGGTCGGAAGCAAAGAAATTATTAGGGGAACAGAAACGTCTGCCGCTTAAACTCAAAAAATAAAATATTTTTATACCCTGCTTTAGCAGGTTAGAATTAGCCCACTAAAGTGGGGTATAAATTAACTAACTAATTTAAAAATATGGCTATTCCGAAACAAATCATTAATTACTTAGACAAACGCGGCGCCAAATATGCGATTGTGACACACAAAAAAGTTTACACTGCTTATGATGCGGCCCAGACTTTAAAAAGGAAATTAGATGAAATTGCCAAAAATTTACTGGTCAAAACTAATAAGGGTTTTGTCCTGGTTTTATTGCCTGCTTCTAAAAGATTGGATTTAAACAAACTGAAAAAATTGATGAATGCCAAAGGCATGGGTGTTAAAAAAGTTGAAATTCCCAAAGAAGGCGTGATGGTCAGATTATTTAAAGTTAAGCCAGGCGCTTTGGGTGCGTTTGGTTCTGTGCACGAGCTGGAAGTTTACATGGATAAGAATTTACAAAAGGTTAAGAAAGCAATTTTCCCTACGGGCAGTTTTACTGATAGTGTAGAAATGGCCATGAAAGAATTTGAAAAATTGGAAAAGCCAGTCGTGGGTATGTTTACTGAAGCCAAGAAATTTAAAGAACCTGCGAAGAAAGCTGTGAGGAAAGTTGTTAAGAAAGTTAGGAAGGCGATTAAAAAGAGGAAATAGGATGTCAGAACCACTAATAAATAATCACTAATTACACGAATTTTCATGGAATCATACAAAGTTCAATTAGAATCCTGGCAAGGCCCCTTAGACCTGCTTTTGCAGTTAATTGAAAGCCAGGAAATGGATATTACTAAAGTTTCTTTGGCAACTGTAGCTGATCAGTTCATTGCCTATATGAATGCTAATCCGAATTTAAAGCCAGAAGAAACAGCGGATTTTTTAGTCGTGGCTGCCAAGCTAATTTATATTAAATCAAAAGCGCTTTTGCCCACTTTAGAGCTTGAAGAAGAGGGCATTGATTTGGAAAAACAGTTAAAAATGTATAAAGAATATTTGGAGGTTTCTAAAAAAATCCAGAAAATTTTAAGAAAGAAAAAAGTTTGCTTTAGCAAAGAAAAATTTCCAGAAGGGGCGGCTATAATTGGCTTTCACGCGCCAAAAAGTTTAACTGCAGCCAAATTGCAGAGAATTTATGAACAAGTTATAAAGCGTATTAAACCAATTATTATTTTGCCGCAAAAAGTAATTCAAAAAGCCATTAAATTATCTGAAAGGATTCAGCAAATCAAGGATTTGGTATTAAAAGAAGCATGTACGAGTTTTAATAAGTTAATTTGCGATTCTAAAACAAAAACTGAAAAAATTGTTTCTTTTCTGGCCGTGCTGGAACTTGTTAAACAGAAAATTTTGTGGGTGGAACAGGATGAACTTTTTAAAGATATAACACTTAAAAAAATATAAGTACGAATGCCGAAAGCTGAATGCCGAAATATTTATTGATTCGGAATTTGGCATTCGGCTTTCATAATTCAAATATTATGTCATTGAAGTCAAAAATTGAATCAATTTTATTCATTTCTGTGCGGCCTTTATCTGCGGCCAAAATCGCAGAATTAGTTGGCGCTGACAAAGAAGAAGTTAAAAAAGAATTGGATAATTTATTTACTGAATATAATCAAAAAGATAAAGGCATGAACTTGCAGAAAATTGGGAGCAATTATCAAATGGTTTCCAATGCTGAAAACAGTAAATTAGTTTCGGAATTTTTAAAAGAAGAAGTAACAGGCGAATTAACGCCAGCTTCTTTGGAAACCTTGACTGTGATTGCTTATCGCGGACCAATTACCAAAACAGAATTAGAAATGATTCGCGGGGTTAATTGCAGTATTATTTTAAGGAATTTAATGATCCGCGGCTTGATTGAAGAAATAGAAGATAAAAAGAATATGGTGCAAAAATACCAAATAACTTTTGATTTTTTGAAACATTTAGGTATCATGGAACCAGCCCAATTGCCAGATTATGAAAGATTAAACAGCCAGGAAGCCCTGGAAAAATTACTTAATCAAGCGCAGTTAGAAAAACCAGAAATTGAAAAATAATATAAAAATCCCAAAAAGAAAGGGATTTTTGATTTTCTTATTATGATTTTAAATCTTTTGATCAGCTTAATAATTATTCCGACATTATATTCAAGTCAATTTAATTTTGACGGATTTTTAAATTTGGGTGTAAATCAAAATCAAATTTTAGAACAAAGACCTCCGCAAAGAATTTATACGGATTACTTGGATGTAAAAACAACAGCCCAAAGCATTATGGCTGTTGATGTAGCTTCAGGCAAAATTTTATACCAAAAAAATCCTAAAGAAATCAGATCAATTGCCAGCATTACAAAATTAATGACAGCTTTGGTGTTTTTGGATTATAACCCTGGCTGGCAAAAGGAATTTTATACTATTGCCAATGATCGCAGAAATGGCAATGTTATCTATTTAAATAATGGCGAGGTTTTGAGTATAAAAAATCTATTTTATACTGCTTTGGTTGCTTCTGACAACGATGCGATTATGGCTTTGACGCGAGCCACTGGCTTAGCTGAAGAAGAATTTATTATTAAAATGAATGAAAAAGCAAACGCTTTGGGTTTATTAAATACTCAATTTGTTGATCCCACTGGTTTGAAAAGCGAAAATAAATCAACTGCCGGAGACATTGCTAAACTTTTAAATTTTTCTTTACAAAATGAAGAAATAATAAAAGTTACCAGCACTGATTCTTATGAATTTCAAGTTTTTGACAAAGTTAAAAATAAGGAAAGGACAGTTAAATTAAAAAATACTGATCATCTTTTGAATAGCTATTTGGATGTCATTGGCGGAAAGACCGGATTTTTAGAGACTGCTGGTTATTGTTTAGCTGTGAAAATCAAAGGGGAACAAAATCAGGAAGTTATTATTGTTGTTTTGGGCAGTGCTTCTAATTTTGATCGTTTTCAGGATGTAAAAGCCATTAGTGACTGGGTATTCGCTAATTATCAATGGTAAAATATGTTTGATTTAAATTATATTGAATTATTTAAAAATGTACCGCCGCAATGGGCGACTTTTTTAATGGCCACACTTCCAATTGCTGAATTAAGAGTGGCCTTACCATTAGCCCTGACTGTTTATAATTTACCACTTTGGCAAGCATTTATTTTTTCTGTTTTAGGTAATATTGTGCCTGTCTTTTTTATTTTATATTTTATTGATTCTGTTTCTAAATTTTTAATGGCTAAAATAAAAATTTTTAATCGTTTTTTTCTATGGCTTTTTGCCAGGACTAGGGTAAAATTTGAAGGTAAATATGCACGTTGGGGGTTATTAGCATTAGCAATTTTTGTGGCCATACCTTTACCAATGACTGGTGCTTGGACCGGAGCATTAGCGGCATTTTTATTTCAAATACCCAAAAAGCAGGCAGCAATATATATAATACTTGGCGTTTTAGGCGCTGGAATAATTGTGACAATTTTAACTCTAGGCACAGTTGGTACAATTAATCTTATTAAATAAATGATTATGCGAATAGGAATTGACTGTAGGACAATTTTAAATATCCAATTTGGCGAACTGGCTGGCGTCGGTCATTATACTTATTATTTAATTAAGTATTTGCTGGAGATTGATAAGCAAAATGAATATATTTTGTTTTTTTACGACCGCAGAATAAAAGTCCCAGAATTTGAACAGCCCAATGTTAAGATTGTTTATTTTCCAGGCCTAGAAAATATTGGTAGAGTTCCTTTTTTCTACCGCCATTGGTTCATCCCGCAAATTTTAAGATTATATAGAGTAGATGTTTATCATAATCCAGCCAATATTATCCCTATTTTTTATTTTAAAAAATCAGTTATTACGATTCACGATTTGGCTATTTATAAAAATCCAGAATGGTTCCCTGACCATCAGTTTTTTTTCAAAAGGATATTAATACCCTGGAGCATTGCTAAAGCCAAAAAAATTATTGCTGTTTCTCAAAACACCAAAGATGATTTAATAAAATTATTTAACATTAATAAAGATAAAATTAAAGTAATTCACGAGGGAGTAGAGGATTATAATAAGTTTCTGCTAGAGGAAAATAAAATTGCAGAAAAAGTAAGAATTAAAGACCCGTATTTTTTATTTATTGGCACTCTGGAGCCAAGGAAAAATTTGGACAGATTAATTGAAGCTTTTGCAGAGTTTTTAAAAATTAGTCAAAATAAAAATTTTAAACTTGTTTTAGCTGGTAAAAAAGGCTGGAAATTTGAACCAATTTTTGAGACAATCGAGGGATTAGGTTTAAATGATAAAGTCCTTTGTCTCGGGTATATCAGCTTGGAAGAAAAAATATATTTATTAAAAAATGCGTTAGCTTTAACCTACCCTAGTTTATACGAGGGATTTGGCTTGCCAATAGTTGAAGCTATGAATTTAGGCGTGCCAATTATAACTTCTAATATTGCCTCAATCCCAGAATTAGTAATTGACAATGCTCTTTTAATTGAGCCAGAAAATACGGATTCAATTAAAGAAGCTATGCAAAAAATTGCGACAGATAATCAATTAAGAGAAAGTTTAAGCAAAAAAGGAAAAGGCATTGCCCAGAATTTTACCTGGCAAGAATGTGCCAGAAAAACGCTGGCGGTTTATGAATCAATAAAATAATTTTAAATAAAAAAGCAGCCCTCTTAAAGGAGCTGTTTTTATTTTATTATCTTAAAATCAAATAAATGATAATAATTTGGACAATAACTCCCAGCTGTAAAGGAATTGCCCAATTAATTCTATCATGGGTCCAACTGTGGATTTTATGCCAGCGGCGGAAAAATTTTTCAGAAATTTCATGGCTAGCCACCATTAAATCAGGTAAGATACCACCAATAATCCCCCAAAAAACTGTTTGGCTGAAGCTAATTTTATGAGAATAAAAAAGTAAGGCCAGTAAAATTATTGTAGAGATCAAATCAAAGATAATAAGATATAAAAATCCTTTATTTTTAAAATCATTTCTATAGGCCTTAATTATTTTTGCATCACCATGGGGAATAATGTCCAAAATAAAATGGGAAATAAAAGCTAAAACAAAAGCTAATAATGAAGTATTTACATTATCGCCAATAATTGCCCCTACTGTGGCATGGACAGAAAGTAGCATATTAGATAATGAAAGTAATTAAGATTATAAAAATAATTAATTGAAATATAATGCCTTGATTAAATTTCCACTCAAATTTTTCAGCGATCAGAAAATGGAAAAAATTATGAAATGATTGATGTCGTCTAAATATTTTTTTATTGGATAAAAAGTAAAATCCTTGTAAAAAATCAGGTAAAAGTGAGCCAAAAAAGGCAGAAACAGTTGCTAGATTTAAAATATTGACTTTTGTGCCAAGATAAAGCAAAAAAACAAGAAGAATTATTGAATCTATAAAAGCAGCTGTAGCAATATGGATGGGATTTTTCCATTTTTCAGGCGCATTAGTATCTCCATGGGGGATTATATCAGAAAGATAATGGGAAATAAAGCCAGCTAAAAAAGCTAATACAGGGCTTTTAATATGCTGGCCAATGATAATGCCAATGGCACCGTGGACTGTTAAAAACATAAATTTTGTTTAATAGCAGGAGTGGGAATCGAACCCACGACACCAGGCTTATGAGTCCTGTGCTCTACCAACTGAGCTATCCTGCCTTATATATAACAAAAATAGTTTATCGTGCAATAAACTATTTATGTAGGAATTATAACCTAAAAATTGAATTTTGGCAAGAGCAAAATATTACCATTTGTACCGAGCTTTTTTTAAAAATTGGCACAAAGAAATCAGATTTTTTGCAATTTTGGTCTCATCTTCATAAATCCATTCATCCCATTTGACTTTGCCATTGATAACCACTTTTTCTTTGGCTGGATAATACATAATGCCATAAGGAGGAATGAATAATCCTAGATGAATGCCAGCAATGGCCATGGCCATCGCAGTATTTGCCCTGCCGCCTTCATTTTCTTTAGAGTCAGAAAAAAATACGCCAACCTTACCTTCCAGTAAATAGCCATTAGCAGCCAGGCAGCACATCCTGTCAAAAAAAGTTTTCATTAAGCCGCTCATATTAAACCAGTAAATTGGTGTGCCAAAAATAATAGCATCAGCCTTAAGTAATAAGGGATAGATTTTTCGCAGGCCATCTTTTTGGACGCAAGGAAACTTGCAAGTTTTGGGGTCATTGCTATAACAACCTAAACAATAATTAATTTTGTAATCTTTTAAATTAATTAATTTAGTTTCAGCCCCCGATTTTTTAAACTTGGCCAAAAAATTTTTTAATAATCTGGCAGTTGTCCCGGCCTTACGGGGAGAACCATTTATGCCTATGATTAAAATTTTTTTCTTCATAAATTTTATTTTAATTTAAAATGCCGAAGGAGGGAATCGAACCCTCATGAGATTGCTCCCGCAGGATTTTGAGTCCTGTGCGTCTACCAATTCCGCCACTTCGGCTAGGTATAAATATATCTTATTTTAACTTAATTTTTGGCTTTTGTCAATTTTACCCTGCACCAGACCCCGCGCCACGGGGTCGGTGCAGGGCTTCGCAAAATTCTTAAAATAGTGTAGAATAAAGTTAAAGTTAAAATTAAAATATGGGTCAAATTATTTCAATCGTTAATCAAAAGGGGGGTGTTGGCAAAACTACCACTGCTATAAATTTGGCTGCTTATTTGGCTAGTTTGGGCAAATTTGTGCTTTTAGTTGATATGGATCCGCAGGCTAATGCCACCAGTGGTTTGGGCATTGATTATAATAATTTAGCTAAAGGCATTTATGAAGCTCTGATTGGACAGCATAATTTGCGAGATGTAATATTAAATACTGCAATTTCCGGCTATAAAATAGTGCCCTCAACTTTAAATTTGGCAGGCGCTAATGTGGAATTGGTTAATATGGAAAATCGGGAATTTAAGCTTGAACAGGCCTTGCTTTCTGTGCGTAATGATTATGATTATATTTTAATTGATTGCCCGCCGTCTTTGGGGCTTTTAACTGTCAATAGTTTGGTGGCAGCGGAAAAGCTTTTAATTCCAGTGCAGGCAGAATATTATGCCTTGGAAGGGCTAGGTCAATTGATCAACACAATAAATTTGATTAAAAATAATGTCAAACCGAATCTGGAAGTTTTGGGCGCGGTTTTGACCATGTATGACAAAAGAAATAAGCTCTCTGAAGAAATTTTGCATCAGCTTTACCAATATTTTCCCAATCGCATTTTTCGTTCAGTTATCCCGCGCAATGTGCGCTTAACCGAGGCGCCGAGTTATGGCAAGACAATTTTGGAATATGATCCAAAATCAAAAGGCGCTAAATCTTATGAGCGTTTGGCCAGAGAAATTATTGATCTGACTAATTTCAATCATTATTAAAAAATACCATAATTTTTAATTTTTATTTTTAAATTTTAAATTTTTTTTATGCCATTAGGAAGGGGTTTAAATTCTTTACTGCCATCAAAGCCGATTACGTCCAAGTTTTCCACGGAAACCATTAATCAAATTGATGAGAAAAATCAGATTTTACAAATAGAACTTGATAAAATTCAATTAAATCCCCAGCAGCCCAGAAAAAGGTTTGATCATGCAGAATTGGAGGATTTGATTGATTCAATTAAATCCTACGGCATTATCCAGCCTTTAATTGCCACTAGGATTGATGGCCAGACTTATCAATTAATTGCTGGTGAAAGAAGATTAAAAGCAGCGCAGGTTTTGAATTTAAAAACCGTGCCAGTAATTATCCGGGCAGCCAAAGAACAAGAAAAATTGGAATTAGCCTTAATTGAAAATGTCCAGCGCAAAAATTTAAATCCGTTGGAAGAGGCTTTATCCTACAAGCGGTTAGTAGATGAATTTAATTTAAATCAAGAAGAAATCGCTTCAAAGATCGGTAAAAAAAGATCAACTATTGCCAATACCTTGAGACTTTTAAACTTGCCAGCCGAAGTCCAAAAAGCAATTTTGGATGAAAAAATTACCGAGGGCCATGCCCGCGCCATTGCGGCTTTGGCTAATGAAAAAGAGCAATTAGAATTTTTAAAAAAGATATTACGCAATGAAATGACAGTCAGAGAAACAGAAGATCAGGTGAAAAAAGTTAAGGTTAAAAGTCATGTTAGAACGTTGAGAGTTGATCCTGTTATTTTAGAAAAAGAAGAAAAATTAAGGAACCTTTTGGGCCATAAAGTCTCAATTAAAAATAAGGCTAAGGGCGGCGAATTAATAATTCATTATAATTCGCAGGAAGATTTTAACGAGATTTATAAAAGATTATTAAAATTAGAATAATATGGAATTTATAATTATAGGCGTCAGAAATTTTTTTATTTTTGTGAAAGATTTTAAAGAATTATTTCTAGAAAAATTAATTCGTCTGACAATTTATGGAGGAGCTTTTTTGTTGCCTCTTTTTTTTCTGCCTTTGACTAATAATTTTTTGGAATTTGGCAAGATTATTTTATTCTATGGCTTAGTTGGGCTGGCTTTAATTTTCTGGCTAATTAAAATTTATTTGACAAAAAGAATAAATTTACAGCTGCAGTTTTTGGACATGCCCATCCTTTTGTTCCTTTTTGGCTATTTGCTAGCCAGTCTTTTTGCTCTTGATCGCTACCAGAGCTTTTGGGGCAGAGATTTTATGGCTGCCGGTTCCTTTGCCACTCTTTGTTTCTTGGTTATTCTTTATTTTTTGGTCAGCCGCTTTATTAAAAACATAGAGCAAATTAAAATTTTATTTGTAACTTTGCTTTTGGCTATTTTTTTAATTTTATTGGCATTTATTTTAAATTTATTTTTTCCCTGCCCTTGGCCGCTTTTTTTAGGCAATTCCATCAGCGCTTTTAATTACTTTTTATTAATTGGTTTGGCTTTAAGCGCGGTTTTATTCTGGCTAAGCCAGTCTAAAAGCGCAAAAATTTTAACTTTGATTTTGGGACTTATTTTTTTTCTGGCCATTTTTATTTTTGGCAGTAGATCTCTGCTTTTTTTGGTAATTTTAACTACTTTTCTTTTTATTTTTTTGCTTTCAGTAAAATCTAAACATTTTAAAGATAAATTTTTTATTTTTCTGACAGTATTTTTATTTTTGCAGGTATTATTGCTGCTTTTGCCAATAGCTAGCTATTTGAAAATAGTTATGCCTGTTGAGCTCAATTTGCCGGCTACTTTTGGCTGGCAGATCACCAAGGCCAGCTTAAGCGATAATTTTTTACTGGGAGTAGGTCCGCAGAATTTTGATTATAGTTTTTATAAATATAAACCCTGGGCCTTTAATCAAACCAGTTTTTGGCCATTGGGCTTTGAAAAAAATTCTAATTTTTGGCTGGAAATTTTAAATAATTTTGGAGTATTGGGCTTTTTATTATTAATAATAGTTGTGGCTAATTATTTTTATAGATTTATACGCAGAATAAAAGATTTTATGATTGACAGCCCGAATGAACAGAAAAGATTTTTAATTCTCTTGGTTTCTAATCTTATTTTGATTGCTTTATTTATTTACGGCATTTTTTCCAATTTTAATTTTATGCTGGAATATTGCTTGTTTTTATTTTTAGGACTGAATGCAGTATTTCTGCAGCCACTGGCTTTGGAAAAAATTTGGACTAATAAAAATGCCATCAATATAGCAGCTTATTTGGCTTTGATTTTAATTTTATGCTTGGTTTATTTTGGCAGCAAAATAATTTGGGCAGAAATAGATGTTGCGCTTGCTTATGCTCAGCCCTATAATATTAACGAAGATTTTAGCCGCGGAGAAAATCATTTTAATCAAGCCAGTCAATTAAATCCTGCCAGAATTGATTATAAATTAAAGCTGGCAAATTTGCTCATTAATAAACTAGTTTTTTTACAGAATAATAAGCAGACAGACCAATTGGAAGATTTAATCAAGCAGATTTCAGACATTTTAAATTCAGTTAGCCAAAGACCAGATTTAAAAATTGATGATTATTTGCTTTTACAGCAGAATTACAGTACTTTAAAAGGTTCTGGCCTGCTAGGGGCAGATTCTTTAGTCGCGGTCAATGGAAAGTTGCTAGTTTTGGACCCTAATAATCCAGAATTATATATTGACCGCGCCCTTTTGAATTTTGACCAGTATTTGTTACTTAAATCCGGGCAGGGCGCAATTGAAAACAGGGAAAATTTAATGATGGCTTTGCTGAAAAAAATCAAAGCTGATATTGACAAAAGCCTACAATTAAAAAATAATTTTGTTTCAGGCTATTATAACTTGGGCCTTTATAATCATGAAATTGGCGATGAAGCAGAATCACTGGCCAATATTGAAAAGGCCTTTAATTTAGACCCCAGCCAAAAATTAGTGGCTTTGAGCTTAAAAAAACTTTATCTTAACCAAGATAAAGCTGACAAAGCAATTGAAGTTTTGACTAAATATTTGGAATATTACCCAAATGATACTGAAACAAGGCTGGAATTGGTCAATGTTTATAAAGACAGCGGAAATTTTGATAAAGCTAAAGAGGAATTAAATAAAATTTTAAAAATTGAGCCTGAAAATGCCAAAGCCAAGGAAATTTTAGAGCAATTGAAATAAAAAGACAAACCATCCTTCAGAACCCTTCGCTTTGCTCAGGGCAGGCTCCGTGAAGAATCCATTACTTTCAGGATTCCACGCTAAGCTCTGAATGACACCTGACGGTTTGTCTTTTTTATTTATTTAAGAATCTATCAATCAGCCTTCTCTTGGAAAGAATGCTTTTTATTTTACTTTTAGCCACTGGCGTTTTGACAAATTTTAACCAATCAGTACTCGGATATTTACGGTTTTTATCAGTTAAAATTTCAATGACATCGCCGCTTTTTAGCGGTGTATCCAAACTGGCAATATGATTATTGATTAAAGCGCCAGTGCACTGATTGCCCACGTCTGTATGGACATGGTAGGCAAAATCAACTGGCGTGGCGCCTTTAGGCAGATCAATAACATCACCTTTGGGCGTGAAAACAAAAATTCTGTCCTGAAAAACATCAATTTTTAAATTTTCCAAAAATTTTTCATTGGCAGTCAATTCTTTCTGCCATTTAGTCAGTTCTTCAATCCATTTGGTTTTTTTGCTGGGTTTGAATGAGCCTTTTTCATCATAATGCCAGTGGGCAGCAATGCCGTATTCAGCATCTTCATCCATTTCCTTGGTTCTGATCTGGATTTCAATAATTTCTCCTTCGGGTGTGAAAACAGTGGTATGTAAAGATGAATAGCCATTGGGCTTGGGCTGGGCAATGTAATCTTTGATGCGGCCCTTAAGTGGTTTTAATTTTTTATGAATAATGCCCAAAACCGCATAGCAAGTGGGGATGTCTTTAACAATAATTCTCAAAGCCACGAAATCATAAACACGGTTAATATCTTTATTATGTTTGAGTAGTTTTTGGTATAGGCTATACAATTGCTTGACTCGGCCTTTAACTTCAAGAACATCAAGGCCTTCACTTTTTAATTCTTCCCGTACAAAATGCACGACTTTATTCAGATATTTTTCTTTAACTTTAGCCTGTTCTTCAATTAATTTTTTCAGCCAATTATATTCTTTGGGATACAAATATTTAAAGGCTTCTTCTTCCAGCCGGCCTTTCATTTCATACATGCCCAGGCGGTTGGCAATGGGTGCGTAAATTTCCAAAACTTCAGAAGCAATTCTGATTTGTTTATTGCGAGGCAGGGCATATAATGTTTTTAAATTATGCAAACGGTCAGCAAATTTAATTAAAATCACGCGCAAGTCTTCGGCCATAGCAATAAACATTTTGCGCAGATTTTCAATATAGCGTTCTATGCCGCGGTATTTAATAGTGCCTAATTTGGTAATGCCTTGGACCATTGAAGCAATGTCTTCACCAAAATTTTTTTTAACTTCGTTTAAAGTATGCTTTGTGTCTTCAGGCACATCATGCAATAAGCCCGCAATAATAATGGCTGGGCTTAATTTCATTTCAGCTAGGGTTTGGGCTGTGGCCAAGGGGTGAAAAATATAATCTTCGCCAGTTAACCTTTTTTGTCCTTCATGGGCTTCTTTAGCAAAATCAAAAGCCAATTCTACTAATTCTAAATCAGCCTTGGGCAAATATTCTTTTAGAGTTTTCATTAAAGTTTTAAATTTTGTTTCTAGTTCTGACATAATTAAATTGGGGTAATAGGAGCTAGAAGAGCTAGAGGATTAGAGGACTTTTATTAATTAGTACAGTTTAATTATAGGATATTTCATCTTAACTTTAAAGAGAATAAATGTCAAACTCTTGACAGATTTTAAAACCTATGATATAATGGAAGCAGAATGTAAGGGTAAAACCTTATTACAATGGGAAAAAGTCCAAGGCTCATGCCTGGGATTTTTTCTTTTATACGAATTTTAGGTTACTAATATACTAATTTGCTACTAATAATACTAATATTTCTTGGAAGTATTTTGATTAATTCGTAGATTTGTAGCTAATTTGTAGATTAGTATCATATTGACAAAAACAAAAATATCTGATATTATTCTGATGATAGAGAAGTTGACACCCTTACATTTACATTGTAATTGGGGTTAAATCCTTCTCTATCACTAAAAAATCACCCCGCTAGCCGGGGCGATTTTTTATTTAAATTATTTTGTTTCTGGTCTTTGCCAAGTGGCATAGTCGCAATCTGGGTAGCGGTTGCAAGCGTAAAATATTTTGCCTCTTTTGGTTCTTTTAATCACAATTTCGCCCTGATTGCATTTAGGGCATTTTAAACCCAAAGATTTCTGGATAGGCTTGGTAAATTTACATTCAGGATAATTTGAGCAAGCCAAGAATTTGCCAAAGCGGCCGGTTTTAACAATTAATGGTGAATTGCATTTAGGACATTTTTCATTGGTTTCCTCAGCTTTTTGTTCTTCTTCAGTGACCAAAAGCGGCTGGATATTTTTGCAGTCAGGATAATTAGAGCAAGCTAAAAATTTACCATAGCGGCCGGTTTTCATTACCATGGCTGAGCCGCATTTTTCGCATTTTAATTCTGTTTTTTCTTCAATAATTTCTTTTTTAACTAATTCTTTTTCTTTTTTAGCGAGTAGCGCGGCAAAAGGATCATAAAATTCTTTGATAACAGGTTGCCATTTTATTTTGCCTTCAGCAATTTCATCCAGATCCTCTTCCATTTTGGCTGTAAAATTCAAATCAACAATTTGAGGAAAGTTTTCAACCAATAAATCATTGACTACCAGGCCGATTTCAGTTGGCTGGAGTTTTTTCTCCTCATTTTTTTTAACATAATTTCTCTCTTGGATTGTTGAGAGCGTTGGGGCATAGGTTGAAGGACGGCCAATGCCATATTCTTCCAAAGCTTTGATTAAAGTTGCTTCGCTATAGCGGGCTGGCGGTTGGGTAAAATGCTGTAATTTTTTTAATTCAATTAAATTCAGCTCATCTTTTTCTTTCAAGGCTGGTAAAATATTTTCTTTAATCGCGGTTTTATAAACTTTTAAAAAGCCGTCAAATTTAATAACTGAACCATTGGCGCGGAAAGTATAATCATTAGCTTTGATATCAACTGTGGTTGAATCTAAAATTGCTGGCTGCATTTGGCAAGCTAAAGTTCTTTGCCAGATTAATTTGTAAATTTTTAATTGTTTGGGATTTAAATAACTGGCGATTTCATCTGGCGTGCGGTTAACATCTGTAGGTCTGATTGCTTCATGGGCTTCTTGGGCGCCTTTGGATTTTGTCTTGAAAAATCTTGGGTTATCTGGCAAATAATTTTTGCCAATTTTATTTTGCACATAATCACGGACATTATTTAAAGAAAATTCAGACAAATTCAAGGAATCAGTTCTCATATAAGTAATTAAGCCAACTGAACCCTCTGAACCCAATTCAATGCCTTCATATAATTGTTGGGCCAGCATCATGGTTTGTTTGGCAGAATAGCCGAGTTTCTTGCCAGCTTCTTGCTGCAAAGTACTAGTGGTAAAAGGCACGGGCGGCTGTCTCAATGTTTCTTTTTTGGTAACGCTGATAACCTGGTATTTGGCTTTGTTTAAATTATCCAAAATTTTCTGGGCTTCTTTTTCGTTTTTAATTGCCAGTTTATCAAGTGATTTATTTTTAAATTTTGCTAATTGGGCAGTAAATTTTTGCTGATCCTTTTCTAAATCAGCTTCAATTGACCAGTATTCTTC
>Ga0315277_10005305_pt1 | contig 17014 bp, 7 predicted proteins | sample YL17G05_15_MG_FD_203695 | JGI IMG/M metagenome (GOLD analysis project Ga0315277, IMG submission 203695) | Sediment microbial communities from Yellowstone Lake, YNP, Wyoming, USA - YL17G05_15 | ecosystem: Environmental > Aquatic > Freshwater > Lake > Sediment | place: USA: Wyoming | collected... | reverse complement strand
GTCCCCGGATTTCCCGGATTTCCCCCGGATTTCCCCTGTGCAGCAGTCCAGTGCACCGTGACTCGTCATTCGATGGCTGCCACCCGCACGGGTGTGGACCTCGGGTAAGACACGCCCGCGCGGAAACCCGCACACGACGCGGGTTCGCGCGTGAGCGTGGCACCCAGCGGATCGTTCCCCTTCACCGCCTCGCCGGAGTGCGATCCGGCAGCAGGCGGACGTTTACCGTCGTGCCCTCACCGGGACGGACCGTCAGAGCGGGCACGGCAGGCTCGAAACCGGCCTTGCTGACGAGCAGGAATCCCGCCGCCTCGGAAACCCGGGGGAAGGTGAAGCGGCCCTCTCCGTCCGTCTGGGCCGACCTTTCGCCTGCGAGCACCGCCGCGCCAGGCACCGGCTTGCCCGCCTCGTCCGTCACCGTTCCTGTGACGCTCCCGGTCCCAGCCGCCGCGGGCCTTGCGTCCCGCCAGCGCAGGACGCCGTCCTCGCCCATCGGCTGTAGCCGGACGATGCGCGGGGCCGGGCCGCGGTCCTTCTGCGTCTTGGGGAGCAGCGTGCCCTCCACCGTGACGTTCTCGGCTTGGCCCAGGACGTACTTGGCCGCCTTCGCGGGCGGGGCGTCGCCGAAGATGATCTTGTCCGCAAAGACCTGGCCGCCTGCACCGCCAAACGTGTTCTCCGCCACCTCGATGTGGTTCGGCATGCACCCGTCCACGGGCACGCCGTTGTGCGTGCCGTAGGTGATGCCGATGGCGATCCAGGGGCGGAACGGCTTGCCCCGCAGGTTGCGGAACAGGTTGGCGCGGATCAGGCCGGACCCGTCCCGGATGCCTACCGCATACCGGAGGTCCTCGAACAGGTTGCCCTCGACTACAAAGGTCCCATCCATGCCGGGGTGGGTGTCCACCGCCATCAGCTCATAGGTCGTCAGGTCATTGCCGCCCACGCGATTGTGGATGAACTCCCAGTGCGTCTTGCGGACGCCCGCCTTGTGCACGTACTTGCCGAGGCGCTTGGGGCTCGACCAGTCCAGCGCCCCGTTGGACGCCAGCGAGTGGCGGTTCTGGCTGAAGTCGTTGTCGGCCATCAGCACGTGGGCGCCCGACAGGATGCACACCCCGTAGCCCAGACCCTCGCGCAGGTTGTGGTGGATGAGGCAATGGTCCACCTGGGCCGTGGCCTGGCCGCCGAAGTTCGTGGCATGGCTGAAGCCCGTCAGCTCGCAGTGGTCCACACGGACGTCCTGTTTGCCCTCGGCGAAGATGCCGTAGGTGTCGTTGTTCTCGCTCGTGGTGGCGTCCGCTCCCTGCATCTTCAGCCGGGTGAATCGTACGTGATTTCCGTCCACGCTGAACAGCCGCGTGTCCTTCCCCTGCGCCCGGATCAGCGTCTTGGCCCCTTCGCCCGCCAGGGTCAGCCCGCCCGGCACGTGCACGGTTGCATCGAGGACGTACTGCCCGGCGGGGAGGAACACGACGCCGGCGCCTTCCTTGAGCGCGCGGTCGCACGCCGCCTGCACCGCTGCCGTCGTGCGCCCTTCCACAGTAACCCGTTTGGCCAATTGCTTCTGCTCGGCATCGCTGAGCGGCACGTCCGGCCCGACCGGTCCGCGCGGGCCGACGCCGGGCGGCGGCGCCGCGTCCGCCCAAAGAGACGCTCCTCCCGCCAGGACCGCAAAGACCACCGCGAACCGGCATGGAAACGCTTCTGCTCTCATGACACACCGACCTCCATCGCCCCAACTAAGCCCATGCGCTTCCCGCGATGCGGCCGTCCGGTGAGGTCCCGTCGCGGTCAGCTGACGACCGCGCGCCATACCTTCCGCACGCCTGTGATGATGCTCGCCACGTCATCGTCGGAGAGGATCGGCGCAATCGAGATCATCAGCGCGCGTCGCAGGATCATCTCGGTCCTGGGACACAGGCCGGGTTCATAGGACTGGTGCGGCCTGGGCGCTCCGGCGGCTTTTCTGGCCCGCAGCCAACTGGCGAAGTGCTCGCCACACTCCTCGTACACCGCCTTCCCGTCATAGGGCCTCCCGCAGGAGACGTTCTCGGCCGAAAGCGCCTTTGCAGCGCGGGTGGCGGCCGCGGCGTCCGGCGCGTAAAAGGCCAGGTCCACCGAGGCATCGCCCGCCGGGTCGGGGGCACTGCGGAGCCGGAGTTTCGGCAGGTCGGAAATGGCCTCGACGACGGCGGCCTTGGCCCGCCTCATGCCCGACAGGATCGAGTCCAGCTTGCGGAGCTGGACGCGCGCAACAGCCGCCGTCAGCTCGCTCATCCGGTAGTTGGTCCCGAAGAACGCCTTGCCCGCGGGGGCGCACTCGAACTGCGGGCGCAGGAGCCCCAGGTCGTGGTATCGCACGGCCCGCTCGTAGATGGTCGCGTCCGATGTCGTGACGACGCCTCCGTCGCCCGTCGTGATGACCTTGTTGATCTGGAGGCTGAAGGCGCCTGCGTCGCCCATGCTCCCGATGGCCCGGCCACGATACGTCGCCCCGCAGCTCTGCGCGCAGTCCTCGACCACCTTGACGCCGTGTTTCCGCGCCACGGCCAGGAGGCGGTCCATGTCCGCCGCCACGCCGGCGGTGTGGACGGGCATGACGGCCTTCGTGCGAGGCGTGATCTTTCGTTCGACGTCTTCGGGGTCGAGGGTCAGCGACTCGTCCACTTCGGCCACCACGGGGATCGCACCCAGGCTCACCACGGCCGCCGGGCAGGCGAGGAACGTGAAGGCGGGTATGATGACCTCGTCCTCCGGCCCGACTCCGACGGCCACCATCGCGACGGTCAGCGCCGCCGTGCCGGAGGTGACGCCAAGGGCGTACTTCGTGCCCATCCTCGCGGCGAATTCCTTCTCAAAGGCCCTCGCCTTGCCGAGCACGTTGGGGCCGTAGTGGCGGAAAGGGCTCTTCGCGCGGACCACTTCCAGGACGGCCTGGGCTTCCTCCTCCCCGAAGAACCACGCCCCGGGCCAGGGGCCGGGGAGCGGCTGGGATCGGACCGGGGTCCCCCCGTCAATCGCGAGTCTGTCGGCAAACGCCTCGGCCGTGGGGTTCCTGCCTTGGTTTGGCGAGTCCATGATTTTCAGTTCCTTGCCAGTTCGACCGTGGTCTGTCCGGCCTTGAGTTCCGCGTCGAGTGAATCCTCGTCCAGAAACAGCCCGTAGTCGGGCTTCCCACCGCGAAGGAAAGTCTGGTACTTGAACTTCCACCCGAGGGCTTGGAGTACCGGGTGGATGAAGGCCTGCTCAAGGCCTTGCTCGTCCCCGTAGAGCTCGACCCGTCCGCGCTGCTCGGCCCATATCTCCGCGAGCCTGTCCAGAGCGGCTCCGGATTTCTCGCTAAGCTCCTTCGACTCAGGCTCCAAGGGCAGCCGGTTCTCCAACCAGTGGTTAGAGAAGAGGTTGCTGTTGCGTAGCGGGCCGAAAGGTAGTGCAAGTTGCTGGCGCACGTTAGATACCCAACGGGGATTATCCCACACCCAGCAATCCGGGACAAGCGGGAGGATGCTAGGTGCCGTGCCTGCGGGTCACTTGACCGGCCCCGCACGGCACGTTTCAAACTGCCGCCTTCATGTGCCAGTGCCCTTTGCCCGGGGTGCCGAACCGAACCGACAGGCTGCGCCCTGGCGCAAGTCGGGAATCTGGCGCTACTACCCGCGCCCCTGGGTGGTTTACCAGGGCAAGCCCAGCGACATCCTCGTTTCGGGTCCGGGGCTGGATCGCGTGCGCATTCCGCAGGCGTGGTTCTGTCGCAAGCCCGCGGGTCGCACCTGAATGACCGTGCGATTGGGCCTGCCCCCCGGAACCCGCGCGCCCTACGCGGCTGACCTAAAATAGGCGACTGACACCACTTCTTCTTGCGTGCTTTTTGCGTTATGCTGGGATTGCCTATCCTTGAGGAGACCGGACAGGATGCCTTATCGCCAAGAAGTCTTGAATGTGCTCTTGGCCCAACTCCTGCAAGAGTCCGGGCAGATTGCCGCGCCTGAGGAGGTTCTTAGGCATACCCAAGGCTCCGTCAAACTCCCTGACGTCATTGTCGATTTTCAGGGGCTGCGTCTCGTTATCGAGGCGGAGATCGGAAAGACCAAGGACAAGCAAGATCGCGCTCGTAACAAAGCCCAAGAGCACGTTGATCAGGCCATTGCCCACGTCGGTGTCGCGGTTGTTTATCCGAAAGCTATCCAGGATATCAAAGATTTCAACAGGCTTAAGGCAGAACTGGCGAAGGCCAACCTCGATTTCGCCATCATCACGGAAGTGACACCCAAGCCAGTGCAGGGGGAATTCTGGCCCTGCCCGCCCCAACAGGCACAGTTCATGACGGGGACGGTTTCGGACCTCGCCGATTCCCTTCGCCGGTCCTACGAGCAACTGGTCAAGGACGAAACCCTCACCAAAGCCGTTTCAAAAGTGGAGGGATCCATAGAGCAATTCGTCTTTGCCCTGCGCGCCCAACCGGCGACTGCCGAACGAATGGGACAGGCGGTTGGGGTCGGATTATCCTCGGCGCGGGCAGGTAAGCAGAAGGAAGGGCCTACACCCCCTCAAAGGATTGCCATTGGCCGTATTGGTGCGCTCGTTCTGGTCAACGCCCTCATATTCCAGGAGGTGCTTTCCAAGAAGGAGCGCCAGGCCAACCCCTTGCACAAGTTCCGCAAGAGCGCCGACCTCCAAGGAGCGATATTGGAGGAATGGAAAGACATTCTGAAGATAAACTACTACCCGATTTTCCATATCGCGCAGGAAGTATTGCAGTGCCTTGCCGCCGACAAAGATACGAATGACGCGCTTGACAGTCTTCTCGAAACAGCACTTAAGATCGTGGGATGGCGCGCGGCACTTCGCCATGACCTTGCTGGGCGTATCTACCACCGCCTTCTTGCAGAGGCCAAGTATCTGGGGGCCTACTATACGGCGATACCTTCTGCCGCGCTGCTTTTGAAAACGCGGATTCAATTTTGAAACGCGACAATGACGAAAAGCTGGCATCGCAAGGCTCGTTCGATAGGTTGATGTTGCGAACAAGACCGTCGAGCAAGGAGGCTTGCGATGCCGTGGCAGCATCTTACTCTGTCGGGCCGGGAAGTGCTCGCGCAAATGACCTGCAAGGGGGAGCATCCCCAGGACATGGCCGCGCGGGTGGGTTGTCACCGCAGCACGATCTATCGGGAGTGGCGGCGGAACGGGCGTGACGGGGACTACTTCGCTGCCCACGCCCAAGCGGCGGCCGACGCCCGCCGGCGGGCCAGCAAGACGCCCTGGAAGATGAATCACCCGCCCTTGGCCGCGTACGTCCAAGAGAAGCTGGCCCTGTGCTGGTCGCCCGAGCAGATCGCCGGGCGGCTGGAGGTGGACTTCCCCGACGAGTCGGGCATGCGGATCAGCCACCAGGGGATCTATGCCTGGATCGCCGCCCAGAAGGCCCAAGGGGGCACCTGGCATACGTACCTCCGGCAGGCTCGGCGCAAGCGGCGAAAACGCTACGGAAGCCGCGAAAACAGGGGCCGGATCGTGGGCAGAGTGGGTATCGAACAACGCCCCCCGGAGGTGGCGGGCAAGGCCGTTGTGGGCCACTGGGAGAGCGACACGATCGCCGGAGCGGGCTCCGCGGCCTGCCTGGCCAGCCACGTGGAACGGCTGAGCCAGTACACGGTGCTGGCCAAGTTGCCCGACGCCAAAGCCGCCAGCCTCAACACCGGCACGCTCCGGGCGTTCGGACGGGATGGGGATCTGCCGCTGCTGACGACCACGGCCGACAACGGCAAGGAGTTCGCCGCCCACGCTGAGCTGACAGCCAAGTTGGGGCTGGACGTGTACTTCGCCCGCCCGTATCATGCCTGGGAACGCGGACTCAACGAGAACACCAATGGGTTGATCCGCCAGTTCTTTCCCAAGGGCTTGGACCTGGCCGGCGTGACGGACGGGCAGGTGCGGCGGGTCGAGAGGTTGCTCAACACCCGCCCGAGGAAGACCTTGGCCTATCGAACGCCCGTTGAGATGCTGTCGGAGCTGTGGTCGCCGTAGCACCGTCATTGTCGCGTTTCAAAATTGAATCCGCGGGCCCATTGTATGGTGTCCCCAGATAACCAAGGAGAACAGGGCCATGACGAAGAGCATGGGGTTTGCGATGATCGTACTCGGTGGCGCGTGGTGGGCGCTGGTTGCCGGTACTGCCTCGCCATCGACCCGGCCTGCGACACAACCATCGACTCAACCTGCCAAGGAGCTTACGCTGGACCTGGGCAACAAGGTCACGATGAAACTGGCCCTCATCCCCGCCGGCAAGTTCATGATGGGCAGCCCGAAGGGTGAGAAGGACCGCTTCGACACCGAAGGTCCCCAGCGCGAGGTGACGATCTCCAAGCCCTTCTACATGGGCGTGTATGAGGTCACGCAGGAGCAGTGGACGGCCGTAATGGGCACCACGCCATGGAAGGGCAAGGAGTTAGCCAAGGATGGAGCAACCCATGCCGCCACCTACATCAGTTGGAACGACGCTACCGATTTCTGCAAGAAGTTGTCCACGAAGACCGGCAAGACGGTCACCCTGCCCACCGAGGCGCAGTGGGAGTACGCCTGCCGAGCCGGGAGCAAGACCCGGTTCTCCTATGGCGATGATGATGATTACTCCAAACTGGGCGACTACGCGTGGTACGCCAAGAACGCATGGGATATCGGGGAGAAGTACGCCCACACGGTGGGGCAGAAGAAGGCCAACGATTTCGGGCTGTACGACATGCACGGTAACGCCTGGGAATGGTGCGCCGACTGGTGGGAGGATTCCTACGCGAATGCGGGAAAGGCAGACCCCACTGGACCCGCGTCCGGCACCTGCCGCGTGCTGCGGGGCGGTTCCTTCTTCTACATCGACAGGAACTGCCGGTCGGCTTGCCGCTGCCTCATCGTTCCCGAGTATGTATGGTACTTCTACGGGTTTCGTGTGGTGGTCGCCCCTGGACTCTAAATGACCTTGCGCGACTCCGCGCCCAACGTCGCCCGTGTGGCCTCGAAGAGGCCTGCATCGGGTAGCCGGATGCGTGAGCATCCGGAGAACGGCCCCAACACAGCACAAGCCTCGAAGAGGCGCCAGCGCTTTCGCCTCTTCGAGGCTCCCAGGCCAATCGGACCCCAATCCCGGAGCCTCACGGCTCCGGCTACCCACTGACGGCTCTTCGAGCCTAACAACACACGTTGGCGCCCAACCGCGCAAGTCCATATAGGATCACCCCTTGTTCTTTGTGCTGTTGCACTTTGCCGTTGCTGTGCTCGTTGTCCTTGCGTTACCCCGCGGAGTGGTGTCGGTCCTGGAAGACTGGTCTTGGGTTTGTTCAGCCCAAGGGCTGGTGAAGTAGGGACGGCGCCGAATCGGGCTACCGCGTGCTGCGGGGCGGTTCTTTCAACAACAACGACAGGAACTGCCGGTCGGCTAACCGCAACAACAACGATCCCGCGAATGAATGGAACAACAACGGGTTTCGTGTGGTGGTCGCCCCCGCACTTTCATGGCGATCGCGTCGCCGTTGTCAGGAATGCCGCTCTCGGGCGGGCGTATCGCGGTTCGGCGAAGACGCGGCGCCCGGAAACCGGTTCACGGAGGGTCTCATGCCGACCTTGATGATGCCGCAGTTTCCAGGCAGTCTTTCAGGTGACGGATCTCCTTGGCGAGGACGGCGCCCCGCCCGGTGGCCGGGAACTTCTCCAGGGACTCATCCTCCACACACAGATCGTTCCCGTAAGACGCCGCAAGGAGAATCTTGACCACCCGGCGGAAATCGATGTCGCCTTCATAGATCGGGCAGTTGTACTTCCCGTATTCCCAGCCCATCTTCCGCTGTTTCTCGCGCTCGGCCTCGGGGAAGCGGATGCTCTTGCAGTGCGTATGGACCACGCGCGAGGCGAACGTCTCGTACAACTCATAGACCTTCGAAAGGGGGTGCCCGAACCAGTAGAAGTTCCCCGTGTCGAGGGTCAGGCCCAGGCGCTTGGAGCCGACGCGATCCAGCAGCGGCTTGAGGAACTCCGGGTTGTTGGTGGTGCCGCCGTGGTTCTCAATGCCGAAGGCCACGCCCGTCGATTCGGTGGCCTCGATGAGCTGCTTGAGGGTTTTGACCGAGAAATCCAGGAACTCCGCGGCGGGCAGCTTGCGGGGCACAACGTCGATGCGGACGGCCTTGACCCCCAGCGCCTGGGCGGCGAGGGCGACCTTTGCTCCCCACTTCACCTCGAAGTCGGCGCGCTCTTCGAAGCGGTTGTTCATGCAGAACGCCGAGATTCCCTTGCCGGCGGCCTTCATGTCCGCCAAGAGGGTCTTGATCCCGGCCTCGTTGGCGGCGGAGTAGCGCCGATCGGGATGGTACAGTCCGGGCAGCGAGAGATCGTCGCCGATGGCCGCTTCGACTCCCTCGGCCCCTATGGATTGCAGCGCCGACCAGCAGTCCTTCTCGTCCGTCTGCTTCAGATGCCCATCGCGACAGGCCAGGCAGGGCTTGGGCTTGCCCGGCCCCGTAGCGGCAGCTCCCTGCGCCAGAGAGGCCGCCGCCAGACCGGCGGCAAGCCGGCTTGATCCTTCCAGGAATTCCCTTCGGTTCAGGAAGTGTTTCATCGTTTGCGCTCCTGGCGGAACGTGATTGCGGTCCGCTCCGGGCTTCGGTTTGACGATTATCGCGGCCCGATGCCCGCCCCGCAAGGCTGCGCCGATCTGGCAGGACGTGATCGTCGCCGCGGCGGAGATCATCGACCCGACGCCGGGGAAGGTCGCCGAGAGGATCCGCGAGCTGACGGGCGGGCAGGGATGCTCTGCTGGCGAAAAACGCCTTGAGGAATGCCAAAAAACCATCTGGGTAATGCCCATCGCTGCGCCCCCGTCGATTTGCTGCGAGGCGAAATCCTACGACAGATGCAGGCTGCCGGCAAGTAGCGTAAGTGCCGCAGAATCAATGTGGACGGAGTTTTCGCCAGGCACAACCCAATGGGAAAAACCGGGACGTTTGGGCAAAATGCCCTTTACAAATCAGTCGTAAGCGATTATTCTCTTTATGATTGTAGCTCCGAGGAGGACGCATAACATCCCTTGTGCGGAAGCGATTATTTGTGAGGAGCTCCACACCTGCGAGCCGTTCCTGTCGGAGGCATTTGTGTGAACGGACCTTCGGCCATCCTGGGTCGTCGGCCGATATTCGAAGCCCTCGAAGCTAGAGTGCTGCTGTCCTCCGTAAGCGGCCACATCGCATCGAACGTTCTCTGGGACGATACCTCTGAACCCTACGTTCTGACCGACGACCTGTACGTGGACCCCGGCGCGCAGTTGACCGTCGCTGCCGGGGTAGAGGTTCAGACGGACGGGCTTGGCAGCTACAGGTTCTACGTTGACGGCGAGGTCGCCGCGGATGGGGCTTTCATAGATGGCATTGAGTTCCAGGCCCGCACTGGCGGAACGCTGGATCTCGCCAACTGCTTGCTGGACAACTCCTTCGTTGCGTACCAGTTGGGCAGCCTCGGCACGCTCCAGTCGGATTCTTACGACAGCGACTCGTGGGAACTGGAGGTCGCCAGCAGCTCCGTCAGCGTGACCGACAGCGAGGGCTTCGGCGCTACGCTGAGCGCATCGGCAAGCATCTCCAACAGTTGGGTGGAATGGCTGACGATCCTGTCCGGCCAACCCACGGTAGAGGACTGCACCTTCAGCAGCGCCTACCCCATCGAGGCCGAAGACCCCGACTCCCTGGCAAACGTCTCCTCCAACACGTTCACGGATCCCGGCGCCACCATCACGGTCAGCGGCACGCTGGAGGGGGCGTTGACGCTGGCCGGCGGCGCCCCTGGAAAGTACCGGCTGAACGGCGATCTGACCGTCGCCGCGGGGGGCGCTCTGACAATCGAGTCCGGCGTGCAGGTCTCGTGCGGCTCGCCCCAATCCTACGACGTGATAGTCAACGGGACCTTGGACGCGACATCCGCGGATTTCGTGCACGTTGGTGTCAGTGCCATCGGCGGGCAGGCGGACCTGACGGATTGCCGGTTCACCTCATCCGGGATCACCTACGACTCGCTCAGCACCGGCACGGTGGACGACTGCTTCACGTCCGGCGGCGAGCCACTGTCCGTGACCGTCCGCGGCAACGGCGTGACGGTGGCCAACTGCGCCGATGTCAGCCTGCTGGTCTCCGGGTCGCCTACCATCCACGACAACCAAGGCGAGTACATCGCCCTGGATGGGCCCGGTACGCCTGTGGTGTACCAGAACACCTTCAGCAGCTATCGGCCGATCGTCCTGCTCGATCCGGACGCGTCCCTGGGCGGGTTCTCCGACAACACCTACACCAACGAGGGGCTGGCGATCCTCGTCCGGGGCGACCTGGACGGCCCCAGGACGCTGGCGAAGGTCGAGACGATCAGCCAATACGTCATGGACGGCGATCTGACGGTCAAGCCGGGCGCGGCGCTCGAACTGGCTGCCGACGCGAGCGTGGACTTCGACGGCAACCGGCTCTTCGTCGAAGGGACCGCCAGCTTCTCCGACCGGACGTTGACGAACCCGTATATCTCTGTGCGCAGCGGCGGAACACTCAACCTGACCAACTGCACCATCAGCGGCGGCCAGATCGTCTATGAGCCGGGCAGCGGCGGCGCCGTGGACAATTGCACGGGCGCCGGGGGCAACGATCTCCAGGTCCGCGGCGATTCCGTGACGGTTGCCGACAGCTCCAACCTCCGGCTGACCGTGTCCGGTTCGCCCACGATTGACCACAACAACCTGGAATCGATCCGCCTCGACGGGCCGGGGACGCCGCAGGTCACGTACAACCTCTTCTCCAGTGAATACCCCATCCGCCTGATCGGCGCGACGGCCGACCTGAGCGGCTTTGCCGACAACACCTACGCCGGCACGGATCACGCCATCCTGCTGAGCGGAACGATTGACGCGACCACCGAGCTTCAGGTCGTCGAAGGCATCAGCGATTACATGATCGACGGCTCGCTGACCATCGCCTCCGGCGCGACGGTGACCGCGGCGTCGGGCGTGCATATCAAGCCCATGCCGTCCGCGACGGTGTATGATTTCGAGTCCGGGCTCCAAGGGTGGACGTACGCCTACATCAACGACTACAGCAACTGGGGCTACAGCCACGATTTCTACCGCAGCGGCTCGTACGCCCACGGGGGAAGCTACTCGTTGTGGGGGTACGCCTACGTCTATGGCGACTACTCGGCCTGGTACTATGACGACTACAGCCGGACGTACGCGTGGTCGCCCTACCAGGACCTCCGCCAGGCGGGGAGCGTCCGAGTGTCTTTGACCGGTTTCCAGTGCAATTACGGGTACCTGGGCTGGGGCTTCGCCCAGAATGTCAAGCTGGTCATCGGTGACGGGACATACGAGGCGCCGGTCATGCTGATCGACCGCAACGAGGACCCCAGCTACAGCCTGGTGGATTACGGCTGGTACGGCACGTCCTCCGGCAGCGACGGCAGGACGTGGTACGACTTCAACGTCCCGCTCAACGCCACGTACTTTGGCAGTCCCCTGGCCGGCGTGAACCTCGCCAACGCCAGGGTGGGGATCGAGTGGGAGGCGCTCAACTGGAACAGCGGCCCGCAGCAGCTCTGGTCCTACAGCGCGATCGACGACGTGACCTTCAGCGGTGGCTATGCGACCTCAACCATCACCGTGGAGGGGACGCTGACGCTGGTGGACCAGGACCTGTCCGGGGCGGCCATCACCGTTCGCGACGGCGGAACGCTGGACCTCACCAATTGCAGACTGGACAAAGGGTCCGTGATCTTCCAGCAGGGAAGCTCCGGGGCGCTGACCGGGTGCAACGCCGGTGGCGGAAGCTGGCAGCTCAGCGTCGCCGCCGACGGCGTGACCGTCGCCAATTGCCAGGACATCTCGTCGGCAGCGCTGTCCGCCGACGCAGCGATCACCGGGAGCACCCTGTCGTACGCCGTGCTTTCCGGCGGGGCTCCCACCATCACCGGGTGCACGTTCACCAGCAACGCTCCACTGCGGTTCACCGAGCCCGACACCGACCCCTCCGGCATCGACTCCAACAACTATACCGAGGGGACCAATACCATCCGCATCCACGGGCAACTGGACGGCACGGTATCCGCCGGCCCGATCGACGGCATCGGCCGGTTCCAACTGGACGGAACACTGACGGTGGCGACGGGCGCGTCCTTGACGCTGCCGGACACCGTCGAGCTGTACCTGGGGAATTACGTCCTGGAGGTCGATGGCGCGCTGACCCTCAACGGCACGAAGGTCAACGGCGGTTACATCACCGTCATGCAGACCGGCCATGCCGATCTCACGGGCTGCGAGTTCAGCCAGACGCAGATCGAATACAATGGCGCCTCCTCCGGAACGGTCTCGTCCTGCCAGGCCGGCGTGGAGAGCAGTTGGTCGTTATACCTGGGCAGCCCGTCAGTAACCGTCACCGGCTGCGACGGCATCAGCGTCCTGGAAGTCTCCGCCGCGGCGACGATCACGTCCTGCCAGATCGGCTGGGTTGACATCAGCGGCGGGGCGCCCATCCTGCGGGACAGCACGCTGACCAACGCTGCCGCGATTGCCCTTTCCGAACCCGACAGCGACTTGAGCAGCGTCTCCGACCTCACCTTCTGGGCCGAGGACCCGTATATCCGCCTGCATGGCCAGGTGGATGGGACGGTGATTCTGGGGCCGATCAGCGGTCTTGGTGTATATCGCCTGGATAGCACGCTCACGGTCGCCGGCGGGGCGACGCTGACCATCGGTCCAGGCGTGGACCTCTACAACGACGGATACGCGATCCAGGTATCCGGCACGCTGAATATCAACGGAGGTGAGCTGCTCGGCGGCAACGGCGCGCTGAACGTCCTGTCAGGGGGGTCAGCCACCATCACCGGCGGGACATTCGCGTGGCCCACACTTACGGCGCAGGCGTCTTCCACGCTGAATGTCTCCGACGCCACTCTCGGCCAGACCACCGTCACGTATCAGTCCGGCAGTTCCGGACAGGTTCAGAACTGCGATGCCGGCGCGGGCAGTTGGACGGCGATCATCGAGAGCGCCTCCGCGAGCATCGTCGGCTGCACGGGCCTGGCGTACGTCGAGATGAAGGCGCCCGGGACGGTCCAGGGCAGCACTCTTGGCTACATTATCGTCAATTGCTCCGGCCAGCCCACCGTAACCGGCTGCACGCTGACAGACCCGTTGCCCATCCGCTACCGCAACGCCGCAGCCAGCCTGGGCGGATTCTCCTCCAACACGTATTCCGCCGCCAACCCGGGCATTTCCTACGAGATTTCCACGATCTCCGGGACGGCCGGCATGGCCGTCGCCGACTCCCTCGGCAGGTACATCCTCCCGGACTCCTTGATGATCTCCCCCTCCGGTCAACTGACCATCGGACCGGGCGTGACGCTGGAGCAGTCCGGCGAAGGTTACACGGTCACCGTGGACGGAGTCCTGTCCGCCTCCTCAGCGACGCTGGCCGTCGGCGTCTATGTCCGCAATGGAACGGCGAACCTCACCGACTGCACGTTCCAGGACGGTTGGTCCGTCCAGTACGGTTCCACGTGCGTCGGCGGAACGATCGACAACTGCTCCGGGGATTGGGGCCTGTACGTCTATGGCGGCGCGTTCTCGCTGACTGGCCCCATCGATGTGAACTTCCTGAGGGCCTATGTCCCGATCACGGTGCCCGACGGCAGTGAAATCGACGCCTTGACTCTCCAGTATGCCTCCACGGTCACCAACAGCGCCCTGGGCTACGTGGAGATCAACTCCGCCGCTGCGATCACCATCATCGGCTGCACGTTCACGGACGACCAGCCGCTTCGCCTGTTCGACCTGGACGTGGACCTGACGGGCATCCACGACAACACCTTCACTGCCGCACATCCGCGAATCCTGCTCAGCGGCACGAGGACGCAGGACTGGACCCTGGGCCCGATGGCCGGCCTGAACGCCTTCGCGATGGATTACCTTGGGGTCTCCTCGAGCGCGACGGTGACGATCCCCGCGGGTACGGACCTCGTGCCGGTCTCCACGGGAGGGTACATCGACGTGTTGGGCGGCCTGTCGATGTCGCAGTTCGATTTCCGCGGCGTGCCCGTCTATCTGTACGTCTATGGAGTCGTGGACCTGTTCGGGGTCATGATCGACAGCGGGTCGGTATCCTTGCAGTCAAACGCGACCGGCTCGATCTCGCACTGCCAGTTGCCGACACTGTGGGTCAGCGCGGGCGAGCAGGTTTCCGTCACCGACAACGACATCACCGGCAACGTCTGGGCGCAGGGCGATCCCTCTGCCACCATCAATCTCGAGGGCAACTGGTGGGGCTCGGCTGTGCCCAGTGAGATCGACGCCAGAATCTACGACCACAATGATTCTTCCTGGCGGCCATGGGTGGATTACGACCCGTTCCTGCTCAGCCCGCCGCTGACCGATTACCGCGGGCCGAAAGTGATTTCCAGCACGGCCATCGCTTCGCATGACGGCACGACGGCCGGCGTCGAGGCGACCTTCAACGAGGCCATCGACACCGGCAACATCACCTGGGCCGACCTGTACGTGACCGGGTTGGCCGGCGCGATCCCGATCACCGGTATCGAGCTGGTGGTCCTGACGACGTACCGGCTGACCTTCGCCCAGCCGGCCGATGGGCAGTACGAGCTCCACGTCGGACCCGGTGTGCCGGACCTTGCCGGCAATCCCATGAACCAGGACGGCGACACCACCAACGGCGAGCTGGACGAGGACGCCTACACCGCTCCGTTCGCCCTGGACTCCATGCCACCGGAAGCCCCGGCATCCGTGACCATCGACAACGACACCGGCTCGTCCTTCACCGATCTGCTGACGAGCATCTCGCCGCTGACGTTCTCCTGGTCCCCGCTAACCGACGCCAGCGGGATCGACCGCTACGAATACGAGTGGAACGGCGGAGGATGGACCGCCACCTACGGCACGTCGGTAGTCCTGGCGCTCGATGAAGGCCCCAATACCTTCTCCGTCCGGGGCGTGGACGGCGTGGGCAATGTCGGGGACCCCGCCTCGATGGTCGTCACGCTGGACACCATCCCGCCGCCAGCGCCAGCGAGCTTCTCTCTGGTCGATGACACCGGCGCTTCGGACGGCGACGGCGTGACGTGCGACTGGACACCGACGATCTCCTGGGGCGTCCCCGCCGACGCCGGGGGCATCTGGACGTACGTTTACCGAATCGACAACGACTTCTCCTGGCACGAGACGACGCAGAACTCCCTTCAGTTGGTGCCGGGCCAGGGCGTGCACACGCTGTACGTCCAGGCCTTCGACAACGCGGGCAATCTCGGCCCCAACGGCTCCTATTCCTTCCGTATCGACTGGGAAGGCCCGCCGGCGCCGACCGGGCTGACGTTGTCTCCCGACAGCGGCGCCGACCCGACCGATTTCGTCTCCAACGACGACGCCCCCATTGTCAGTTGGACCGCGCCGCCCGACCAGAGCGGCATCTGGAAGTATCAGTACCGGCTGGACGGCGGCGACTGGAGCGAGACATCCTCGACTTGGGCCCAGGTGGACCTCGATGAGGGCGGCACGATCTTCGACGTTCGGGCCATAGACGTCGCCGGGAACGTCGGCAACGTCGCCAGCCGCACGATACATATCGACCTCACCCCGCCGACGATCGCGTCCCACGATCCTTCGGGCGTGTCGCTGACGCCGGTGTCGCACGTGGACGTGCAGTTCTCCGAGAAGATCGACCCGGCCACGTTCACGCCCGATGTCATTACGCTGGAGTCACCGTCCGGCGTCGTCGATTCGCCCGGCATTGTGATTTCCTCGCTGGGCAACGACGCCTATCGCATCTCCTTCACGCCCATCCTGGCTAGCGGCGAGTTCCACGTCTTGATCTCCGCGGAGGTGACCGACTGGGCAGGCAACTCGATGGATGACCCGTACGACGCGTCGTTCCAGCAGGGCTTGCCGGAGTTGGAGATGGTGGAGTTCACCGGTCCGAACCAGGCGGGGACCGGCCAGCCGGTGCAGTACACCTGGACGGTGACCAACAACGGCCCGGGCGCCGCCACCGGCACGTGGTACGACCGCGTCTTCCTGTCCAGCGACCAGACGATCAGCCAGGACGACCGCATCCTGGTCGATCAGCCGAGCACGGGGGTCTGGCCGCTGTCGGGCGGAAGTCAGTACCAGCGTGTGCTTTCCGCCTCGATGTTCCATGATGTCGAGGAGGGCGATTACTACCTGCTTGCCAAGACCGACGCGACGGACGTGCTGCCGGAGGGCGATGAGTCCAACAATGAATCGCCCGTGGCGATCCCCATCCACATCTACAGGCCGGACCTGGAGATGCTCGAGTTCACCGGTCCGGGCCAGGCGGTGACCGGCCAGTCGGTGCAGTACACCTGGAAGGTGACCAACGACGGTCTGACCGCCGCCACCGGCACGTGGTACGACCGCGTCTTCCTGTCCAATGACCAGACCATCAGCCAGGACGACCGCGTCCTGGTCAACGAGCCGAGCACGGGCGTCTCGCCGCTGTCGGCGGGCGGCCAGTACCAGCGCGTGGTTTGGGTCCCGATGATCTGGGACGTCCAGGAGGGCGACTACTACCTGCTCGCCAAGACCGACGCCACGGACGTGGTGCCGGAGGGCGATGAGTCCAACAATGAATCGCCCGCGGCCATCCCCATCCACATCTACGCGCCGGACCTGCGCGTGCTCTCGGTGGACGCCCCCGCCGAGGGTTGGGCGGGGCGGCCCGCCACCGTCCGCTGGACCGTCAAGAACTTCGGCAGCGGATCGACCGGCAGCAGCGCCTGGGTGGACCGCGTGTATCTGTCCGGCGACAACGTGCTGGGCGGCGATTACTACCTGGGCGAGGCGGTCTGCCCGACCGGCCTGGGCGGCGGCGACAGCTACCTGCAATCGCTGGACGTGACCTTGCCGGCGCTGCAAGGCCCTTATTACGTCTTCGTGGTCACCGACGCCGGCGACTCCGTCCACGAGTTCGGGCAC
>Ga0315277_10005302_pt1 | contig 17018 bp, 11 predicted proteins | sample YL17G05_15_MG_FD_203695 | JGI IMG/M metagenome (GOLD analysis project Ga0315277, IMG submission 203695) | Sediment microbial communities from Yellowstone Lake, YNP, Wyoming, USA - YL17G05_15 | ecosystem: Environmental > Aquatic > Freshwater > Lake > Sediment | place: USA: Wyoming | collected... | reverse complement strand
TTAGGGTATGCCGGAATAAAAGGGATGTTAGATATTTTAGACCCCTTTTCAGATATGCTGGAGAAAAAGACCTTTAACCGGCTGATGGAGTTTACCCATGGGAAGTATGAAGGTCTGGGAATGACTATCGAGAAGAAAGATAAATATATAATCGTCGTTTCACCTATGGAAGGGACACCAGCTTTCAGAATGGGGTTAAGAGCCGGAGACAAGATACTGGAGATAGACGGCAAATCCACCTATGACATCTCCACCGAAGAAGCTTCTAATATGATGCGAGGACAGGCTGGCACCAAAGTTACACTGAAGATTCAAAGGGAAGGGATACAGGAACCGCTGGATTATGAGATCGAAAGGGCGGTAATCGAAATAAAGAACGTTCCCTATTATGGTGTTGTCGGGGATGGGATCGGATATATCAGGCTTTCCAGATTCTCTGAAGATACCGGAAAAGAACTCAAAGAAGCCATCCGTGACCTCAAAACCAAGAATATCAAGGGGCTGATTTTCGATCTTCGTTTTAATGGCGGAGGACTTCTGAATGAAGGGGTCGAGACCTCCAATCAGTTCTTAGATAAGGATAAGTTAGTAGTCTATACCCAGGGTAAAAAGCCGGAGGATTTAGTCAAATATTTCGCCAAAGAGGACGCGCTCTATCCTGACAAACCATTAGTGGTCCTGGTGGATGAGCAGACCGCCTCTGCCTCAGAGATCGTGGCTGGAGCCATTCAGGACTGGGACCGGGGTGTGATAATCGGTGATACCACTTACGGGAAGGGCCTGGTGCAGACCGTCCTGAACATGCCGGATGATGTCTACCTGAAATTGACCATTGCCAAATACTACATTCCCAGCGGAAGATGCATACAAAAGCCGGAAAAGTCCAAGAAAAATTTAGCCTTAGCTTTCTCAGACGAAGGGGCTGATAGTACCAAGGCAGATAGTACACAAAATGAAATCTTCCACACGAACGGAGGCAGGGTGGTGTATGGAGGTGGTGGGATTGTGCCGGATATCGTCATACCAGCAGAGAAATTCAAGCCCATAGAGATGGATCTGGAAAGACAGCAGCTTTTCTTCGATTTTGCGGTCAGGTGCATTTCCCAGCATAAAGACCTGCCCAGGGATTTTGAGGTAGACGATAAGATGATCTCTGATTTCAGGGATTTTCTTAAAGAGAAGAACTTCATCTACCTCAACCAGGTTGAGGTTTCACTTCAAGACCTGGAGAAGAATATCAATTCAGAAAAGGACAAGGATTCTTTTGCTCCAGCTCTTACAGAATTGAAAAAGGTGATCCAGAAGTCAAAGGAAGGCGATTTTGAAAACAGTCTGGATTACATAAAAAGAGCAATTAAAAGAGATCTCCTTTATAGCCTGTATGGGGAAAAAGCCTATTATGAAGGAATTCTTCTGAAAACTGATCCTGTCGTGAAGAAGGCTATAGATATATTGTCAAATAAATCTGAGTACAAAAAGTTTCTTAAGGGATAAGAACATTCTCTGAAAAGGTGTAACATAAAAAGACCCCCTTTGAAGTTCCTCAGGGGGTCTTTTTTTTGAAGGTGCTCCGGTTCCCTAAAGCACAAAGAAGCATTGCTGAGTTAGGATTAGTCATCTATTAACAATATGGTGTGATTATTAATGTTATCTCAATTTTTTAAAAGTGTTACTTTAAGTCAATTATGTAAAGAAAGAGCCCTGAAAAGAGTTGAATTTGAGAAGACTTTGGAGTGCGAACCTTTAGGTTTGCCAGAATAAATTCTCTTGTTTATCAAGAGGTTAAGGTAAAGCTAAAGTCTTCGCCAGGATCCTGCGGACAAGACCTTGACGGCTTTACACTCCACTATTTCTTCTCCAAATTTGACTTTTTTTTAAAATCACAAAGAAATATTTTGAAAGTCTAAGAGTAGAATGGAACTAACAATAAGAACAGAGGATACTTAGAAGACTTATTTTGTCCGCTTTTTATTAATTTCAAGAGGCTTATTGCCATACTTTTTTTGCCGATAAAAAGATTGAGATTTATTTTCTTTTAGAGAGAAAAAACTTGCATTTTTTCGAATCGGCTTTATAATATGAACCAGAAGAAAATCGGAGAATAGATGCCACAGGAGAAAATCTTAGTAGTGGATGACGAGCTTTTTGTCAGAGAGTTGCTCCTTGAATTTTTGGGCAAACAGGGTTTTGAAGTGCACCTGGCCGAATGCGGAGAAAAAGCTCTGGAGGTGGCAAAATCGGTTCCTGTGCAGATTGCGTTGATAGACCTCAAAATGCCGGGAATGGATGGGATCCAGACCCTAAAGGAGCTGAAGAAGATCTCGCCCGAGATTTTAGCGATTATCATGACCGGGTATCCGACCATAGAAAGCGCAGTAGAAGCTTTAAGAAGCGGCGCCTGCGATTACGTGATCAAGCCCTTCAAACTGAACGAGCTCAGAGCCTCTATAGACAAAGCCTTGAAAGAACATCAACTGAAATATGAGATCGACGAGTTGAAAGGAAAAATCAGGAATCTGGAGGATGAGCTTAAGAACTACCAAAAGGGGACCAAGAATCCTGATCACTTGAAGTTTAACCCTGGCTCCGGGGTCACCCCGATTGCCGGGGGTGCTCTTTATGCCATAGAACAAAAGCCGGCTGATTCGTTGGTTCTGGAGCAAATTAAAAAATTGGGTGAGCTAAAAGATAAAGGATTAATCACCGACCAGGAATTCGAGCTTAAAAAAGGGGAGCTTTTAGACAGGCTATAAACTACCGTTAAAACGTTTTTTTGAAGATGGTCAAGTCCTTCTGCCATGAGTTCTAATCTCCTGCCTCTTTACCATAAGCTACTCAGGGAATACGATAAAGTCTTGAATCTGACTGACAAACTAATTTACGCATTACAGACAAAAGAAACGGAAGAAAACATAAATTCACTTATAGATCAAAGGCTCCGGATCACGCAGACGATTCAGAAGATGACTGGTGCCCTTAGTAATTTTAGTCCCTCAAATTCGGAGCGGGTTGAACCTCAGATAATCGAACAGCTCAAATCGATACATTCAAAGTTAGAAGAAAAAGCCAGTCTTCTGGCAAAGAAAGAAAAAGAGCTGGAAAAGCTGGCGGAGAATTTGAATTAAATCCTGTTCTGTTTGTTTGGTTTATAGTTTTTTAAAAAAAGGGGGCCTTATAATCTACATAGTTTCTCACCGGTTTACTTAAAATCTATTGACAGAATCTTTATTTATTATTTATATGTATATCGCAAACGCGGGAAAGGAGGATGGATGAACAGATTTATTGGATTTCTTGCTTTTATTTTAATCTTATCTTTTCCTTTAAACCAAATTTTTTGCCAGACTGATTCAGATACTCTTTTCACACTGGAAAAAGTCGTTTCTTCAGCCCTGAAAGACAACCCTGATTTAAAAGCAAGTTATCAGCTCTGGCAGGCATCGAGAAACCGCATTTCTCAGGCTTTAGCTCCATCCAAACCTCAATTAGGGGTGAGGTATGAGGGGCTACCCCTCGGTAGCTTTAATCTTAACAAATATGAATTGAGGACTTTCCTATTCAGCCAGGAGCTGATGTTTCCTTCCAGGTATTTTTCTATGAGGAAAATGTCTTTATCTGAGTCGGATATAGCTTCATCTTTTTATCAGGATAAAAAAGTAGAAATCATTCAGAAAGTGAAATCAGCTTATTTTGACCTTTTCCTGAACTTTAAACACATAGAGATATTTCAGGAGAACCTGAGCCTGTTAGAGCATTTTGTGAAAGTCGCTCAGATCAAATATTCCACTGGCGAAGCTCCTCAGAGCGATATACTCAAAGCCCAGGTGGAATTAGCCAAGATGACCAATGAGCTGGTAACCATGAGGGCTATGCTGGAGGTATCTAAGGGAAGGTTAAATATCCTTATGAACCATCTGCCTTCCGCTCCGCTCTCCATTCAGACCGATATCGTAATTCCGGATTTTACCTGGGTTCTTTCTGATCTGCAAGATAAAGCTTTTTATTCAAACCCTCTTTTAACTGCCTCAAAATCGATGGTCGATGTTCAGAAAAGCTCCTTTTCCTTAGCTAAACAGGGTTATCTACCTGATTTTATGTTTGAATATATGCGAATGAAAACTAAAGAGGGGATGAGAGACTGGGGCTTAGAGTTCAGGACCAGCATACCATTCTGGTTTCTTCTCAAAGAGAAAAACGAAGTGAATGAGAAAAAGGCGAATCTTCTTTCAGCTGAGTCTGATTATCAAAACATGAAAAATGAGATTTCCTTTGAGGTGCAGATGGCTTATGTTAACACCCAGGCAAGTTATCGACTGATGAAACTGTACCAGGAAAGCTTCTTAGCTCAGGCAGAAGAAGCCCTAAAAGTGGCTGAAGCAAACTACTCGGCTAATTTGACTGACTTTTTGACTCTTCTGGATGCTCAGAGAACTTTAAGAGAAACAAGATTAGATTATTATAAAGCCATAGTTGATTATCTACAAAATTTAGCTTCTTTAGAAAGAGCTGTCGGAGCTAATTTATAGGGTCAGGGAGGATAAGATATGTTTAGAAAAGTTCTCATCTTATGTTTTTCGATTATTTTCGTTTTTAGCGCGTGTTCAAAAAGAAAAACAGAAGAGCATAAAGGGATGGAGCATGGTGCTCCTTCTGCTCAAACCGGTACGGAAACGGAAGAAAAGGTGATGCTGACCCCCGAGTCTGAGCAAGAAATCGGAGTGAAATTGGAGAAAGTAGACTATCGCAAACTTACCAAAACCATTAGGACCGTGGGGAAAATAGATTTCAATGAGGAAAAGCTGGTCTATGTTACGCCGCGCCTGGGTGGAAGGGTGGACAAGATTCTGGTCAACTATGTAGGTTATCAGGTGCAAAAAGATGAGCCTTTAGTCTATATATACAGTCCTAATTATCTTTCGGCTGAACAGGAATATATCGAAGCTATAAATAACTTAGAAAAAGCTCAAGCCAGCCAATCTTCTGGAGCCATAGAGTCTGCCAAAGATCTGGTAGAATCTTCAAAAAGAAAACTCCTGCTTTTAGGTGTCAAGGAATATCACATAGAAGACTTAGAAAAAAGCCGCCAACCTCAGCCTTTGCTGATGATTCATAGCCCCATATCTGGAACAGTTACTGAGAAGAATATAATCCTTGGAAAATATGTGAGCGAGAGCGATAATCTTTATACTATTGCGGATCTGTCAGAGGTCTGGATGTATGCGGAAGTTTATGAACAAGATTTAGCCGGAATAAGGAGAGGAGAATTAGTTAAGATAACTTCACCGGCTTATCCGGAGGAGACCTTTGAAGGAAAGATAATTTATGTAGGCTCCACCGTCTCAGGTGAAACCAGGACCGTTCAGATCAGATGCACTTTAACTAATAAAGGGTTAAGATTAAAGCCTGGAATGTACGTGGATGTCTATTTACAGATAAAATCTCCAAAACCACAATTAGCCATCCCCAACTCGGCGGTTCTTATGACCGGAGTAAGAAATATCGTTTTTGTCTCAGAGGGGGAGGGGATGTACAGCAGAAGAGAGGTCAAAATAGGAGAAGAGCAGGATGGATATTTTCAGGTTTATTCCGGGTTGAACCAGGGTGAGATGGTCGTAACCCAGGGTAATTTTTTAATCGATTCCCAGAGCCAGCTTGAAAAAGGAATGGGTTCAATGCCGGGTATGCCGGGAATGGAGCCTAAGGAAAAGAAAGCTCCTCAGAAAGAGAAGAAGGCTGAGGAAAAGAAGATGGAGAAAATGGAGGGGATGTGAAAGTTAAGTGTGGCTGTCCATTGGACGGTGAACCTCTCCCTAACCCTCTCCTTAAAAAGGAGAGGGGATATGAGCCGCCAAGATTTACCTGTGATAAATTGGAACAGTTATGATCGATAAGTTAATCGATATATCTCTGAGAAACAGATTTCTTCTAATCGCTTTTTATATCCTGGTAATTCTCTGGGGGATCTGGTCAGTTAAAAATACCCCGATTGATGCTATCCCTGACCTTTCAGAAAATCAGGTTATAGTTTTCACCGACTGGTCTGGCCGCTCACCGCAGGAAGTAGAAGACCAGATAACCTACCCTTTAACCGTCAATTTACAGGGGTTGGCCGGGGTCAAAGCGGTCAGATCAGCTTCAGCTTTTGGATTCTCAATGATAACTGTAATTTTCGAGGATAGGATTGATCTCTATTTTGCCCGCACCCGGGTAGCAGAGAGACTAAGCTTAGCTTCAAGCTTCTTACCAGAAGGAGTTGTTCCTACCTTAGGCCCAGATGCTACTGGCTTAGGACAGATATTTTGGTACACTCTGGAAAGTAAGGGTCATTCCTTAGAAGAACTGCGCACCCTGCAGGACTGGTTTGTGCGCTACCAGTTGAATTCCGTACCGGGTGTGGCTGAAATAGGCTCCATTGGCGGATTTGTCAAGCAGTACCAAATAGACGTGGACCCAAATAAGCTCAGGGCTTTTAATATCGATTTGAAGATGGTCTTTGAAGCGGTGATGAGGAGTAACTCCAACGTGGGAGGGAAGGTCATCGAGAAAAACGGTATGGAGTTTATCCTGAGGGGTATAGGCTTAATTCAATCAGTGGAAGATGTAAAAAACATAGTCGTCGACTCCCGAAATGGCGTGCCAGTTTATGTAAAGAACGTTGCAATTGTGCGGTTAGGTCCTGAGTTCAGGAGGGGAGCTTTAGATAAAGATGGAAAAGAGGTAGTGGGCGGAGTAGTGGTGATGAGATATGGAGAGAACACCATGGATGTCATCAACCGGGTAAAACAGAAGATAGAAGAAATCCAGCCCGCTTTGCCTCAGGGTGTAAAGGTTATCCCCTTTTATGACCGGACCGATTTAATCAAAGCTACAGAACACACTTTAAAAAGAGCTTTGATCGAAGAAAGCATTCTGGTCTTTTTGGTCATTCTTATCTTTCTAGGACATTTCTTAAGCACATTTATAGTCATCACCAGCCTTCCCATCGGCGTGCTGATCGCTTTCATCTTTATGCGATATTTGGGAATTACCTCCAACATTATGTCTTTAGGAGGGATTGCCATAGCCATAGGCGTGATGGTCGATGCAGGAATCGTGATTGTTGAAAACTCTTTCAGGCATCTGGAAAAACTTGAGGATAAAAGTAAAAAACTGGAAACTGTGGCTCTTGCTGCCAAGGAGGTGGGAAGGCCTATCTTCTTTTCGATGATCATAATCATCCTTGCTTTTGTTCCGGTTTTCAGCCTCCAGGGTCAGGAAGGGAAATTATTTCATCCTCTGGCATTTACAAAGACTTTAGCTATGATCGGTGCATCGATTTTGGCTATAACCTTGGTGCCGGTTTTGTCCACTTATTTCCTCAGGGGAAAATTAAGATCAGAGGAAAAGCATCCTCTGAATAGGTTCTTGATGAAACTGTACGAACCTATACTTTTATTTGCCTTAAAGCATAAAAAGATTATTCTAGGAGGTGCCTTAATTGTCTTAGCAGGTGCTTTCCTTTTAATTCCTCTTATCGGTAGCGAGTTTATGCCTCCGCTTGAAGAGGGGAAAATACTTTATATGCCTACTCTTCTCCCTGCGGTCTCTTTGACTAAAGCGATGGAAATTGTAAAAAAGCAGGATCTGATTTTGGAGGGTTTTCCCGAGGTGGAATCGGTGGTGGGAAAAGTCGGCAGGGCAGAGACTGCCACAGACCCTGCTCCTATTAGTATGATAGAGACGGTCGTCAACTTAAAGCCTGAGGAAAAATGGCGTAAAGGGATGACTAAGGATAAATTGATAAAAGAGATGGATGAAAAATTATCTGTCATCCCCGGTGTGGCGGGTGCTTTTACTCAACCGATCAGGAATAGAATCGATATGCTTACTACCGGCGTGCGGACTCAGGTGGGAATCAAAATCTTCGGCTCGGATTTGAAGGTGTTAGAGGAAAAGTCCCAAGAGATTGAAAAAGTGGTGCGAATGGTTCCCGGAGCGGCAGATATATATGCTGAGAGGGTTATCGCTTCTCCTTACCTTGAGATAAAAATAGACCGGAGCAAGGTGGCAAGGTACGGCATAAAATTGGGTGACGTTATGGACGTAGTGGAAACTGCTATTGGAGGGAAAAATCTGACAACCACCATTGAGGGAAGGGCTCGTTTCCCGGTTAGGGTCAGATATGCACGGGAGTTGAGGGATAACATAAATGCTTTAAAAAATATCCTGGTCTCAGCACCAAATGGAGCTCAGATACCTCTAAGCCAGCTATCTGAGATAAGTATAAATATGGGACCATATATGATCTCCAGCGAAAACGGGCTTTTGAGGAATATCGTTCAGCTAAACGTCCGCGGAAGGGACCTGGTAGGGTTTGTGGAAGAAGCAAAAAAGTTAGTCCAGAAGGAAGTAAAGCTTCCACCAGGCTACTTTGTCACCTGGAGCGGGCAGTATGAAAATCAGGTAAGGGCAAAAGAGAGGTTGAAGATTGTAGTTCCTCTGGTTTTGTTTATTATACTTATGCTTTTATATATCATTTACAGATCGTTTAAAGAGGCTTTGTTGATTATTGCCTCAATCCCCTTTGCAATGGTTGGCGGGATTTTACTTTTGTTTATCTTAGGTTATAACTTCAGCGTGGCTGTCTGGGTGGGGTTCATCGCCCTTTTCGGAACTGCAGTTGAGACCGGCGTGGTTATGGTAGTATATTTAGATGAGGCTATAAAAAAAAGAGGACTTTCAAATATCAAAGATAAGTCCGAGATAAGAGAAGCAGTCATAGAGGGAGCCTTGCTGAGGTTGAGACCCAAGCTCATGACCGTAGGAGCCATAATCCTTGGTCTGCTGCCGGTGATGTGGACCAAAGAGGCAGGCTCCGAGGTAATGAAACCTATCGCCACTCCGGTGATCGGCGGAATGATCACCTCTACTCTTCTGGTCTTGATTGTAATTCCAGTAATCTATGAGTGGATGAAGGAGAGGGAGTGGAGAAAAACGAATAAACTGTAGTTTTCGCTGGCTATAGAGTTAGTAAAATTTTCTATTTCACCGAGAGGCGATAAAATTTCTGTTGCAATCCCCTTTAATTTACTTATATTTCAAAAAAAACTGGAGATGTTAAATGGCAGAAGAGGGAAAAGGAGAAATAACCCAGGAACAGTTGGAAGCCTTTGCTGACTCTTATGCCTCCTTTAATAAGATCATCCAGCAGCTCCATCAAGCCTACAAGGATTTAGAACAAAAGTTTGAAAATCTAAACCTCGAATTAGAACATACCAACCTCAAGCTCAGGGAGAGCTTAGCCGAGAAGGAAAAGGTCACCAACTACCTGAATAATATCCTGGAGAGTCTCACCTCTGGAGTTCTGGTCGTAAATTTAGAAGAAAAAATCGCACTTTTTAACCGTGCCGCAGAAGAAATCACCGGGTATAAAACCGATGAGGTTTTGAACCGGCCTTATTTGGAAATAATGGGTAAAGAGGTAGACCTGCAATCGACTCCTGTCCATACTCTGCGTGCGGGGACCTCCCATTTAAATGAAGAGAAAGAAGTCTTGACCAAGTTACAGGCTAAAATACCTCTTGGTTACTCGACATCTCTTTTGCAAGATAGCGAAGGAAATCTCCTGGGTGCAGTTGAGGTGTTCTTCGATCTTTCCAAAATCAAGAAGCTGGAAGAAGAGATTGCCCGGGTAAGGACTTTAGCCGCTTTAGGGGAGATGGCGGCAACAGTTGCCCACGAGGTCAAAAACCCATTAGGCGGGATCTCCGGTTTTGCTGACCTGCTGAACCGGGATATTGAAGAAGGGGACCCCAGAAAAAAATACGTCAGGAAAGTAATCGAAGGAGTGGACATTTTAAACCGGATCGTGATGAATCTCTTAGATTATACCCGCAGTATAAAATTAGATGTAAGACCCATAGATTTTAAGAGATTCCTGGATGAAGTGGTTGGTTTTTTTGAGATGGATATCTTAAGGGAGAAAAAAAATATAAAAATAGAGCGCTTCTATCCAAGCGAGAAATGCGGCTGTCTTCTGGATGCAGAAAAGTTCAAGCAGGTGGTTTTAAATCTCCTGTATAATGCTTCCCAGGCTTTGCCGGATGGAGGTCTGATTCAGCTTTCTGCAGGTCACGAAACGAGAAGCAGGGATAACAGAATACCGAGTTCGGCGGTTGAGCAAATGCTCTGCTTGAGGATCAAAGATAATGGTATCGGCATGAGCGAGGAGGTAAAAAATAAGCTCTTCACTCCCTTTTTCACGACCAAGGAGAAAGGGACCGGCTTGGGACTTTCCACTGTGAAAAAAATCGTGCAAGCGCATAAGGGTGAGATAAAGGTAGACAGTAAGTTAGGAAAAGGAACCACGGTAACGATATTTATTCCCAAAAGCGGGTGAAAAGTAACAAGAGCGACCTTTAAAGGGTCTATTGAAAAACTGGAACAGATGGAGTGTCATTCTGACCCCGCCTTTGGCGGGGGAAGAATCTCCACATAAATCAATGAGATTCTTCGGTCGTCCATTTGGACTCCCTCAGAATGACAGGGAGCGTTTTTTCAGCACGCCAAGAACGGGTCGCTCTGCGGAAAAAGGAGGCGAATAGAAAATTGTTAGAGAAAAGGGTTTTAGTAGTAGACGACGATAATCTGATGAAGGATTCCCTGAGTGAGATTCTCACCCGCTCAAATTACCTGGTTGACTTAGCTTCCAGCGGGGATGAGGCATTGAGTAAATTAAGAATGAGGGAATACGATGTCATCATCTCGGATATAAGAATGCCCAAGCTGGATGGTATGGAGCTTCTGAAAGCAGTCAAGGGGAACTGTCCGGACACGAGGATTATCATGATGACTGCATTTGGCACAATAGAGAATGCGGTCGAGGCAATGAAATTAGGTGCTTACGATTATATTATGAAGCCTTTCAAAGCCGATGAGATCGAGCTGGTGGTTAAGAATGCCTTTGAATTTAAAAAGCTCTTGATTGAAAACCGGATGCTGAAAACTGAGGTGGCTGGCAAATACCGGTTCCAGAACATAATCGGGAAAGCTCCTCAGATGCAGAAGGTCTTCGAGATGGTGGATATGATTGCAGACAGTCGCTCATCCGTTTTGCTTACAGGGGAGTCCGGAACAGGCAAGGAACTAATCGCCAAGGCAATCCATTATAACAGCCCCCGGAAAGATGGACCCTTTATCAAAATAAACTGTGCTGCCTTGCCTGAAGGTTTGGTGGAATCCGAGCTTTTCGGGCACGAGAAAGGGGCTTTTACCGGAGCGATCCGCCAGACCAGGGGCAGGTTTGAGATGGCAGATGGAGGGACTCTGCTATTAGACGAGATAAGCGAAATCACTCCGGGTCTACAGGCAAAACTCTTAAGAGTATTGCAGGAAAGGGAATTTGAAAGGGTCGGCTCAGGACAATCTATTCAGGTAGACGTGCGGGTTATCTCTACCTCTAATAAAAACTTAGATGAAGAGATAAAGAAAGGAAAGTTCAGGGAGGACCTTTTCTTCCGTTTAAATGTCATACCTATTCCTCTTCCTGCTCTAAGGGAAAAGAAAGAAGACGTGCCTCTTTTAGCAGAGCATTTTCTACAAAAATATAATCAAGAAAATAATAAGAAGGTTCAGGGTATCTCAGAAAAGGTATACCAGCTTTTGATGGAATATCACTGGCCCGGGAATGTCAGGGAACTGGAAAATTATATCGAAAGGGCTGTAGTAACTACGAGAAACAAAGTTCTTACGCCTGCGGATTTCCCCCCGGAGCTGTTCTTCAAGAAAGCAGAATATGACGATTCAGGCCTAAAAGTCGGCTGCACAATCGCGGATATGGAGAAAGCCCTGATTCTTAAGACTCTGGAAGTTTATGGTGGTAACAAGACCAAAGCGGCAGAGGTTTTAGGGGTTTCCTCTCGTACCCTGAGGAATAAGTTACAGGAATACGGGTTGAAAGAAGAAAATAAACAAGTAGACAGTAGTTAGTAGACAGTAGACAGGGAAGACCCGGTAGCCCCACCGTGGCGGGACGACCGAAGAATCTAATCGAACGTGAGCTGGAATAGATTCTTCGCCTCTACGAGCCGTAATGCTTTACCGGCCTGCGGGCTCAGAATGACACTCATACAAATGTCATACTGAGTCCGCCAGGGGCGGGCGAAGTATCTATCGCCAAGCACTGCTGGGAGAAATGAGAGAACAGAGTTTAAATAAGTTTTTAGGTATAGTCTCGGTCGAGGAAAGGGTGATTAGGGACTATAAGGAGATACCCTGTAAGGATATGGACCTGGATTGTTTTGCTTTTGATGGGAAAATTCCTTTTGGCAATTACGATAAATGCTATAACTATGCCCCGGAGTTAGGGAGATGTATTTTCTGTGAGTGGAGGGTTAGAGCTTATTAATAGACCTTTAAGCTTTCGCGGAGTTATCTTTCACCTCCTGTTTGATCCACCACCTTAGCAGAAGGCGAAAAATCCGTCAAATTTCTCTTGACTTTTAGTCGTTGCGAGCTAAATTTCATTGTATAGAATAAGAGATCCTATGGCAGGTTTCTCATCCCCACTTAAGAGAGGGGATTAAGAAAGGAGGTGGGTACTCCTCACAAAAATTGTCTTATAAGTAAGAGTTTAAACACATAACCATAAATCCAAAGAAAGGAGGTATTCCAAAATGAACCTAAAGACAGCCTTTTTCATTTTATTGATTAGTATCTTATTAGTTGGGTGTGCTCAGGTAATAAAACCACCAGCTACTTTTCTTCGCACCTTTGACGAGCCTGGAACTTGGAAATCAATTGAAGTCCGAGAAGGATTAACAAAAGACCAGTTATGGAGGATGGTAGTAGATGCTTTGGCTCAAAAATTTGATATGGAAGTGCTTGACAAGGAAAGTGGCTATATACGCACTTCTTGGAAGTACACTTATGTAATTGAGGAAAAAATTATCGAGAATTATCGTTCCAGAATTATTATTAAGTTCTTGGGTGAAGCATGGAACACTTTACAGGTTAAATCAGAGGCTAATTGGATGGAAAAGGGCGGTTGGATACTAGGTTACGATACAAGATTGTTAGAAGATGTATATGGAGATATCCAAGGAAGGATAGGAAGAATTCGACGATAAGTCAACAAAACGTGTATGATGTATTATAATAAGATTATAATGGGCTAACTAAGTGATCCAAATTGCCCCTTACCCAGAGTAAGGATACCAGTGCTCCTTGCGGATGTTATCATACACAAGGAAAAAGTTAACAAGGATAACATCCTCGCTGACCCGGTAGACTTATCTTGCCCTCAAGATGGGTCTAAATCTACCCACCCTTTATTGATTGCCAGAGGATATCCTCGCTCTTAGATAGCTCTTTAGGCTTTTCTGAGGTTCACTTTTCACCTCCTATTCAAATCCTATCAGCTTAGTAGAAGACAAAAAATGTGTCAAATTTCTTGATTTCTGGCCACCAATTCCATAAATTCTCTCTGTAGTATTTCTATGCGGAGGGTATTATGAAATACTTAAAGTTCTTACTCCTACTCTTCATTATAACATCAACTTCTTTTCCTAAAACCATTAATGAGTCCACCAAGAGTTTTATATATGAAATTGTATCACCTAACCTGGGAGGAGGCACAGGGTTTGCAGTAACCGATAGTCTCTTAGGTCCCTTTCTTATAACTTGTAAACACGTGGTTCAAGACTCTATAGGTAATTATATCGATTCGGTTTTTGTGAGAAGAAACAAAATGCTACCTACAGGGCAAATAGTCTCAGATACTAGTGCATTTATATTACGCTTAAAGGTAAAAGGTCATAGTTTGTTTGTTGAACATCCCAATCCGGACGTAGATTTAATAATGATCCCCCTGTCATCGCTTAACACAACAATCTCCTCAAACGAATCGCTTCCCAGGTTATATTCACGCTTCGTTTTAAGTAAAGACCAAATTGCTGAATTGGGTCTCGACGAAGGAACAACTATCGAACTGATAGGTTTCGCTCTGTCCCCCGCTCTATCTCCAAACACCACACATTATCATTTTTCGAGGTTTGGGAAAATTGGACTATATACTACAAATGAATTTACCTTGCTAATTAATAAAAAGTTCAAAACAGCAAATTATATTCTCTTAGATATGATAATTCGGCCCGGCGACAGCGGTTCTCCAATTTTTGCCCACATTGACAGCAATGTATATTTAATTGGTTTCGTGGCCGGATACTCGCCTAAAATAGAATACGGCATCGCATATCCCGTCTATTACTTGCATGATTTAATGAAAGCAGTCAGGGATACCCTTAGCATCCTTCTTAAACAAGAAAAGGGGAAATAGCAACTCCAAATAGACTCCAATATATAACTTCCCACTTTGGCTAAAGTGGGAATTTTTTTGCTGATATACCCTTTTCTATAGGCTAAAATTAATCTTAAAGTGAAATTATTTTCACTTTTAAAAGTAAAAGCGAAATACTTTTTTCCACGTCGATACCCAGCGTTTCTATGGTTAGCGGTCTGGCAAGTTTTTTGGAAGCCTTATCCTTTCAAAAGGAAATTATTTCCTAAAAATAATTGGGCTTAGCTTCATTTATAAATTTAGTACTTCTTCTTAACCTTCAGTTATATATAAAATTAGCTACTAAATTTCAAATCGTTCTCTATAGGCACGGGATTTGCTAAAAAGCAGAATGTCGAATTATGTCAAAAAGGCAGGGAGCAGGTAGCCGGTAAAAAGCAGGTGGTAGGTAATAGGTGATAGGTCGAAGGGATTTTTGCGTGGAGTAAGCGGCTATGAACGGGTCGCTCTACAAGAATAAGGAAAGGGTTTCACCCTCCCCTTAATCCCCTCCTCTACGAGCCGTAAAGCTTTTATCGGCCATCAAGGGAGGGGAGACAAAGCGACCCTATCCTACGGATCCCTTTCGGGAAAGGGGACGCGCTACGAAAAGCAAAAAATGGAGGTCTGAAGACCTCCGCTACAAAAATCGAGAGTTATAAAATGAATCTATCCGAGATTAAGAACCAGTTAGTGAACCTCTGGGGGCAGATGAGTTTTTTAAAAAGGGTCACTTTAGGCGTTTTGGTCTTAATTATTTTTTCAGGCTTAATTGTTATTTACTCTCGTGCTCACCGGGTTGAATATGTGACTTTATATAGCGGGTTACAGACGGATGAGGCTGGCACGATTATCGAAAAATTGAAAAGCACCAAAGTTCCTTATAAAATCTCTGAAGGAGGCAAAGTAATCTCGGTCCCTACAGATGAGGCGGAGGAGGTTAGATTACAATTAGCCAGAGAGGGCTTACCCAGATCTGGAGTTGGGTATGAGATCTTCGATAAGAAAACCTGGGGGATGACCGATTTTGTAGAAAAAATCAACTACAAAAGAGCATTAGAAGGTGAGCTTGCCAGAACGATCGGGGAGCTCAAGGAAATAGAATCTGTCAGGGTTCATCTGGTCCTGCCGGAAGAAAGATTGTTCAAAGAGGATAAAAGTGAGCCATCTGCTTCTGTTATGCTCAAACTAAAACCGGGATTTAAGCTTTCCAGCTCTCAGGCTCTGGGGATTGCCAAACTCATAGCCAACAGCATCGAGGGACTCTCCACCTCAAAAGTGACCATAATCGATTTTAACGGGGACATATTGTTCTCAGGAGAAACCGAGCAGTCACCAGAGGGGCTTTTATCTTCTACAATTCAAGCCGGAAAAGACGCAGACGGAGATTTAAAAAACAAGGCTTCACCTTTGTCAGGTGACAGTACTAAAACTGGAGAGAAAGAGAATTCTGCTTCAATCGTCCTATATAGATATTCCTGGATTTTGCTTCTGGCTTTAACTCCATTGCTATTCTACATTGCGTTGAGGTGGTTCAAAAGCAGAAAACCGGTCAACTCTTTTACTAATCTCAGAAAAACACAAGCGGAATTTGAGTCTGGTTTAAGGAAGAGTGAATTGGATACTGAATCTGAAGAGATTAAAGATTCAGACACCGAGACATATTTCGAATTATTAAAGGATGAGACTCCGCATAATATATCTATAATTCTATCACAAATTTCAAATAGCAAAGCAGAAAATATCTTAAATCTGCTCCCTTCAGAAAAACAAACAGAGGTAGCTTTAGCCTTAAGTCGAGTAGGGGAGATATCTACTGAAGTTAAGAAAAGGGTATGGCAGGCTTTTGAATCGCTGCTAACCCCTGAGTCAAAATACACATCTTCATATCTGGAAGAAGACCAGACAGAATCAGGTAAAACTGAAGCTTTACACTCCAAATATTAATAAGATGTCAGAGATATTAACTAAATATAAACTATCGTCAGAAAAAGCCAGCCTCAGCAGGGGGAAAGCAAAGAAGAACGGCGAAAGTATCCAGAGGGTCGAGGCTAAAGACAAATCTTTAGCACTGGATAAAATCATCCAGTCCAGGGTAAATTTTTTAGAGGAGAAGATTCAATTAGAAAAAGAACAGGCTTACAGATCAGGGTTTGAGGACGGTAAAGAGATAATGAGGGAAGAACAGGAGATGGTCATTCAACTTTTTCTAAGCCTGATCGAAGAATTAAAAAAGCAGAGAGAGGAGTATCTCAAATCAGTAGAAAAAGAGATGGTAAGACTTTCCCTGGAGATTGCGTCCAAAGTGATTCAGCAGAAAATTGAGCAGGATGAGAAAGTCATTTTGAAAAACCTCAAACATGCTTTAAAACACCTGTTAGACAAGGGAAGAATAATAATCAGGCTAAATCCCGCAGATCTGGAAATAGTAAGCAAGCATTCTAAAGAAATTAAATCAGCAGAGGGATTAAAGGAATTGATTCTGGAGGAAGATAGCAAGATTACCAGAGGGGGCTGCTTGATTCACTCCGAATTGGGTCATATTGATGCTCAGATCGAGACCCAGTTAGAGATGATCGGGAAAGCGCTTTTAGAGATAAATTAGCTTTAAAGATTTTGATTAAAAGTCTTCAAATGAATTCAGAAAAATATCTCGAAATTTTAGACAAGGTCGACCCTTATAAGGTCAACGGCAAGGTGCAGA
>Ga0315277_10005301_pt1 | contig 17019 bp, 13 predicted proteins | sample YL17G05_15_MG_FD_203695 | JGI IMG/M metagenome (GOLD analysis project Ga0315277, IMG submission 203695) | Sediment microbial communities from Yellowstone Lake, YNP, Wyoming, USA - YL17G05_15 | ecosystem: Environmental > Aquatic > Freshwater > Lake > Sediment | place: USA: Wyoming | collected... | reverse complement strand
CCAGCACCGCCTTGCCGGTGCTCCGCGCCAGAATGCTGGGGTGTTGTTCCTCGGCAAAACGGTTCAGGATGTGAATGCCGTTGGTGACGCCGATACCGATGACCAGCGGCAGCGTCATGATGTTCGCCGGGTTGAACGGCACATTGCGCAGCCCCATCCAGCCGAGCAGCCACAGCGAGCCAATGGCCACGGGAAGCAGTGCCAGCACAACCGCGCCCACGCTGCGGAAATGAATGAATACGAGTACCGCAATCGCCGCCAGCGAATACCAAGCCGCCTCTTCGTAACTCTTCTTGAGCAACGTGGTGTATTCGTAGAGTTGCACCGGCGTGCCCGTCACATTGCTGTCCACCTGGCGCAGAGCGGCGATGAACTCCTCCTGAAACTCGCGCTGCCAAACGTCACGCATCGGATACACCTGCAAGAGATGTTTGCCGTGAATGCCCACGAAACGGTTGCGCAAGGCTTGCGGTAGATCGGCCACTTGGAGCGGCGCACGGTCGTCCTGAGTCTGCAGCGCATGGAATGTTTCCCCCACGTCTTGGAACAGCGCCCGCTGAAAGGCCGCCAGTTTGGCCGCGGGTGGCGGCGCACCGGCGGGCGGCCCAGCGAGCATCGTCTTGCGCAAACCCGCAATCGCGTCGCGCAGCGAAGCCAACTGGCGGCGGAGTTCAGGCTCCTGGTCTTTCAGGTCATCCAGCGCCAGCCCGAGGTAACCTGAAAGCGACCACAGTGTCCGGCTTAACTCCGGCACGTTCACTGGCTGCGAATCCGGCGCGGCAAACCGGATGGATTGAATCTCCGATTTGATCTGGCGGATCAGGGCCAGCTTGTTGGTTTGATTCTCGTTGAGGAAGTGGCTCATGGACTCCACGCTCGCCACGGCCGGCAACTCCTTGATGCGCGCCTCCCACGCTGCGGCCTGCTCCAGCGAATCTGCCACCACCGCGCCGAACAGCACCGATTTGTCCGCCGACTCGATCAGCTTCTTCTCGAACAACACCGCCGGCAGCCCGGCGCTTTGCATGTTGAGCAGGTTGTAGTCGAAGAAAACCCTGCGGACCTGGGTCAGCGAGAGTGCGCATAAGGTCAGCGTGATTGCCACCGCCGCCCAAGGGCGGCGCAACCAGACCTGCTCGATTTGCGCGCGCCGGTCCACCTGCGCAGCAAGGGCATGGTCAATGACGTTTTGCCGCCCGCGCAAGAGCAGCACCGGGAGCAGCGTCAACATCGGCACCAGGCAGACGAGCAGCCCGCCGCCACAAATGATGCCCATCTCCTGGATGCCCTTGAAGTTAGTGAACCCCATCGCCAGAAACCCGCCCGCCGTCGTGAACGCACCGGTGAAGATTCCCTGCCCGGTGAACACCAGCGCCTTCGTCAACGCTTCCTGATCGGTGCGGCCCCGATACAATTCCTCCTCGTAGCGCGTGACCAGATGCACGCCGAAATCAATCGCCAGCCCAATCAGGATGGGGACGAACGTAATCGTGAGAATGTTCAAGTGCCCGACGACCAGCGTGGCGAAACCCATTGTGTAACCCAGACCCACGACGAGGCAGATTGTCGCCTTCACAGGCCGGCCCGTCTCCTGATAGCCGTAAATGAAAATCAACGCGCACAGCACGAGCGACACGATGCTGGCCAACGTCGTGTCCGTTTGCGATTGCCGCATCTCGTCCTGTTCCAGCACCGGCTCGCCCGTGACGCCGACATTCAGCCCTGGCACTTCAGCGCGCGTCGCCTCCACCAACTCGCGCAAACGCCGCACGGCATGCGCGTTCAAGTCCTCTGACCGGGCGTAAGCCGTCACCAAGTAGATCCGGCCTTTGTCGTAAGTGATGTAGCTCGCCCGGTCCGCCTCCTCGCCGGCGTTGAACAGCGCGGCGATGCCCGGCGCGGGCGGCACCCCTGGCCGCTGCAGGCTCGCGTGTGCCTGCGTCACGATGCGTTCCAGCGCGGGCAGGGCTTTGATCATTGCCTCGGTTTGCGCGTCCTTTTCGCGCTTCGCATGGGCGAATTGCCAATTCACCAACTCGAACAGCGACACCAGATTCGTCGCGCGGGTGAACTGTTCGATGAACGGGCGGAAACTGTGGAGGGTCAGGAGCAGTTCTTCCAGATCGCTCCGCACGATTTCCTGCGGGTAAGCATCCTCGAGGAGCAGACGGTTCAGTCGAGCCAGTTCCTCGCCCTGCGGATGTTGGGCGAGCAGGCGCTGCGTCTTTTCGCGCAGGGTGACGCCCGCAAAGCGATCTGCCTCGAAGATCGCCGGGCCGGCGAGGACGTGATTGAAATCGTTGGTCAGGGGGCCCAACAGCGCTGCGGAGTCGCCTCCAGCACTTTGATCTCGGGCTAGCGCCTGCCGCGTCGCGGTGGACAACTGCCCGCGCAAGTAAGCCGACACCGCGTTCGATGGCGTGTTGAGTTTGTCTGCCAGCGACGGTAAGTCCTTGAAATCCCCTGCCGAGAAGGAGCCAGGTGTCTGATCCGGCACGAACAGCAGCGCCTTGGCGCCCATCATCTTCAGATCGCCCTTGTAGAAAACGTCCTGGAACAGGTTTGTTTCCGCCTCCAGCTTCGCGCCGAGCCGCTCGACAAACTGCCGGTTCTTCTCAGGGTCATTGCTCTCGACGACGACGACGAGATCGTCCTGCTTCGGAAACTCCGCCCGGTAGTGCAGGAAATTCTGGTGATACTTTTTATTCGCGCCGACGAGATTGTTGCGGCTCGTGTCGAATTGCAGGAAACCCAGCGTGTAGAGCACGCACACGAAGAACAGCACCACCTGCGGATAGAAGAACAGGCGCGGGTAACGGCACAACGCCCGGGCCAGCGCCGCCAGGCAACGCGCCGCAAAACTGTCAGCGACGAGTTTCCTCATGCCTAATCCGTAGCCGCGAACGGGAGTTCGCGGAACCTCCCCGCGCTGGCGCGCGAGGCTACGAGTACCGGAAGCTCACAGTTCATTCCGGGAAGTCGGCATTGGAATGGACTTCCTTCACGTCGTCGTGTTCCTCCAGCGCCTCGATGAGTTTATTCACTGCCGCCACAGCAGCGGCGTCGCTCAGCGGCACGGTGGTCGTAGGCAGCTCCGTGACCTCCGCCACCGCGCACTTGATGCCCTTGGCTTCGACCGCCTTGTGCACCGCCTCGAATTGCGCCGGCTCGGTGATAATTTCGTAACCCTCTGCCTCCGCCTTGAAATCCTCCGCGCCGGCTTCCAGCGCCAGTTCCATGAGTTGGTCTTCGTCCGTCGCGTCGCGCGCGATGATCAACTGCCCCTTGCGATGAAACAGCCGGCTGACGGCGCCGGCCGTGGCAATCGAGCCGCCCGCCTTTGTCACGAGGCTGCGGATCTCAGACGCCGTGCGATTGCGGTTGTCCGTGCTCCCCGGCACGAGCAGCGCCACGCCGTGCGGCGCGAAGATTTCGTAGGTGAACTCCTCGAACTGGCTGCCTTCGCCGCCGCCGGTGGCCTTGGCGACGGCGCGCTCAATGTTGTCCTTGGGCATGTTCGCCGCTCGGCACTTGAGCAGCACCATGCGGAGGCGCGCGTTCATGGTCGGGTCGCCGCCGCCCTGCTTGGCGGCGATGGTGACCTCGCGCGCCAGCTTCGAGAAAATTTTCCCGCGCTTCGCGTCAATCGCGCCCTTGAAGTGTTTGACCTTCGCCCATTTGCTGTGGCCTGCCATACTTCGTTCAGTTGTCGAAGCGTTAAACCGTTGAACCGTCGAGTCGTTGAACCGGATCGCTGCACCGCTGCGACCGTTTCAACGATTCCACGATTCAACGCTCAGCTTGTCGGTTCAACCATCACCGCGGTGCCGTAACAAATCACCTCGGTGATGCCCGCGCCAATCTCCGTGGCGTCGTAACGCACCCCGATGACCGCGTTCGCACCCAGCGCGCCGGCGTGGGCCAGCATCTGGTTGAACGCGTCCTCCCGCGTCCGTTCGCACAGCGACGTGTAGATCGAGATGTTCCCGCCAAAGATCGTTTGGATGCCGGCGCCGATGTTGCCGACGATGGAGCGCGACCGCACCACGATGCCCCGCACCACGCCGAAGCCTTTGACCGTGCGGTAGCCGGGCAAGTCAAACGCCGTCGTCGTCAAGGGATGTGTCTGGCTCATACCGGCGGCATTCAACACCACCGCGGCGCGCGGATGAAGCCAATTCTTTGTCTGCGGCAGGCGTGCACGAGAAAAAGGGATGGAAAACCCGCGGGCATTCGTGGAAATTGGGAACATGAGCGAGCAACCAACGGCCCCCACGCCAATTGCCCCCGTGGAAGAAATTCAGAGGGACTGGTTCACGCTGGCGTCGCGCGTCGGACAGTTGGAAGCTCAGCGGGCCACGCTCGAGTTGGAAAACAAGACGCTGCGCCGGCTGTTGGAAACCGTCATCGAGCACCGCCACAAATCGCACGCCGAACTGGTCATCCTGCTCACGACCCTCGTCAGCAAACTGCCCATCAACGACGTCGGCGTGCTTGTCTCCCGGCTCGTCGAGCACAACACGAACGTCAGCCATTTCCTCGCGGCGCTGGCCAAGGGCGCCACGGACATCGAACTGCCGCAGCCCCCCGTTCTGAAGACGCTGGACCACACAAAGCGTGACTTGGTTGCCGCCGTGAAGCCGCTGGTCGAGGAATTGATTCAACTGGACGCACCCGTCGAAACCGATCTGTTGCGCGCCCTGCCGGCGCAGCCGGAACTGTTTTTCTCCCCGCACATGGTGCGGGCGAGCCGTTGTTTCCTGAAAGGACAGGTGGCGCGCGAACGCATCGTGCGCGAGTTTGGCGAGGCGGCGCTGGCCTTCTTCAACGACATGACCACCGACCCCAAGCTGAATCCGCAGCCCAAGCGCGACGAGATTCTGCTGGCGTTCAAGAGCGACTTCGAAACGCTGTTCGAGCAAAACTCCGCGGCACTGCCGGACAAGCGGCAGGACCTGCGCGCGTTGTTCCAAAAAGTCCAGCGCAGCAGGGCCGCCACCGAACCGGCCCGCGCCCAGCGCAACGCTTTTCTCCGCCTCTCGTTCCTCATTGACCTGTTGCACTACTACGAGCACCAAAGCACCGAGCCGGTGGATGCGGTGTTTGCCCAGCGTTTGCCCAGCCTTGTCGAACAACTGGCAGCGACCGGCCCGCAGGACAAACTCGAGGAGAAGCTGATCGTTCAGATCGAGGAACTCCTGGCGCACGTCATCAGCACCGACCATCGCCTGATGATCATCAACAACGTCGGCAAAGGCGGAGGCGCGGCCAAGACGCTTAAGTTCATCCTCCGCCTCCGTGCGCGGAAAGTTTCCGACGATGACCAGCACGCGGTCGTGGTGGAATTCGCGCGGCAACTGCTGCCGACGCCGAAGCCCCCGCCGCCGGAAACCGTCGCCACGGTGCTGCGTCTGCTCGGCGAAGCGGAGCAAAAGCTGGTTGTGCGGGCGCTCATGCTGTGCGATCGCGTCCGCCGAGAGGACGCCGAGGCGTTGGGCCGCGCCATCGCCGCAATCTTGGGCTTGAAGGAGCTCGCCGAACAGACGAAAAAGGCCGCGCCCGCCGTCCCGCCGGACGTGGAACGCCGCCAGGCGTGGGACAAGATCAAAGAACTCATCCGGCGGCGCCGCGATCCTGCCGCCATCGCCGCCGCCATCCGCGACCGCCTGCACGCACGCTATGACGCGGACGAAGTGCGCCAAAGCTGGCTCACGCTCATTGAGGCCGACGCCATTTCGCTCATCCGCGTCTTCTGCCAGATTCCCTACCGCGCCGACGGCAAGACCGATGAGATCGCGCAGACGATTTTGGAAACCTACGTCTCACGGCTCACGCACGAGAAGTACGCAACCGTCTATCACAAGATCGTGACCAGCCTGAAGAACATGTTTCACGCGAAGCCGGACAGCCCGACGCTGCAGAACTTCGTGAATCTGGTTCGCTGGGCTAGTCCGGAAGCGGCGCAGAAGATTGCCCACGACATCGGCATGCCGCTGCCGGCGCATTGAGGCGACAACTCGCGCTTGGCGCTCGGGCATTGAGCCGGAAGCGTCCGCCCGCTATGCTGCCGGCGATGAAAGCAATCCTGCCGCTCCTCGTTCTCGCACTCGCACCCGCAGCCTTTGGCCAAACCAACCAAGGGTTCCCGCTGTGGCTCGATGGCGCGCCCGGCACATTGGGCACTGCCGAAAAGGACATTCCCACGCTGACGCCGTATCTGCTCGAGCCTGACAAGGCCACCGGTGCCGCCATCGTGATTTGCCCCGGCGGCGGTTACGGCGGACTGGCAGACCATGAGGGCAGCCAGTACGCCCGCTGGCTCAACGAACTCGGCATCGCCGGTTTTGTGTTGAAGTACCGCCTCGGCTCGGCCGGCTACCGACATCCGGCGATGCTGCAGGACGCCGCACGCGCTGTTCGCATCGTGCGGGCGCGGGCTGGCGAGTGGAAGCTCGACCCGAGCCATGTCGGCATCATGGGTTCATCCGCCGGGGGCCATCTCGCGTCCACGCTCGTCACGCACTTCGACGCCGGCAAACCGGACGCCACGGATCCCATCGAGCGTCAAAGCTCCCGGCCCGACCTCGGCATTCTCTGTTATCCCGTCATCAGCATGACGAGCGAGTTCACGCACAAAGGTTCGAAGCGGAATTTGCTTGGCGACAACCCGTCGGACGAACTGGCCCGCGAAGTCTCCAGCGAACTGCAGGTGACCAAAGACACGCCGCCATGCTTCGTCTGGCACACGTGGGAAGACAAGGGCGTGCCGATTGAGAATGCGCTGTCGTTCGTCGAGGCGCTGCAAAGGAGCGGCGTGCGGTTTGATTTTCACGTTTATGAGCGCGGCCCGCACGGCCTCGGCCTGGGTACGACCGCGTGGAATCCTGAGAAGCGCCATCCGTGGACGCGCGACTGCGAATACTGGCTGAAGGCACGTGGCTTCGCCCGCTGAGACGATGAGGTTCACCCGTTCCCGCCGACACATGCCGCATCAGAAGCTCGTGACCTTCGCCCGCCAGCACGGCCTACCGCGTGAAGACGAGATCTGCAAATAGCGTCGGCTTGTCCACGCGGCCCCAAGTGAGGTACGGGCCATCCGGCAACAGCGTGCGCGACGGCCATTGCACGGCTGCGCGAAATCCCTTTCCCACATCAACATCGCCGCCTTGCACTGACACACCCGCGACCCGCCCGACCGCCGGACGATATCCCCCGAGCCAGGACCACGGGATCGCCGCCTCGATGACGCGCCCCGTGCCGCCGCGGAGCGGTTTTGCTGCTACCGTGAGATCGTGCGCGGATTCTGCGACTTTCGCGCGGTACGCCACTTGTGTTGACGTAAAGACGCCATCAACCGTGATCGGCCACGCCAGGAACGCATCGAGGGCACGCACGAACGCGACCTCGTAGTCGTCCCGGCGGTCGCCGTCTAGGTCGAGCACAAGATGCACACGATCCGAGCGGTAGATCGTATCGCGGATGCCGAGCGGCGTCTCGAGGTCGTCCGCGACCTCGAACGCGACGTACAGGCAGCGGTCGTCCCAGGCCCAGCGGGCCGTGACCGCGTAAGTGTTGTCCTTCGCCGATGCGTCAACGCGCACGGGGCACGGCGCCCATCCGACGCGGTCGGGTGGCCACTCGCCGGACTCCAACACACCGTCTATCACCGGCGGCCTTGCGGCGCGCGGGCAGACCGCAGGAGGGCGGGACACCGCGTGGACGACCTCAGTTCGTGCTCCAGGCTCCTTGCCAGAAGCAGCCACCGCAGCTCCGACCGGTGGCAGGATCGACACATCAGTGTGCGGCGTTCGTGCCTCTTGCCCAATGCCGTTGGTGCCCAGTCGCAGCACTTTCACGAAGGCAGTCGCGACCTCAAGTGTGCGTCCCTTCTCATCAACCAACACAAGCGGCATCTGAACATCACCCTCTGGTGTTTGCGCCGGCGGTGAAACCGGCAGGACAACCTCACCACACTCGCCATAGGCCAGGCCAACCGGGTGCTCGCGATCGCCAGCCCAGCCCTTTGGCAGCGATGCTCGCACCTGCCCCTTGAGTCCCGCGGGCCAGGCATTGTTCCGCACGATGACCCTCAAGCGCGCCGTTTCCCCCGGTTCGACTGCCACACCAGGGGCCGGCGTGGCAATCGCCGCGCAGTCGCGCAGATACACCCCGAGCATCTCCGTCATCCCTCCGTCGCGGTATAAATCGTAGCGCGCCAGGTAGTGCTGCCAGGCGTTCTGCGTCGCGCGGGCGAAACGCACGGCGTCGCGCTCGGATCGACACCGCTCATCCCGGGACAGGCCGGGGTCCTGGGTGTGACACCAATGGAGCAGCGCCCGCTGATAGGCGATCAGCACATCCACCACCGCTGAGAAATGCTGGAAGTCCCGGTCGCAGGCGGCGGCGAGTTGTGTGTCGCGCAGCTTTGACTTCGCGGCGCGCCATCGCTCCAGCATGCGGTCGCGAAGTTGAAGCGCGCCCGAGGTCATCTTCAGCGCGGCGCGGAACTTCCCGGGCATGGCGCAACGGCGGTAGGCCTCGAGGTGCGGGTGCTTCGCCCAACGGATGTAGTGCGTACCGTCCGTGATCACGTTGCGGCGGGTGATGGCGTAAGCTGGTCCCTTCTCGCCGCTGAATCCGGCCACCCAAAAGGTCCGGCGCGCGAGTTCCTCGCTCATCATCAGCACGTCGGCCATTTCCTTGGCGCCGTCCCGGCCAAACGTGAGCGCCGCCCAATCCCGCGCCCACCCCCGCGGGTCGCCCTCCGGTTCCCAGGCCGCGCGGTAGATCGCATACAGGTTCGCGCGTGTCCAGAGCACATCCCGCGTCCACAGCCCGACGCCTTCCCACAGCCGACCTGTGACTCCGAAGGCGTGGCCAGTGCGACAGGCGTACGCCAACCGCTCGCGAATCTGCGGCCCGATGTAAACCGGAAGGAACCCCGCGCCTGCGTATTCGGTCGTCACCTCGAAGTAGAGGTCCTGTGGGCGATCCGTCTGGCCGATCAGGGGGTTGATGGGCGAGTTGAGATAGAAATCGTGTTCCGTGTTGTTGACGGTCGAGACGATCCCTTCACGCGGCAGGCCGCCCATGATGTAAGCGTAGTCGGTCGGGAGGTTCAGCGGGTACCGCTCCGGCGGGTTGCCCCAACTGCTGATAAAGAAAGTCTTCCCGAATTCACCGACAACGACGTCCGCGGTCGCCTGACACGCGCGCAGCAGGCCCTCGGCCTTCCGCGTCTTCGCGCATTCCGGACCGTGGCAGTCATAAACGTGGAAGTCTTCAGGCAGATCACCCATGCTCGCGCGCACGAAGTCAATTTCAGGGTATGCCTTCAACATCGCGCGGACGTGTGCGCGGTGTTCATCCCAGACACGCGGTTTGAGCGGACACAATTGTCCCGGGGACTCACTGACCTCCGCGCCGTACCGGGCGATGATGTCGTCAATGGGCAGGTTCGAGAATGGCGCTGTCCCACCCATGTACCACAGCCCGTAAGCCTTCGCGAGCTTGGCTTCCTCGGGCGATGCCCCTGAGTGCTGGATGGTGTTGATGCCGAGTTTGAGGCACTCCTGCAGCCAACCCTCGTATCCGCGGGACGGCGGGCGCAGGTAAGCGTGGCCGTCAGTAAGCTCGCGGTATTTCAGCGCCGGCTCCCGAACACAATCGGGGCGCTTGAGATGGCCCGGGTTGAGGCGCACGCGCTCGGCAAGCCAGAGGGCGCCGTAGATGTCCCCGCGGTCGTCCGCGCCGAGCACCGCAACGACGCCACCCACCCGACAGATTTCGAATCCCTCTTGCCGCAGAAATCGGGGCGTCGGCAATGCTCTGGAAGCCATCAGTGCAAGCATCGCCGCCGACTTGCGACCGATGACGATGTCGCACATGCCGGCGGCGGTGTCGTAACCAACGGCGCCGCCCGCCGCCCTCGCCAGCTCCTCTGCCGCGAATGCGAGGGCATGGTTTCCTTTCGCGGACTGATCGAGCACCACGCGTGGAGCTGCCATCGCGACCTCGGCAGTGAGCGCAGGCAGAAGCAGCGCAGCGAGCAAACGTGCAGGCTTCATGATTTTCTCCCCTGTTCAGCCCGATCAGACGGATGGAGCGCATCGAGGGGCCAAGTCGCCAGTGCTTGCATGAGTGCCTTTTTTGTCAGTGGCAGGTTCGGTCGTCAACCGTAGAAACAACTTAGAAGGATGAAGTGTTGCTGTCGTTCTCAAACTTGGACGCCGATCAAACCCTTGGTTTCACTGGCGCACCCGTCAGGAGTTGAACCTGAAACCTTCTGATCCCCAGTTCTGCTCTTGACGGTTGCCTTAGAGTGCGTCAAATGGCTGTAAACATTAGCGAAATCACCAATGAAAACGCCTAGGTTCTTCATCACCGCTCAACCCGATTCAACCGCTCAAAACCGGCGAAGTGGCTCAGAAGTGGCTCAGTGGAATTTCACTGAGCCACTTTCTGCCGCCTCGCCGAAAGGCTCAAAAGCCCGGCGCAAACTCGGCCGCACCCACACCGATTATTGGAAGTCGCGGCTGTTCCGCCGCACCTACAGCCACAAAGGAAAAGAACGCGAGGTCAACGATTTTTACGTCCGCATTCAGCACGGCGGACGCCGCGAGTTCTTCCCGCTCACGACCACGAACCAAGACGCCGCCGCGCGCAAGGCCGCCGAAATCTTCACCTTCCTCAAGGCCAACGGCTGGGACGCCACGCTCGCCAAGTTCAAGCCCGACGCCGACGGCCAGCCCAAACTCGACGTGTCCGTGGGCGATTACCTCGCCGCCGTGGACGGCACGCGCCGCTTGCGTCCGCGCACGTTCCTGAACTACCGCAACTGCTTCCGCACAATCGTTGCCGAGTGCTTTGGCGTGCGGCTCAAGAGAGGCGAGAACAAATTCGATTACCGGGCCGGCGGCAACAAGGCATGGCTGCAACGCATTGACGAGATCCGCCTCGAACGTGTCACCCCGGACAAGGTGAACGGCTGGAAACGCACACGCATCGCCGACGCCGGCCATTCACCCGCCGCGATTGCTTCGGCCAAGCGCACGATCAATTCCTACGTCCGCTGCGCCCGCTCCCTGTTCAGCCCGGCGCTGATGCGGGAACTCAAAGGCTTGAAGCTGCCCGCGCCGCTGCCGTTCGAGGGCGTTGAACTCGAAGAAACCGGCTCGCAGAAATACGTCTCGAAGATCAACGCGCAATGCCTGATCGCCGCCGCCAAGAGCGAACTCAAGCCCACTGACCCGGAAGCCTACAAAGCCTTTTTGCTCGGCCTCTTCGCCGGAATGCGGAAAGCGGAGATTGATTCTGCCGAGTGGCGCATGGTGGACTTCGCTGCCAACGTGATTCGCCTCGAAGAAACCGAAGTCCTGCATCTCAAGACCCGCGACGCCGCCGCCGAAATCACCGTTGACCCCGAAGTGATTGCCGAACTCCGCGCCCTGATGCCCAAGCCAACCGACAAGCCCGCCCGCGGGTCGCAGTTCATCCTGCAAAGCTCCCGCGCGCCGCAACCTGATTCCCTGCGACCGTATTACCGCGCCGAGGAAACCTTTGACCGCCTCAACGCCTGGTTGCGCGGCAAAGGCATCCGGGCCAATAAACCGCTGCACGAATTGCGGAAGGAAGTCGGCGCTATCATCGCCACAGAACAGGGGATTTTCGCGGCGATGCACTTCCTGCGGCACAGCGACATTACCACGACCGCCCGCCACTACGCCGACCAGAAGGCGCGCATCAACGTCGGCCTGGGCAAGTTCCTCGACACCTCGATCAAAGCCGTATCGCAGTCCGCAAAAGCCGCCGCGGCGTGAAGGTGCCGCCTTTACAAGCCGGCGCAACCGGGGTAAATAGAATGCAGACATGACGGCCACGCAGATCATCGAGGAAATTCAAACGCTGGCACCAGACGACCGCGCCCGCGTGGTCGAATTCGTCCGCCGCGTCGAGGATGCCGAAATGCCCGCCAGCTTTCTTGAAGCCCTGGGCGAACTGCGCGACGGCAAGACCATTCCCATCGCCGACGAACATTTCGACGCGCCGCCGGCCTGAGCCGCCATGTATCGCTACGAAGCCGCGCCCGCCTTCTGGCGAAGTTACCGCAAACTCACCCCGGCGCAGCAAGAGGCCGCAAAGCGAGCGTGGCATATTTTCAAACGCGACCCGTTCGACTCGCGCCTCGGCACGCATAAGATTCACGCCCTCTCCGCCCGCGCCAAAGAAACCGTCTATTCCGTCGTCGCCGCCGCCGACTTGCGCGTGATCTTCGTTCTGCGCGGCAACACCGCTTACACGCTCGACATCGGCACGCACGCGCTTTACCGGACATGAAGAATCCGCAGAGCGCAAAGGACGAACTGGCTCTGGACCCAGACCACCAACGTGCTCTTGCTCGACAGGTTCGACGCGACCGGCGCGATGATTGGGATTTGCTGCGATGGTTGGAGAGGCGCGCGGATGGGCGGGCATGGTGTTGGCATCTCTTGCTTCGCGCCTGCGGAGCAACTTCAACAGACCGCCGAGCAATCCGAAAGGTGGAGCCACGCAAGCCTGCCAAGCTATCGCTGCAAGAACAGATGCGGTTACTCGCTGGTCAATTTTCGCCGTTGCTAAAGACCAGCGCAGAGCGGCTCGTGCTACTTCAACGCTTGGTTCACGAAATCAAGCATGTCGGCACGGATGACCCGCGATGTCCTGAACCGTTGGGGGAATGGCTCGCGGACAGGAGGCGAGGGGAACGGGAAACCTGGGGCGAAAAGATTGCACGGCAATACTGGCCTGGGCGGAGTCGGAAGCGTGATTTGCTGCGGCGCGCTTTTGGTTATGCCGCGGCGCATCTGGCGCTCGTCAAGGAACTCGCGGACTACTTGGTTGAACGCGACCAACCGAACCATTTGCCTGACCGCCACAGGCCGCGTGTGTTGGCCCGCGCTCTGGTGAATCACCTTCTCGGAAACACAAGCGGCACGAAGTATTTCAAGGAAGCACCAGAAGCGGCGCGCAAGCTGGTATCAGAATTGTGCGCCGACGAGCGCCCGGCAGAGGTCATAGCGTGTTTGCGCCATCTCGTTACCTCAAAAGCCAAAGCCGGAGAGCGGAAAGATGCACCTGCCACACGACTCAAAGACGCTTTGGAAGCGCAGTTCCGCCTTTGGAAAGCGTCTCGATTACCGTCCGACCAACGCTTCGCGAAGGATGCGGTCAGCCTCGTGCCACCGTGGCAAATGGAGCGCATGACTGCGAAGCGAGGAGACACTAAGAAATTGGCGTTGCGACTTTCTGACCTGAGTGCGCGTCCGGGTTCAAAACCGGATCCCGAAAGAATGAAACGTTATCTCCGGGCGTTCGCTTTCCGCAGCAAGTCAGTTTGAATTCTTCACTAACGTTGGTTGCGGCGGTTTCCCAAAAGTCGGCGCATTTCCTCCGCTTTTCCGGTCTGACAGCACCCCCTGCATTCATAGGTTGCACTCGTCAGCACATTGCTGGCCCGCGCAACGCGGTGTTGCGTGTGAACGAGGACAAGTCGGATGAAACAAAAGTTGATCGAAGCGGCGAGCGGCAAGACTGTCAACAAAGTAGAACTGCGGGACGGATTTCTCACCCCCGCGCAAACCGGGGCACGGTGGAAAATGCACCGAGAAAGTATTCGCAGGATGCTCAGGCAGCGGCGGTTGGCCTCAATCATCATCTCGCGCCGCAGACTGATTCCACTCAGCGAAATTGCCCGTGTAGAGGAGGGTGGGCTTATCAACAGCGCCGCGTGAGGGGAGAAACGCCGTGACCGTGAGATCACGCGAGGCGGCCAACGAAGTCCTGGAGCACATGCGGACATGGCTGAAACTTTCCCCAAACACCTACAAGCCCGCCGTGATGCTCTTTGCGCTGCGCTTGCCCCCGGAAAAGTTGATCGAGGCCCTTTGGGTTTCTCAATCACGAAAGCCCAAGGGCGGCATGGCCGCGTTCAAGTACTTCTGCGGCGTGTGCCACACGATGCGCCGCGAACTTGCCCGCGATCTTTCCCGCAACTGATTTATGAGCACCGCGCCGTTTTTTTCTGAATCAGTCCCGGCACCACCCGACGGCGGCAACATCTTCCGATGAAATTCACGCTGGTCATCAATCAGGCCGGCGTCGTGCGTTGCGGTTTGCTGGGTCGCGTGGACGTTACCGCCCTTTGCGTGCTGGATTACATCGGCGGCTGGTTTTTTTGCGGCAAGGCCAAGCGCGCCGTCGTGGACGGACGCGAATTCGTTTGGCTGCGTTACGAGCACGCCGTCGAAGAACTGCCGCTGCTGTTCAATCCCCACGCGACTGTTGAAACGCGCAAGAACCAACTCTCCCGGCTCGTGCGTGGCTTGCGGGAAGCGGGTCTGGTCGAGTCGGTGAAAGTCGGGCGCGATCTCTACCTGCGGCCCTCGGACCTTGCCGCGTCGCTTGCCAGTTCGCGGGAGCGAACCGTCACAAAATCCGCCCCCACCGTCACGCCTTCGCATGATGATACTATCACGTCCCCGCGTGATGATACCGCCACGCCTTTGCGTGACGATTCCCGGTCCACCATTATTGATGAAACGACTACCAGTGAAACGACCATCAAGGAACCAATCCCCCATAGTCCCCCAAAGGGGGACTGTTTGAATGGGACAGGTTCGGCTTCGACCTCGACACAGGAGGAAGAAATCTACGCCTCTTACCCGAAGAAAGTCGGGAAGCCCGTCGCGCTCCGCGCCATCCGGCGCGCACTCGTGAAACGTCCGTTCGATTTCCTGATGGAACGCACGCGCCTCTTTGCCAAAACCTACACCGGCGAGACGCGATTCATTCCAAACCCGGCAACGTGGTTCAACCAAGACCGTTTCAACGACGATCCCGCGACCTGGCTCTGTCCGAGTCAACTACCGCACCCCGGTCGCACCGGCGCGTTTGCCCCACCGCGGAGGTTTGATTCCGCCAACTACCAACAACCCTTGGAGAAATTCTGATTATGCTCGACCGAGACTACAAACTCCGCCGCCCCGCCGAAACCATCCGCGAAGAAATCACCCTCGCCCCCGGAGAAACCAAACAAAGCAGCTTCAAGACCTGGCGCGCGGAGAAACTTGCCGCGCCACGCTTCTGCGCCAAGCACCCGCACACCCAGCTTGTTTACGAGCACGGTGACGAAAGCGGCATCTGCAAGGTTTACGAGGAATACCGCTACCCCTACCACGAACCCAAAGAGCGCCCCGGCGTTTTCAACTTCTGCGCCGCGCTTCGTTGTCCCGCCTGCCTTTGCGCCTACGCCCTCTGCCCACCGCAGTTCCACGAAACCAGCTTCGACACGTTCGACACGTCCACGCCTGAACGCGCAAACGCCCTTGCCCACTGCCGCGAGTTCGCCGCCCAAGTGAACAAGCGCGGCTGCGGCTTCGCGCAGCTTGTCGGTCGTCCGGGCACCGGTAAAACCCGCCTCGCCTGCAACGTCGTTCGCGAACTGGAAGACGCCGATGCGCTCTACGTCCGCCAGGGACAACTCACGATCGCGCTCCGCGCCACTTACGGCCGCAAAGACGTTTTCCTCCATCGTCGCCCGCGAACCGACGACGACGAGGCCGGCGATGACGAACCGACCACGCCGCTTGAAATTGTGCAAGGTGTTCGCTTTCTTGTCCTGGATGAAATCGGCTGCAAGTCGCTCGCCAACGATGAACTGCTCTTTTTCGACGAACTGCTCAAGCATCGCTACGAACAGCGCAAGCCCACAATCCTCATCAGCAACCTGCCACTCGACCAGCTCAAGGAATCTCTCGGCGACGCCCTCACCGACCGCATCAAGCACGCCACGGGCAACGGGAGGTTCATCCTGCAATTCGACGGCGAGAGTTACCGGCGAACTGCCGGCGAGAGCTACTTGACCGGCAACGCATGAATTCTCTTTTGCCCGCGCGCTACGCCTGCCGTCCGCAAGCGATTCTCTCCCGTGCGATACCATGGGGGTCAATCGCGCCACGGGCCGTTCCCGTGCGCGCAACCGCCATTCACAACCCGTCGCAACCGAAACGCCGCGTCTCCTTTAGCGGGATATTTCTTCCGGCGCAGATGGGTAGCTCGACTTGAAGGAGCCTCGTCCTTTTTGGTTCAAAACGGCCACTCCGGCTACTCACTTCGCGCGCGGCTTTTTGCGCCGCGTGTCGCCCGCCTCCCGCTCCCATCACCCCATCGCATGAAAATGCGATGCACGTCGCCATGTGGCGTGTGCTTGATCTCTGCCATGAGACTCTTTTGAAAAAATCCCCGCACGGCGTAACGAATCGCATTTCACCCGACCCTTGCCCCACACGCATCCCCCCCGCACCCCTCCATTGCGCCCGCCGGCGCCGCGAATTCCCATGTGCCACGCCCCTCGCGCCCGAGTGCCCTCCGCCCGCAGGCTGACAAACCCGCTGGGTAACTCCCTCGGCGTCCTGCCGACGATCACCGCATCAAGCAACGGCACGCCCAGGAGTTCGACCACTTCGCCCAACCGCCCTCCGCGCCGCACGTCACCCGCGCTCGGCGTCCGGTCGCCGCTCGGGTGACTGTGGGCCAGCAGGACCGCCGATGCCCCCCGCCAGAATGGCCGAGCGCCGCAGCCCTGATTGCGACGCCCGGGAAGCCCGTTCAAAACGGAAGAAGTGGCTCAGAAGTGGCTCAGTTAAATTTGCTTTCTCGCGATTTCCGTTTGGGTGGCACTCACCAAACCCCGTAAACACTGCATGGATCGAATGGCGCACCCGTCAGGAGTTGAACCTGAAACCTTCTGATCCGTAGTCAGATGCTCTATCCAATTGAGCTACGGGTGCGGCCAAGCAGCGCCGAAAGTACGTGCCCTCTGGCGTCGCAGCAAGTGATTTCCCTGTCCTAGTCTTGCGGCGATTTGCGCCAAAAAGATTGTTACCCGGGCGGGGATGACCGGTTTGAATGAACGGGTCGTTGCGCCAAAAGTCGGTGTTACCCGAGATGCACACCGACATGAGTCAAAACACCAAACAAGAA
>Ga0315277_10005299_pt1 | contig 17020 bp, 47 predicted proteins | sample YL17G05_15_MG_FD_203695 | JGI IMG/M metagenome (GOLD analysis project Ga0315277, IMG submission 203695) | Sediment microbial communities from Yellowstone Lake, YNP, Wyoming, USA - YL17G05_15 | ecosystem: Environmental > Aquatic > Freshwater > Lake > Sediment | place: USA: Wyoming | collected... | reverse complement strand
AATCTTTCCAGCACCTTCGGGCATATTGCGAATTACAACATTGACGGATTCTATGGGCGATTTTTCACCACGTCTGAGGGTATCCAAGAGTTTTGGAAGCACGTCAAGCAGCATCACTACTGCGGCGATCCTGCCTATACCTTCGTGGATTGCGAATTGGCGATTCGTGAGTATTACCGTGGAAGGATGATCTAATCATGACGCAGCGATACCCGAAAGATTCCATGCCCTTACAAGACTTTTATTGCCCACATTGCGACGGATATTATCGCGCCGCGGAGAAAGCCCGTATGGGCATCTGTGCAGGCTGTGAGACCGAATTGCAAAATCGTGAAATGGGAGAGGACGACGAATAACATCATGAAGATGACAAAACACCAGAAGAGACTGGAAAAACTATCCAAGGTTGCGAAGGAACTGGATGCGGTGCATGCGCAATTGGTTGATGTGCAGTTAAGCCTCAAGCAACGGGTTGGCATGACACTCGCGGTGCATGAAGTCCAAGAGGCACTCAACCGAGTGAGAGTCTGGAGTCAAGTATCATGATGAACCATTGCAAAACATGTCAAGGTCTTGGCGTGTCGAAGATCGGGCTAACACGCTGTAAAGGGTGCGATGGGTGGGGAGTGGTCTGTGGGGTGAAGGCACCAAGCCTAGACTCAATTGAACGGGTGCGACAATTTGTGGATGGCTCCTATTTCGGCGCATTGGGAGGGGTCTCAAAAAGCGGGAAGAGTAAGCTAGAACTGGCATTATTTGACCTGATCCATTGTGCCTTGATGGTGCGGAAGGAAAACCCCAAGAAATCAAAGACTTAGCGGGGCTTGACATTCTTGGCAGATGTGGTAGACTTATAGTGTCAGGAATGGGTGTCTAACAAGGGAGTGTGATGATGAAAAATCTTTGTGCAAAAACAGTCAAGCGAGAGAATGCCTATGAAGTATGGCGAGCGGGTTCATGGACGTGGTATGTCTTGAAGAAGTGGCAAGGCGATGATAGCAAGCCCTATGCTCGGTGGTTTTGTCTGGTCGTCACTCCGATAGTTCCTGATGGGGAAATGGGCGATGTTTACGCCGCGGACGTGATGCAGAATGCGGTGAGGATCAAGTAAGATGCCGACACAGACTCAGGAAATTGAAGAACTGAAAAAGCTGGTGCAAACACTCCAATTGGAGAATACCATCTTGCAAGGGATCAGCGACCAGCAAGCGACGATCATCCAACGGTATCACGATCAAGCCGTAGACCGCACGGTATGTGGGCTATGATCGCCCTCGATACGAGCGACATCCTATGGGGTATCGTCAGTTTTATCCTCGTTTGGGTGTTATTGGACTGGGTTGATGAGTCAAGACGCAAGTAATTTCAAGCACTTAGAAGCCCTTGACATTCCTGCTAGATGTGCTATACTTATAGAGTAGGAATTCACAAGGAGATCGTATGAAAAGCAAGCACAAATCCGTGAAGTTTAGCAAGGCTGAGGGCATCTTCAAGTTGAAGCCTTCGGTGCGTCTGCGTTTGATCGTGGCGGGTGTCGCATTCCATATGACGGTGAAGGATATTAGCATGGGGTTTACGACACAGATGCGAGCGGTAGAGGATGCGCAGAATGAATTGGCGCGATTGATGGGACTGGGAGAAGCCTGTATTGGTCTTGGTGGAACGTGGCACGATACGCAGGTGCAGATTGACGTGGTAAGATCATGAATCAGGACTTTGAAAATTTACAGAGGCTTGTGCGCCTGCTGCTGATGGATTTGCCCGTCAAGCGCGATTGGCTGGACCCTGTGCTTGAAGCCCAATTGCGGGACTCGGTGCATGCGATTGAAACCGTCTGGAATGCACGATCATGATTTGGTCAAAAGAACGTCCGACCGTCACAGGGCATTATTGGTATGCCGACGACCACTACCCGGCACCGATCATGGTCTTTGTGTCCTGCTATGGCTTTGAGGATCAAGTCTATTATTTCAGTGGGGCAAAGGTGTCTCTGAGCGCACACAAAGGCTATTGGTACTTTGTGTCGGCACCGGCGATGATTTGCAAACGTGACAAGATGGTGAATGTATGACGCTCAAGATTGTGCATGATTCAGGGGACCAGTATCGGGTGAAGTATAAGTTTCACTGGTGGACCTTCTATCGTGCGGTGAAAACATATATGTGCTGGTCCAAGGTTCCTAGCCTGAATGAATTTGGTGGGGTGAGCAACCGACTCTTTACCTATCCCGAAGCCGAAGCCTTTGTGCTGAGTCACACTGAAGTCAGTTTGCGCCTGTTATTGGCGACTGACCGAGGAACCTTTGACGCTGAGCAAGCCCGATTGCGGTATGAACAGGCAATGTATGAGCGGAAAGGGTTGACGGTGACGAAGTGAATACCAAGAACCACCACGAACCTGTGTATACACTCAAGGAGATACGCAAAGCCCTGGGGATAGGGGCACTGCCTACCGATACACAACTGTATCAGGAACAGTTTGCGAACGCGAGCCGCGTGCATGACTGGCGCAATTATGTGTATGCCCCGCAGTGGCAGAATCACAGCGATCTTGAACGAGTGATATTCTATGCCTTCGCGGTTCGCAAGGCTGACGATGAGGAATGGGACTAATCATGCTCCACCCCCTCTATCGGTATGCCATTGAAGAAATTGGTCGGCAGGGCACCTACCTCGCAGACCCCAAGAGTTTTGCGCAGGCGACCGTCATGACCTTTGAGACACCAGAATCCGCGTATGAATATCTATGGACCCGCGATGCCTTGGTCGTGCTTGGCATGCGTGTGGTTCCCATCACCCACCAAGGAATCTAACACCATGAGCAAGTCCAATAGCGCATATCTTTTCCAGCACACCGAGAAGCCTCTTCGGCCGTTTATTGAATCGTTGAACGACGAGGAACACGCGGAGGAATTCTCTGACACCCCCCAAGGTCGCAAAGCCTTGGAGAAGTGGGCGCGATTGAACGATGAAAGCCAAGGGTGCTAAGATGCGTGACGATGAGGACGATGCGGAGGCTGTGTGGATTGAAGAGATCGTGCACGCGACGACCGAGTTGTATGCTCCGATGCCCTGCGATGAAGCACAGAAACACCAGGAATTTCAAGATTCGTGACGGATTCCATAGAGTGTGCGACTAAAAAGCCCTGTAATATCGCGGGTTTATAGGGACTTGACATTTCCTGGGAAGGCTGCTATACTTATAGAGTAGAGATTGGCATGATTCAAGGGGGTTTCAGATGATTCAAGATTTGACGAACATAGTGCAGCAGTTAGACCGCATGCTCGACGCGATGGAATTGAACCCAATTCCGTTGACCGCCGAGTTTTATGCTATTGGGGCCGCGAGAATCTCGCTGATTGAAGCGATTCTGTTGAGGCAGGAAGCGACGGCCGATAGTTCGTTTGAGGCAGGAGTGATGGCGATTCAGTCTGTCGTGAAAGGGAGCAAGTAAGATCATGCGTATATTTGCAGAGTATTTCACCCCAAAAAAGTTAGGGCAATGTTCCATCTATCGTGGCGTGCCTATTGAGGACGTGCCTGAATTGAAAGCCTTTTTATTGCGCATGCGACAGTCTGGATTTTTGAAGGCTGTGGAGCGTGTGAGCTACATGTATCGTGGTCCACGACATGGTGAATCTGGAACGACGAGACTGCGGTATGCTAAGACGGTATCGGTCTATTTTAAGATGAAGAGGGCATAATCATGTGCATGTGTGGCGATTATTGCTGTAATTCCTGTGGACCGGCGCAAGGGAATTCTAAGTGTGGGTTGTGCGGGACCTGGGTAAGTGACGTGTGCAAACATATCAGTGCACAAACCGGTGCATACAAGAAAATTTACCGCAAGCAGGTAGCGAAAGCCGAGCAAGCAGAGAACGAGTTTTGGAACAAGTATGCAAAGGACCTGGAAGATGTCTACGAATAAGAACATACGACTCCCCCACGAATGCAAGCCGAACACGGCACGGCAGATCGCCAAGCGAGAGGCGAAGGAATTGAAGGCACGGATGGCAGAATTTCTTGACACGATCAAGAACGTGACCGACCTGGAATTGTTTGACATTTTCTGCCAGGTGGACCAGTCTGATGATTGGGATGGTGGGTTTACTCTGGAGCAATCATGGAAGGCGGAACACGCAGCGGCGGAAATGCGGGAGCGGTTACAAGGGCACCAGAACGACAGGGACAGGGACAATCTACAAACCTCAGAAGGGACACTCACATAATGGAACGGAAACCTCAGAAAGAAACAATCAAGACGATTCTCCGTGGTCGGTTGACGCTGCCTGAAATGGCATTGGTCGAAGCCTACATGAACACAGAGATTGACGAATTCAATACAGCCGCGAGGGAGCGCAACACCCTTTTGGCTGAAGTGCAAGACTTGGGTGCGAAACTTGCCGACAAAGAGCGCAGTGTGGAAAACTACAAGGCATGGCTCAAAGAATCCTACGTGAACAACAACATGAAGCGCAAAGAGTTTGAGATCGCAGTCTTGGAAGCGGACAACCAGCGATTGAATAGGTTGTTGGGCACCCGCACACAGCGATTGAATAGGTTGTTGGGCAACCTTCAGGCAGAGATTCAACGCAAGGAAGCCGTGATTCAGGACATACGGAAGAAGGAACGAGAATTCCGTAAAGCGGTCAACGAAACGCTCCGATCATCTGATGTGACGATTCATACGTTGAAGAATTCTGTCGCTGCGGCGCGTGCACGGATCATGGGACAGCAGCAAGATATTTCCCAACTTTCGCGCATTGTGGCGGACTATGATGTGGTGGACTATCAGGTAGAGCGGCTGAAGAAGAAGCGCGAAGAACAGGAAAAGAACCACAATCATCAGGGGACCAGAGAGTTGTATCTGAAACTCTCCGACTTGTATAAGTGGGTGGCAGCAGAGGAAAAGAAGTGAGTCTGTCCTGTGAAGCGTGGACCACGATCAAGGAATGGGAAACCTTCATTGATCGGGTGCGGGAGCAGCGGAGACAAGAGCAGGAAAGCCCGAATGACATTCGGTGCCAGTGCAAACTTTGCACAGCAATGTGGTATAAGTGATTTCTGCCCTGTAAAGACAAGGGCGTTATAACCTTTCACACCCCCATTGCAACAGTGCCGTGGGGGTATAGGAGTTTCTGTGGTGTCTCTGTTTGATGTGTCAACGCTAGCGATTCGCTTGCCCCATGACTCTAGCCCCAATGGATGCGACGGGTTAGGTGTACCGCTCAGTGCCTTCCTTCACATAAACAACATGAGGTTTGCATTACATCATGCCCGATACAGTGATGGTAAACGGGATCAGATAGATATGTATGACAACGATGGTGAAGTCTATCTCACACATGATCGGACGCTGTGGTGGTCAGGAAGGGTGTATGCAAGCGATTCCTCTATCGTGGGAGGGAGATGGTTGGGACTGGTCATGGCAATTGTCAAACAGGATGTTGCGGAACTTGGGTGGGATACAGACACTATGCACCATCGCCCCGATGCTATGAATGAAGGGCGGGTCCCACGGGCCCCGTTTACGTATTGGGGTGATGCGGTGCAGTCCGTACAACCTGGGTGGTGGATGGAAAATGTTGAATTTCGTGAACGGAGGGAATTAGAGGCATGACACCACAAGCGAACGCACACCATTGGACGATGAAGGATACCGAGAGGGTCGCCAAACTTGTCAAGTATTTTGAAGATGCCGAATACTACCTAGAAGAAGCGCGGTATCTGATACAGGGAGAGAAGCAACTAGGCGTGCAAGCAACGGCAGGGGTCCGAGAGAACCTGAACCGTGCCGCAAGCAAGTTACAAGCCATCAGGGAATTTTATCCACTACGTTATCAACATGAGGTCAATCCATGAGCAAGATAGCAGACGAAATGGAGAGGGTAGAAGAGAACTCAGTCATGAAAGTCAAGGTCATGAATACGGTGAGCACCACAAGCGTCGGTGGATTTGGGATGAGCGTGTCTATCGGAGTCTGGTGGTATGTGTGGGGCATCTATGGATTTTGGTGGGGAGTCTGTTATGGATTCTTCTGGCCGGTGTGGTTAGGGTTTCGCCTTGCTGCCTATGCCTTGGCAGGAATTCCGGTGCAGCCATGAACCCAGGAGATCGGGCCCATCGCCGCTGGCCTGTGCCTGAAGAAGTGAAGCTCGCCCTTGCACCTCACTATAGAATGTCTGAATACGAACGGGCGCGAGTCTATGACTACTTCGCGGTGCTCTATTCGGTGATTGATGCACAGAAAGAATTGCTTGAGGAGCCTGTAAGTCCGTCGAAGACCGTGGAGACACGACTCGCCGCCTTGGAAGCGTTTATTGCGCCACTTAGAGCAGGACGTGGATAATGGTTGAATCCCTTGCGAGATACCTAGAGTCCCAACAACACCCATGAAGCCACCCGCAGGACTCCCACAATTGAATGGGGTTCTCATGCCCTTTAGACGCGCTCCGACCGTCCATGACATTGACATGCACGATTCAATCGAATATGCGCTGACCTCTGCGCTGACCAGTCACCAGCAACTTGTGATTCGGTTATATTTTGGATTATACTCTATCGGGGAAGAATGGTATTCTCCGATAGGTATTGACCAGATTGCAAAACATCTCAATTGTGGAACTGCGAACGTGAAACTAACTTTGAAGAAAGCACTGAAATTCTTGCGGGATAATTCCGACTTGGGGTTGGATATTAGTACCATGTCAAGCCCAAGACCGTACACACGCCCACCAAAAAAGAAAGACATGTTCCACAAACCAGCGGGATTAGATATGATGCCAAGACAGTTGAAATTGCCAAGACCTTCCAGGGGTCCGGTATATCGCACGATCTAAAAGGTAATAAAATCAAGCACTTAGACCCACTTGACAACCTACCCCTGGCATGCTATACTTATAGTGTAGGTAGAGAGTCAAAACAAGGGAGGTTTAGATGTTTGTTGTTGAAGTATTGGGTATTGTGACATTGGCGATGTTTGTGTTGTTACCGAGAATAGTTCCTGCAATGATTGCGGCGAAACCTGTGGACTATAGCCAGTTGGAAGGGTGAGATCATGTCAGAATTATCAGACGCAATTCAGTTGGTGTTTAGACAGCAATACATTTTTTGGGCAGTGGCGAGCAAGATCGCAGCCGATGAACGTCAGGATATTTTGGATCAGGAAAAGTTTATTGTCTCGTTAGGAAGGTAGCATCGTGGAAATGACCGTCACAGAAGCAGATTTTGCACCAAGACCTCTTGATCGTGAAGCGATGAAGCAGGTGCGTTTGACAGCCAAGACTGGCAAAGGAAAAACCCGAATCGGGAATTCTGGTGCGATCTGGAATGTGGATCGTGCCGCGACAGAAGCCGTGACACCAAAGGATCAACGGATTTTTATTCGCTCCATGAATGGGCGAGATTTTCGTTGGGTGCATCCTAGTGATGATGTTAATTTTACCGTGGAGTTTTTATGACCAGAAAAAGTACGCAGGCAGAAGTGAGTGCAGCCTTGTTGGAAGAAATTGGAACTCTTCGCAATAGGGTGGTGGGGTTAGAATTGGAATTGGGAGACCGTGAAAGCGACATCGAACATCTACAGGATATCATGTCTGACTTGAAAGAGGAAATTCACACTTCGTCTGGTAGTTATGACGAAGGCTATGCCAATGGCGTAGCACAAGGCTACGACAACGGCTACGCAGATGGCAAGAATGACGCACAACTTGATTTAACGGACGAGGAATAATATGAGCCACATTACAACAGCAATTGCAACGGCGGCCGGCCGATCACACATTGCGGGGCGTGATTTCGCACGAACCGTTGGTTTGGAATTAACCCGATTGAATACTCTCTTGACTGAATCGGAAGAGAGAGAACAACGTCTGACCGTAAAACTTGAAGCCGCCCAGCGAGAGAACCAAAAACTGACCAAGACCATCAATGAATTGACCGAGGATGCAGAATCTCCCGCACCACCAAAGGCTGAACCAGAAGTGCTCTATTCGGTAGGGGATAGGTTTGCTTCGCCCTCGGATACGGGGGCTACACACATATTCGCGCAGACTGGTGATGCTGAAGTCAACTTGATTGACTTGGTTGGTGGCAACCGCATAACAAAGCCAATGAAGGTTATCAGTGCATACAAGGTTCCCAAGGCAGCGTTTGATGCGCATTTTTCGGGACCCTGCGCTCGCGTGTGGAAGAAAGTGAGGAAAGGGGCATGAACCTGTTCACCTACTTCAAACAAAAGCGGGAAGCGAAGAAGCGCCGGCAGGTGGTGATCGCGTTACTGCATCAGTCCAGCGTGCTCCGTTCAGCGCAAGAGAACATTCGCTACACTCTTTCTCCGCGAGAAATGAGAAAGTTGTTAGAGCAATAGCATGGAACTGATTCTAGCAGTGGGGTTCTTAGTGTCGGCAATCATTCTTCACCATGTAGCAACAAGGAGATATTTTCTATGACGTTAGCACAACAGCAAGAACAATTGGTCAATGACATCAAGCGACTTGAGATGTGCCTTAAAGACACTACAAGGGGGTTGATTGAGGCAAAAGAAAGATTGCTCGCAACGCAAGCAAAGTTGAAATGCACTTATAAGGCAGGAGATCGTTTCACGAAAGCTGCCAGTGGCTACTCCTACGGCATGCCGTATATCCTTGCGTCACTGGGAAAGAGTCAAGTCAATCTCATTTCCTTGCAAGATGGCAACCGATGGACCGAATCAATGACGGTTCCACTATCCCACGAAATTCCCAAGGAAGATTTTGAGCAGCACTTCGGGGAAGAGTGGAGACTGGTAGTGGTGGGGTCATGAGACAACCACATCAACCGAACGCAAACCCGTATGTGGAAAAGATCGTGCAAGCCTATCTGCAAACACAGATGAACGACAGGCAGTTTGAAGCCTTGGTTGAGGAAACGATTGCCGTGGCAAAAGATGATGGTGGTGGTGGGGATACCGCCGCAGCCTACGACAAAGGTTTCTCCGATGGGTATGATTCAGCAATGGCAGAGAAGTAACATGTGCTATCTGTGCTCAGACCGAGATCGCTGAACTCAAGGCGAAGCTGTCGCAGGAGGGGGAACTATGACCGTCTACAAGATTCGTAACAAAGCAGGGCTGTATAGCACTGGCGGCTCACAACCACATTGGACGAAGCGCGGAAAAACTTGGGTAGCCTTGAATCATGTGAATGCACACTTGACTCTCATTCGCAGCGAAACCGAACGGTGGAACAAGATGATGACCGGAACAACGTGGACTGAACTTCAGAAACATCACATGCGAGAGAATGCGGATAATTCAATCAATCCGTATTTGGATTGTGTTGTGGTTGCATTTGAAATGGTTGAAACGGGATGCAGGAGCCTCGTCAACGGAGTGCAATCGTGATTGGGAATATGAGTTGGACGCAAGTAGAATCCGCCGTGGTGTTTGGTATCACCTGTTATTTCCTTTTGACCAGCACAAACATTTGGGTGCGGAGAATTGGGATCGCGGTGGTGGTTGCGTATTTATTCGTAATGACTTTTATTTTGGGTTATTATTGGCATTTGTGCGTGATCGAGCCAGAGCCAATCAAAACGTATCTGTAGCATTTTGCCCCACTCCAGGTGTTCAAAAATGAACGCATAAATGGTGCATTTTGCTACACTTTCGCCCTTGACAGATTCTCCCTATGTGGTAGACTTATAGTGTAGGCAGAGAACAATCACAAGGGAGTTTATCGTGGCATATATGAATCAAGAGCGGAAAAAAGTGTTGGCAGCGGAACTGAAAAAGGCTATGGCGGGGTATGGGCTGAAGTATACCCTTCGCGTGCATCATGATTCTACTATCATTATGAATATCACTGAGGGACCGTTTGATTTCTTCAAGAACGCGAACGATATCCTCATGCCGAAATTGTCCGATCAGCAAGTGTTGAATCGTCGTGGTCCGGTGGAAAAGTCCATGCAGGTCAATGTCTATTGGATCAATGAGCATTTCAGTGGTGCGTGCAAGTCAGTGTTGATGCAAGCGAAAGCTGCCCTGATGACTGGCAACCATGATCGCTCGGACGTGCAGAGCGATTATTTTGATGTCGGGTGGTATTTATCAATAAATATCGGTAGTTACAACAAACCCTATAAGTTGACGCGGTAAATGCCCTGGCATCACATCATACCAAAACACGAATCTAAACAGAAACAATCCGCTAGCATGAAAGCCAAGTGGAAACAGAGAAAAGAAGGAACAAAATAATGTCTACACGTTGTCAGGTGAAAATTGTAACGGCGGGAGTCCAAAGTTCTAAGAACGAATTCACCCTTTACCATCATTGTGATGGATACCCTTCTGCAATGGTGCCGTTGATTGCTGCCGCCTATGCACCAGACTGGAAGCATGGCAGAAATGGCAAAGTTGCTGCCTTTGTGATTGCGGAAGATGAGAACGGGTACGAACTGGAACAAGGTCACGCCTTGCATGGTGACATTGAGTGGTATTACATTTTGGAAGTCAAGTCAGAGACTCATGTGGGTGCGATTCCTGAGTGGTTTTTGCGTGTGTATGCCGTACCGTATGGTGCTTTGGCAATGCCTGATATGCGCCTTGTATTCAAAGGTCCGATTGCGGAAGCCGTGAAGCGTGCGGAAACGATGGAAGAGGATGCAGCAGAAAAGGAAAGTTTCTAATGTATCCTGATGCACTGAGATTGGGAATTTTTATCGTAGTTCTCGGAGTCATTGCTCTAGTGTGGCAACTCTACAAGATTATGAAGGGAAAGTGATATGAATGGGTTTGAATATACGGGAATTGCGGTAATGATTTTTGTGGCGGGGGTGATGTTCCCCTACTTTGGTTGGAAGTTGGTGGATGCTGCAATCTATGTGTGGCTAGCGGTATCAGCCTGTTTGACTCTTCGGGGTGTGACTATGGCAGCGGAAATTGAAACTTTGAAAATGCAGGTTGAACACGCGAATCTTATTCGTCGGCAATTGGAGCAGGACCTTGAGAAAAATTCCCATGTTCGTGATGCCATGACGAACGCTAGTGAAGCCATCAATATCAGAAATGAAGTGAGACTCTGCGACCTGACAGCGTGGCGCAACGTGTGGTATGCCAGAGCCAAGGATTCAGCGAAGCAAGTGAGGGACCTTCAGAAATCTTTGGAGGACACGCGGGAAAACCGAGATGCCCAGGAACAACGGGCTAACAAAGCCGTTTTCGTCGCCGGCGAACTCAACCAGAAATTCCATGCACGCGAGCAGGAACGTCTTGAAAAAATCAAAGTCAAGAATGCCGACATTATAGAGTATCAGCAATTGCTTCTTGATGCACGGCAGAAGGGAATCCTGCAAGCCAAGGTGATTCGCACCATAAGGCATGATAAGGAAACACTTCGGAACCGCGTCAAAGAATTGGAGAAAGAAAATCTTACGTTGAATGAAATGCGACCACTATTTCAGGACATTGGGGGTCCGAAGCCCCGAAACCCTTATAATCAGAAGCGGTAATCATGACACCAGAAAATTTCATAGAACCAGAGTTTGAAACCTTTGCGAAGATTCCGAGACTCAGCCGTGAATGCACAGTCACGGAAAAGATTGATGGCACCAATGGCGTGATCCTCATAACACCTGATGGACACCTGTATGCGGGAAGCCGTAACAAGTGGATTCTGACTCCGCAAGGTTTGGTATCCGACAATGCAGGATTTGGTCGGTGGGTCTTGGAACACCTTGATGAATTGATTGTCGGTCTTGGTATCGGCAAGCATTATGGCGAATGGTGGGGGCAAGGTATTCAGCGAAAGTATGGATTGACTGAGAAGCGATTCTCGTTGTTCAATACCCATATTTGGACCAATGACGCGGCGCGTCCAAAGTGTTGCCATGTGGTCCCTATCCTGTATAAGGGATTGTTCAACCAGACCATCATTCAAGATTGCTTGAATGAGTTGGCTCTGAAGGGCAGTGTAGCTTCGCCAGGATTTATGAAACCAGAGGGAGTGGTAATCTATCATGATGCCGCGAAAATCTATTTCAAGAAAACTATCGAGGGAGACGAGAAGCCGAAGGGTCAGGTGACAGAATAATGAATTGGACGATCTATCCTCGTAGACTCTGGGACGATGAAAAGCCTTATGGCTACATGGAATCTGATAAGGATTTTGTGTTGAATAACCTTGATGCAGCCGTGGAATTGCTAGAACGTGAATTGAAGATCAAGGAACAAGCGAGCAACTAATGAACCATCATGTTTGGTGTAATCAGATGACCCATAATATGCAAAAAGATGGCACTTGCCGAATGTGTCAGGGGTTATACTTAGCCTATCCTGATTTGGGGCATTTAGACCATGTAGCCTTGCAGGAGTGGTATTTTCCTGATGCTATCCCTAGACCTGGAACAGGTTCTAAAACAGCCTAGATTGCCCCAGGATCAACGATCTTTAGGAACTTGGACCAAGACCCAGGCTGATAGTGTGGTATTTTTGACACACCCTACTAAATAGGGGTAAAACGAGCACTTGACAACTTCTTTGATTATGCTATACTTATAGGGTAGGTAGTCAAACAAGGGGTGACCAGACATGTTAGCAGAAGCATTAGAAGTAGCGTTACGGGAATTGCAAGCGAAAGAAAAGTTGGCTGCAACTCCAATAGTTGTGGCACCGGTAGCGGCGACACCATCAGTGGTTCAGCCTGCGATTCCTGCGGGATTGTTGCCGTCAGAGAAGCAGATTCAATTTTTCAAGTCTCTCGTAGCAGGGAAGAAGTTGACAGACGATCAACGGAAGTCTTTGTTGGAGACTTTGCCGTTTGCGAATCGTCGGAGCATGACTGATTCGATTCAGTGGTTGACTGGACTTCCTTGGGATGAAAAGCGTCCGTTTATTCCCTATCGTCGGCAAGTGCCTAGATCAGTGGTTCCTACGGTCAAGGTTGCACAAGGCTATTATGCCGTTGTCAGCCCGTATGATAACATTCTGAAGTTTTTCCAAGTGCGCACGCCTCACAAGGGCAAGTGGAATGGCTATGTGTTTGTGTCGAGTGTGAGTGGTGGGAACAAGTTGAACATTCGGGATCAAGCGACACGCGAAGCAATCCTTGAGGAAATTGCGAAGAATCCTACAGAAGCCCTGAAGCGTTTTGGGCAAGAGATCGGGGAGTGTGGGCATTGCAGAAAGCAATTGACTGATGCGGAAAGCCGAACCTTTGGTATTGGACCAGTCTGTAGAAAGAAGTTGGGGTTGTGATTGAACAATTTCTGAATAAGCGGTGCTCTCTGAGAAAGTTGTCCGACAATCAGTTTGAATCCCTGTTGCCTCAGTTAGCCCTAGAATTAGAAGGTGTGGATTATCACACTCAGCATGAGCATTCAACATTGTTGAGGGATTGGAAAGCGTTGTGCCACTGGCAGTCAGACGCAACGATGCTGAATTCAACGTCAAGAATTGGGATGAAGTTATGCGAACACTTTTTTCCAGGGTTCTATGAGATAGAGAATGCTAGGGGGCAATCGTTTGCAAAGTTGTGGACACGTAGCAATCTTGAGAAGGTGCTGAGATGGAATAGAAAGAGTCATTCCACTCCCTATCTTAGCGAACTGAAGCGGGGCATTTATTTTTGTTGTGGGCTGACAAAGAATACGATGTATCGCCCTCAGATGATGAAGTTAGCCTGTATGAACTATGCGCCCGGTGTGGTATTTGACCCCTGTGCTGGTTGGGGTGGTCGCTTGTTAGGCGCGGTGAGTTATGGTGCCAAGTATATTGCCTTTGAGCCGAATAATAAGACCTATGGCTCACTGAATGCGCTGGTAGATTTTTTGGGTATCAGAAAGAGTGTGACCCTGATTTGCGACGATGCGTTGAACATGGGCAAGTATGATCTGCCACACGCGGATATGGTTCTCACCAGTCCCCCGTATTATGACCTTGAGGTATACACGCATGAACCGACACAATCAATCACAGGTTGCCGTGGGTATGAGGAATGGTCAAATGGGTTCTTGAAACCCTTGGTGCAGAAATCTCTTGAGAGATTGAGCGAGAACGGAGAGAGTTGTTGGAACGTGGGTAAGGTGGGCAAATACCACATGGGCGCGGATATTGTGAAGTATCATCAAGAATGTGGGTATCATGAGCAGGAAGTATTGTCGCTCATAAGTAGTAAGAGACAGCCGAATCAGGTCAAGGGCAAAAGTACAAAGACCGTAGACGATACGGTGGTGTTTAGAAAAATTGCTGCCACTCATAATCGGACACGGTTCTTTGGTAGGTTATTTTAACATGTGGGAAACTATGGTGTTACCTGGATGCGAAAGTGCCGAAGAGATAGAGAGGGACGCGGAGAGGGACGCGGCAAGGCTGGAACAGGTAGAACTGGCACTAGCCTATGCTTTAGGAGATATCACGGCTCTTGATAAGCTGAGGAAATCGCATAAATGGGGCATTATAGATAGTTTGGTTGACAGAAATTCCTCAACGCTAAGAGAACAAGTAACGTGCTGGATGGTGAGCCGAGATTTGGTTGGGGATCGTACCAAACATGGTGATGATGCGGTGAATGTGAGAACGAAACAGCGGGTAGAAGTAAAACCAATTTCAATCAATGAAGGGGTTAAAGTTAAGAGAGGCGCGAATTTCTGTGACTGCACCATTAAGAAGCTGGACGGTATGAAAAATCATTCAGTGATTCATGCTGCATACGATCACAGGGGGCAAGTGATATTCGTTGTTGAGTTTCCTATGATGGTGATAGATGGCTTGCTGCGTAAACAAGTGAAGGATGCCGAAGATAAGCATAAAAAGAGATGTGTTGCGTATTTTTCATGGACTAACTATGATGATGACAGGTTGATTGTTCATCTCCTAATTACCGATGCTCAGAGGCATCTGTCAAAGAATCATTATAGGATGCTTCGAGCGAGACAGAAATGATTGAAATTGTGGTAACAGTGATTATCGGAGTGGTCTTGTTTTTTGGGGCTGTGGCATTTCTAGGCTGGATCACAGAGGAACGAAAATAGTGCTTAACACGAGGAGGAACCCATGTCTGATGTTGAAGTAGTTGTCGCATTATTGAGCAAAGTTTCCGATCAGGTTGGAACCACAGCCGCTGAAGGATTCGCTCATCTTGTGCGGTTTGAATTGATTCAGGGATATTCACTGTTGGGTTTTGGACTGACACTTGTGCTGGTGGGATTATTTTCCGCATGGAAAGTGTGGAGAATAAATAAGTCGCCTGTTGTAGTAGACTCTCTCGACAGGGAACAAAAGCTGATGATCTCCACAGTTATCGCTGTATTAGTGTTGTTGTTGGGTGGGGTAGTTCTTATAGTTTCAATCCCACGGGTGTTGGAACCAACTGGATCAGTGGTCGGTGAAGTGCTGAGACACGCAGTCAAAAAATAGTTCTTGACAATCGGTGGTGAGTGTGGTATAATTCATAGATAAATGGGAGATTCACATGGCAAAAGATTATGCAACCGAGTCAGATATCATTGAGACCGCAGACCCGTTGTTTCATCCTGGGGATAAGGTTAAGCAAAAGCAGTGGACAAGAGCCGCAGAATCAGGGTTCTCCTTGTTTGTGGAAAGTTTTTCTTGGAATACCTTACGGAAGTCGTGGACTTACACTCTGGTATATTTTCTGACTGGGGACAAGGGTGACACCCGATGGAATGGGTCTCTTGGGGTGGAAGAAGCCTTTGAAAAGGACTTGAAACTGATTTCCAGGGTGCACAAAATAAAAGTTTCCTAAATAACACTTGACAAGGCAGTTTATCTGTGTTATACTCTTTAGTAACAGTTCAATCGCAACAGGGAATTTATGAAGCAGTCAGATTATCGTCAACCAAAACTGAATACCACCGAATGCACCAAGCCTGTGACGCATAGTTCATGGTCTACATTCGCAGGGATTCAAGCCGGTAACATGACAGAGTAAGCCCGATCATCCATCTCCCAGGATGACACTGGGTAGTAGATCAGAAGCGAGGGAGAAATCCCCCGCTTTTTTTGTTTGTGGGGAAAGAATTTTTGAGCAAGGTCGCTAGTTCCTCTGCCTAGTCAGCAGCGAGCAGGATTGACTACCCTGTTGGAAAAGGTTAGCGGCCTGATTATAGAAAAGTCATGAGAATGTCCCTGACGGGATATGTTGAAAACTAGCCACCACGACCCGAATTGAAAGGGAGATCATATGCCCTTCCTCATACTAGGGCGAATCGGAACTTGTTACATTCTCAGAATAGACGGGGCCATCGTCCAATAGGAAGATAGCTGAATGGCATTCAGCAGACCTGGGGGCAGTACCCAGTGGCTCCACCAAATATGCGCTGGTACTCTAACTAGCAAGGGGCCCACCCGATAAGTGGGAATATGTGAGTGCAAATCTCACCCGGCGCACCATTTAGAGGATACATATACCTGTGGTGTAATAGCAACATATTCGTCTCCAAAACGAAGGATCGGGGTGCAATTCCTCGTAGGTATGCCATGTTGAAAGGAAGTTATTATGTCAACCATGACCCTATTACTCAACCAGTCCTACGAGCCACTTCAGATTGTTGGATGGCAGCGTGCGATCACCTTGCTATGGCAGGGAAAGGTTGAAGTCCTTGAGGAACATGAGGAAGAGATTCGTTCAATCTCCTTCACGATGAAGATTCCTTCGGTCATGCGTATGCTCACGTTAGTTCGTTTGAAGCGCAGGACCCCAGTGAAGTTCACACGATTGAACATCTTTACGAGGGATGGTTACAAGTGCCAGTATTGCGGAGAGCAATTTAAGTCAGAGGATTTGACCTTTGACCATGTGATTCCGGTTGCACAGGGCGGAAGGAAGTCATGGGACAACATTGCGACCGCGTGCGTAGACTGTAACTCCAAGAAGGAAGGTAGGACTCCTCAGCAAGCGAGAATGAAGTTGTTGAAGAAGCCATGCCAGCCATCATGGACGCAAGCGATCACAGTAACGATTGGATTGCGAAAGACTCCTGAATCGTGGAGTGATTATTTGTACTGGAATGTGGTGTTGACGTA
>Ga0315277_10005298_pt1 | contig 17020 bp, 17 predicted proteins | sample YL17G05_15_MG_FD_203695 | JGI IMG/M metagenome (GOLD analysis project Ga0315277, IMG submission 203695) | Sediment microbial communities from Yellowstone Lake, YNP, Wyoming, USA - YL17G05_15 | ecosystem: Environmental > Aquatic > Freshwater > Lake > Sediment | place: USA: Wyoming | collected... | reverse complement strand
GAAGATTCACGAGGCCGTGCTTACCTCGGAACGGGAAGGCTCTCCCGACTTACTGGAACTCACGCAAAAAACTGCCGCAGCTCTGGGGCTTCCTCCCCAGGCTGTCACCCCGCTGCTGGCCAGGACCTTTGCCACAAATCTCATGATAAGAGACCGTAAGAACCTGCTATAGGGTTATTGAGGAAAATTTCATCCAGAATCATCAGGTCAGAGCACGGATTTTTGTTGCCGTATTTCGACCATCCATTCCTCAAACTTTCGGTAAAACTCTGCCTTCTGGATCACCTCATCCGGTGTACGTACAGCAACCTTTTCATGATAATACCGTGCCTGGTCCTCAACATCCCAGTGGTTCTTTTCGCCATCGACAGAGCGATGGACAGTCTCGCCTCCTGACCTGCATGGCACATTTTCCAGCCCCCCGCAGAATGCCAACTGCGCCGGGGATTTAAGCGGCTTTACAGCCCATTTCATCTCAGAGTACCCGTCCCAGTGATCGTTTATCAGGAATCCGCCCTTTGCGAGAGGGGGATCCCACGTCGCATCCACTAGTATCCAACGGCACCCGATCTGCACGCGACACGCCAGGTGGTGTGCAATCGGAAGCCGGGCAGCAAGTTTTCGGAGATCGGGAGAGTAATGAAGGTCCGGGTCGTTCCACGAGAATGCAATTGTAGCATAGACCACGTTCAGATTCAGTTTCCTGAACATCTCAGCGAGCAGGTAATGTTTGGGACCGCATGATCCTTTACCCGCCACGAGTAACTGTTCCGGTGATGTTTTAGGATTGGGCATAGGGTGGCTCAGAGAGTACGGGATGTCGCGGATATGTGTAAAGATCGAGATCATACTCTGGCGGGTGTCAAGGTCCTTTGTCCATTCTGCAAACCTTTCTTTGACCAGCGAAGTCATACCGGATTTACCATCCTGGCAATTAGCCTGCCTAAATCACTCCACACAGTAGCTAGACCATTCATGGATTCCGTGATTGTTACTATTTAATTCTGGGAGAAAACAAAAAATACTTCTTTCTTTAAGAACCACAGCCTTGCAAACAGACCTTGTAAAAGATCGGGGTATTGGATAAGCCTGACGGAGAATTCCACCAAAGACCGTTTTTTGAGGAGTTCAGGGAACATATCGTGTTTTATTCTCGTGTACAGGAAAATAGATTGACAGCCAGGATCGCGAGGCACAAGGCTTACAGGTAAAGATATATGCAGTCCCGCGATGCCGGATTTCCGGCATGCTGACGGACTGCGTGCAATAGCAAAAGTGAAGTTATGCGTTTTTCATCTTGGCTTTCGCGACGAATCCGTCCTTACCAACATAGTACATGAAACCGGATTCTTTTGCGATCTTTTCAGTGCCGACTTTCTTCTTCTTGCCGGTCTTGTTGTGCTTCATCGGAGCAGCCCAAACATAGCCGTCCTTTCCAATGAAGTAAAGATATCCCTTTTCGCGTTGAATCTTTTCTTTTCCAATTTTGCTTCCCATTTAGACACCTCAAAACCTCTATTGGGTTTTGATAATGAGAGTTAACGCCTGATAATATAAAAGGTTTCCGTCGGAAGTCCGTCGAAGTTTGAATTTTTACCAAAATTTTGAGGGTATTTTTGGTATTGTGACACACTATTGAGGCCGATTAAAATCCCGTTTTAATCGCCCTGTTTTGGTTATATCGGTTAAATTTCAGTTCTAATCAGCAGTTGCGCCGTTAATTTTGTAATAAGGAGAAGCGCATTTCCCGGCAGGTCTGACAGGGACTGGTCATGTAGGTAGGGCAAAACATTTCTTTTGGCGGGACACAACCGAGCTGGACCGCTCGTGTGGCTCATGACGTTAATTCCTATTCGGGAATTTTCATTGTTATACCAGACCGGTACACCTGTATAATCAGTGAGCCCTTCTATCCACCAAGCGTTTCGGGTGCCCTTAAAGTTTGTGGAGTTCGAGCCCGCCAGGAATAGTGAAGGTGAAAATGGCGGGAAAATTCCCGTCATAATAATAGTCAGCAAGGCCGGGCTTGTTCTTTAAGAAGCGGTCAATAAAACAGATTTTCAACCAGTTTTTTATTGACGCGATCCGTATCAAAACATTCCCAGGCTTACACGGAGAACCGGGCTGTCTTTTTTTGCCTCGACTTCAAGCCGCACCATACCGGTGTGAATAGCCCCGTTGGTACCTGCCGGATACATCGATAGATACTGGTTAATAAGGGCTTTAATAAATGCCCGGTGCAGATCCTCTGGCACCTGCTGCAAATACGGGTAGCCACGTTGTCCGGATCCAGCTGCCAGAATCTTTCCGTGTCTGGAACACCATGTCTTTTGGGATTAGCTCCATCCGGACTGACACACGCCCCGCATCTGACAGCCATTTTCTATACTCTTCGATGCCGAAAAAACCGAAAGCAAATGAGAGGCCTTCAAAATACTGACGCCAGTACTGGTTCCCAAGAAAGGGAACTGTCAACACCTACAACCGCCCCGCGTGGAAAACGCTTCCTGCGATTGCAGCAGTCATCTTCCCATCACCACGGCCTATATCGAGTATATGTTCATTCCCACAGAGAGCAAGTTTTGTAATCAGTTCCTGTGCTCATTGCTGCTGAGCGTGGGAACTGGTGTGGTAATCAGCGGCATTCCACGAAAAGGAGGGCGAATGTCCATGTGCCGGCATATTAAATTCCTAATAAATATCATCGACATGGCGATAAAATTTTAGTGCCGGTAGATAATAGTGAACGGAATGCCTCTATTTTATCGTCTGTCGCGTTTCATAATATGATGGATTTTCTTGTATTTCCATCTCATCCTTACCGACAACTGCAATCTCTGCTGCAGCTACTGCCGGGCAAGAGCGTTTGATAATCCGGAAAAAAATGAGGATGAAAATTCACCACAGATCGAAATCGATCCCCACCTTCCTCCTGAACTGAACGTCAGTCTTGATCTGCTTTATGGTTTCCTGCAAAAAGATCCCTTCCCTACGCTTACATTCTATGGTGGCGAACCCCTCCTTCGGGCGGATCTGATTGACAGAATTGTCCGTGACGCGCCAGTGCAGCATTTCATGATACAGACAAACGGTCTTCTGCTTGACCGGCTTTCTCCCGAAATCATTAACCGTTTCTCAACGATCCTTGTTTCAATCGACGGTCAGGAGGGACTTACGGACGCAAACCGGGGTGTGGGGACGTACCGGAAGGTAATGGAGAATATTACAAAAATCCGCATTGACGGTTATAACCGGGAGCTTATTGCCCGTATGACGGTAACCGAGAGCACGGATATTGCTGATGCCGTCCACTGGCTGTCTGACAACCCGGATTATTCCTTTTCCTCGATTCATTGGCAACTGGATGCAAATTTTGCCAATGATTTTTCACATCGCCGGTTTGCCGAATGGGTCAGGGTGAGCTACAACCCGGGCATTATCAGTCTCGTGACGGACTGGGTTGACCATATGGAAAATAAAGGCGAGGTGCTACCCTGGTATCCATTCCTCGACCCGATGGAAGATTTGCTCAACCGGCGCCAGACCCGGCTGAGGTGCGGGTCAGGTTATGCTAACTATAGCATTATGACGGACGGGCACATCGCCCCCTGCCCGGTGATGAGTGGCATGTCGCAGTATTACGTAGGGCATATACGGGATGCTGACCCGCGGGATCTTGCAGTCATCACAATAAACGGGGAGTGCACTGATTGCAAACTTTTAGGATTCTGCGGGGGAAGATGTCTCTATTCCAATATCACAAAACCGTGGGGTAAAGATGAGCGCAAAGTTGTCTGCAGCACGGTAGAAAATCTTTTTGGCGGCCTGACTGATGTACTCCCCCGCGTAAAAGATCTTATATCCAAAGAGGTGATATGTCCTGCAGATTTTTCCCATGAAAAATTCAACGGTTGCGAGATTATTCCATAAGAAGATATGATGCTACTATGCAGATGTATTTATATTCTTGGCAGAAATATTTATAGGCAGATCAAAAGCTGCATGAGTAAAACAATGGAAAGAAAGAGTTTTGGTGGCCCGAGAAACTTCGGTCCCAGAGAAATGACAAAAACAGTCTGCTCAGACTGTGGAAAAGAGTGCGAAGTCCCCTTCAAGCCAACAGAGGGCAGGCCGGTCTATTGCAGAGACTGCCTCCCGAAACACCGGAAACCCCGGTTCTGATCTCATAATTTTTCTCTTTTTTAAGAATTTCTACCGCGACTGATTTATTTATAAAAAATTTGCATCTACAGGGAAGTCTCATCTTTTTGCCTGACCCAGTTAATGATATGGCAAAATCATGGAAAGAAGCAAAGGAATGTGCTGCACGCGAGGGCCTTCCTCATGTCTATCATGATTGTGATGCAGAAGTGTATGGAGCATGCAGGCCTGGAGAAACCCAGGGGTCATTCAGCGAGGGTACTTTTGTTGAGCACCGTTGCATTTGCATGCCAGCAAACCTCAGTCCTGAAGAACTCGAAACAAAAGAGAGAAAATTCCACCTGGATAACCCGGACTGGTGATGGTTCATTTCGTATATCGCGGTCATTTCTTTTTTCTTATGTCTTCTCGGAACCGGTGGAGGATATCAAATAACATCAGCCGGAATTCTATCCCGATTTCCTCCCACGATTTAGCATCGGTTACCGGCTGTGAAGCCTGATATTGATGCTCATCACGCACAACGAGTGTATCATATCCCTCTTTATCATTTTTCGGCTGCCCCCAAAGCTGCCGCAGGATCGCATAATACCCGATGGCGAGTACGATAAGAAAAATGAGGGGAACAATAAGCAATGAGACCAGGATCAGCCAGAACTGTGTATAAAGATTTGTACCGGCGACAGTATCCAGCCATTGTATTCCTCGGAGAATGAACGCGATACAAAAGACACTTCCAATGGCTCTCACGAGGGGTGCCGGCAGGTTGAACGGGAACGGGAATGCGTCGAATATGTCAGCAGCGAGAAGAATAACTGCAATAAGAATAAGCAGCCAGAAATTTTCATTTAAAAACGTGACACCCAGATGGTAAACGCGAAAGTCATTTGATACATAATAGGTCAGGATGTTTGCAAGGACGACAATTATTAAAAAACAGATTATCCCGATCATCCGGGAAACAAATACCCAGCTCAACGGTTTTTTTTTGTACTGCCACATGCCGCTGCCCCAAAAATATTGTACAGAATTTATCCGGGCCGGTATATAGATTCCTGCCGAAACTCTCGTGCTATCATAAAACTTATTATAAGGATTGCGGATAACGTATCTGCGCTTGTCGCAAACCTGATCGGCCACCTGATATTTTTCCAGGTTGACAACTTCATCTTCACATCTTAAAAAACCATATTCTGCCATTTTTTAATCGCATAACTCACAATAAATCCTGTTTTTTGCGTATATTAAACACTCATAATAGTGCAATATAAAAATACACCAACGGCCAAAAAAATACAACAATGTATAAATATGTACAAATTAGACTAAGATGCAGACAAATCACCGTTTCCCGGTATGCACTGTTTTTGCCATGCAGAAATCCTGAAAACCGGGGGTGTATTATGAGGGAAAAACCCACGTCATTTCATTACGACAACGCCGAAGGATAGGATTTACAGATATGAAACCGGATCTCACATTAAACCTTGGCCTCCAGGAATACCTGACTGCAGTAAGAGACCAGCCAAAACCGTTGATCATTCCGCTCTGTGCTGAGCTGCCTTTACCTGGTATTTCACCTCTTGACGTATATACAAGCACAAGGAACGGCTATGGTTTCCTTCTCGAATCAATGGAGGGCAGCGAGAAAATTGCACGCTATTCCTACATCGGGATCGCTCCTGAGTTCGTTATTACGATGGGTGATACCGTTAATATTCAGGGAAATGAACCGTTTACTGCGATTGTAAAAAATCCGGAAGGGGAAACACCAGTCGATCAGATTAAATCGATCCTCTCCCGTTTCAACTACATAAACGTAAAGGCACCCCGCTTTTTTGGTGGCATGGTTGGATATTTTGCGTACGACTGCGTGTATTCCCTTTTTGATAAAGTTCGCAAGGGGCATACAGACAACCCTGATAAAGGCGGAAATTCGGATTTTGGGAACCATACCGCCAGCTTCATGCTCACCAAAGATTGTATAGTCTTTGATCACGCCGAACAAAAACTCTACATTTTCTCAAGTCCCTTCCTCACCTACGATTCCGATCCGGAATTTGAATATGAACAGAGCTTTTCAAAGATACTGGCTCTTCGGGATCATATTGCAATCCTCATACCCGGCAATCATGCGGGCGCTGCGCAAAAGCAGGGTATGAATAAAAAAATGGTGGAATATATCCCGTCAGTATCGCAGGAAGCCTTTGAGATATCTGTAAAAAAGATCCAGGAGCACATTGCCGCGGGAGATATCTTCCAGGCAGTTCTCTCGCGAAGGATAGAGTGTGCAGTAAACAGGGATCCGTTCGCGATATATGCGGCGCTCCGGGAGATCAACCCCAGCCCGTACATGTATTATATCGATTTTGGCGACGAGCAGGTAATAGGGGCGAGCCCCGAGATGCTCCTGCGAGTGGAAAAACGGCGGGTAACAACCGTGCCAATCGCCGGTACCCGCCCGCGGGGAACTGATGCCAGGGAGGATGCAGAGTTTGCACAGGATCTTCTTGCGGATCCCAAGGAAAGAGCCGAGCACACGATGCTAGTCGATCTCGCGAGAAACGATCTGGGACGGGTGTGCCGGTTCGGATCGGTGGAAGTTGAAGAATTCATGGGTATCGAGAAATTTTCCCATGTCCAGCATATTGTTTCCACAGTCAGGGGCATGCTCAACGACAACCTGGATTGTTATGATGCATTCAAATCCTGTTTTCCTGCCGGCACTGTATCGGGTGCCCCAAAAATTCGGGCGATGCAGATCATCGACGAGGAAGAGACCCGGAACCGGGGACTCTATGCAGGGGCAGTCGGGTATATCGGCTTTGACCGGAATCTCGAGTTTGCTATTGCGATCCGGACAGTGATTGTCCGCAATGGCAGGGCGTATGTGCAGGTGGGGGCAGGAATTGTCGCAGATTCAATCCCGGAACATGAATGGACGGAAACCGAGAGCAAAGCATCGGCGATGCTGCGGGCGATCGAGAGAGCAGGAGTGTCATCGTGAAAGTCCTTATCGTGGACTGTTACGACAGCTTTACCTTCAACCTGTACCAGCAGGTCGGTAAACTCGGGGGCAATCCGGTTGTTTTGCCGTGCGACACCCCGCTCGAACAGCTAAAAAAGACCGGGTGCGACCGGATTATCCTCTCACCGGGGCCGGGGACACCCGGGGATTCCGGTGTCTGTCCTGAAGTGCTGAAAACCATGAGCAGGACGATCTCTACACTGGGCGTCTGTCTCGGGCACCAGGCGATCTGCACGACATTTGGCGGGGAGGTCATCCGGGCAGGGCACCTGATGCATGGCAAGACTTCTGGAATCCAGCATGATGGCCAGGGAATTTTTACTGGTATGCCAGCACCGTTCACTGCGACACGATACCACTCGCTTGTCGCTAAAAAAGACTCCCTCCCAGCGGACCTGCAGATTTCAGCTACCAGCCTTGATGATCATTACGTGATGGGGGTTCGTCACACGCGGTACCCGATTGAGGGTGTACAGTTCCACCCGGAAAGTGTCCTGTCCCAGGAAGGCGATCGGATTATCAGAAATTTCCTGTATGGAAACAGGGAGGCACCATGATGTTCAAGGAAACCCTCACAAAACTTGCAGGACGACAGGATCTCAACCCTGCTGAAGCTGCGGGAGTGATGAGGATAATAATGGAGGGCAAAGCATCGCAGGCACAGATCGGTGCATTCCTTCTTGCACTGCACATGAAGGGCGAAACAGCGGATGAGATAGCTGCGTTTGCCCGGGTGATACGGGATAATGCGATCACGGTAAAACCGAGGACCCGGCGGATGCTTGTTGACACCTGTGGTACCGGAGGGGACGGGGCACAGACGTTTAACATCAGCACCGCATCAGCCATTGTTGCGGCCGGCGCTGGTTGCCCGGTTGTCAAGCACGGGAACAGGGGTATGAGCAGCAGGTGCGGATCAGCAGATGTCCTTGCGGCACTGGGAGTGAATCTTGCCATAGATCCGGATGTCCAGGCAGATATTGTAGAGCGGGTGGGCATTGCATTCTTCTTTGCCCCGGCGTACCACCCGGCAATGAAACATGTCCTGACCGCACGCCAGGAGATCGGGTGCAGGACGGTCTTTAATATCCTCGGCCCGCTCGCAAATCCGGCAGGAGCTCAGGCACAGGTTCTGGGGGTTTATCATCCTCAGCTCACCGGAACTATCGCAGAAGTGCTCAGGTTACTGGGACTCTCACGGGCGATGGTTGTCCACGGTTCAGGACTTGACGAGATCACGACAACCGGCGATACAGTGATCGCTGAGCTCAGCAGCGGGGTGATACGGACGTACACCATCCGGTACGACACATTTGGTATTGCACCCGCACAACTTCAGGATCTCGCAGGTGGCAGCCCCCAGGATAATGCCCGGATCATCCGTGATATCCTGGAGGGTGAACAGGGTGCACCGCGGGATATTGTACTCATGAACGCAGGAGCCGCACTGTATGTGGGAGGGTTAGCACGGGATCTTCATGAAGGGATCCGGTTTGCTGCCGCGTCCATCGATTCAGGCAATGCATCTTCCCGGCTCGATGCCCTCGTTGATGCAACACGGGAAATGGCATGATCCTTGACGAGATCGTCCGGCGCACTCAGAAACGGGTTGCCCAACTTCCGCCAGAGTTTCCAGAGAACCGCGACAGGTCTCGTGCAAGTCTGATTGATGCGATACGGACCAGGGATGGCAGGAATGCGATTATCGCCGAGATCAAATGCGCCTCGCCCAGCCGGGGCATTATTCGCCGCAACGTGGACATGGCGATGATGGCGGGGGCACTTGCCGGAAAGGGCTGCGTTGCACTGTCGGTACTGACTGAGCCATATTACTTCGGGGGAACCGGGCAGGACATCGCAAGGGTAAAATCGGTGGTACGTATTCCGGTCCTGCGCAAGGACTTTATTATTGATGAGCGGCAGATAGCGGAGTCTCTGGCACTCGGTGCTGATGCGGTACTCCTGATTGCGGCAGTACTTAAAGAGCGCCTGCCCATATTTGTTGACCTTGCACAGGAATGCGGTCTTGAACCTCTTGTGGAGGTTCATACCCGAAGCGAAGTAGGGACTGCTCTGTCTACAACTGCAGAACTGATCGGCATCAATAACCGCAGCCTTTCGACACTCAGGGTGGACCGGTCCACAACGCGGCTTCTCTCGGAAAGAATTCGATCTGCAGGGAGAACGATCGTGTCAGAAAGTGGTATGTTGACAGGCGATGACATCCGGGAGATGAAACCCTACTGCGATGCATTTCTGATCGGCTCATCAATCATGGCGCATGATCGTCCGGAAAAGAAACTGGAGGAATTTGTGTGCGCATAAAATGCTGCGGGATCACACGGCCACAGGATGCCCGGTTTGCAGAAGCCAGTGGTGCAGATGCGATAGGTGTTGTCGTATTTTCCCCCCCTTCGGCACGGTCAGTTACGCCGGAGCGGGCTCGGGAAATATTTGATGCGGTGGGACCATGTACTACTACTGTCGCAGTGAGCCACACCACATCACACGCAGATCTCGAACAGATCCTTGCGCTTCGACCGGATGCACTCCAGATATCGTGTCCGTTCACGTTCAGGGAAAAACCAGACATGAAAGTGATACGGGTAATCGGGAGAGATGATCCGCTTCCTGTGGACTGTGATGCAATCATTGTAGATGAGAGTCATGGCAGCGGGAGAGCATTCGATCTTACCTATGCCCGCCAGGCAGTGATGAATTCCCGCGTACCGGTCATCCTGGCCGGAGGACTGACGCCGGAAAATGTAGCAGCTGCCATCCGGCAGGTACGCCCGTATGCCGTAGATGTTGCAAGCGGCATTGAAACGGCACCAGGCATTAAAGATCCCGGCAAAATTGCAGCTTTCATTGCGGCAGCAAGGAGTGCGTAACGTGACAACAAAAGGAAGATACGGGAAGTACGGTGGCCAGTACGTCTCAGAATCGTTGATGAGCGCACTCATCGAACTTGAAAGTGCGTATGCAAAAGCGAGCACTGATCCGCAGTTCGCCTGTACCCTTGCAGGGTTCCAGGCTGATTTTGCCGGACGTGAGACCCCCCTTACCTTCTGCCCGAACGCATCGGGAATACTGGGTTGTAAGATATATCTCAAGCGTGAGGATCTCGTGCACGGGGGTTCCCATAAACTGAATAATACCCTTGGGCAGGCACTGCTTGCAAAACAGATGGGCAAGAAACGGTTGATTGCAGAGACCGGTGCCGGCCAGCACGGTGTTGCAACAGCGATTGTCGGGGCGGCACTCGGGATGCCCGTAGACGTATATATGGGTGAAGTAGACACGCGCCGGCAGGCACTCAATGTCTTTCGCATGGAACTGATGGGCGCAAGAGTGATCCCGGTCAGGTCCGGAACACGAACGCTCAAGGACGCAATCAACGAAGCGCTCCGCGACTGGGTTGCAAACGTGCGTGACACCTATTACCTTATCGGCTCGGTTGTCGGCCCGCACCCGTATCCCCTTATAGTCCGTAACTTCCAGTCGGTAATCGGCAGGGAGGCCCGGGAGCAGATCATGAAAAAAGAGGGGCAGCTTCCCGATGCGGTTGTCGCGTGTGTGGGTGGGGGATCAAACGCAATCGGGATCTTTTACCCGTTCCTGTCGGATGATGTGGAATTAATCGGCGTAGAAGCGGGGGGTGAAGGGGTTGAAACAGGCAGACATTCTGCCACCCTTTGCACCGGAGACGCGGGTGTGTTGCACGGCACACTTTCGTATCTCCTCCAGGACGAGCACGGGCAGGTACTTCCTACCCATAGTATCTCGGCCGGTCTTGACTACCCTGGTGTAGGACCCGAGCACGCGATGCTCAGGGACAGCCGCCGTGTTACGTACGCAGCAGTAAATGACCCGGAAGTACTGGATGCATTCAGGTTCCTTTCAAAAACAGAGGGGATCATACCTGCACTGGAGTCAGCCCATGCGGTGGCGTATGTAATGCAGAACGCAGAGCGGTTCGACAAGGATGACATCGTGATTATCAATCTCTCCGGGCGTGGTGACAAGGATGTGGCCGAAGTGGCAGCAATGAAGGTGCGTGCCTGATGGGGCGGATTGAGAAGGTATTTGCCGATGGGAAAAAGCCCGCATTCATCGGTTTTGCAGTGGCAGGAGATCCGGACAAAATCACGTCTGTCCGAATCGCCAGGGCGCTTATCACAGGGGGAACGGATATCCTTGAACTGGGTGTACCATTCTCTGACCCCGTCGCAGATGGTCCGACGATCCAGAAAGCCGATGAGCGGGCGCTCGGAGCCGGAACGACTCCAGCCACCGTGTTTGAGATTGTCAGGGAAATTCGCAAAGAATCCGATGTGCCGATCGTATTTCTTACGTATTACAACATCGTCTATCACCGCGGGATCGAACGGTTCTATCGTGAAGCGCACGATGCCGGGGTTGATGGCATCCTGATTGCCGACATGCCAGTCGAGGAATCAGGAGAGGTCTGCGAAAATGCACAACGGTTTGGCATTGACCCTGTCTTCCTCATCTCCCAGACGACTTCAGATAAACGAATCAAAAAGATTGCGACAAAGGCACGCGGGTTCCTGTATCTTGTCGCGGTGCTGGGAGTAACCGGGGTTCGTGACCAGGTTTCTGAGGGGGCAATCGATCTTCTGGACCTGGTCCGCAGGTACACCTCCCTTCCGCTCGCGATCGGATTTGGCATCTCAACGCCCGCACAGGCACAGACATGCGCCCGTGCCGGAGCAGACGGGGTGATTGTTGGCAGCGCAATTGTGGAAATTGTCGAACGGAACCTTAAGGATCCGGACGCAATGGAACGTGAACTGAAGGAATATGTATCGGCCATGAAAAAAGCAATTATCATCGATCAACCGGCATAACAATCTCTTCAGGAATATACATTTTTGAGTTTTTCACGAGCTGAAAGAAATGCGCATTTTTTCGCAATAAGGGTTCAGGGTTGCTGTTTCTGGAGTGCCGGCAGAATAATTCCGTTCTGTTATTCGACAATATCACCGTAGTATCCGTGCGCTTTGAGAATCGCGACAACAGTGTCTGCCCATGCGGAATCATGCACGTGGGATCCGTGTATATGAGATTCAGTATCCGTGTGCATATGCTTGTGCGTGAGATGAAGAGGGTTGCGAGAAGCGGGAGGGGGTAGATGTGCAACCTTTTCCTTCCAGAGTTTTGCCAGGTTCTCATCAGTAGTCTTTAATTCATTACGCCCGATTACCCTGCCACACAATTGTCGTTGAGTGTTATAGATCACCATCCGGTAACACTGGAATTCGCGGCAGATGAGGGGACGTGCAGGATAAATTGCACAGGTGAAACCATCACCGTGGCGGTCCTTCTGAAGAAAAATACATTTTTTCCGGTTTTTTTCGTCCCCACTTTGTTCTTCCCGCTCATATTCTTCAGCTAGTGCATCAGCGTATTCCGGTTCTACATGGACTAAAAAAAGCTCACGGGTGATGCCAAACCTGCAGTAATAATCACGGCTGCTGAGTTGCCGCTCGACCGCAATAAATTCCCCAAAACTCCTGCAGCATTTCCCGCACCTGTCGCATTCAAACTTCACCATATAACCTAATTCCTCTGAAGGGGATCTGGCGATAAAACATAAGGTATTTTGCCTCCTCCATAGTAATAGCAGGATACTGAACAGATTCGGGTAAAGAAGGTTTATCTGCCAAAGAGCATGGGATCACCTTTGGTAATTCGCATGTTCTCGAAAGCGGTCCTCTGCAAAAAAATACCCGTGATATTCAGGGATTTCCGGAACAGCGAACATGAACGATAAAATGCGGGTTCTTTTTATCTGCACGGCAAATGCTGCCCGTTCCCAGATGGCAGAAGGATTCCTGCGAGCTAAATACGGTACCCGTTTTGACGTATTCAGCGCCGGGACCCGTCAGTCCCACGTGAGTGCCCGCGCAATCCAGGTAATGAATGAGATAGGGATCGATATCTCGCATCACCGCTCAAAAACTCTTGATGAAATCTCCGGCATGACGTTTGATCTTGCTGTCACTCTCTGTGATCGTGCTCACAAGGTTTGTCCCGTTGTCACCTGTGCAAAAGAGACCATCCACCACGGGTTTCCCAATCCCCACCTTACTCCGGGCAGCGAGGAGGAAATCCTCAACGGTTACCGGAATGTGCGGAACATGATTGCGGCATGGATTGATATGACATTTGGGACAGGTACGGGGCAATAACCGTATATTTTTTGCCAACAACAAGGTTGATAGCACGTTATCGCGTTCATTTAACTAACAGGAATAAGATATGCCAGCGATTAAAGAAAAGAAGGATGTCTATACTGAGTCCCTCGAACTCCACGAAAAGTACCGGGGAAAAATAGAAATTCATTCCAAAGTGCCCATCAGGAACCGGAGAGATCTGTCCCTTGCGTACACACCTGGCGTGGGAGCGGTGTGCAAAGAGATCCAGCGGGACAAAAACCTCGCCTACAAATATACCCTCAAGGCAAACACGATAGCTATCGTAACTGATGGATCGAGAGTGCTTTCGCTGGGAAATATCGGGGGGTATGCCGCATTACCTGTTATGGAGGGAAAAGCACTCCTGTTCAAAAAACTTGCCGGAATCGACGCTTTTCCCATCTGTTTTGAGAGTTTTCATACGGAATTTGTTGATGAAGTGAAAAACATTGCTCCGGTATTCGGTGGAATTGCCCTCGAAGACATCGCGGCCCCAAAGTGCTTTGAACTTGAAGATGCACTGCAGGGCATAGGAATTCCCGTGATGCACGATGACCAGCACGGGACCGCGGTGGTGGTTCTCGCTGCATTGCTCAACGCGTGCAGGGTAACAAAAAAACGATTTGAGGACCTGAACATCGTCGTATGCGGAGCAGGCGCAGCCGGGTTTGCCATCACCCGCATGCTCAGCTGCATAGGGTATGATCCCAACCTCTGCAGCCGGGTAAACAATATCATCGTGTGTGATACAAAAGGGATTATCCACCGCCAACGTGATGGTCTGTACTCAAACAAGTATAAGTTCATCATCGCTGAGGAGACGAACAAGGAGGGGCGGACCGGCACCCTCGCTGACTCATTAGAGGGCGCCGATGTCTGTATCGGGGTTTCAGTCCCGGCAATCATTACCCCGGCAATGATCCGATCCATGAACAAAGATCCCATTGTCTTTGCACTTGCTCATCCCATGCCGGAGATCCTTCCCTATGACGCCAGGATGGCCGGGGCTGCAATTGTAGGAACCGGACGAAATGATTATCCCAATCAGATCAATTATGCTCTTGCGTTTCCGGGGATATTCCGGGGTGCTCTTGATGTGTGTGCTACACGGATCTCGGATGAAATGAAGGTTGCAGCCGCACACGCACTTGCCGATTTTGTTAAACGGCCCCGGAAGGATCGAATTCTGCCGCAGGTTCTTAACCCGAAAGTCATGAAATCCGTAGCCCGCGCAGTTAGTGCTGCCGCAATTACCAGTGGCTGTGCACGCAAAATAGAGTGACTGTCCGGTTCAGATTTTATAAAAAATACGATTTTTTTAGAATTCCGGCGTTCTCAGCACCTGGCACACGTTCGTCATCAACGCATGATGCCGCTCGACATGATCCATGTGGGCGGCGCTCCGCTCAGCCATGGGCATCGCTATCCATTCTGTTCCATAATCGGTTTCCCAGAGTATCAGCCCTTCTGCAGGGGCGGGCTGGAGAGCCCTTTTTACGTTGCCTTCCAGCAGCGATATGATAAAAGTTTCATCCATCTCGCCTTCGCCAACCAAAAGGAGAGCCGCGGCCATACACCGGACCTGGTGCCACAAAAAGCTCTCAGCTGTTACTTCAAGATATACATAACCTCCTCGTTGCCCGATACTGATCCCAAGGATATTTCTCCAGGGATTTTTATCCCTGACACGGGCAAAATTCGTGAAATTGTGGCGGCCAGTAAAATACCGGGCAGCCCGATCCATCGACGCTATATTACGGGGTGGTGTGGAGAAATAGTACCGGTACGTTCTGGACTTTGCATCATATCGCGGGTGAAACTCCGGGAGCATTTCTGCGTAACCGGTACACCAGCAGTCCGGGGGGAGCTGGAGGTTCAGTGTCTGGATGGCACGATCCGGGAATTCTGTAGTAAATGCAACAACCTGACCGCATGCATGGACACCACGATCAGTTCTTCCTGCACAAAGAAATCCGGCATCCCGCCAATCGGAAAAAAGACTCAGTCGCTTGCAGGCAGCCACAAACTCTCCTTCGACGGTTCGGTGTGCTGCCTGCATCTGCGAGCCAAAAAATCTGCTGCCCAGATATGATACCCGGAACGCCAGTCTCATCTGAGCTGCACGCGCCGCGTGAACCGTTTGATCTTTCTCCATGTATTATTCAGCGACTGATGAGTGTAAGTTCGCAATGGGGTCTGCCTGCCACCGCTGGATACTTTTCCTGCCCGGACAGCTGCTAGGATAGAGCTGATGTTCCGCTCGGCATCGATGAAGGTCCTGCCGAAACCGACAAATCGTGCGTGATGCGCATCACTTCCTGCTACACAGGGTTTACCCATCCTCTTTGCGATGCGTGCAGCTTTTCGGTTTGCTGAACCAACAATATACCTGCTATTGAACGTTTCGATGGCATCGACTGCAGCCATACCAACTTTCTTCCTGCGTGCAACACCATGCCGCCAGACGTGGTAAGGGTGAGGAAGGATCAGGAGTCCTCCCATTTTTCGGGCGATCTCAACCGTATCGATGACATCAAGTCCAGCCGGAATCAGCTCTGTCACTCCAAGAACCAAGAGGTGACCCTGCTTCGTAGATACTTCGATACCCGGAATTACCAGAACAGACGTATTGCACAAAAGAGCTTTTTTTGCGCCGTCAATCGAATCATGGTCGGTAATCGCGATTACGTCAAGGCCGACCTCTTCTGCTCTTTTAAGGATCTCTTCAACACTGCTCTCCCCGTCTTTCGAAAAATTGGTATGCACGTGCAAATCGCAGTTCAGCATCTGATCATAGTGTTTTTATCTCTCTGGTATTAAGGGAACTTATGCGCATCCTCCTGCCTACGGGTGCTGCAACCGAAGAAATGGTAAAATGTGCGGCGGCAGATTATGACGCTGAGGTTGTAGTTACCGGAGAGATTGCATCATTTCTCACACCTCACGTGCTCCATATGCTGATCAAAAAGGGGCAGTACGATATGGTAATTGTCTCCGGCATGTGCACGGCGTCATTTGAGCAGGTTGAACGCGAGACCGGCGTCCCGGTATACAGGGGTCCACGGCATGCAGCAGATCTTGCCCTGATCCTTCCTGCACTTGACAGCATTACCCTTTCGCGTACAACCCCTGCAGATGATTTCCTTACAAGAGAAAAGGCAAAAGACGCTTTTAAACGAACCAGGCAACAGGAACACAATGCCGGATTCGATTTTATGATCCGGAATGCCAAGATTGGTGGTGGCTCGCGGATCAAGGTTCTTGCAGAAGTGATGGATGCCCACCGGTGTGACAATATCCGAAGTGTCGTTGAACACTATATCAGCTCGGGTGCCGATATTGTTGACCTTGGGTTTGGCTTCGATGCAACGCCGGATGATGTGTCAAGGGTCTTCTCCCAGCTGGAGGATATCGATCACCCGCTCGCAGTTGATTCCCAGAACCCGGATCTTATCCGTGCTGCCCTGGTCAGGGCTGATATTGTACTCAGCCTTCAGGAGACCAATATTCCAAAAGCAGGTGGATGGGTGGCTGATGCCGGTGCTGCGGCAGTAATTGTGCCAGGAAACAGCACGCTCAAAAAGAACCTTGCGATGGCAAAGCGTGCAGG